>Ga0247773_1000866_pt1 | contig 10518 bp, 7 predicted proteins | sample UWRJL092311B6_FD_179934 | JGI IMG/M metagenome (GOLD analysis project Ga0247773, IMG submission 179934) | Plant litter microbial communities from Arlington Agricultural Research Station in Wisconsin, United States - UWRJ-L092-311B-6 | ecosystem: Environmental > Terrestrial > Plant litter >...
GCTGCAGCACCGAGCCGGGCTCCAGCAGGGTGCCGGTTCCCCACACCACGAAGTTCGCGGGGACGCGCACCGTCACGTCGTAGTCGTTGAAATCGCTGTAGAACTCCTGCCGGTCGTTGAAGTCCATCGTGTCCCACCCGTCCACGTCGTCGTAGACCGCGACGCGCGGGTAGAAGTAGGCCAGGAACAGCGACGTCGGGTCGATCATCCCTTCGCGGCCGGCCTCGCGCGACAGCTCGTAGTGCCATCCCAGGTCGAGGCGGACGGAATCGCCCGGGGCCAGCGGCCGCTCGAGCGGCACCGAGAGGTTGATGCCGGTCGCCGCGTCCGCGGGCCAGCGCGCGGTGCGTCCGTTCACGGCAAAGCTGTCGACGCTGACTCCGGGGGTGAGGTACGCCTCGCCCGTCGCGAACATGCGGGCGGCGCCCGGCCGGTGGACGTTGAGGATCAGCTTGAAGCTGACCGCCTTCAGCGTGTCGGGGCTCGCGTTCTGGTAAACGATGCGCTCCGTGCCGCGGACGGTGCGGTCGGGCGGCGCCACGCTGACGTCGATCGTGTACCGCGCGTGGTTCTGCCAGTAGCGAGGCCCGGGTGCGCCGCTGGCCGAGCGCGTGCCGCGCGCCAGCGCCTGCTGGTAGTCACGGGCCATGGGGAGCTGCGCGCGGGCGGCGGGCGGCGCGGCGAGCAGCACGGCGGCCGCCACCATCGACGGAAGGGTTCGGGCAGGGCTCATCGGCTCTCCAGTGCAGGGCAGGATCGAGACGGCGATAATGGCGACCGCGAGGCTGGATGGAAAGGCGGCGGCGTTCGCGTATCCATCGGATCTGCCGCGAACGGCTTCCTGCCGTTCGGAGCGATCAACGACCGAGTCATACCGATTCTACCGATCGAGCGTGCATTCGCGGCTGGATTTGCTCCAGGCGCCTGATCCGCAACGGCATGAACACGGAGGGAACGGAGGAAACGGAGGAAACGGAGGAAACGGAGGAAACGGAGGGACCGGAGGTAGCGGAGGTAGCGGAGGCGCGCACCGGCATTCTCCGTTTCCTCCGCGCTCTCCGCTGCTCCGCGTTCACTGCTGTTCAGCCTGGCTCAGCCCTGGATGGACCTCCACCGACCGCTGGAACCCCCGGTCGTGAGGAATGCATGATCCATCGATGGATTGGGTATCATTGCTCTTTGGGTGGACCGTGGTCACATCCTCCCAGACATCGCAAAAGAGATGGAGCTCCGCGGTTTTGTAGTCCTTCTCGACGCTTACGGGAAGGACAGGGATCCTGACGCGACGGCACAGCTCATCGAAAGGCATCGCGGGCGGAACTGGATCGTGGTGTGTGCCCGGACCGAGCCAACCGGCAAAGCCGTCTGACATCTGCGTCATTGGCGTGCCCCGATGAGGGCACGACGCGCTGATTTCTACCCTCGACCCGTTCTTTGGGGGAGTGGCTGCCAGGCCGTGACGTCAGGCGCGGGCGGGGAGAACGAGCCGCGCGATGCAGCCGCGGGCGTCGGGGCGGTTCTGCAGCGTAAGCGTTCCGCCGAGGTTCTCGGCGATCTGGCGCGAGAGCACCAGGCCAATGCCCGTGCCGTTGGGCTTGGTGGTGAAGAAGGGAACGAAGAGGTTGGCGGTCTCGGTGAGCCCGGGCCCGTCGTCCTCCACCCAGACCTCGATCGTCTCGCCGGGGCGGTTCCACCCGGCGCGCACGCCGCCGCCGGTCTCGAGCGCGGCGTCGGCGGCGTTGCGCACCAGGTTGATGAGGAGCTGCTCGAGCTGATCGCGGTCGGCGTCGATCTCGGTCGCGGGGCCGGCCTCCACCCGCACGTCGAGCCGCGTCTCCAGCCGGGCGGTCTGGCGCACCCACTCGCCCACGTCCATGCGCCCGCGGGTGGGGGGGGGGAGGCGCGCCAGGCGGGCGTACTCGGCCATGAAGCGCGCCAGCGCGCGCGCCCGCGCGCCGATCACGCCAAGGCCCCGGCGCACGTCGTCGCGCAGGTCGGGCGGGGGCGGCTCGCGCGCCGCGAGCTCCTGCAGGGTCCCGGCAATCGACTGGATAGGCGTCAGCGAGTTGTTGATCTCGTGACTCAGCACGCGGATCAGCCGCTGCCAGGCCTGGCGCTCCTCCTCGCGCAGCGCGCGAGAGAGGTCGGAGATCACCAGCAGGCGGTGGGGGTGTCCCCCCTGGCGGAAGGGGTCGCGGCGGATCTGCCAGCGGCCGCTGCCGCCGGGGAAGGGATGGTCAAGGGTGCGCGGGCTCTCGCCCTCCAGCGCGAACGCGAGCCCCGCCTCCGACGCGCGGAGCCCCAGCAGCCGCTCGCGCGAGGCGGCCAGCAGCCGCTCGCCGGCGCGGTTCACCAGCCGCAGCCGCGCGTCGCCGTCGAAGGCGAACACCGCGACGTCGATCTCCTCCATCACCTTGCGCAGCAGGGCGGTCGCCTCCATGGCGCCCATGCGCTGCTCGCGCAGCATCCCGCTGAGCGCGTTGGCCTCCAGCACCGCCAGCCCCAGCGCGTCGTCGCTGCGGGCGCCGCGCGCCCGCAGCGTGAAGTCGCCGGCGCTCATCGCGCCCAGCTGGTTGGCGAGTATTTGCAGCGGGACCGTCACGCGCCTGCGCAGCATCGCCGCGCACCCGATCCACAGCGCCGCCGTGACCAGCGTGAGCGCCCACCGCACCCCCGGCGCGTGGTCGCCGGTCCACAGCAGCGCCATCCCCAGCGCGAAGCCCGGGAGCCCGGCCAGGAGCGCCAGCCGGAGCACCGTCGCCTGGTGCCTGGGCTCGCGTCTCACGGGGACGGGCGCGTTCCCCGCACGCGCGGCGAGGCTCCCCTCACGGCTCCGGCCGGGGCTGCAGGCCGTGGCTCTCCAGCCGGCGGTAGAGCGCGCTGCGGCTCAGCCCCAGCGCCTCGGCGGCGTGGCTCACGTTGCCGTTGAAGCGGGCCAGGGCCCTGCTGATCAGCATCCGCTCGGCGGCCTCGAGCGACATCTCCTCGAGCTTCACCGAGTCCGCGACAGGCCGTAGCGCCAGGTCGCCGGGGGTGATGGTGGAGCCCGAGGCGAGGAGGACCGCGCGCTCCACGGCGTGCTCCAGCTCGCGGATGTTGCCGGGCCAGGGATAGGCCAGGAGCGCCTGCAGGGCATCGGGGTGGAAGCCCTGCAGCTCCTTGCGGTAGCGCGCCGCCAGCCGCGCCAGAAAGTGCAGGGCGAGCGGGGCGATGTCCTCGCGCCGCTCGCGTAGCGGCGGGAGGTGGATCTCCACCGTGTTCAGCCGGAAGAGGAGGTCCTCGCGCAGGCGCCCTTCGGCCACTGCCTGGCGGACGTCGACGTTGGTCGCCGACAGCACGCGCACGTCGACCCGCCGCGTGCGCGACGAGCCCACGCGCTGGAACTCGCCGGTCTGCAGCACGCGCAGGAGCCTGGCCTGCTGGGCATGCGGCATGGTGCCGACCTCGTCCAGGAAGAGAGTGCCGGTGTCGGCCAGCTCGAACGCGCCCACGCGGTCGGTGCGCGCGTCGGTGAACGCGCCCTTCACGTGGCCGAAGAGCTCGCTCTCGAACACCCCCTCGGCGATCGCGCCGGCGTTGACGGTGACCAGCGGCCTGGGCGCCCGCGGGCTCGAGGCGTGAAGCCACCGCGCCACCACGTCCTTGCCGGTCCCGTGCTCGCCGGTGATCAGCACCTGCGCGTCGGAGGGGCCAACGCGCTCCATCACCCGCAGCACGGGCTGCATGGCGCGCGACCCGGCGATCATGTGCGGCAGCCCGTCGCTGCGCAACCGGCGGTTCTCCTGCTCCAGCCGCTGGCTGTGGCGCAGGGCGCGCCCGAGCTCCACCTGGCGGTTGAGGGTGGCGATCAGGCGGGCGTTGTCCCAGGGCTTCTCCACGTAGTCGCGCGCGCCGCGCCGCATGGCCTCCACGGCGCCCTCCACGCTCCCCCACGCCGTCATCACGACCACGGGGAGGGTGGCGTCGAGCGCCTGCAGCCGGCCGACGAGCTCCAGCCCCTCACGCCCGGATGTGGTGTCGCGGGCGTAGTTGAGGTCCATCAGCACCACGTCCAGGTCTTGCTCCCGGGCGGTCGCCACGATGGCCGCGGGCGACCCGGCGGTCTCGATCTGGAAGCCCTCGCCCTTCAGCAGCAGGCGCAGCGCCTCGAGCACGTCGGGCTGGTCGTCGGCGATCAGGATGCGCGGCGGCGGGCTGATCTGCATGTCGCGGTGGTTCGGGCGGCAGAGGGAACCCGGGTCCGAAAGCTAGTGGCCCGCGGCGGATCGCGGTATACGGGCCGGCGCGCTCGCGGCTCGCACGACGACCCATACGCGACCCGGCCACGCCGGGTTCCGTGATCAACCGTGCGTTTCCCCGGCGCGTCCGTATCGGCCGGCCATGGACCCTTCGGCCTGCCGGGCTGTCCGCATGCCGGGTTTCGGTCGCGGGCCTCGGCCTCAGGACGACGTGGTCGGGGTTTTCGCGGAATTCACAGGCATTCGCCTGATCCGGTGCCGGTCTCAGCGCGGAGATGCCGGATGATCCACACGGCGGCAACGCGGTCCGCGCCATCGTCCACAGGCTCGGCATGGGATGGGTGACCGCGATTTTTTCGGGGGACACCCCTGGGTCCTCGAAGGGCACGAAGCGGGGCCGCTGGATTCCTGATCGAATCTTACCAATTTTCGCAAGCCGGCTGTGCATTTCAACGAGCACGGTCGATGTCATCCGGTGAAAGAGTCATACCGACACCGAATCGGCTTGATGAATCGTGCATCCATCGTGATCCCGGGGACGCCACCCGAGATCACCACTGATTCGGTCGCTCGAGGCCAGGTCCGGCCAACAGCGTGAACGCGGAGCAGCGGAGAGCGCGGAGGGAACGGAGAACTGCTGGTCTTTCCTCCGTTTCCTCCGCTTTCCTCCGTTGCTCCGCGTTCACGCTGTTGACGAAATCAGACGATTGGAGGAATTCCGGTGAGAATGCACAGCCGATCGACGGACGGCGTCTACGGATGCACCTCGAAGCCGTGCCGCACCAGCTCGGCGGCGACGGCGCTGCTTTCCTCGCGCACCACCCGGCCATCGAAGAGGTGCACCGAGCGCTGGGCGTGGTCGGCGTAGCGGGGGTCGTGCGTGACCATGCAGATGGTGGCGCCCTCGCCGTGCAGCTCGTGGAGCAGCGTCATCACCTGCTCGCTGTTCGCGGAGTCGAGGTTCCCCGTGGGCTCGTCGGCCAGGAGCACCGACGGGGTGCCGGCGATGGCCCGCGCCACCGCCACGCGCTGCTGCTGGCCGCCGGAGAGCTGGCTGGGGTAGTGGTTCATCCGGTGACCCATCCCCACCCTCTCCAGCGCCTCCTGCACCCGCCGGCTCCGCTCGGCGCCCGGCATGTGGCGGTAGGTGAGCGGCAGTTCCACGTTCTCCTTCACCGTCAGGTCGCCGATCAGGTTGAACGCCTGGAAGATGAAGCCGATCTCCCGGTTGCGGATGCGCGCCCGCTCCGCCGCCGAGAGCCCCGACACCGGCTCGCCGTTCAGCAGGTAGGTGCCCTCGGTGGGCGAGTCGAGCAGCCCCAGGATGGAGAGCAGCGTGGTCTTGCCGCATCCGGACGGGCCCGCGATGGCCACCCACTCGCCCTTGGCGATCTCCATCTGCACGCCCAGGAGCGCGTGCGTCTCCAGCTCGTCGGTGAGAAACACCTTGCTTACGTCCAGCAGGCGGATGAGCGCGGTGTCGCCGGTGGCGCTGCCGTTGCCGTTGGGCATGTGACCGTTCGAGGGTTCGGGGATGAGGGTTCCGCCGGGCTACTTCAGCTTCACCCGCGGCGTGCTTTCGTACTGCGACATGTCCGACAGGATGACCAGGTCGCCGGGCTGAAGCCCCTGCAGCACCTCCACGCTGCTGGCCGAGCCGCGGCCCAGCCGCACGCTGGTGCGCACCGCGCTGCCGCCGCCCGGCTGGACCCTGAACATCCCCAGCGTGCTCTCGGCCTGTCCGTAGGCGGGGCGGCCCACGTGCATCACGTTGCGGAGCCGCTCGATGTCGACGGTGCCGTCGACCGACAGGTCCGGGCGGGCGCCGCGGGGAAGCGCGCCCTCCAGCGCCACGTCCACCGCCACCGTGCCGTTCTGCGCCGCCGGGTCGATGCGCACCACCCGCCCGGGAACCACGCCGTTGCGCGTGTCGATGGAGGCGACCTGGCCCACGGCCAAGTCGCGCGCCTGGGTCTCGGGGATGCGCAGCACCGCCTTGAGCCGCGAGGGCTGCACCACCTTGGCCAGGGTGGCCCCCGAGTTCACCCACTGCCCCAGCTCCACCGGGAGCTCCTGCAGCACCCCCGCGCTGGGCGAGCGCACCTGCATCGACCCGATCTGGCCCTGGTTGAACGCGGCCAGCCGGCGCAGCATGGCCACCTGGCTCTCCTGCCCGGCGACCTGCTGCCGCATGCTGCTGCGCATCTGCTCCATGCGCTCGCGCTCCACGTCGAGCCGCGTCTGCAGGTCGGCCGCGTCGTCGCGGGCCTTGGCCAGCTCCTGGGCGCTCACCATGTTCTCGCGGGCCAGCGCTTCGGCGCTCTGCGCCTGCCGCTGCGCCTGGTTGTGCAGCGCCTGGAGCTGCGCGATGGTGCCCCGCTGCGTCAGGATCTGGTTCTGCAGGTTGGTGCGCAGCGTGGTGAGCTCGGCCTGCGCGGCGGTGAGCTGCCGCTGCGCCTCGAGCGCCTGCCGCTCCACGTCGGGGTTGCTGAGGGTGACCAGGATGGTGCCGGGCTGCACCAGGGTGCCGGGCTGCACCAGCTTGCCTTCCACGCGCCCCTGCGTGATCGCCGAGATCCAGCGGATGTCCTCGGCCACCAGGGTGCCGGGGCCGCGCACCTGCCGCACCAGGTCACCCTTGCGCACGGTGTCGATCAGGAGCGTGGCGCGGTCGACCGACGGCGACGACGGCCCGATCCGCGCGATGGCGGCGGTCGCCACGGCCAGCAGCAGGACGGCCGGGGCCCCGTAGATGATCCACCTGCGGCGCTTGCTCGGCGGCGTGCGCTTGATGTCCACTGCTTCTTTCTCCAGGATCGCAACAGGTCGAGTGCATTCCGGCGCGGTGCCGGCGGGCGCCGTCGCTACGGGGCGCAGACAAAGGAAAAGGCATGCCGGGGCTGCGCCGCCCCTAGATCCCGTCCTGACAACCACTTGCGTGATCGGACGAGAGGGCGGGCTCTCCCACGAATGGGAATGCCGTCCCACTTCCGGACAGCTTGGGGGGCCCGGCCGGTCCGATTTGAGGCACATCATCGCCACCTCCGGACAGGATCCGGACCTGCCTCGAGAGAAGTAGGTGACGCGGATGTCGATCGATGCCGATTATCCGTCCCGTTTTCCGTTCCAGTTCCGCGAGGCGTTGCGCACGGAGCCGCATCGCCTCATCGGCGTTGGTGGTGGCCGCGCGGGCGCCGGGGGCCCTGAGCGCTTCCTGCCGCCCGCCCCACGCGGCGAAGTCGCGGAAGCTGGCGTAGCGCGTCCGTCTTTCCGGTAGATCCGTTGCTTTCGTGGACGAGGCATGGGCTCGCTGCGCAGGGGATGCCCCCGGGTTATTTGTGGTTTGTCATACCGTTTCGGTCGATTAACTGTGCATTCTACAGCAACTCGACAAAAACTCTCACAGAGGTCACGGAGGACACGGAGGAACTACAACAGGTTTCCTCCGTGTCCTCTGTGAGAGCCATTTCAGTTGCGGATCCGACGAATGCACAATCGAATGAAGAAATCGGTATTACTGGCGGCGGGGCTCGGTTATAGAAACGCAAACGCGTCCAGGACCGTTGCTGCCGGTCCTGGACGCGTATTCTGCGTGCAAGTGCTTGGAGAGACAGGGGTTGAAGCCCGCACTCCCTGCTGAACACCGTTCCGTCTTGAAGTGGAGGCTACCGGGATCGAACCGGTGACCTCCTGCTTGCAAAGCAGGCGCTCTCCCAGCTGAGCTAAGCCCCCTTCAGCCTGTAAACCTAATGAAATCGGCGCGTTTCCTCAAGGCCGCGGCGGGCCCAGCGTCTCGGGGGGCGGCGACACGCTGCTCACGCTGAACGGGCCCTCGCGCTGCCAGCGGAAGGTGACCCGGCGGCCCCGCAGCGGCGCCAGCGGCAGCACGATCTGACCCACGCCGATGCGCGCCACGCGCCCCACGTCGTCCTGGATCGGGCGCGCGAACGACACCACCAGCCACTCGCCCTCGGTGGCGCGGTACGTCTGGCACTGCGCCGTGACCGCGGCGGAGGGGAAGCTGACCACCGCGTCCTGCGCCCCGCGGCCCGCGTCCGAGTGCGCGAAGAGCATCTTCCCCCACTGCATCCCCGGCCCCACCGTGCCGCACAGCTCGATGCCGCTGGCCATGCGCGGGTACGAGGTCACGCGGATCTCGTCGCCCGTCTCGAAGGCCACGGTGGTGTCCATCCCCGCCCGCGCACCCGACGTGGTGCCGTAGCGCTGGGCCGCCGCCGGCAGCGGGAGCGCCGCGGCCAGGGCCAGCAGGGCGATGATTCGGATCGGGCGCATGGGTCACCGGCAGTGAGGGGTGATTGCAAGCTACCCGCGCATCCCGCCCAGCGGAAGCGATCCACACGTGCTCCACCTTTTCCCATCGCCCCTTCTGCGTCCTCATCCCCGATCGCGGCTCGTCCGAGAGATTGGGGGAGCGGGGAGTTGGAGGCACGCAAAGGGGGGAGGAACAACTTTGTCTCGCGAGGAAACCTCGGGGGTTCTGCCGGCGTTTCAGTCTCTGCCCCCGCCTGTCTCAGGCACTCACCCCCGATCCATCCCTGGGAGCACACGCCGATGAAGAAGCTCAGCCTCGACCTGGACCAGCTCAGCGTGGAGTCGTTCGACACCAGCGCGGTGGGGCGGCCGAAGGGCACGGTGCGCGGGTTCGACATCACCGACAGCACCTGCTACGAGATCGACTGCGGCTGCATCAGCGGCGGCACCTGCAACACCGACTGCGGGCAGAACACCTGCGACGCCACCTGTTACGACGCGACCTGCGCGGGCGACAGCTGTGTGAACATCTGCGTGACGGGCACGGCGCACACGTGCAACCGGCCCAGCTGCTTCTACTCGTGCACCTGCCCGCCGGCCACCAACTTCTGCTTCTGAGCCCGCGGAGGGCGCCTGCTTTGCAAGCGGGCGGTCGCCGGTCGGGTTCCACGGCCTCTCCAGGGGGCAGAAGCGTCGCCTCGTGAGCCGGCCGGGCCGACTCGGCACCCGCCGCGCTCCGATGCACTCCCTGCCTGTGTGCGGGGTACAGGGGCGGACCCGCCGAACGGCGGGTCCGCCTTTCGCGTGTCGTCTCCAGCTTGCACCGAACCGCCGCCCGGCTCATGTTGTGGGCCCCGTACGGCCGAAGCGTTTCCGAGAACAGGTGTTGCCGATGATTCCCTCGCTGCTCAAGCGCAAAGTAGAGAAGCTCCCCCCCGAGGTCCGCCTGGAGGGCCGCGTTTTGTTCCTGCTGGACGAGCCCGAGCTGGTGCGGCGGCAGCTGGCGGGGGACGACATCGAGCTGACCGACGAGCTCCGCGGCCAGCTCCGCGACAACATCTCCACCGACGAGATCACGCCGGCGTACATCTGCTACTACTTCGACGAGACGCTGGGCGAGTTCCCGTACCTGGGGCTCAAGGCCGGCGCCGAGTTCCCCATCAAGCAGGGGAGCGTGAAGAAGGGCGGCTTCGTGGCCAGCGTCAGCGGCAGGCGCCGCGGCAAGGGCAGCTCGCGCGAGCAGAGCCCCTACGCCGAGATGATGGCCGGCATCCGCGTGGTGATCGCCGAGAACATCGAGCGCATCTACCGTGAGAACTGCCAGAACCTGGGCGTGCTCACCAGCACCAACTTCGAGCTGATCGAGCGCATCCGCCGCGGCGACACCATCCCGTTAGCCGAGTTCACCGAGGGCGCCGACGAGATCACCCGCGGCATCATCGAGCACGGCGGGCTGTTCAACTACAACGTGGCGCGTCTCCAGGGCTCAGTGCGCACGCCGCCCATCTCCTGCCACGGCGCCGGCGACACCGCCGAGGACCTCGACCGGCAGGACGTGCGCATGCTGCGCGGCAGCGGCGAGTACAACGACCCGGGCCCCGCCACCGGCGTGGACGGCGCGGCCGCGCAGTTCGTGGCCACGTCCACCAGCAACGTGGGCTCCGACGCGTTCGGCGCGCCGGGGACGCGGCACCAGGGCGGCCCGCGGCCCATGACCATCGCCGAGAAGATCTTCGCGCGGCACTGGGTGACCGATCTCTCCCAGAACGCCGTGGGCGTGCCCTGGGTGCAGCCGGGCGACAGCGGCTTCGTGCAGACCGACATCCGCTTCAGCCACGAATACGTGACGCCGATGTCGGCGATCTTCTTCGAGCAGTACGTGGGGCCCGACGAGAAGGTGCTGGAGCCCGAGAGCATCCTCTTCTTCCGCGACCACCTGACCTTCCTGAAGGATGCGATGACGCAGGAGCGCATCCAGATGGGGCTGCTGAACGTGGCGAACCAGCTG
>Ga0247773_1000867_pt1 | contig 10514 bp, 11 predicted proteins | sample UWRJL092311B6_FD_179934 | JGI IMG/M metagenome (GOLD analysis project Ga0247773, IMG submission 179934) | Plant litter microbial communities from Arlington Agricultural Research Station in Wisconsin, United States - UWRJ-L092-311B-6 | ecosystem: Environmental > Terrestrial > Plant litter >...
CCCCGCCCCGCCACACCGTGGCGGTGGAGATCGCGGGCGAGAAGCACGTGCTGCGCAGCGACGTGCCGCCCGAGTACACGCGCTCGGTGGCCGCGCACGTGGACGCCACCATCCGCGCGCTCCCCGGCTTCCAGACGCTGGAGCCCTTCCGCGCGGCCACGCTCGCCGCGCTCTCGATCACCGACGAGCTCTTCCGCGCCCGCGAGGAGATCCGCCGGCTGCGCGAAGAGGCCGAGTACCGCACCAACGTCCTGGCCGACCGCCTGGAAGCCGCCTCCGCGGCCGCGGCGGAGAAGCGCCCCGTGCGCCGCCCCTCTGCCGTGCCCCCCACGGTCTCGTGGAGCGCGGACCCGCCGGCCGCCGCGCCGGACTCGGCCGATGTGCCGCCGCTCCCGGGTGACACGGAGCGCCCGCCGGTGGAGGTGGAGCTGCAGCCCGTCCCCGCTTCGCTCCCCGGGAATGGCGAGCCGGCGTCCACGACGCCACCACCGCTTCCGGGCGATGGGCGGCAAACGGCGAGGAGCACGGGAGATGGACCGCTTTCGGCCACGCCGGCGGCATCCCCGCCGGTCACGCCGCCGCCCTTGCTTGGAGATCAGCCGGCGTGGTCGGAGGATGCCGATGCGCCTGCGCACCACCGCGGCACGGAAGCGGATCACGAGCTGGAGCTGCCGCCGCCCGAGTAGCGCGCGATCTTCTCCTGGCGGCCCCGACGGCGCTGTCCGAACGCCCGCGGCCCCTTCGCCCCCTTCCCGCGCTTCGCCGGGGAGGGGGCGAGCTACGCCTGGGCCCTGGTCCCGAGACGGCCGGTCCCCTCGCGCGGCCCTCGCGACGCGCGCCGATGCCCGCGAGGGAGTTCGCGGAGGCGGACGTCGGGCCGGTGTCGCCGCGCTTTCAGCCGCCCGGCCTCGATGCCGGACCACCTCGCCACCGCCCGGACGGGTCCTGCTCGTCCGCAGACCCATGCGCCGCGAGCGGTTGCGTGAGGGATGCGCGCCCGGAGGGCCGGGACGCCGCCGCGCGCGAGCCATCGCCGGGGACCCGCCGCGAGACGTTGCGCGGCGGTGGCCCGGCGCGGTTGGCAACAGTGGTATCGTTGCCTACCGCGCGCGCAGCCCGGTTCGGCGCCCCGGCGCCGAACACGCCCGAACCCCGCGGTTCCGTCCTTCCCCCGAATGTCCCCGCGAAAACGCCGGCAGGAAGCCTACTCGGACCGTGCCCGATCTCCACGGCCGCGGCGGGTTTGCGGCGTGTAACGGGGTTGCGTCGAACGCGCGTTCGGGCGTATCTTTTCACATTGCGGCTGCTTGCCGCGGGCGCCGATTGCGCGCACACCGTGCGGTGGCAGTGACGTTTGACCTGCCGCCGCTTTCGTTTGGATATCGCCGCGGGTCAACTCCGCGCCGAACATAGATTTGCCACACATGAACACGATCCTGATCGCCGTGGTGGCGGGCCTGGTGGCCCTCGCCATCGGCTTCTTCCTGGGCCGTTCCGTGGTGGAGGCACGCCTGGTGAAGGCGCGCGCCACCGCCGAGGACGAGGCCGCTCGCATCCGCGGCGCCGCCGAGGAGGAGGCCGCGCGGCTGCACAAGGCCGAGATCCTGAAGGGGCGCGAGGAGGCGATCCGCGCCCGCGAGGAGTGGGAGCGCGAGGAGAGCCGCCGCCGCGACGAGATCGAGCGCGTCGAGCGCCGCCTGCAGGAGCGCGAGGAGAGCCTGGACCGCAAGTTCCACCTGCTGGACGAGAAGCAGGAGCAGGTGGAGCAGCGCGGCCAGCAGCTGCAGCGCCGCGAGAAGCAGGTGGAGGCGCGCGACGCCGAGCTGGGGCAGCGCATCGGCGAGGTGCAGCACCGGCTGGAGAGCCTGGCCGGCCTGAGCGCCGACGAGGCGCGCCGCCAGCTGCTGCACGACATGGAGGAGGCCGCGCGCGCCGAGGGCGCCCAGAAGATCCGCGAGATCAAGGAAGAGGCGCGCCGCGACGCCGACCGCGAGGCCAAGAAGATCATCTCGCTCGCCATCCAGCGCATCGCCGCCGACCACACGGCCGAGACCACGGTCTCGGTGGTGGCGCTGCCGAGCGACGAGATGAAGGGGCGCATCATCGGCCGCGAGGGGCGCAACATCCGCGCGTTCGAGCAGGCCACCGGGATCGACGTGATCATCGACGACACCCCCGAGGCGGTGGTGCTCTCGGGGTTCGATCCGATCCGCCGCGAGACGGCGCGGCTGGCGCTGGAGAAGCTGGTGGCCGACGGGCGCATCCACCCCGGCCGCATCGACGACGTGGTGGCCAAGAGCCGCAAGGAGGTGGAGAACTCCATGCGCGAGGCCGCCGAGCAGATCCTGTACGAGCTGGGGATCCACGGCGTGCACCCCGAGGTGGTGAAGGTGCTGGGGCGCCTGAAGTTCCGCACCAGCTACGGGCAGAACCAGCTGATGCACAGCAAGGAGGTGGCGATGCTGGCCGGGAACATGGCGGCCGAGATGGGCTTCGACGCCACGCTGGCCAAGCGGATGGGGCTGCTGCACGACGTGGGCAAGGGGATGACCCACGAGCACGAGGGGACGCACGTGGAGCTGGGGTGGAACCTGGCCAAGAAGTACAACGAGCCCGCCCAGGTGCTGAACGCCATCAAGGCGCACCACGACGAGGAGCCGCACCTGTTCCCCGAGAGCTTCCTGGTGACCGCGGCCGACGCGATCAGCGGGAGCCGCCCCGGCGCGCGGCGCGAGATGTTCGAGACGTACGTGCGCCGCCTGGAGAAGCTGGAGGAGATCGCGACCTCCTTCCCCGGCGTGGAGCGCTGCTTCGCCATCCAGGCTGGCCGCGAGCTTCGGATGATGGTGATCCCCGACCAGATCAGCGACGAGGAGATGTCGCGCCTGTCGGAAGAGACCGCCCGCCGCATCGAGGCCGAGCTGCAGTACCCCGGCCAGATCAAGGTGGTGGTGATCCGCGAGACCCGCGCGGTCGATTTCGCGCGGTAGGCGGAATCACGCTGCGCTGCTGGATCGAGGGCGGTCCTTCGCGAAGGACCGCCCTCGGGCATTTCGACACCCTGTTCGCCGCGCCGCCCGGCGCGGATCGCGATGGACGGCAACCCCTGGAACGGAACGCACCGCCCGGCGAATGTGGCGCCGGAATCGCCCGCACGGCCGGGTGGCGCGGCGCTGGATGGGCGGAAGTACGTGCTGATCGGCGCCGCGTACCTGATCGTGGCCGACGTGGCCGTGACGGTGGCGTACGCCTGGCGGATGGGGTTCGATCGGCTCGGCCAGCAGACGGTGCGGCTGACGCTCCTCTGCGCGCTCGCGGCGTTCCTGCTCCAGGGGAGGGGCTGGGCGCGCTGGGTGACGGTGCTGCTGCTGGCGGCGGTCTGGGCCGGTTTCCCGTTCCTGGTGCGCGACGGCGCGTGGACGCGCCAGGGGCTGCCGGCCACGCTCCCGATCCTGGCGCTGTACACGGGCTACGTGATCGTGCTGCGCGGGCTCCTGTACTCCAGCAGTGTCCGCGCGTTCTTCGCCGCGCACCGCGCGCGGCGGCCTGCGGACGACACCATGCCGCCCTTGGCGCGATGACCTGCCGATGACGCAATCCGTCCATGCCGTCCGCGCCAGGGTCGGCGGCGAGCTCCGCGACTACGTGACCGTGCTCCCGCCCGAATCACTGGGCGAGCGCGGCCTTCCCGCGCAGGCCATCGTCGGCGCGATGGTCCGGCCGCTGGAGGAGGGTGAGGCGCTCTCCGTCGACGTCTTCTCTCCCAACCCCGCGTTCGTGCGCTTCCTGCACGACGTGATCGCCGCGCACGCGCCGCTGCAGCCCGCCCTCCGCGCCGAGGCCGCGCGCGTGGGCGACGGCTACGTCTACGTGATGGACGCGCGGAGGGCGAACACGTCGGCCGAGGTGCCGCGTGAGGACATCTTCGGCGGCTTCCAGGTAGCCGGGGGCGCGCTCGTGGAGGATTCGTACCGCGTGAACCCGCGGCACCAGCTTCTTTCCGCCCGTGGCTTCTTCCAGCTCGGCCACGAACTGCACGCGGCTTTGCTGGCGGAGCTGGACGCGCTGATGGCGGGGCGGCGGCGGCCGTGAGCCCCCGGTAGCGCGCTCACCTCCGTGACGATTGCGTTCCTTTGATCCGACGGAGATGCGGGGGCGGCGGGATCGCGATCGGTTGGCTATATTGGGCGGATGAAACCGGGGCGGCGCGTGCGTCGCCCTTTCGCGTCCCGCGGGGGTGGAGGCCGGATGACGGGGATGAGCGGCGGAGGGCGGGCGTGAGGGTGCTGATGGTGGCCGACGTGATCGGCTCGCCGGGGCGGCGCGTGCTGGGGCAGCTGATCCGCCTGGTGCGGGCCGACACGCGCGCCGACGCGGTCGTGGTGAACGGCGAGAACTCGGCGGGCGGCTTCGGCATCATGCCCGAGCACGTGAAGGAGTTCCTGGAGCTGGGCGTGGACGTGATCACCACGGGGAACCACGTCTGGGACAAGAAGGACATCCTCAAGATGCTCGACGAGGAGCCGCGCCTTCTCCGCCCGCACAACTATCCCCCCGGCAACCCGGGGCGTGGATGGACCGTTGTTCCCGTGGGCGCGAAGCACCTGGCCGTGCTGAACCTGCAGGGGCGCACCTTCATGACGCCGATCGACGACCCGTTCCGCGCGGTCGACGGGCTGCTCAAGGACCTGGCCGCGCACGATCCCCGGCCGGACGCCATCGTGATCGACTTCCACGCCGAGGCGACCAGCGAGAAGCAGGCGTTCGGGCGCTACCTGGACGGGCGCGTGGCCGCCGTGGTCGGCACGCACACGCACGTGCAGACGGCCGACGAGCGGGTGCTGACCAGGGGAACGGCGTACCTCACCGACCTGGGGATGACCGGCGGGCTGGGCGGGGTGATCGGGATGAAGTGGGAGATCAGCGTGGAGCGCCAGATCACGCTCACCCGCGGCGACCGGCTGCAGCCGGCGGACGACGACCTGCACCTGCAGGGCGCGGTGATCGACATCGACGATGCCACGGGGCTGGCCAGGGGTATCGAGCGGGTGTCCGTGGGCCTCGAGCGCGTTCTGCTGGACCGATTCGGAAAGAAGCACTGATGGCTGCAAGGATCATCGACGGCGCGGCGTGCGGCCGCGCCATCCGCGAAGAGGTGGCCGCCGAGACGGCGCGGCTCAGGGCCGAGGGAACCACGCCCGGGCTGGCCGTGGTCCTGGTGGGCGGCGACCCGGCGAGCCAGGTGTACGTGCGCAGCAAGACCCGCGCGTGCCACGAGGCCGGGATGCACGACCGCCTGGTGGAGCTCCCCGACACCGTCAGCCAGGACGAGCTCTTCGGCGTGATCGACGGCCTGAACGCCGATCCACGGATCCATGGCATCCTCGTCCAGCTCCCGCTCCCGGCGCACATCCACCCCAAGGCCGTGCTGGAGCGCGTCCATCCGTCCAAGGACGTGGACGGCTTCCACCCGCTGAACGTGGGCCGCGCCTTCGTGGGCGATCCGCGCGGCTTCGTCCCCGCCACGCCGGCGGGGATCATGGAGCTGCTGCGCCACGAGCGGATCGAGACGCACGGCCAGCACGTGGTGATCGTGGGGCGCAGCCTGATCGTCTCCAAGCCGCTGGCGTCGCTGCTGATGGCGCCCGGCCCCAACGCCACCGTCACCCTCACGCACCGCCACACGGTCGATCTCGCCCGGCACACGCGCATGGCCGACATCCTGGTGGTCGCCGTCGGCAAGCCGGGGCTGATCACGGCCGACATGGTGAAGCCCGGTGCCGCCGTGTTCGACGTGGGCACCACGCGCGTCCCCGACGAGCACCACGCCAAGGGCTACGTGATCAAGGGCGACGTGGAGTTCGACGCGGTGAGCGAGATCGCCGGCCACATCACCCCCGTTCCCGGCGGCGTGGGCCCGATGACCATCGCCATGCTCCTGCGCAACACGGTGGAGGCCGCCCGCCGCACGCACCACGCGAAGACGAAAGGCGAGCGCCGCCGCGCCGCCGTCTGATCGCGCAACCCGTTGCGGTGCAGGTAGATCCGTCCGCCACGACGCACGAGTGTCCATGCCGCGCACCCTCGTCACGGCCGCGCGGACCCCGGTAGCCCGCGCGGGCGGACTTCGTGTGGTCGTTGCCGCGAATTCATTCGCCCCGGTCGTCCCTTCCCCGGCCGATGCGGGGCATCGAGCAGAGCCGCAAACCGTAGATGTGGGATCTCTTCACCTCGTCCGAGTTCGAGAAGCGCGAGAGCGAGCCCCCGAAGGAGCCGCCGGCGGAGTCCGCGGCGCCTTCCGCGGCCGTGCCCGACCTCTTCGAGCCCACCCCCGCGAAGAAGAAGCCGCGCGCGCGCCGCGCGGCTTCCGGAGGCGGTGCGGGCCGCGCCGCGGGCGGGATGAACGAGGCGCGCAACGAAGAGCTGGCGCGCACCGTCGCCGCCCGCGAGGCGGAGAGCGGCACGCGGACGGTGATGAACGTCCCCGCCGAGGGGATGACCGTGGGCGAGGTGAACTCCGCCGCGCGCGAGCTGATCGAGGGCGTCTTCCCTCCCCTGTGGGTGCACGGCGAGGTCGCCAACTTCACGCGGGCGAAGTCCGGCCACTGCTACTTCTCGCTGCGTGACGCCGACGCGCAGATCCGCTGCGTGATGTGGCGCGACGACGCGCGCCGCCTCCCCACGCTCCCGGAAGACGGGATGAAGGTGCGCGCGCTCGGCCGGCTCACCCTGTACGAGCAGCGCGGCGAGTTCCAGCTCAGCTGTGCCGAGTTGGAGGCAAAGGGCGAGGGGCTGTACAAGCTCGCGTACGACCGCCTGAAGGCGCGGCTGGACCAGGAAGGCCTCACCGCGCCCGACCGGCGGCGGCCGATCCCCGCGCACCCGGCCTGCGTCGGCATCGTGACCTCGTCCGCCGGCGCGGCGCTGCGCGACATCGTGTCGGTGATCCGCCGCCGCGCGCCGTGGACGCGCGTGGTGCTCGCCTCCGCGCGCGTGCAGGGCGAGGGCGCGCCCGAGGAGATCGCGCGCGCCATCCGCATGATCGGCCGCGCCGCCTGTGCCGACGTGCTGATCGTGGGCCGCGGCGGCGGCTCGATCGAAGACCTGTGGGCGTTCAACGAAGAGGTGGTCGCCCGCGCCATCGCCGAATCGCCCGTGCCGGTGATCTCGGCCGTGGGGCACGAGACCGACTTCACCATCGCGGATCTCGTCGCGGACCTGCGCGCGCCCACCCCCTCCGCCGCGGCCGAGGCGGCGGTACCGGACCAGAGCGCCGTCCGCGGGCGCCTCGCCGACCTGCGCCAGCGGCTGGTGAGCTGCACCCGCGACCGCCTGGCCGATGGCCGCGAGGCGATCTTCAACGCCCGGCTCGACCTGAAGGCCGCCGCCGAGCGCGGCCTGCGCGCGCGGCGCGACGGCGTGGCGGCGCGCGCGGCACGGCTCCAGGCGCTCAGCCCGCTCAACGTGCTGTCACGCGGCTACGCGGTGCCGCTGGCACCGGACGGCCACGTGCTGCGCCGCGCCGCGGAGTTCGCCCCCGGCGCCGCGTTCGGCCTGCGCGTGGCGGATGGCACGGTCCCCTGCCGCGTGACGGAACCCGACGAATGACGATGACGACGCACGACACCCACGCCGAGTGGACCTTCGAGAGCGCGCTGCAGCGCCTCGCCGAGATCGCCGACGCGCTGGAGAGCGACGGGCTGGAGCTCGACGACTCGCTCCAGCTCTTCGAGGAAGGCGTCCGGCTCCTCCGCTTCGCCGAGACGGTGCTGACCGACGCCGACCAGCGGCTGAAGGTGCTGCTGGAAGAGGCCGCCGGCAGCTTCCGCATGGACGAGTTCGCCGAGCCGCTGTGACCGCGGCGCTCGCGGTGGACGCCGGGCTCGAGACCTTCCTCGCGCGCGAACGGGCGCGGGTGAACGCCGCGCTGGCGGAGGTGGTGGACGCGATCGCCGCGGATGCGCCCGCATGGCTCGCCACGCCGATGCGCTACGCGCTGGAGACGCCCGGCAAGCGCCTGCGCCCCATCCTGTGCGCGGCCGCCTGGCGCGCCATCCGCGGCGCGGAGGCCCCGGACGGCGTGTACCGGCTGGCGTGCGCGCTGGAGGTGGTGCACACCTACTCGCTCGTGCACGACGACCTCCCCAGCATGGACGACGACGCGCTCCGCCGCGGCCGCCCCACCGTGCACACCGTTCACGGCGTACACCCGGCGATGGTGGCCGGCGCCGCGCTGATTCCCGCCGCCGCCCGTGTGCTGGACGATGCCGCGCGGTCGTTGGAGCTCGGCGCGGAGACCCGGCGCGCGCTGATCGCCGAGCTCTGCCGGGCCGGCGGCGCGGCGGGGATGGTGGGAGGCCAGCTGATGGACCTGGAGGGCGAGGCGAAAGAGCTGAACGCGGAGGCGCTGGAGGCGATCCACCGCCGCAAGACGGGCGCGCTGCTCGCCGCCTCGCTGCGCCTGGGCGGGATCGCGGCCGGGGCGGGCGACGTGGCGCTCGCCGCGCTCTCGGAGTACGGGCAGGACCTGGGGCTCGCCTTCCAGATCGTGGACGACGTGCTCGACGTGACCGGGAGCGCCGACCAGCTCGGCAAGACCGCCGGCAAGGACGCCAGCGCCGGCAAGACGACCTACCCCGCGCTCTACGGGCTGGAGGGCGCCCGCGCCCGCGCCGCGCATTACGTGGCCGCCGCCGTCGCCGCGCTGCGGGACGGCGGCGTCGCCTCCGAGCCGCTGGAGGCCGTCGCGCGCTACGTGCTCGAGCGGCGCCACTGAGCGCCGCCCGCGAGCGCGCGGAGGGCTAGATGGGCCGGTTCTCCTCCACCCACTCCTCGACCAGCGTGCGCAGCTCCACGAACTGCAGGTCGTCCGGATCCAGGTGCAGCGGCGCGCACAGGGCCGGCAGCTCCGCCAGGAATGCACGGTACCGCTCCGCCATCTTCCCGGCCGATGGGAGCAGGTAGATGCCGTCGAGCATGGTGGTGAGCCAGTTCCGCACGGCGCGCACCGCCTTGTCGACCGTTCCCTCGTGCGCCTTGATGTCCTGCCCCGCGATGTCCGAACAGAACTTCTGGTAGCGGTACCGTTCGGTGTCCAGGATCAGCGACAGCTTTTCCTTCTGCTTCCCCGTCCCAAATTCCCTGGCGCCAAGAAAGAGCCCCAGTTCAAGTGGCATGTTGAACCGGGGCAGCTTCTCGTGCGGGTCGAGCTCCGTTCGGGAGATGTCGTGGATCCCGAACTGGCACTCTCGTATGATTCGGTTCAGCTTGGTGATGCGCACCTCGCCACTGTCATCCACCTCCAGCGCACACCGCGCCATCAGCCCGCAATCGTGCACGGTGAACACCAGCGCACGAAAGATCTCCTGGTACTCGGCGTCGAACGGGCAGTTGACGAAGACGCTCTCCTCGTACGCGGCCACCGGCATCCAGACCCCGGGATCGGCTAGAGGGCGGCCACGGGCACGCACTCGGCGTGCGCACGGTTGCGCGTGCCCGCCCGGCGCACCGGCGCCTCGGGCTGCGAGCGGAGCTTCGCCAGGCGCGCGTCACGCACCGCGATCACGGCGGCGCGTACCGCGGCGCGGTTCAGCCGCCCCGTCTGGTTGGACTTCTTCACGGTTCGGAGCTCCTTCTTCGCCATGATCTCCCCGGGGTGATGAAGCGTCGGATTCGGTGTCGTTCTCCTCTCCGATCGAATGTAGCGAACTCTCGCGCACGATCAAGGGCCCAAAGTGTTAACGGACAAAGATGAACAAGCCGGGCCCGAGCAGGGGTCCGGCTTGTCACATTCATCGAATGATTTCGGGCCTCAGTAGATGAACACCGGGGTGCCGACGTCGAGCTCGTGGTAGAGGTAGCGGGCCGCCTCGTTGGTCATGCGGATGCAGCCGTGGCTCACGTCCTGGCCCAGCTGCTCGGGGTGATTGGTGCCGTGAACGGCGATCCCCTCGCCCAGGTACATGGCGGTGGTGCCGAGCATCCCTACCTCCCAGCGCTTGGGATCATCGGCATCGGGGATCGGCTGCTTCCGCTCGATGTACGCCCAGTCCGGCACGTACCACTTGGGGTTCTTCTCCTTCCGCTGCACGCGGAACATTCCGCGCGGGGTGGAGAACTCCCACTTCTGCCCGGCACCCTCCAGCCTCGTGCCGGTGCCCGTGCCGACGATCGCCTGCCAGAGCACGCGCGAATCCTCCATCAGGTACAGCCGGTGCTCGCCGAGCGAGATCACCACGTATCGCCCCTCCACGTTCACCGGCGGATCGCGGTAGCGCTCGGTCCCCTCGCCATCCACGCCGTGCTCCAGCGCCAGCGCGTCCCCCGGCAGCTGCGCCAGCGCCGGCCGCGCCGCCATCGACATCAGGGCCGCCGCGGCGGCCATCATCACCCGCTTGCTCATCTCACTCCCCATCCGTTGACCCCTCGCCCCAGCACCCAGCACCCAGCACCCAGCACCCAGCACCCAGCACCCAGCACCCAGCACCCAGCACCCAGCACTCTCGCACCCCCGC
>Ga0247773_1000868_pt1 | contig 10503 bp, 12 predicted proteins | sample UWRJL092311B6_FD_179934 | JGI IMG/M metagenome (GOLD analysis project Ga0247773, IMG submission 179934) | Plant litter microbial communities from Arlington Agricultural Research Station in Wisconsin, United States - UWRJ-L092-311B-6 | ecosystem: Environmental > Terrestrial > Plant litter >...
CCTCATGCGGGCCGCTGGCGTCACTGATCACCTGCGGCGGTTTGGCATCTGATGGCAGTCCTGACTCGAGCTCTCTCGAACGCCACCACCCGCGCCCGCAACGTCGTGGCGCCCGGGCCCCGGATGTCCTCTCGGAACGATCCGATGGCGGCCGCGGCGATCAGCGACCCCCGCCAGAAGTTCGTCGGCAAGTCGTCGCCTGAGCTGTACCGGGCGTGGGCCGAGGGATCGGACCTGATCCGCGCCATCCACGACATCCGCCTCGGACAGCTCATCACCGCCGAGTGGGAGCTGGTCCCCGAGGATCTCGACCGCCCCAAGCCCGACAAGGGCCTGATGCAGCGCATCGAAGAGGTGCTCCGCAACCCGAACCCGCGGGACAAGACGCTCGACGTCCTGTTCTGGATGGCCGGCGAGGACACGCTCACCCTCGACGCCGGCACGGTCGAGAAGGAGCGGTACGCGAACGGCGAGCTCGTCTACCTGTGGCCGACCGACGGCGCGAAGGTGCGGGTGAACAAGTACTGGGACGGCGACCCCCGGGAGGCCCGCTTCCTGTGGGAGGTCAGCCCGACCGAGGGCATCGAGCTGCTCGACTCGGACCTCTCGTACTGGATGATCCACCCCCGGACCCGCTCCGGCGTCGGCCTGAGCTACCTCGAGACCCTCAGGATCGTCATCGACTCCGAGGTCAACGGGATCCTCTACAACGCCCGCATGATGCTGCAGGCCACCCCTGACGGCATCCTCGACCTCGGCGAGAACGCCCGCCCTGATCAGGTCACGGCGTTCAAGTCGTTCTTCGACGCCGAGCTCGCCGGCAAGAGCATGATGGGCGTCTGGGGCGGGACCCGCGGAGCCAAGTGGATCAACCTCGGGCGCTCGAACAAGGACGCCCAGTTCATGGAGTGGCAGAAGTACCTCGCGACGAAGGCCGCGACCGTGTACCAGCTCTCCGTGCAGGACATCAACCTGCTCCACGACATCAACCGGGCCACGGCCGAGGCCCAGACGTCCGGCTCCGAGCAGAAGGGCCAGAAGCCGTTCCTGACCCGGATCCAGAACTACCTCACCTCGACGGTCGTCCACGACCCGCAGTGGGGCGGCTACCAGAACAACATCGCGTTCAAGTTCCGGTCGGTCACCAATAAGAGCTCGCTGCAGCTCGCCGAGGAGCAGAAGCTCTCTCTGGCCGGCATGCCGTCCGCCTCGATCAACGAGGCCCGGCGCGACCGCGGGCTGCCGCCGATCGGCGACCCGAACGACGACAACAACCCGTTCAACAAGCTGATGGCGAACACGCCGCTGGGTCTTGTGCTTCTCGATAAGATCCCCTCGGCGTACGATGTCGCGAAGACAGAGACCCAGACGGCGGACGGCGCCCCCCAGATTGGTCCCGGCGAAGACAAGCAGGAGGCACCACGACGTGGCGGAGAAGCAGACCAGCGGTAAGTCCGCCGCGGAGCGGCGGTCCGACAAGGAGAACCCCAGCGGCGACGCCGTGAAGCGTTCGGACGTCCAGACCGAGGCGACCAAGGGCGTCAAGGAGCCGATCGACCCGGCGCAGGCACCGCAGGACCCGGTCGGCTCGGCCGCGGATCCCGAGGTCGCCGCGCAGGAGCAGGAGCGCCTCAAGGCCGGCGAGGAGCAGGTCGAGCGCGAGAACATCAAGAACACCCTCGACGCGGAGCGCGAGCTCTTCGAGCAGGCGCAGCGCGACGGCCTGAAGAGCGTCGAGCCGATCGTCGACCAGATCGACCACTCGACCGGTGAGCGCGAGGACGCCACCAAGGCGGTCGAGCTGCAGAACGAGCGGATGCTGGATCGCCTGACGCCCCGGCGCATCGACGGTCTCGTCCGCTCCATGGAGCAGGTCGAGCTCGAGATCGAGCCCCTCGACGTCAACCAGCGGCGCTTCACGGCCAACGTGATCGTCCACGGCGAGGTCGACGACGGCTACCTCGTCATCCGCACCACCGACGAGGAGCGGATCCCCGGCGACTACAAGAAGGGCCGGGTCTACGAGTCCCCGCGCTTCGGCACCAAGAACCGCCTGCGCACCACGACGGACGCGGACGGCAAGACGGTCGAGTACACGGACCTCGGGAAGTTCCAGACCACGCCGATCCGGCTGGCCCCCGGCAACTACACCGTGGTCCTCGAGACGACCGGCGGGAAGAAGGTCGCCACGGCGGACTTCACCCTCCTCGGCGACGCCGTCGACGCACAGGGCGAGCCGGTCCCGGCCGACTCCCCGGCCGTCGTCGGACAGGTGCAGGCCGCCGACGCGCAGGAGGCGCACGCGCTCCAGCAGCGCGACGTCACAGGCGCTGACTTCCTCGAGGAGGAGGTCGAGCGACAGCAGGCTCGGTTCGAGAAGCAGGACCGGGCAGCCAAGCGAGCTGCGAAGAAGGCCCCCAAGGACGAGGGCGCGGAGTAACCAACGAGCGGTGGCCCGGCTGGTCAAACGGCCGGGCCGTCTGCTACCGTTCGCCGCAGTCGTACGGACGACGCGGCTGGATGAAACGGATGGACCGCTGACGCGCAGACGGGGCGCGCCGAGCTGGGTCCGCCGAGGTCACCCGTCTGTTATGACGAAGAACGGGATCATCCTCCTGAAGAGCGCGATGCCGCTGACGTCTGACAGTGGTGACATCCCCCTCTTCAAGTTCTACGCCCCCGACCTGCGCCTGAGCGGCGCCGAGGAGGGCGGGACCCCGCGTATCGAGGGCATCGCGTCCTCGACGACCCGGGACTCCCACGGCGACGAGATCACCCTCAAGGCGCTCCAGAAGATGGCGTCCAACGCCGTCGGCCTGCCGGTCATGCTCAACCACGACTACACGTGGCCCGAGGACCAGTTCGGCTTCATCGAGCGCGCATGGATCACCCGCGGCGAGAACGACGGCAAGGGCAACCCGATCTACGACATGCGGATCGGCGTCGGCGTCCTGAAGAGCTCGCAGCGCGCCATGGACGGCTTCGCGATCCTCAAGGAGGGCAAGACGAAGCTCGGGTTCTCGATCGGCGCGATGGTCCCTGACGGGGCGGTCGAGCTCATCAAGGACGGCGCCGGCGGCCGCTACCGGATCAACGACCTGCGCCTCGCCGAGGTCAGCCTCGTGCCGATCCCGGCCCACCCCCGGGCGATGGTCGAGTACGCGACCAAGAGCGTCCACTCGATCTTCAAGGCGGCCAAGGCCAGCCTGAAGGACGAGGACGGCAACACGCAGAACCCGCCCGAGGTCCCGGGCGAGGTCACCGGCGAAGAGGCCGGCACCGACATCAAGGACCACACCGAGCCTGACGTCACGGCTCCCGCCGACGGGAAGCCCGAGGGCGTCGAGGAGCTCGATGAGTCCGCGGACGACGCGGACGCCACCACAAGCGATGACACCAGCGCGGATCCAGACGCCATTGAGGGCGACGACATCCCGCTGACGAAGTCGACGGTCTCGATCTGGGAGGACCCTTCGGGGGCCAAGACGATCGAGGTCAACACCGGACGTCGTGCCTCGCGCACGCCGGACACCAACCTTTCCTCGCAGGGCGACGATGAGGTCACTCCTGAGTCCGAGAGCGGTTCGGTGTCGGCAGATGCAGGCGCGGTGATCAAGAGCGGAACCACCGGCTCGGTGCCGAGTGGGCAGTTCAACCTCGTCAAGGCCCTGAACGCGCAGATCGAGGCAAAGGACCAGCAGCTTGCCGACAGCCAGAAGGTTGTCGAGGCTGCAGTCGCCTTCGCTGCGGAGACCGTCCAGAAGGCCCTGCTCGTGGCCGAACAGCTCATGAAGACACCGATGGGTCGCAAGACCTCGGTCGTCGAGGCCAAGAAGGCTCTCGATGACTCGAAGGCGGAGGTGACGGCTCTCGAGAGCTTCGCCCGGAAGGGCATCTACGACGCCGAAATGATGCAGCTCATCACCAAGGGAGTGAAGAAGTGAGTACCCCGTACGAGCAGCTCGAGGCGCTCCGCAAGAGCGTCAACGAGCAGTTCGAGCAGTTCGGTGCTGGCCTCTCGTCCCTCAACGACCACGCCCCGTCCAGCACGCAGGCTGCGACGCAGGCCATGTTCCAGAAGGCCGGCGACGTCGACAACGACGCCGTCTCCAGCTTCCGGACGTGGCGCGAGAAGGCGCTGATCGAAGAGGCCGAGGCGTCCGCACTCCGCGAGACGCTCAAGACCAAGAGCCTCGCCGAGCTCCACCTCCTGTTCGCGAAGCAGGCGGCCAACCGCTCCTCGGGCGTTCCGCTCGATGCGTGGCTGATGGCCGGCGGCAACAGCGTCCAGCAGGGGATGTTCGACGGCCGCCACGGTCTCATCAGCCAGATCGAGAACCCCCAGATCCAGAAGGCCCTCGACTCCACGCAGGCGGGCGCCCTGATCCGGCAGGATCTCGAGCCCATCCTGTACGCCCTGTTCGTGAAGCAGTTCCCGGTCTTCGACCGGATCGCTCGCGAGCCGGCGAACGGCCTCGTCCACGCCTACGACCAGATGCTGTCGTACGGCGACGCCGACTTCATCGGCGAGCTCGACTCGGTCACCGACGACCGGGGCGTGTACGCGCGGCAGATCACGAACATCGCGATCCTCGCCACGCGGCGCGGCGTGTCGCTCAAGTCCCAGTTCGCGGTCCTCGCGGGCGGGGCCGGGTTCAACCCGGAGCGGCTCGAGCTGCAGGCCGGCATGACCGCCATGCGGTCGCGGTTCCAGAAGACCATCCTGCATGGCAACTGGACCGACGCCACGGGCACGATCAACAACGAGAAGGGGCCCTACGACGCCGACTCGTTCGACGGTCTGCGCAAGATCCTCAACACCGCGTCGGCGATCAACGTCGACCCGGGCACGAACCCGACGACCACGGGTTCGATCCGCCGCGCGATCGACGCCGCGACGCTCGCCATCACCGAGGCCGGCGGCTCGCCGACCGCGGTCTGGGGCGCGCCGCAGGACAAGACCACGTGGAACGAGCAGCTCGACGAGCGGGTGATGCTCCTGCAGGACAACCTGCGGAACGCGCAGGACGGCGCGCTGGTCTCCTCGGTCAACACCGAGGCGGGCATGCTGCCGTTCTTCTCCATCCCGGGTGGCGCCATGGCACCGTACGTGCCGTCGACGCTCCCCTCGGGCTGGGCCCACGCTCGCGACATCTACATCCCCGACGAGTCGGCACTCAGCGTGCCGTACCTCGGCCCCAGCGGCCCGTCGGTGATCGAGGTGCCGATCGGCGTGACCGGGCAGCTCACCCACCTGTTCATCCTGTTCTTCATGGGCGGTCTCGCCGTGAAGGCCCCGACGTGGATGAACAAGGTTCGCGTCAAGGTCGACTGACCCCCGGGCGAGCTGGTCGGTATGGGCGCCGGCCAGCTCGCCTAAACCGCCGGTAGTCGACGGGACCACCGAGAAGGAGACGCATGTCATCACCCGCACGGCCGGACTGGCAGCCGCAAGGCCCCGCGACCCGGTGCGTCATCAACGGTCGAGCTCTGGGCTGGGTCAACTGCACGCCCACGTCGACCGCCATGGGCATCCACAAGACCACCCTGCGCAAGCGGAAGCCCTCGGGCTGCGCGATCCGCCAGCTCACTGGCGACACGGTCGGTGGCACCACCCTCCAGCAGAACGCGGCCGCCGCAGCTCACTACGGGCTGGTGATGACAGTCCACGCCGGCTCCAACGTCGCGACCGACGAGCAGATCGCCTCATGGCTGCGTCAGGGACGCGGCGTGGTCGCGCAGGGCAACACGAAGGCCCTCACGAGCCACCCCGGCGTCCGCTCGACTGGCGGCCCCGTCAACCACGCCGTGTGGTTCAACGACGTCCGCGGCGGCACCTACTACGCCCCCGACGAGGTCTGGGCAGCGGATCCCGCGGCTGACGGCCGCACCGCTGGCTGGGGCAAGGCCGATCAGGGCCCGACGTGGTGGCCTTGGGAGATCGCGAAGAACTTCTTCGCCCAGCTCCACCCGTGGGGTGAGGACGACTCCCGCATCCTCGGGCCGAACAAGGTCTACGCCGGCGTCTTCAAGGACACCGAGCCGCACGTCCACCTGAAGTACACGGGCAGCGTTCGCACGTCGCCCTTCCCGAAGCACATGATCGTCCGGTCGCCCACCGCAGGCCGGCGCGTGAACGTGCGCACGGGACCCTCCACTTCCCACTCGGTGGCTTCCACCCAAGCCTCCGGGTCACCGTGGATCGCGTACCAGCAGAACGCCCGGGGCCAGCTCCTCGGCGGCTCGCGTCTCTGGTACGGGGACCACAGCGGCACCCGCTGGATCCACTCCAGCGGCCTGATCGTGCCGCGCACCGTCGGCGCCCAGCTCCTCTCGGCAGACCTGCCGTTCGAGGACGACGAGCCCATCGTCGGCGCCGAGATCACCACGCCCGATGAGTCGGATACCTCCGAGCAGCTCCTGACCCTCGACGGGGACGAGCTGCCGGACGACGTCCGCGACGGTGACATCGGGCAGTACGAGTAAGGGAGGAACGGTGAAGATCTTCGGCTACGAGCCCGCGATCGTCGTGGGCGCCCTCGTGTCGGTCATCAACCTGATCGGCACGTTCGGCATCTCGTACTTCAACCCCGACAACGCAGCGGCCATCGTCGTCATCGTGAACGCCCTCGCGGCGATCCTGATGGCGTGGACGACCCGCCCGATCGCGCCCAGCCTGTTCACGTCGCTCGTGTCGGCCGTTCTGGCCCTCGGCGCGACGTACGGCCTCCAGCTCCCCGCGGAGACCGTGCTGGCGATCAACGCGACCGTGTACCCGATCTTGATGCTGATCGCTCGCGGTCAGGTGAGCCCCGTCGACACGGCGATCTCTCGCCTGTCGCGGACGCCCAACGTGGAAGCTGCCGAGTACACCGCCAAGCGGGCGCTACGCCCGGCAGCCTGAACCTACTGGTAAGGTGCGTGGGTCGGAGATCGTCTCCGGCCCACGTTCCGTTTCTCGAGGTGCATCGTGGTCGACATGGTGGTCACCACCGGCGCGTACATCACGCCGGCGCGGTTCAAGGCGATGCGCACCGGCGCCGCGTACGCCGGGCTGTCTGACGCCACCATCGCCGACACCCTGATGACCGCGACCGAGATCGCGGACGCCTACTGCAACATCCCCCTCTACCCGTCCCCGGGCACCTTCCTCGGCGGCACCGTCGAGAACGAGGAGCACCGCTGGGACCAGCCCCTGAGCTCCCTCCAGCACAACCAGCAGCGCCGGGTCTACCCGTACCGCTGGCCGATCAAGGCCGTGACGGGCTTCCGGATCAAGATCGGCGCGGATCTGGGCGCGGACATCAACCCGAACTACCTCGTCACGAACAACGCCGAGCGGTGGGTCGAGGTGAGCTCGTTCGCGACGTCGGGCGTGGTCAGTCCCTTCGGCCTGATGAACTTCGTGGTCCCCTCGGGCATCACCAAGCCGGTAGTCGAGCTCGACTACAGCTACGGCTGGTCTCTGGCGGCCGTGGATCCCCTGTACGACGTCGACGGCTCAGGACTGGTCTGGCAGGCCTCTCACGGCTTCTGGGACCCGGCTGTGGCGCCTGTGGTCGTCGTGGCGGGCTCTGAGGCCTCCAGCGAGACCTACGTCGTCTCGTGGGAGGACGGCCGCGTCACCCTCAACGACGCGGCCGTCGGGGCGTCCGTCATCGCCTCGTACAACTATCGGCTCCCCGGGGCGATCCCGCGCGCGACGGCGCTGATCACCGCGGACCTGCTGGGCGACGCCAAGCTGCGGCAGGCGGGCTTCGTCGGCGTCGACCGCCTGACGGTCAACGAGATCACCGTCAGCCGCTCCCCGCGCAACGGCTCCGTCAACGACCAGCTCGAGGAGGCCGTGCCCGAGGCAGCGGGGCTGCTCGCCGGCTTCCGGTACTTCCGGATCGCCTGACATGCCGCTCGTCGACGAGGAAGCCCTCGACGCACTGGCCTCCTTCGCGGAGGACGGGATGGTCACGCCGACCGCCGTCTACCGCTCCAGCTCAGACGTCGACCCGGACACCGGCCAGATCGGATCCAACGAGCTCGGGGACGACGTCGAGGTAGTCGTCGAGAACGTGGCCCCGGAGTCGCTGCCCGAGCCGGTCCCGCAGCCCCACGACCCGCTGCTGGGCTGGTTCCACAGTGAGCTGCAGCAGCAGGCGACCGAGGACGACGGTCAGGTGGCGACCGTCGACGTCCACGAGCTGCGCCTGCCGCGCGACGCGGACATCAAGGCCGGCGACGAGGTGCGCAACCTCACGACTGGCGAGTTCTATCAGGTGATCGACGTCAACGACGGCGACACGTACCGGGTGCAGACGAGGGCCAGCCTGCGTAGGCGTCAGGGATGATCCGCGCACAGGACGTCATGGGGGCCGTCCTCGACGCCCTCGTCGGGTCGACCAACCGGGGTCTCATCCGGATCCAGACCCGGGCCAAGGAGCTCGCTCCGGTACGCAAGGTCTTCGGGGACAGGGGTGCGTACCGGACCCGCTTCCGCACGGCCGACGAGATCAGCTCGGACCGCTCGATCCGCCAGCAGCTCGGTCTGGGCCCCGAGGAGCTCTACAAGAACCGGCAGGTGGTCAGCCGGGTCCCCCAGAAGCTCAACGACCGGGAGGTCGCTGGCCCGGGCAGGCTGCGCAGCCGACAGGCCCAGACGCAGCTCGACAGGCGCGGCCGCTACGAGCTCAAGACCGGCCGCGCGATCTTCGAGCAGTTCAACGGGCCGAGGGTCGCTGGCACACAGGGAACCCAGCAGCTCGGCGGCCGACTGCGTGACGAGATCCACGTTGAGCCGGCCTCTGTTCAGGGCCACCGTGTGTCGGGTAGAGTCGTCTCACCAACGCCGTACGCGAAGTACCAAGAGTTCGGGACGCACCACAACCCGGCTCACCCGTACCTCCGGCCGGCTGGGCACGAGAGCGTGCAGAAGATCGCCGCCGACGCGCGACGAAGCGCGGCGGATGCGGTCAGGGCGACGTTCCACGTGAGGATCGAAGGAGTGGTCACGTTGAAGGAGGCTCGCGGGTAGGTATGGCCCTCTCGACGACGTTTCCAATCAAGCGGGCGTTGGTGCGACTCGTCCGCGACTCGGCACCGCTGAAGGCCGCTCTCGTGGGCGGGATCCATCAGCGGCTGTCGCCACGCAAGGTGCGGTTCCCGTACCTCGTCTACTCCGAGGTCTCGGCACCATTCGTGTCGGACTGGGGAGCTGGCGGGGACAACGGGCGCCGAGAGATCGACGCTCTGTACGATCTCGACATCTACGACGTGGACTCGAGCCGGGCGGAGTCCCTGCTCGAGCAACTCGACGGCCTGTTGAACGGGCCGGGCGCCGCTAGCGCGCTCGCAGTCGAGGGGCAAACGGTCTTGCTGGTCGAAACACGCGCGAAGACGCCGATGGGGCCGGATCGCGACGCAGTGGGCCGGCGCATTGACAGGGTTGGGATCACGGTCCACATTCAAACGGACCAGCCGATCCCGGCCGTCTGACGCTCGAACGGGGAGCGCCAGAACACCATCAACGCCAGCCTGACGCGAACGGAGCGAGGGTTGGTCGGGAGATGTGAGTATGGCTGCCGGCGACGGCAAGAAGATGCATGGCAAGTTCGGTGCCGTGTATCTCTTCGCAGCGAAGGGTGAGACGGGGGCCAAGAAGGTCGCCACCCTCACCGACTGGGAGCTGAACCTCGGGCGCGACTTCGTCGACGCCACGGTGTTCGGCAACACCAACAAGACCTACCTGCCGGGTCTGAAGGACGTCTCGGGCTCGGCCCGCGGCATCTTCGACACCTCCGGCGACATCATGGTCAACGCCGCGGACGCCGAGGAAGTGCCGATCTTCCTCTACGGCCGCGACACGACCGCGGGCCTCGACGACCTGCTCATTGCCTATGGCAAGGGCTTCATCGACGGGACCATCTCGAACAGCAACACCGACGCCATCCGGACGTCGTTCAACTTCCGCGCCGCGGACAACTGGGCCGTCTACAACGGCACCGAGCTCGAGCCGCCGCCCCCGACCCCGTAAGCTGGGGGCGTCTCGGCCTCGGCTGACGACGCAGCACGTGGTAGCCTCCCGGCAACGGGAGGCTACTTCGTTATTGGAGGCGCACGGTGCCCCTGATCTTCAGCCGCATCGAGGGCAAGCTCGGCCGCATCGACATCCCTCGCGAGGGGATCCACGTCGGCAGCTTCCTTCACTGGCGGCTCTCACGGCGGTCTGGCCCGCAGGGCGATGCGGAGCCGAACCACCCGGACACCAACTTCTACGACTTCCACGGGACCTTGGCGTTCGTCAACGACGCCCTGTTCAGGGACCCGGACTACGAGAAGGTGTTCACGATCCAACTCGGCAAGAACGGAAGCAAGTACACTCTGGACCCAGCGGCACCCGGTGTGCGAATGGTGCTCACGGGGCGAACCCTCACGATGGAAAGGGTGCAACCATGCCTGATCGAGGAACAGCAGCCAGTGCGGTGAAGGATCGCGAGGATCCGATCAAGGATC
>Ga0247773_1000870_pt1 | contig 10486 bp, 13 predicted proteins | sample UWRJL092311B6_FD_179934 | JGI IMG/M metagenome (GOLD analysis project Ga0247773, IMG submission 179934) | Plant litter microbial communities from Arlington Agricultural Research Station in Wisconsin, United States - UWRJ-L092-311B-6 | ecosystem: Environmental > Terrestrial > Plant litter >...
AGCGGTCCTGAAGCTCCGGGGACCCGGCGGCTGAAGCCACGGCAACGACTACGGGAAGCCTCCCAAACTGCGGGAGGCTCGTCGGCGCGGCATCGGCGCTCGTGCCGCGGGCTGGCGCTGCGGCCGAGGAGATGCCGGTAGTCCGCGAAGGCGGACTTCGTGTGGTCGTTGCAGCGAATTCATTCGCCCTGCCGGGCCTCGCGAACTCGAGCCCGAGTTTGACGGAGTGGTCCCGAGACGATGATCCATCCATCCTGACCTGATGCCCGATTCCACCTTCCTCTCCTGGCCGTTCTTCGACGCGGCGCACCGCGAGCTCGCGGACGGGCTGCGCGCGTGGACGGCGGCGCGGGCCGATGCGCTCGCGCACCCGGCCGGGGGCGTGGACGACGCGTGCCGCGGGCTGGTGCGCGCGCTGGCGGAAGGCGGGTGGCTGCGCTACACGGTGCCCGCGCCGCACGGGGGCGCGCTCCCGCGGCTGGACGTGCGCTCGCTCTGCATCGCGCGCGAAACGCTGGCGTACGCGAGCGGGTTGGCGGACTTCGCGTTCGCCATGCAGGGCCTCGGCTCGGGGCCGATCTCCCTCTTCGGGACGGACGATCAGAAGCGGCGCTGGCTCCCCTCCGTCGCGGCGGGGGAGACGGTCGCCGCGTTCGCCATCTCCGAGGCCGACGCCGGGTCCGACGTGATGGCGATGCGGACGGTCGCGCGGCGCGATGGCGGCGGCTTCGTGATCGACGGGAGCAAGACGTGGATCTCCAACGCCGGGATCGCCGACCGCTACGTGGTGTTCGCGCGCTTCCCGGAGGCGGGGGAGCGCGGCTACGTGGCGCTGGCGGTGGATGCGGACAACCCCGGCCTGCGCGTCTCCGAACGCATCGACGTCACCGCGCCGCACCCGCTGGGCACGCTCGTCTTCGACGGATGCCGGGTGGAGGCCGACGCGCTGATCGGCGAGGCGGGCGGGGGGATGAAGGTGGCGCTCGGCACGCTCGACGTCTTCCGCTCCACCGTGGGCGCGGCGGCGCTGGGCTTCGCACGGCGCGCGCTGGACGAGGCGCTGGCGTGGAGCGGCGAGCGCCGCGTGTTCGGACAGCCGCTCGCCGACTTCCAGCTGACCAGGGCCGCGCTCGCCGAGATGGCGCTGGACGTGGACGCATCGGCGCTCCTCGTCTACCGCGCCGCCTGGACGCGCGACGACGGGGCCTCCCGCATCACCCGCGAGGCGGCGATGGCCAAGCTCTACGCCACCGAGGCCGCCCAGCGCGTAGTCGACCGCGCCATCCAGCTCCTGGGCGCCCGCGGCGTGGTGCGCGACTCCATCGCCGAAACGCTGTACCGCGACGTCCGCGCCCTCCGCATCTACGAAGGCACCACCGAGGTGCAGAAACTGGTGATCGCGGGCCAGCTGCTCGGGTAGTCCATGGATTCAACGGATGCTGCCGCGGTTCGCTTCCGAGGTGTTAGCTTACAGAAAGATGAAACCCGGGAGGTAAGATGACGACTCACGACATCGAAGCCGCGGCGCTGCAGCTGCCAGACCATGAGCGAGCGCGTCTCGCCGAGATGCTGATCGCCAGTCTGGATGAAGACAACGAATGGGCAGAGGCTTGGGCGGATGAAGCCGACCGGCGCTTCGAGGAGCTTCGGTCGGGCAGAGTGAAGGGGATCCCGGCCGAAGAGGTGTTCGCGCGCATACGTGCCCGGCCGAGGTGAAGCCCGCTGAATTCCATCCACTCGCGAATCAAGAATTCGCCGAGACCGTTCGCTTCTATGACCAGAGAAGTGCGAATCTTGGCGACGCATTCGCGAGTGCGGTGGAGGCTGCGATTGGGTTCGTGCGTGCCAACCCTGCCGCGGGTACGCTGGTCCGTCGCAACGTTCGGCGGTGGATGGTACGCCGGTTCCCTTACTTCGTGATCTACCGGGAAGAACCCAACCGGTTGTACGTCCTGGCGTTGGCGCATCAGAGGCGACTGCCGGAGTATTGGGCGGATCGTATCTGACGTCTCCGGCTGCTCTTCCGGCGTGGCGCTTGCGGCCGGAGCGCGCGGCACCGACATCTCCATCCCCTCGCTGCATCCACCGAGGCGGCACATGCCCCAGACCGCGTCCGCATCCACGACGCACGCCGCGCCCACCGCGCACGTGGACACCTTCGCGCGCGACCACCTGCCGCCGCCGGAGCTGTGGCCGGTGATGGACCTCTCCGGCGTGCCGCACCTGGCGGCGCTCACGCACCTCAACGCCGCCGCCGAGCTGCTCGATGCCACCGCGGCCGCGGGCCACGCGAATCGCCCCGCGCTGGTCGCGCCCGGCGTGCGCTGGACCTACGCCGAGCTGATGGAGCGCGCCAACCGCATCGCCGGCGTGCTGGTCCGTGACCTGGGCGTGGTGCCGGGCGAGCGCGTGCTCCTGCGCGGCTTCAACGGGCCGATGATGTTCGCCGCCTGGTTCGCCGTGCTCAAGGCCGGCGCCATCGTGGTGGCCACCATGCCGCTGCTGCGCGCGAGAGAGATCAGCGCCATCGCCGACAAGGCGCGCATCCGCGTGGCGCTCTGCGACGCGCGGCTCACCGCCGAGCTCGAGGCGGCCGCGCTCGCCTCGCCCACGCTGCGGCGCACGATGGTGTTCGGCGCGGACGACGGCGAGCTGGAGCGGGCGATGCGCACCGTTCCCGCGGAGTTCGCCAACGTCCGCACGGCCGCCGAGGACGTGGCGATGATCGCGTTCACCAGCGGCACCACGGGGCAGCCGAAGGGAACGATGCACGTCCACCGCGACCTGCTGGCCGCGGCGGACACCTTCGGCGCGCACATCCTGCGCCCCGAGCCGGACGACCTGTTCTGCGGCTCGCCGCCGCTGGCGTTCACGTACGGGCTGGGCGGCTACGCCATCTTCCCCATGCGCGTGGGCGCCGCCACGCTGATGCTGGAGCAGGCCTCGCCGCCGCAGCTGCTGCAGGGAATGCAGGACTTCCGCGCCACCGTCTGCTTCACCGCGCCGACCGCGTACCGGGCGATGGCGGGGCTGGCCGGCGGCTTCGACCTCTCCGCGCTGCGGAAGTGCGTGAGCGCCGGCGAGCCGCTCCCCGCCGCCACCTTCGAGGCGTGGCGCGACGCGACCGGGATCCGGATCATCGACGGGATCGGCAGCACCGAGATGCTGCACATCTTCATCAGCAGCGCGGGCGACGACATCCGCGCCGGCTCCACCGGCCGCGCGGTCCCCGGCTACCATGCCCGCGTGGTGGATGATGCCGGCGAGCCGGTGGCGCCCGGCGAGATCGGCCGGCTGATGGTGCGCGGGCCCACCGGGTGCCGCTACCTGGACGATCCCGTGCGGCAGCAGACCTACGTGCAGGGCGGGTGGAACGTGACCGGCGACACGTACGTGATGGACGAGGAGGGCTACTTCTGGTACAAGGCGCGCAACGACGACATGATCATCTCGTCCGGCTACAACATCGCCGGCCCCGAGGTGGAGAACTGCCTGCTGGAGCACCCCGCCGTTCTCGAATGCGCCGTCATCGGCGCGCCCGATCCCGCGCGCGGCTACGTGGTGAAGGCGTTCATCGTCCTGCGCGAGGGGCACACCGCAGGCGACGAGATGGTGAAGACGCTGCAGGACCACGCCAAGCAGTCCATCGCCCCCTACAAGTACCCGCGCCGGGTGGAGTTCGTCGATTCGCTCCCCCGCACGCAGACCGGCAAGCTGCAGCGCTTCCGTCTCCGCCAGCAGGAGACGGGGGGATGATGATGCGTTCGCACCGCACCCTTTCGGCAGACATCATCGCGGCCGCGGGTGGCCCCCTGCGGGGGAAGGGGAGCACTCCATCGCATGCCGCGCCGACTGCTCATCATCCAAGCCCCGCGAACCCGCTTCTCCGCCGCAACGCCGACGTTGTCATCCCGAGGCCGGCCACACCACGGCCGCGGCACGAGCGACAGACGGCAGGCCGAAGGATCTATGGCATCGGCGTGAACGACAGCCGGCGTCCGCCTTCCGATCGTGTTGCGGTGGCGGGCGATAGATCCTTCGTGCCGCAACCGGTGCGAGAGCAGGCCAGGTGCAGCCGCGCTCGAGCCGCCATCGGCGTGACGGGACGATGCCTACGGAGCAGTCCGCGCAGGGGGACTTCGTGTGGTTGTTGCCGCGATTTCAATCGCCCGGCGATGTCGTCGATCCTGTCGATCCAGTCGATGCTGTCGATGCTGTCGATGCTGTCGATCCAGTCGATCCAGTCGGCGCGCGCGGTGCTGTCGATGCAGGCGGTGCGCGCATGAGCGGCGGGTTTCCGGAGATCCTGCACCCCGAAGGCTGGGCGCCGGCAAAGGGGTACGCGAACGGCGTCGCGGCGGAGGGGAGGATGGTGTTCGTGGCGGGGCAGATCGGCTGGAACCCGGCGACGTGCGCGTTCGAGAGCGACGACTTCGTGGCGCAGGCGGCGCAGGCGTTCCGCAACATCGCCGCGGTGCTCGCCACCGCCGGCGCCGAGCCGCGCCACGTCACCCGGATGACCTGGTACGTCACCGACCGCCGCGAGTACCTGGACAACGCCCGCGCGCTCGGCGCCGCCTACCGCGAGGTGTTCGGCCGCCACTTCCCCGCGATGGCCGCCGTGATCGTCGCCGGCCTCGTGGAGGAGCGCGCGAAGGTCGAGATCGAGGCGACGGCGGTGATTCCCGCGCGGTGACATCCGCCAGGAAATGAAAACGCGGCGGGCGCGGAGGATGGTCTCCGCGCCCGCCGCGCTGTTCATCCACCGAAGACGTTCACCGGCCGGCCGGCGGCACCTCGTGCGGGAGGGTGCCGGGCATGTCGGCGGCCACGTAGGCCATCACCGCCATCGCCGCCACGCACTGCGCGAACTCGTGCGGATCGAGCTTGTCGAGGGTGTCGGCGCTGCTGTGGTGGTACCAGAAGTACCTGGTGCCGTCCACGTCCAGCGCCAGGCCGGGCACGCCCTCGGCGATGATCGGGCCCACGTCGGCCTCGCCCTCGCCCTTCTCCATCTTGTTCGCGCCGATCGGCTCCAGCAGCCGCGCGATCTGCCGCATGGTCGCCAGGGCCGCGTCGCTCCCCTGGAAGCGGAAGCCGTACGGGCGGAACACGCCGTTGTCGCTCTCGATGGCCAGCTGGTGCTTGCCGAGCTGCGCCAGGTGCGCCTCGCGGTAGCCGCGGCCGCCGCGGGTGCCGTTCTCCTCGTTGGTCCACAGCACCACCCGCACGGTGCGGCGGGGGCGCAGCCCCAGCCTCTGCATCAGCCGCACGGCCTCCCACGCGGCCACGCTCCCGCCCGCGTCGTCCATCGCGCCGGTCCCCACGTCCCAGCTGTCGATGTGGCCGCTGATGATCACCACCTCGTCCGGCTTCTCCCGGCCGACGATCTCGGCGACCACGTTGCGCGAGGGCGCGTCCGGGAGCATTTGCGCGCCCATCGCCAGCCGCACGCGGATGCGCTCGCCGCGGTTCTGCATGCGGTGCAGCATCATCGCGTCCTCCACGCTCAGCGCGGCGATGGGGACGCGCGCCACGGTGGTGTCGGTGTAGCGCGTGCTGCCGGTGTGCGGGTTCTGCATGCTGAACGCGCTCACCGAGCGGATCAGCGCGGCCGACGCCCCGGCGCGCGCGGCCGCCGCGGCGCCCAGCGCCCGCCAGCGCACCGTCTCGCCGTAGTTGGTGAACGGCACGTCGAAGAGGATGATCTTGCCGCGAGCGTCCGCCCCACGCGCCTTCAGCTCGTCCTCGCTGCCGACCACGATCACGTCGGCGGTGATCCCGCCGGCCGGCGTGCCCACGCTGCCGCCCAGCCCGATCATGTGCAGCGGCACGGCGCGCGGCGACAGCAGCTCGGCGCTCTCCTGGCCGCGCACCCAGTGGGGCACCATCACCGGCTCGCCGCGCACGTTCTGCAGCCCGTCGGCGCGCATCTGCGCGATCGACCAGTCCAGCGTGCTCTCCAGCGCCTGGCTCCCGCTCAGGCGGTGGCCGAAGCGGTCCACCAGCGTGGCCAGCCGGCTCCACCCGAAGGTGTCGCTCATCGCCGCCTGGATCAGGCGGTTGGCGTCGGCGCGGTACACGGAGTCGAGCGGCGCCTGCGCATGGGCATGCGACGCGGCGGCGCCCAGCGCGAGCGCGGCCAGCAGCGGCGCCACGCCGCGGCGAAAGGATCGATGCATCGGGGGATCGGGTGGAGGGAGAACTTTGGCGGATCTACGGTTTCGACATGCTAACCATTTCGCACCCGTCGCGAAACCGATCGCGTGTAAGCAGTTGGTAAGGGCGGATGACCCGCGTTCTGGACGGCACGACGGAACCTGGCGCGGGGTACCAGGGATTGCGGTCGCGGCGTGCGGATGAGCTACACGTTGTGTTGCTCCTTTCCTTCGCCGACGCTATCATGGAAGCGTGGCGAGCGGCCGGAGAGCACCGGCATCCGCGCTCGTTTCACCCTCTGCCATCAGCCTTTCCGCTGCCTCGTTCTCACTGCTCGCGGCAGCGTTGTTGCGTCGGGAAACCGGCCGGCAACCTTTTTCGAGGCGACCAAGGCCCCCTATGTCGAAGAACGAGATCGCAGCCGCCGAAGAGCTTCTGCTCGGCTGGCTCCAGAGCTCGGCCGATCCCGTCAGCCCGATCGACCTGCTGAGCCGGCCACGCCCGGCCGACGTCTCTCCGCTCGGGATCCGGAACGCGATGTGGAATCTGGTCGACAGCGGCGCCGCGCGCGTGACCCGCGACGAGCGCCTGGAACCCGCGGACCGGTGAGGCCCGGTTGCCGGAACCGCAACGATCCGACCGCAGCCACACCGAGAACGAACCGGGTCATCCGCGCGATCCGTGGCAGCGGGACCGCGACCGCATCCTCTACAGCGATGCCCTTCAGCGGCTGGCGAACGTCACCCAGGTAGCCAGCCCCAGCGAGGGCATCGTCTTCCACAACCGCCTCAACCATACGCACGAGGTCGCGCAGATCGCGCGGCGTCTCGCCGAGAAGTTGCGCACGGAGCAGCCGGAGCTCGCCGGCCGCTGCGTGCTGAACCCCGACGTGGTGGAAGCCGCGGCGCTGGCGCACGACCTTGGCCATCCGCCCTTTGGCCACATCGCCGAAGAGGAGCTGGATGGCCTCGCCCGCGCGCACGGCGCGCCCGAGGGGTTCGAAGGAAACGCGCAGTCGTTCCGCATCGTGGTACGCACCGAACCCCACCGGATCGGGTATCGCGGACTGGATCTCACGCGCGCCACTCTGAACGCCATCCTGAAATATCCCTGGCCGCGCGACACCCGCGCGAAAGGCGCCGACCCCGTCAAGGCGAAGAAGTTCGGCGTCTACAGCTCGGAGCTCGTGGAGTTCGAGTTCGCCCGCACGGGGTACGAAGGAACGGACGACCAGTCGATCGAAGCCGCGATCATGGACCACGCGGACGCGATCGCGTACAGCGTGCACGATCTGGACGACTTCTATCGCGCGGGGCTGATTCCCATCGAAAGCCTGGTGTTCGGCGACCTGGGAGAATGGACGTGGTTCGCGGAACGGTGGAAGCGCCTGAAGGGGAAGGTTCCGGATGCCACCATCGACGACCTCCGCGATACGTTCCGCCGGTTCCTGTCACGGCTTTCCGTGGGATCGCACTACACCGGCGAGTACGCCCAGCGAGCACACCTGCGGACGGCCACCTCGCGGCTGATCGATCGCTTCGTACGAGGTGTGCGGCTCGTGGAGACGCCGGCGGGTGGCGTGGGGCTGGAGATCGACCCCGACCATGATACGCAGCTGCGTTTTCTGCAGGCGCTGGTGTGGGTGTACGTGATCAACAATCCCCGGCTCGCGACCCAGCAGCATGGTCAGCGCGAGATCATCCGGACGCTGTTCAACACCTACCTCGGAGCGATCAAGCGGCGGAACAGCGACTTCGTGCCGGCGCTCTTCAGGGATGACGTGGACCAGCTTCCGGCACCGCCGGACAAGCCGCACGCGGACGCGCGAGAGCCGTCTGAAGAAGAGACGCGCATCGCCGTCGACATCGTGGCGAGCTTCACGGACGCGCAGGCGGTGCTGCTGTACAAGCGGCTGACGGGTGCGGCGCCCGGTTCGATCACCGAGCTGCTCCACGCCTGACCGAACGCCCGTTCCGCGCGCTCATCTCACGGCGAACAACTTCAGCAGCGCGGCCACGATCGGCGGCGCCAGGATCGCGGTGGCGAGGCCCATCAGGCCGATGGCGAGGCCGCTGGTGGCACCTTCGACCTCGCCCTCCTCCACCGCCCGCGCGGTGCCGATGCCGTGCGCGGCGCTCCCCATCGCCAGCCCCCACGCGGTGCGGCTGCGGATGCGGGCCAGGCGCATCAGCGCCGGGCCGGCGACGGCGCCGAGCACGCCGCTGCTGATCACCAGCACCGCGGTGAGCGGCGGGATGCCGCCCAGCTCCCGCGCCACGCCCATCGCGATCGGCGTGGTCACGGAGCGCGGCGCCACCGAGAGCACCAAAGCGCGCGGCGCGCCCAGGAGGAGCGCCGTCACCGTGCCGCTCACGATCCCCACCACGCTCCCGGCCAGGATCGACACCAGCATCGCCCGCCCGCGCCGCGCGATCTCGCGCAGCTGCGCGTGCAGCGGCACGCCGAGCGCCACCACGGCGGGGCCCAGCCAGTACGAGATCAGCCGCCCGCCCCGGTCGTAGCGCTCGTAGCCGACGCCGCTCGCCTCCAGCAGCACGATCAGCGTGGTGATGGCCAGCAGCAGCGGGTTCAGCAGCGGATGGCGAACGCGCGCGTACAGCCGCTGCGCCACGAGGTAGACGGCCACCGTCGCAGCGATGGCGAGCGCGGCGGCGGGCGCGTCACCCACGACGCTCCATCCGCTGCTGCAGGAGACCGACGACCAGCATCACCGCGACCATCCCCGCCACGCCGGCGGCCACCAGCGGCAGCCACTCGCGCCGGATCAGGCCGAAGTACGCCATCACCCCCACGCCCGGGGGGATGTAGAGCAGCGACATGTGCCGGATCAGCAGCTCCGCCGCCGGCTTCACCCACTCGGGCCGGATGATGCGCAGGTGCAGCGCCGCCGCGAGCATCACCATCCCCAGCACGCTTCCCGGCAGCGGCAGGTGGAGGAGCGCCGCGAGCGCGTTCCCCGCGTACAGAAATGCCAGGAGGATCACGATCCCCCCGGCGAACGCGATGATGGCCCTGCGATCGAACGTCACCGTGATCCGGATAGCGTATTGTTCAAGGCAAAGATCGGGAATCGTCGCGCCGATTCCGGAAACGCGCAACCCGGCGGCGGCGCGGCAGTTGCCGGACCCGGCGTCGTTTGGGTAAGCTTATCCATGGGAGAACTGCACATCCTCAATTCACGTGCATGGAGCTTGGCATGAGCGAGATCGGCGACCGGATCACCATCGATCCGGCGATCTGCCACGGAAAGCCGACGGTTCGGGGCCTTCGCTATCCCGTGGAGACCATCCTGGAACTGCTCAGCTCCGGGATGAGTCATGCCGAGATCCTGGATGACTACCCGGATCTCGAGCCCGAGGACATTCTCGCGGTGCTCGAATACGCCGCGCGAGTGGTTCGGACCAAACGAATCGAGCCGCTCGCGGCATGAGGTTCATCGTCGACGCCCAGCTTCCCAGGCGCATCGCGGGATGGCTTCGTGGAAATGGGCATGACGCGGTTCATACGTTGGAGCTTCCAGAAGCAAATCGCACCACCGACGCAGCCATCGTGGAGATTGCGATCCGTGAACAGCGGGTCGTCATCACCAAGGATGCGGATTTTGTGGACTCGCACCTGTTGCTCGGCCGTCCCGGAAAAGCTTCTGCTCATCTCCACGGGCAACATCACCAATCGCGAGCTCGAATCCATTCTCGTTCCGAACATCCCGCGCATCACCGAAGCGCTGCAGACCTCCCGGTTCGTGGAGCTCAGCCGTACCGGCATCCTGCTGCACGATTGACCGCTTCACCCGGATAACGAACGGGGCCGGCCATCTCCGCGATGGCCGGCCCCGCTGTTCATCCACCAAGGTACCAGCGCGCGGTTCAGGCGGCGGCCGCGGGGGTCTCCCAGGGCTTCAGCACCACCTTGATGCAGCCGTCCTGCTTCTCGCGGAAGGTCTTGTAGGCGTTGGGGCCCTCCTCGATCGGCAGCACGTGGGTGATGATGAACGACGGGTCGATGTCGCCCGCCTCCACGCGCTTCAGCAGCGGCTCCATGTAGCGGAGCATGTGCGTCTGCCCGGTCTTGATGGTCAGCCCCTTGTTCATCAGCGCGCCCAGCGGGATCTTGTCGCCCACCCCCACGTACACGCCGGGGATGGAGATCGTCCCGCCCTTGCGGCAGCACATGATGGCCTCGCGCAGCACGTGCGGCCGGTCGGTCTCCTGCAGCAGCGCCACCTTGGCCGCGTCGTAGATCGCGTCGATGCTGCTGAAGGCGTGCGCCTCGGCGCCCACCGCGTCGATGCAGCGGTCGGGGCCGC
>Ga0247773_1000872_pt1 | contig 10481 bp, 9 predicted proteins | sample UWRJL092311B6_FD_179934 | JGI IMG/M metagenome (GOLD analysis project Ga0247773, IMG submission 179934) | Plant litter microbial communities from Arlington Agricultural Research Station in Wisconsin, United States - UWRJ-L092-311B-6 | ecosystem: Environmental > Terrestrial > Plant litter >...
CGAACATTTCCTCGGTCGGGTCAACGGCGGCTGGTGGCACGAGCTCACCCGAACCATGACGCCCAGCACCAGGCTGTGGGCGGGTAAGCCCGACGTCTATCACTCATACCAGGCATTGCTCCTCCCATCGTTGCCGCTGGCCCCATGCGCGGCGGTCGCGCTCAGGCGCTGACAGGCGTTCCCCGCGGGACTGCCCGTACGGCTCAAGCACCAGCGCGTGACGCTGGTGGTGACGGAGCACGGCAGGATCGTCGCCGAGGGTGCCCGGCCGACCGGTCGCCAAGCATGCGAGCCGCGAGGTTGCGAAGTGGATTCGGAGTGGGAACCAGCGGCAGGCCGCGCGGTCGGCGACCTCAGCTGGCGGACCGGCCGGTTGCTGCTCGACCGTGCCTGTGGACCGCGAGACGACGCTTCGTTCGGTTGGGTTCGCCGGTGGAACGATGCCGCCCCCGGGGGTCAGCCGCGATGTGGGGGTCTGCTGGAGCTATTCCTGTGTCGCGGCCGGCGGGCATCGTTCAGCCTCGCCGCTCCAACTCCGCCCTCAGGCGAAGCGGACGATGCAGAACACCCCGAACACCAGGCTGTAAACGGCGAACGGCGTCAGCGTGCGGGTTTCGAACCAGCGGGTCAGGAACCGGATCGAGACGTAGGAGGCCAGCCCGGCGATCACCGCGCCGAGTAGCACCTGGCCGTGGATGTGTGCCCCGGCCGGCCCGGCCAGGCTGGGCAGTTTCAACACCCCGGCGGCGAGGATCACCGGGGTGGCCAGCAGGAACGAGAACCGGGCGGCATCGCGGTGCGACAGCCCGCGGGCCAGGCCGCCGACCATCGAGATGCCAGAGCGGGAGATGCCGGCCAGCAGCGCGAAGGTCTGGAAGAAGCCGATCACGCCGGCTTCGCGATAGCTCAGGGTGGCCAGCCGGCGCGGCTGCGGGTCGAGCGCTCCGGCGGGCCGGGCGGCGACCGGCTCGTACACCTCGTCCGCCTCCTCTGCGACCGGCGCCCGGCGCCGCAGCCCTTCGCCGGCGAGCAGCACCAGCCCGTTGACGGTCAGGAAGATCGCCGCGGCCAGCGGCTTGGCGAACAGGGTGCGAAAGGTGTGTTCCAGCGCCAGTCCGGTGATGCCGACCGGGATGGTGGCGATGATCAGCAACCAGGCCAGCCGCTCGTCGGCGTCGCGGGTGACCAGCCGCCGGGCTGCCAGGGACGGCCGCACGGTACGCAGTAGGCCGGCGACGATGCGGACCCAGTCATGGCGGAAGAACACGATCAGGGCGATCGCGGTGGCCACGTGCAGCGCCACGATGAAGGCCAGGTACGGGCTGGAGCCGCTGTCCGCGGAGGCGGACTGGGTGACCAGCGCCTTCCACGAACCGCCGAGCAGGGCGGGCACCAGGACCGAATGACCCAGGCTGGATACCGGGAACAGTTCGCTGATCCCCTGGACGAGGCCGATCACGGCGGCCTGGAAGTAACTGAGCACGTGTGGATCGCTTTCAGGCCTGGTCGCTGTGGTTCCGGCGGGAACGCAGGACCTCGACGGCAATGGGGAGAACGGATACCAGCACGACGAGCGCGATGATCGGCAGCAGGTAGTGGTCGACGTTGGAGATGCTGGAGCCGAGCCAGTAGCCGGCCAGCGTCACGCCCACCGACCAGAGGACCCCGCCGAGCACCTGCCATGGGGTGAACACCCGCTGCGGCACACCGACGACGCCTGCCAGCGGGTTCAGCACGGTACGCACCACCGGTACGAACCGGGCCAGCACGATCGCCCGCGGATAGCCATAGCGGGCCAGGTAGAACTCCGCTCGCATCCGGCCCTGCCGCAGTCGCGGGCGGGCCTCGGAGTCGAACAGTGGCGGGCCGGCCCGCCGGCCGATCAGGTAACCGGCCTGGGCGCCGAGGCAGGCTCCGAGCGCGGCTGCCAGCAGCACCCAGCCGAGCGGCACGTGCAGGGCTGCCGACGCCGGCGCGGCGGCCAGCACCCCGGCGGTGAACAGCAGCGAGTCGCCGGGCAGGAAGAACCCGATCAGCAGGCCGGTTTCGGCGAACAGCACCACCGCGACCCCGAGCGGGCCGAAGGAGGCCAGCAGCGAGTGCGGGTCCAGGATGTTGACGGCCAGTACGGCCGGCGCGGTGCTCATGCGATGTTGCCCTCCTCAACTACTACGTTCATGTAGGAGCATAACCCCTACTAGGATGTAGTAGTGACGCACCCGGTCGGGTGCCATCGGACGTTCGGAGGAGCAGGGAACCGTGGCGATGCGCCGTGCCAAGGGCAGCCTGGAATCGGAGGTGCTGGCCGCGCTGTGGGCCGCCGAGGGCCCGCTGACGCCCGGCGAGGTGGTCGAGGCGATCGGCGGTGGCCTGGCCTACACCACCGTCCAGACCATTCTGGTCCGGCTGCACGCCAAGGGAGCGGTCGCGCGCGAGCAGGTCGGCCGCGCCTACTCCTACACCCCGGTCCTGGACGACGCGGGCCTGGCCGCCGACCGGATGCAGGCCCTACTCGACAAGGGCGGTGACCGGGTCGCGGTGTTGCGGCGGTTCGTGGGCAGCCTTTCTCCCGAGGACGAAACGGCGCTGGCCGACCTGCTCGCCCGCAACCGGCAGGACGGCCGTCCCTGATGGCCAGCTACCTGCCGCTGCTGCTGTCCGCCGTGTTCGCGGTGGCCGCGCCGGTATCGGCACGCCGGCTGCCACCGCACCTGGCGACCTGGCTGCTGTCGGCCGGCGGCCTGGTCGCGGCCGCGGCTTCGAGCGCGTCGCTGGGGTTGCTCGCCCTGGACGCCCTCGCCCAGAATCCCCTGCTGGCCGCGCGGGGTCAGTGGTCTGGTGCCGTGTTGCGGCAGCACGCCCCGTTCGCGGTGCCGATCGGCGTCCTGGCCACGGTCGCCGTCGGCGTCCTCGCCGCGCGGTTCCTGCACACCGCCGGCCGGAGGCTGGCCGCGATGGTCGACGCCCACCGGCTGGCCGCGGCGCTACCGGGCGCGGGCAACGAACTCAGCGTGCTGGACTCCGGCGACCGGCAGGCCTTCGCGGTGCCGGGCCGGCCGGGTCGGATCGCCGTCACCACCGGGCTATTGCGCAGCCTGGACGGTGCTCAGCGCCGCGCGCTGCTGGCCCACGAGCGCTCCCACCTGCGGCACGGTCACCACCTGCACCACACCGCCTGCCAGCTCGCTGTGGCGGTGAACCCGCTGCTGCGCCGGCTGCCCGCCGCGGTCGAGCTGGCCACCGAGCGATGGGCCGACGAGGACGCCGCCGCCGCCAGCTCCCGCGACACCGTGGCCGGTGCGCTGACCAGGGCCGTGACCGGAAACCGGCTGGGCACCCCGGCCGTGGTGCTCGCGGCGGCAGCCACCGGGGTTCTCGAGCGGATCGGCGCACTCCGCCGGCCGGCACCGCGGCTTGCCTGGTGGCAGCTGGGCGTGCCCGCCGGGCTGCTGCTGGCCACCGCCGTCGCGGTCGCCGTCGCGATGCGCGACACCGAGCAGCTGTTCGAACTGGCCGAGCGCGGCTACCTCGCCGGCCAGCGCTGAGGTCCCGGTCCGTGGCTGAGCCGGCACCCGTTGCGGCAGGTTTGCCCGGTCCCAACCGGATCTCGCCGGTGCGCTTCGTGGTCGGGTTCGGCGTGGTGTCCGCGCTCGCCGACGTCGTCTACGAGGGCGCCCGGTCGGTCATCGGTCCCTACCTCGGCACGCTTGGTGCCGGTGCGGCGGTCGTCGGGCTGCTCACCGGGGCTGGCGAGGCCGCCGCGCTGGTGCTGCGGCTAGCCACCGGCCGGCTGGCCGACCGGACCGGCAAGCCCTGGCCGCAGACGATCGCCGGCTACCTGATCACGGCACTCTGCGTGCCGCTGCTCGCGATCGGCGGGAATCTCGCCGCCGCCGGCCTGCTCTACAACGGCGAGCGGGTCGGCAAGGCGGTCCGCACCCCGGCCCGCGACATCATGCTCGCGCATGCCTCGGCCGAGTTGGGGCGCGGCTATGCCTTCGGCCTGCACGAGGCTCTCGACCAGGTCGGGGGCATGACCGGCCCGCTGCTGATCGCGGCGATCCTCGCGCTCGGTGGCGACTACCGGCTGTCCTTCGCGCTGCTGGCGATTCCCGGCGCCCTGGCAATGCTCGCGTTGACCCGGCTGCGCGCCGCGGCACCCGACCCGCTCGACTGGGAACCGGCCGCCCGGGTCGCGCAGAAGAAGGACCTACGGCTGGACCGGGGGCTACCCAGGCGGTTCTGGCAGTACGCGGCGTTCTCGGCCGCCACCATGCTGGGCTTCTCCACCTGGGCCGTGCTGGCCTACCACCTGACCAGCCGGCACCTGGTCCGGCTGTCGCTGGTGCCGGTGCTGTACGCGCTGGCGATGGCAGCGGCCTCGCTGGCCGCCGTCGGATTCGGCAGGATCTATGACCGGGTCGGGCTGCGCGGACTGCTCGCGCTGCCGCTCCTAGCCGCCGCCGTGCCGTACCTGTCCTTCTCCGCCTCCACACCGCTGGTCGTGGCCGGCTCGGTGGTCTGGGGCATCGGTATGGGCGTGCACGACTCGACGATGCGGGCCGCCGTCGCCGACTTCGTCCCCGCCTACCGGCGCGGTGCCGGATACGGCACCTTCACCGCGGTCTACGGGATGGCCTGGCTGGCCGGAGCGGTGCTGATCGGCTGGCTGTACGAGCACGGCACCACTGCCGTGGCCCTGTTCATCCTCGCGGTGCAGGCCGTCGCCCTGGCCCTGCTCGTCACGTTGCTGCGGGGCGACGCGGCTATGCGCTTGTCGAGCGGCCAGCCATGACTCACGGTCTGATTTCACGTCGGGCGCGCCGAGCACCACGGGGGCTCCGGTGATGCCTCCGCCGCGCGACATCGAGGGAGCGACCGTCCTGCGGGTCGCGGACCTGAGCGGGAGGACCCCGATCGGCAGGACCAGGCAGCTGGAAAACGGGGACCGCCAGCGGTTCGCAGCTCTCGCCATCGCCAAGTACGACTCAGATCCCGGGTACTACCTGTTCTACTGCGACGCCGAATGGCATGCCGTCGCGGACACGTATCACGACTCGATCGAGGAGGCACTCGCTCGAGCCGGATTCGACTATGTCGACATCGAATTCGTCGAGCTAGGCCCCTGACGACCGTCGGTTCCCCGGAGGACATGGGCTCGTCGTCACTGGGCAGGAGATGCGCCGCGATGCCCGGTAGGAGTAGCTTCGGTGCGTTGTGGGCGCCTCGGGCCCCGCGACCCGGGGCAAACAGCGACCTCCGGTGCGAGCGTTCGGAGAGTTCTGGATGACTGCCGTAGACAAAACGCCTCCGCAGGGCGACACCGGGCAGGGTGGCACCGAGGTCGAACCGAACATGCGCCGCGACATCGGCACCGTCGGCCTGCTGTTCGCCGGGGTCGGTTCCATCATCGGCTCGGGCTGGCTGTTCGGGGCGCTCAAGGCCTCCGAGCTCGCCGGCCCCGCGGCGATCTTCTCCTGGGTGATCGGTGCGGTGATGATCGTGATCATCGCGCTGGTCTATGCCGAGCTGGGCACCATGTTCCCGGTCTCCGGCGGGGTCATCCGGTTTCCGCACATCTCCTTCGGCTCGTTCGCCAGCTACACGATGGGCTGGGTGAACTGGATCGCCGCGGCGGCGGTGGCCCCGATCGAGGTCGAGGGCGCCCTGCAGTACGCCACCCGCTACGTCGGCTTCACCCACGAGCACGAGGTCGCCGGCGAGACCGTGCACACCCTCACCGCGCTCGGCTACGTGGTGGCCGTCATCTCGATGGCGGCGTTCGTGGTCATCAACTACTACGGCATCCGCTGGTTCGCCCGGATCAACAACGTGGCGGTCTGGTGGAAGCTCGGCATCATCGCCCTGGTCGTGGTGGCGTTCTTCCTGACCGAGTTCCACACCGAGAACTTCACCAGCCACGGTTTCTCCAACGGCGGCCTGCACTCGATCTTCACCGCGATCGCAACCGGTGGCGTGGTGTTCTCGTTCCTGGGCTTCCGCCAGGGTGTCGAACTCGCCGGCGAGACCAGCAATCCCCGGCGCAACGTCCCGATCGCGGTGATCGGCTCGGTATTGATCACCGGCCTCATCTACGTGCTGCTGCAGATCGCCTTCATCGCCGCCGTCGAGCCGAGCGCGCTGTCCAAGGGCTGGAGCGGCGTTTCGGGACAGCTGGAGAACAGCGCCGGGCCGCTGGCCTCGATCGCCACCACCATCGGCCTGGGCTGGCTGGCCACCCTGCTCTACATCGACGCCGTCGTTTCACCCGCCGACACCGGCCTGATCTACACCACGGTGACCGGCCGGCTGTCCTACGCGATGGCCAAGAACGGCAACGCCCCGCGGGCGCTGGCCAAAACCACCCCGCGCGGCGTTCCGCTGGTCAGCCTGATCCTGGCCTTCGTGGTGGGGCTGATCGTGTTCCTGCCGTTCCCCAGCTGGCAGCAGCTGGTCGGGTTCATCACCTCGGCAACGGTGCTGTCCTTCGGCTCCGGCCCGATCGTGCTGGCCGCGATGCGCCGCCAGCTGCCCGACCATCCCCGGCCGTTCAAGCTGCCCGGCGGGGACGTCATTCCGTTCCTGGCGTTCTACTCCGCGAACATGATCGTGATCTGGGCCGGCTGGGGCACCAACTGGAAACTGTTCGTAGCCGTCGCGCTCGGCTTCGTGGTGCTGGCGATCTTCTACGCCACCAGCCGCGACAGCATGCCCCGGATGGACTGGAAGGCCGGCGCGAGCTGGGCACTGCCCTGGCTGGCCGGGCTGTGCCTGATCAGCTACATCGGCGACTACCCGGACCCGGACAAGCACGCCGGCAACACCTCGACGATCGGGTTCGGCCTGGACTTCGTGGTGGTGCTGGCGCTGTCGGCGCTGGTCTGGTTGCTGGCGTTGAAGGTGCGGCTGTCCGATGACGTGGTGGCCGACAACCTCGAGCAGATGACCGCCGAGGCGGCCGAGGAGGACAAGGAGCTGGGCTCCACGGCCCGGTGACCGCGAAACCGTGGCGGCGTCGGACCGATCCAGACTTCAGGCCGGCCAGCCGTAGTCGATAGGGCAGCAATGGAGGTTGAAGGCGAGTCGGGAACGGGACCGGATCCCCTCATAGTTCGGCGCGGCAGCCATGCGGTGCACCGGACCGCCGGCTTGGTCTTCGGCCTCGGAGTTCTGGGTTATGCCTGGCTCACGGTGGTGATGCTGACCATGTACGTCACCGATCGACAACAAGCGCTCTTCGCGCCGACGATGACGCTTTCGCTCGATACGGCTCTGGCGCTCCTGGGCCTCTCCGCGACGGTGCTGATCGCGCTGGTGGCCTCGCTGTGGGCATCGGGCCAGCTGAGTGACGCCAGCCTGTCCCGGGGCAGGCGGCACGCTCTGAGAGCTGTCACGATGGGTACCGGGGCGGGCAGCGTCATCGTCGGTACGGCCGGGGCGTTGCACCGGCCGGACGAAGGTTGGAACTTCATAACGGTCACGGTGCTGTTCGGCGTGGGCCTGGTTCTGGCTTACATCACCGCTGATGTGGCATTCATCATCCAGGAGGATCACTCCCTGGACCAGGCGCTGAGGCGCCATGACGCCGACGAGCGCCGCGCCAGGTTGACGACCGCTCGCCGCAACTGGCTGCGGCAGACCCGGTCGGCAAGCTGGGCCCGTCCCCGGCGCGCGAGCCGGGCCCGATTGCGTCAAACGGTCGTGCTCCTGGGGTGGCTCGTTGTCGTGCTGACGGCGGCGTTGGCCGCGTTGGGTGGTCGCCGTGCCGTTACCGGCTACCTCGGCTGGTGGTTCCTCGATGTCGCGGTGGGCGTGCTGGTGGGCCAACTAGCCGCGCACCACTTCGCCATCACGTTCATAGCCAGGCGGTGGGAGCCCTTCTTCTGGTACTGCATGTTCGCAGTTCTCTACCTGCCGCTGAGTGCGCTGGCGCAATTGGAGCTGCTGACCTCGATGGAGGCCGAGCTACCTGATGGCGTGCCGGGTGTCGTCGGCGGGCTCGCATTCGGCCTCGCCTGCTGCCTCGTCCCGCTCCTGCTGTGCCTTTTCGGCCTCACGGTGGCTCCGCGCCGCTGGCGTCGGTTCCGGCCGGTGACCCAGATCCGCTGGTCGGTGATAGCGGCTATCGGGCGGGAGATCGAGCGGGTCGACAAGGGTTCGATGACTGGCACCGACACCGACTCGACGAAGCGGGATTCTCTTGTGTCCCGGCTGGTACTCGCCATTCGGCGGGCCAACGGCACCGAGGAGGTCCTGCCGGGTGGCGCATAGCGCCGCCCGACAACCCGCGTGGTGCCTCAGCTGGTGGCGCGCTCCACCTGGACGTGGCCGGCCTCCAGGTCGACAAAGATCGTGATCGGCTGCCCGGTCACCCCGGCCGGCGGCCGGAGTTCGGAATGCACGTTCATGCCGCTGACGTTGCGGCCGGTGTCGACGCTGCGGCCGTCGGTGATCTCGCCCAGGTGGACGTCGGCGATCACCGTGGCGTTCAGGCCGGCCGGCAGCAGCACCCGCACCTCGCCGGCGGCCTGCTGAAGGTGCACCGTGCGGCCCGAGTCGAGCGTGCCCAGCGCTGTCAGGTCCAGAGTTGCCTGGCCGGCGAACAGCCGGTGGTCGACCAGCTGCTCAGCGGTGGCCGGCTGCCAGCCCTGCTGGCCCGAACCGTCGCTCAGGCTGGTGCGGGTGCTGCGCAGGACGAAGGTGAGCCCCGCCAGCACCACGATCGGAACCAGCAGCGACACGGTGAGCCGCCGGGTGAACACGCTGACGACCAGGCTGGTACCCAGTACCGCCAGACCGACCCACAGGTAGGTCGGGAAGGCCACCCGGTTGACCGCGTCGGTCAGCGCCACCGCGGCCCAGGCGATCGCCAGTCCGGCCGCCGCCCCGACCTTGATCGGACGCCGGCGGCGGACCCGCTGCCGGTGCGCCGCGCTGGCCTCGGCGAGCCAGGCCTGCATCGAGCGCCGGGTGTCGTTCAGCGGCGCGATCAACGGCGTTCCGGCGACGTCGGGGGCCGGTTCGCCGGCTGCCGGCGGTGCCCACTCCAGGGTGGGGCTGTCCGATGAGCCCGGCGCGGCCTGCTCGGGACCGGCCGTCGGCGAGGCACCGGCCCGGAAGGCCCAGGCGCCGCCGGCCGGCGGCCCGGGCAGCCAGTCGGGCCGGTCCAGCCGGTGGATCAGCACCAGCAGCAGCACCGCCAGCAGCATGATCGCGGGGAACGTCGGCCCGGGCGACCACCAGGAGAACCAGCCCAGCCACAGCACCAGCCCCCCACCGATCAGGACCAGCCAGGGCGGCACCCGGCGCACCCGCAGCTGCCCGATCGCCCGGTCCAGCGCCGAGCTGTTGACGTCGGGCTCGGGCACCAGCAGCCAGGCCAGCCCGTACATCAGCAGTCCCACGCCGCCGAAGAACGACAGCACCGCGAACAGCACCCGGAAGATCACCGGATCCACGCCGAAGTACTCGCCGAGCCCGCCCGCCACGCCGGACACCATCCGGTCGGTCCGGCTGCGCCGCAACCAGCGCTGCGGACGCGGCTGCTGCGGCCCCGGACCGCCCGGCGGGGGACCGAACCGCGGTGGCGGCGGGGTGGGCGGAAGGTCCGTCGAGCGGGACGGGCCGCTCGAGGGGGGATCAGTCATCGTCATGCCGTTCAGCCTGCGTCAGTGCCGGGCCCTCACGGTATCGGGAACCACCCCCAACCGCCCCTGAGCCGCGCTCGGCCGGACCCGGTCCCGACTCGGGTCTTCACCTGATGCCGGCCGGCCCCGGCAGCGACCAGAATGGGTGCACGATGACCACGCCCCTCGCCGTCCCGTTCGCCTCCGGCCAGCCGCAGCATGCCCCGCGGCTGTACCGCGACGTGCACCGCCGGATGCTCGGTGGGGTGGCCGGTGCGCTGGCCGATCACCTGGGCCTGCGTCGCAAGGTCGTCCGGCTGATCTTCATCGGGTTGTCCTTCAGCGCCGGGCTGGGGGTGCTGCTCTACGGCGCCTTCTGGATCGTGCTGCGCACCCCGCCCGAGGACGAGTCCGAGAGCACCGCGCGCTCCACCGCCCAGTACCTGGTCGCGGCCGTCGCGGCGGCGGCGGTGCTGCTGGTCAACGCCCACACCCTGCCGCTGGGCTGGTGGTTCGTGCCGTCGTTGCTGGCCTGCTTCGGCGCGGCGCTGCTGTGGCGGCAGGCTTCCGAGACCGACCGGGAGCGCTGGCGCCGGCTGTCGAGCTCGTCGCTGAGCGCCGGTACCGCCGACCGGATCGGCTGGCTGCGGATCATCGCCGGCGTCACGCTGGTGCTCACCGGAGCGGTGTTCCTGCTGGCCCGGGCCGGCATCACCGCGGCCGGCGCGGGCCTGGCGGCGGTGCTGGTGACCGCCGGTGGGCTGGCGCTGATCACCGGCCCGTGGTGGCTGCGGCTGGTGCGGGAGCTGTCCACCGAGCGCCGGGAACGGATCCGCAACGAGGAGCGGGCCGACA
>Ga0247773_1000874_pt1 | contig 10466 bp, 6 predicted proteins | sample UWRJL092311B6_FD_179934 | JGI IMG/M metagenome (GOLD analysis project Ga0247773, IMG submission 179934) | Plant litter microbial communities from Arlington Agricultural Research Station in Wisconsin, United States - UWRJ-L092-311B-6 | ecosystem: Environmental > Terrestrial > Plant litter >...
TCGGCGGCCGCGGCCACGACGCGCGGGAACTCACCGAGCGTGCGGATCAGGTCGCCCTCGCGGTCGTGCGTGAGCAGCTCGAACCGGTCGTCGGGCTCCAGGCCCAGGTCGGCGGCGTTGCGGCGCACCGACGCGATCCGCGCGTAGGCGTAGCGGACGTAGTGCACCGGGTTGTCGTTGCTGTTCTTGCGCAGCAGGTCGAGGTCGATGTCCAGCACGGAGTCGACCGACGAGCGGATCATCGCGTACCGGGCGGCGTCCACGCCGACCGCGTCGACCAGGTCCTCCATGGTGATCACGGTGCCCGCGCGCTTGCTCATCCGCACCGGCTTGCCCTCGCTGACGAGGTTCACCATCTGGCCGATCAGCACCTCGACCACGGCCGGGTCGTCGCCCAGCGCCGCCGCGGCGGCCTTCAGGCGGCCGATGTAGCCGTGGTGGTCCGCGCCGAGCATGTAGATGCACAGGTCGAAGCCGCGGGCCCGCTTGTCCTGGAGGTACGCGATGTCACCGGCGATGTAGGCGGGGTCGCCGTCGCTCTTGATGACGACGCGGTCCTTGTCGTCGCCGTACTCGCTGGACCGCAGCCACCAGGCGCCGTCCTCGAAGTACAGCGCCTCGGACTTCTTCAGCTCCTCGACGACCTTCGCGACCGCGCCGCTCTTGTGCAGCGAGTCCTCGTGGAAGAACACGTCGAAGTCGGTGCCGAAGTCGTGCAGGGCCTGCTTGATCTCGGCGAACATCAGCCCGACGCCGATCCGGCGGAACACCTCGGCGCTGTCCTCGGCGGACAGCGCGCTCGGCTCCTGCTTGATCACCTCGGCGGCGATGTCGGTGATGTACCCGCCCGCGTACCCGTCCTCGGGAGCGGGCTCGCCCTTGGCGGCGGCGATCAGCGACGACACGAACCGGTCGATCTGCGCGCCCGCGTCGTTGAAGTAGTACTCGCGGGTCACGTCACCGCCCCGCGCGGACAGCACCCGGCCCAGCGCGTCGCCGACCGCGGCCCAGCGCGCGCCACCGAGGTGGATCGGCCCGGTCGGGTTCGCCGACACGAACTCCAGGTTGATCTTCGCCTTGGCCAGCTCGTCACCGGTGCCGTACGCGGCGCCGCCGGTCAGCACCTCGCGCAGGATCTCGCCCTGCGCGTCCGCGGCGAGCCGCAGGTTCAGGAAACCGGGTCCGGCGACCTCGACGGACGCGATGGCGGCCGTCCCGGTGAGCGCCTCGGCGAGCCATCCGGCCAGGTCACGGGAGGGGACACCGAGCTTCTTGCCGATCTGGAGGGCCAGGTTCGTCGCGTAGTCGCCGTGGTCGGGGTTGCGGGGTCGCTCGACGGCCACCGCGGACGGCAGTGTGCCGGGATCCAGGCCACGGCCGGACAGCACGTCCACGGCCGTCGCGCGGACCAGTTCAGCGAGCGCAGCGGGAGTCACCGCAGCAGTCTAGGGAAGCGTTCGCGCTGGTCTCGACCGGGTTAACGCGTCTCGGAGGGTGGGATGGCGAGTGCTCGCGCCGACAGGTGGCAACTGTTGACGAACACCCTGCGCCACAGACGGTTGACGGTGATCAGACACGGTGTCCCTACACTGGCCGGCGGCAGTCGTCCGGCGTCGTGCACGGATGACACGAGATCTGAGGCGGACATGGTCAGCGGCAAGAAGACTAAGGCCAACCGCGACAGCGTGCTCGCGGCACGCGCGTCCGTGGTGGCGAGCAAGCCCAAGCCCTGGGGCACCATCGCGGCGGTCGTCGCGGTCGTCGCACTCGCGGTAGGCGTGTTCGGGTACGCGTACACGAAGATCGACGCGCAGAACGCCAAGGCCGAGGCCCTGGCCCAGTGGACCCCTTCCGACACGAACAAGGACCCGTCGGACAAGATCGCGGGCGTCGTGAAGAAGACGTACGAGGGCAGCAAGCACGTCACGGCCACCCAGCGCGTCGCCTACGACCAGAGCCCGCCCTTCGGCGGACCCCACGACGGCGTGTGGGCCGACTGCATGGGCACCGTCTACCCGACGGCCGTCCGCACCGAGAACATGGTCCACGGCCTGGAGCACGGCGCCGTGTGGGTCGCCTACAACCCGGACAAGGTCACCGGCGACGCCCTGGAGAAGCTGAAGTCCCGCGTCACCGGCCAGCCGTACACCCAGATGTCGCCCTACCCCGGTCTCGACAAGCCCATCTCCCTCCAGTCCTGGGGCCACCAGCTCAAGCTGGACAGCGCCGACGACGAGCGCATCGACCAGTTCATCCAGTCCCTGCGCCGCAACCCGAACACCTACCCCGAGGTCGGCGCGGCCTGCGACTCGTCCGGTTTCCCGGTCGACAGCCCCCCGCCGTTCGTCGCCGAGGCCCCCGGCCCCGACGCCATCCCGATGACCGGCGGCGAGACGGTGACCTCGGAGGCCAACCAGCCCCCGCCCGCCGCCTCCGGCGACCCGTCGGCCCCGGCCACCCCGTCCGGCACCGCGTCCTCCAGCACCCCTCCGAGCAGCTGATCCGATGATGGCCGACACCGAGCAGGACGCGGGCGCGACCGAGCACCTCCAGGACGACCGTCCGAGCGGCGGCCCCACCCTGGCGAGAACAGTGGTCATCACCGCTGCCGTGCTCGCCGTGCTCCTGCTCGGTGCCGCCATCGGCCTGCTGATCAAGCTGCCGGGCTCCTCGGACGCCTCAGTGCCGCCGAGGGACTCGGTGGACGTGGGCTTCTCCACCGACATGGCGGCCCACCACCTCCAAGGCGTGCAGATGGCGAACATCGCGCGCGACCGCAGCACCACCCTGGAGATCAAGCAGCTCGCGTTCGACATCTCCAGCACGCAGCTGGAGCAGATCGGCCGGATGAAGGGCTGGCTCCTCCTCTGGGGCATGCCTGAGCAGTCCGTGGACGGCACCCACATGGCGTGGATGGAGTCCTCGGAACACTCCCACTCCTCCACCGGAGCGGGCGCAAGCGCGGCCGTGATGCCGGGAATGGCCTCCTCGGAGGAGATCTCGAAGTTGCGGACGTTGAGCGGGGTCGAATTCGACACCTACTTCCTGCAGCTGATGCTGCGACACCACATCGGCGGCGCGCCGATGGCGGAATACGCGGCGGACCACGCGGGACAGAGCGCAGTGCGCCTGCTGGCGGACAACATGCTGAAATCGCAGAACAGCGAAGTCGAGTACATGAAGCAACTACTAGCCCAACGCGGAGCCACCCCCCTCCCCCAGAACTGACCCCAGAGCCGACCGCCGAACTGGACGGTTCGAAGACAGGACTGCTTGAGGGCAAGCCGGTTCGCGGACTTGGACCGCTTGAGGCTCGGGCGTACCAAAGGCCGAGCGGCCCGGGTCTGGGGTGCTCCCAGACCCGGATGGGCTGAGTCTCGGGCGGTGTGCGACCGGCCGGGTCATGGGCCCAGGGCTGATGCTTCCGCACGGCGCTGCGGCACACGACTTCGACGTGGGGCCGCGGCTTTCGCTCTCCTTTCAGCTCGACCTTCCGGACAACGGCAAGCAGAACCGATCACCAGACTGGACGGTTCAAACGCCGGCCGGTTCGCGGGCTCGCCGGTTCGCGGGCTCGCAGGTTCGCAGGCCTGGACCGCTTGGGGCTTGGGTGTGCAAAAGGTCAAGCGGTCTGAGGCTCGGCTGTCCCAGGGCCCGGATGGGCTGAGACTCGGGCCGTCTGCGACCGGGCGGCTTGGCCTTCCAGCAGCCGCAGGTGACAGGGGTCTGCCGGCGTGACACGGCCAGGTCATAGGCCTCGCCGAGTCGATACCTCCGCAGGGCGCTGCGGCACACGGCTTCGGTGCGAGACTGCCGCTTTCACTCTCCTTTCAGCTCGACCTTCCGGACAACGGCTAGCAGAACCGACCGCCGGGCTGGACGGTTCGAACGCAGGACTGCTTGAGGGCAAGCTGGTTCGAGGGCTCGGGGCTTGGACCGCCTGAGGACCGCGCCAACGTTCGAGTGGCCTGTGGCTCGCGCACCCCAGGGCCCGCGCGGTGTGAGGCTTGGGTGGCCCCAGACCCAGGTGGGCCGAGGCTCGGGCGGTGTGCGACCGGGCGGCTTGGCCTTCGGACAGCCGCTGGTGGCAGGGTTTGCCGGTGCGGCATGGCTGAGCGGTGAGTTCGCCGGGCCGGCATCGGCGCATCGCCTTGTGGCACAAGACTTCGTCGTGAGACTTCCCCGCCACGCCCCTCAGCGGCCACCCGCCGTCAAGCAGCCCACATGGGCACCGCCTCCCCCGTCGCCAACGCCGACGCCCGCATCACCTGCACCCGGTACGGTCTCAACCGCAGCGCCGCGAAGTCGCCCGCGCCCACCCCTCCTGGCCACACCGTCAGCGGGTCGTACCCCTTGCTCAACGCCGCCCACGCCTCGCCCAGCTCCTCCTCCGGCACCCACGTCGCCACGCAGTCCAGGAACGCCGTGTCGTGATCCGGCGACCAGTAAGCGCAGGTCAACGACGACTGCCCGGCCAGGTGGGCCACCTTCACCGGCGTCCGCCGCGTCCCCACCACCCCGGTCATCGACGTGAAGTCCCACACCGGGTGCATCACCCGCGACCGCGGCCTGCCCGCCCGGTCGACCGTGCTCACCACGCTCCACACGATGCGCCCGACGACCTCCGCCAGGTCGTCCGCCAACTCCGCCAGTTCCACTCGCCGCGTCGATACCATCACAACTCCTCAACCTAGGTTGCGCAACTGCGGTTGAGCATCGCACGATTCGGGCGTGGACGCCACTCCTTTGCGCGAAGACCTGTCCCTCCTGTTCACCGCCCTCACGGCGTGGTCGCAGGGCGAGGTCGTGCGGCAGCTCGCCGCGGACGGGTTCGACGACCTGCGCGTGTCCCACGGGTACGTCTTCCAGCACCTCCAGAACGGCCCGGTGACCGTCCGCGACCTGGCCGAGAAGATGGGCGTCACGGCGCAGGCCGTGTCGAAGTCCACCGGCGAGCTGGAGCGGATGGGCTACGTCGCCCGAACGCCGGGGGCCGATCTCCGCATCCGCCTGATCGAGTTGACCGAGGCGGGCAGGGAAGCCGTCCTGTCGGCCCGGCTGGCGCGCGCCGAGGTCAACGCCCGCATGCGGATCGCCCTCGGCGAGGACGCCGAGGCGTTCGACAAAGCCCTGCGCACGCTGGCCGAGAGCACCGGCGCGCTGGAGGAGCTCGCGAAGCGCCGACTGCGCCTGATCGGCTGATCGGTCGGGGCTACCCACCGGTAGTACCGTCGGGGTTCACCTTCGGCTCCTGGGAGGTCAGCGATGACCGCAGTGGACCCCGAGAAAGCGGACCCCGACAAGAACGACGTCGACGAACGGCAGGCCAGGAAGGTCGCCGAGCAGGCGCGGGAGACGGGATGGCGTCGGCCGAGCTTCGGCAAGGAGCTGTTCCTCGGCCACCTCCGGCTCGACCTGATCCACCCGCACCCGAGCGGGGACGCCGACGGCAAGGCCGTCGGCGAGGAGTTCCTCAAGCGCCTCAAGGACTTCTGCGAACGCGAGGTCGACGGGGCGCTGATCGAGCGCGAAGCCCGGATACCCGACGAGGTGTACGCCGGGTTGAAGCGGCTCGGGGCGTTCGGGATGAAGATCAAACCCGAGTACGGCGGCATCGGCCTGTCGCAGGTCTACTACAACAAGGCGTTGATGCTGGCCGGTTCCGTGAGCCCGGCGATCGGCGCGCTGCTGTCGGCGCACCAGTCCATCGGCGTGCCGCAGCCGTTGGCGATGTTCGGCACGGACGAGCAGAAGCGCGAGTTCCTCCCCCGCTGCGCCAAGGGCGCGATCAGCGCGTTCCTGTTGACGGAGCCCGATGTCGGCAGCGATCCGGCCCGCTTGGGCACGACCGCGACACCTACCCCGGACGGCGAGGCGTACCTGCTCGACGGCGTGAAGTTGTGGACCACCAACGGGGTCGTGGCCGAACTGCTGGTCGTGATGGCCGCCGTGCCCGGCAAGGGGATCAGCGCGTTCGTCGTCGAGGCCGACTCCCCCGGCATCACCGTGGAGAACCGGAACGCCTTCATGGGCTTGCGGGGCCTGGAGAACGGCGTCACGCGGTTCCACCAGGTCCGGGTGCCCGCGGCGAACCGGATCGGCAAGGAGGGCGCGGGCCTCAAGATCGCGCTCACCACGTTGAACATCGGCCGCCTCTCGCTGCCCGCGTTGTGCGCGGGCGCGGCGAAGTGGTCGGTCAGGATCGCCCGCGAGTGGTCGTCCGAACGGGTGCAGTGGGGCCTGCCGGTCGGCAAGCACGAGGCCGTCGGCGGCAAGGTCGCGTTCATCGCGGCCACGGCGTACGCGCTGGAGGCCGTGGTGGACCTGGCCAGCGAACTGGCCGACGCGGGCGCGAACGACATCCGCATCGAGGCCGCGCTGGCGAAGCTGTACGGCTCGGAGATGGCGTGGCTGGTGGCCGACGAGCTGGTGCAGATCCGCGGCGGCCGCGGCTACGAGACCGCCGAGTCGATGGCCGCTCGCGGCGAGCGCGGGATCCCGGCCGAGCAGATGCTGCGGGACCTGCGGATCAACCGGATCTTCGAGGGCTCGACGGAGATCATGCACCTGATCATCGCGCGCGAGGCCGTCGACGCCCACCTCGCGGTGGCGGGCGACATCATCGACCCCGAGGCGGACCGGGGCCGCAAAGCCAAGGCAGCGGCGAAAGCGGGCGGTTTCTACGCCAAGTGGCTGCCCACGCTGGTCGTCGGCAAGGGGCAGGTGCCCGGCTCGTTCTCCGACTTCGGTCCACTCGCGACGCACCTGCGGTTCGTCGAGCGGTCCAGCCGGAAGCTGGCGCGGCAGACGTTCTACGCGATGTCCCGCTGGCAGGGGCGGATGGAGCGCAAGCAGCGGTTCCTCGGCCGGGTCGTGGACATCGGGGCCGAGCTGTTCGCCATCAGCGCCACGTGCGTGCGGGCGAACGCCGACGGCGGCAACGCGGCGGAGCTGGCGGACGCGTTCGCCCGGCAGGCGCGGGTGCGGGTCGACGAGCTGTTCGCGCGGCTGTGGACCAACACCGACGACTCGGACGTGGTGCTGACCAGGAAGGTCATGGCGGGCGAGTTCACCTGGCTCGAGGACGGGGTGCTGGACCCCTCGGCCCCCGGAGCCTGGATCGCCGACTCGGAGCACCGCGAGTCGACCGCGCAGGACGTGCACCGGACGACGCCGGGAGCGTGACCGTTACACGGGACAGGCGGTTTGGCGCGGCGCCTGTCCCGTGCGGCCGAAAGGGGCTACGTCCCCCGCATCCCCTCGCGACTCCCCGGTGCAACGGAACCCTCCAGGAGGAGGTTCCGGTAACGCTAAGCCACTTCCGACGCGGTGCGTCTAGAACAATCGGGTGAAACATCAAGATGAGCGCCGCTCGACTACTCTCAGAGAGTAATTTCCTCGCGCTGCTCGAACACCAGTTCCCGAGCCGCGGTCAGCCCCACGGCGAGCGCCCCGCTGAGCACCGCGCCGTCGCCCAGCTCACCGGCGACGATCCTCGGCACGAGCGGCGTCGTGCGGCGCAGCGCCCGGTCCATCGGCTCCTGGAGCAGCTCGATGTTCGTCCCGACGCCGCCGCTGAGCACCACCAGCTCCGGGTCCAGCACCGCGCTCACGGACGCCACGAGGTACGCCAGCCGCTCGGCCTCGTCGTGCACGACCTCCAGCGCACGGGCGTCACCACCCTTGGCCAGCACGAACACGTCCCGCGCACTACGAACCTGACTCAGCCCCAACGCCTTCGCCCGGTCCACGACGGAGTGCGCGGCCGCGGAGCCCTCGAACTGCCCGCGCACGGCCGGGTCCTCCTTGGAGTCCGCGTACGGCAGGTAGCCGACCTCGCCCGCCGCGCCGTGCGCGCCGCGGAACAGCTGGCCGTCGATGACGATGCCCATGCCGATCCCCGTGCCGATGGTGATCGTGACGAACACGCCGACGTCCTTGGCGACGCCGTACTCCCGTTCGCCCACCGCGGCGAGGTTCGCGTCGTTCTCCACGACCAGGCCGGGGCCGAGCACCGCCTCCAGCTCGTCGAGCAGGCCCTTGCGCTCCCAGCCCGGCAGGTTCGGCGCGTGGTGCATGGCCCGACCCCTCGGGTCCGGCACGCCGGGGCTGCCGACGACCTTGGTGATCACGTCGTCCAGCGAGAGGCCCGCGTCGGTCACCGTGCGTTCGGCCAGCTCACGGACCTTGCGCACCAGCGCGTCCGCCGACCGGCACCGGTTCCGCTCGTCGACCCGCGCGATGACGGACCCGGCGAGGTCGGCGACGGCCGCGCGGATGCGCAGCCTGCCGATGTCCATGCCGAGCACGTGCGCGGCGGCCGGGTTCGGCTCGTAGACCATGGCCGACCGGCCGGGTCCCGCCGTGGTCCGGCCCACGGGTCTGACCAGTCCGTGCCGCTCCAGGTCGAGCAGCGCCTGCCCGACGGTCGGCTTGGACAGGCCGGTCTCCTTGGCGATCTGGGGCCTCGTCGACGGCCCCTCGAGGCGGAGTCGGTCGAGCACCGCACGCTGGTTGAGCGCCCGCATTCCCGCCGGGGTGCCCACCTGAGGCGCTTTCCGCACGTTCAACTCTTCCTCCGTCACGACAATGGTGGCGATTCTAGTTGCGCGACAGCTCGCCGACCGGGACGCCACACCCAGCCCGGTTCAGGCAGTTGGAGCAGCGGGCAGACAGGTCTGCGGACAATTTGGTCCAGCGATCTTGACAACGATGTCAAGTACGGGCTGTGCTGTCGCGCGGGTCGAGCATCGAGTCAACCGGAAGGCGTGCGCAATGGGGCACATGCGGGGGAAAAGAACCCGTTTGGCGCTGATCGGCGTCACTGTCACAGCAGTGGTGATGGGTAGCGTGGGAGGCTGGTCGCCAGCATCCGCCGCACCGGAAGAGCCAGTCGTGAGCGCAGACGTCTTCGCGTCGTCCTTCGAAGAGGGACAACCGCAGCCCACCTGGGCGAGTTCGGTCGAAACCGATGCTCAGGGCAATCCCAAGGCGTCCGGCGTCAACGGCTCGGACACGGTGAGCATTCCCGGCAACGTGACGGACAAGATCGTCGACGTGCGGGCGAACTCGGAGAACACCGAGGGCGGCGAACTCAAGGAAAACCTGGTCGACGGGAACGTCAACTCGAAGTGGTTGACGTTTACCAGCACCGGCTGGGCGCAATTCCGCTTTTCGGAACCCACGACGGTGAAGCGCTACGCGCTGTCCTCCGCGAACGACGCCGCCGAGCGCGACCCGAAGAACTGGACGCTGCAGGGTTCGGCCAACGGGCAGGACTGGACGACAATTGACACCCGTTCGGGCGAGGTTTTTCCCGAGCGCTTCCAGACCAAGCCGTACGAGACGCCGAACACCACCGCGTACACGTACTACAAACTCGACATCACGGCGAACGCCGGTGGCGTGAACCTGATCCAGCTGGCCGAGATCCAGTTCTCGGACGGCTCGACCACCCCCGCGCCGGAGAACATGCGCACCGTCGTCGGCAAGGGCGCCAGCGGTGGCTACAACGCCAAGGCGAACGTCGGCTACACCGGCGTGAAGGCGTTGCGCTACCAGGGCACGCACTTCGCCACCGGTCGCGGTTACTCCTACAACAAGGTCTTCGACGTCACCGTGCCCGTCACGAAGACGACCGAGCTGTCGTACATGATCTTCCCCAACTTCATGGACGACGACCTGAACTACCCGAGCACGTTCGCCGCGGTGGACCTCGCGTTCTCCGACGGCACGTACCTCAGCGACCTCGGCGCGCGCGACCAGCACGGGTTCGAGCTGTCGCCGAAGGGCCAGGGCGCGTCGAAGGCGCTGTACACCAACCAGTGGAACCGGCTCGCGTCGGTGATCGGCTCGGTCGCCGAGGGCAAGACGATCAAGCGGATCCTGGTCGCCTACGACAACCCCAAGGGCCCGGCGAGCTTCGACGGCTGGTTCGACGACATCGCCATCAAGACCGCACCGTCCACTCCGGACTACCAGAACCCGTCGGACTACGTGCTCACGACCCGTGGCACGAACTCCACCGGTAGTTTCTCGCGGGGCAACAACTTCCCGGCCACCGCGGTGCCGCACGGCTTCAACTTCTGGACCCCGATGACGAACGCGGGCTCCATCAGCTGGCTGTACGACTACGCGAAGAACAACAACCGCGACAACCTGCCGACGTTGCAGGCGTTCACCGCGAGCCACGAGCCGAGCCCGTGGATGGGCGACCGGCAGACGTTCCAGGTGATGCCGTCGATCGGCACGCCGACCGCGGACCGCGCGGTGCGCGCCCTGCCGTTCAAGCACGAGAACGAGACCGCGCAGGCGCACTACTACAGCGTGAAGTTCGAGAACGGGATGCGCACGGAGATCGCGCCGACCGACCACGCCGCGGTGTTCAAGTTCGGCTTCACCGAGGCCAGCTCGAACCTCGTGTTCGACAACGTGAACAACAGCGGCGGCCTCACCCTGGACGCGGC
>Ga0247773_1000876_pt1 | contig 10462 bp, 10 predicted proteins | sample UWRJL092311B6_FD_179934 | JGI IMG/M metagenome (GOLD analysis project Ga0247773, IMG submission 179934) | Plant litter microbial communities from Arlington Agricultural Research Station in Wisconsin, United States - UWRJ-L092-311B-6 | ecosystem: Environmental > Terrestrial > Plant litter >...
CGAGCGGCCGCCGCCTGCTGGAACCGCGGGATGGGCTGGAACCACACCATCTGCCACGGCGACCTGGGTTGCTGGGAACTGCTGGATGCCGCCTTCGACCTCGGGGTGGCACCTGCCGGTCTGGACCGGCCCACCGTCGCCGCCTACATCCTCGGCAGCCTGGAGAAGTACGGACCGGCCAGCGGCCTGGCGCGGGCCGCCTTCTGTCCCGGCCTGATGCCCGGGCTCGGTGGGGTCGCCTACCAGTTGCTCAGGATGAATTCCGCCTGCGAGCTCCCGTCCATGCTGGTACCGGCCTGAAGCCTGGCTGCCCGCGGACCTGGCCCCCTCGGGACGGCTAGCTGAGCGTCAGGCCGCGGGCGGTCGCGGCGATCCGCACGCCGTCGGCGGTGGCGGTCAGCTGCTGGATCTGCAGGTGGAACGGCAGGCCGCGCAGGGACAGCTTGTTGGCGAAGACCGAACTGAACTGGTCGATGACCTGCTGCGGCACCGACACCCCGGCCTGCGGCACCCCGACCCGCACCGAACCGAAGGTCAGCTCGTCACCGCCGGCCACCCCCACCGCGGCGCTGGCGGTTCCGGTGACGGTCTTGCCCAGCACCTCGACGGAACTGCTGGCCTGGACCCGGCCCCCGCCGGCGTAGCCCACCGTGACGCCGAGCGCCCGGGACAGCTCCGAATAGCTCAGCATGGCCGTCCCGTCGGCGGTCTCGACCCTGGCGCCGGAGTAGTTGTCGATGGTCTTCACATCGTGCAGCCGGGCGTCGAGGTCGGCCAACCGCACCTGCCGGTCGTTGCTGCCCACCGTCAGGCCCTGGGCGGTCAGCCGCACCGTCGGGTAGTCATTGGCCAGCACCTGGGTGAGGAAGGGAAAGCCTTCGATGGTGACCGACGGTTTGCGGTCCAGATCCTGCGAGGACCGCACCTTGCTCGCGATCTGCTGCTCGGCCACCAGCAGGCCCACCCGGTCGGCGACGACCAGCAGCACGGCCAGCACCAGGACCAGGATGAGCAGGCCGACCCAGGGAGAACGCCGACGGCGGGCGGGCCGGACCGACGGGGCGGTTTCCGGGCTCACTGCAGACAAAATTCGTTGCCTTCCGGGTCGGTGAGCACGATCCACCAGCTGATGTTGTCGTTGCGCTCGCCGACCAGTGTGGCACCCGCGGCCACCAGCCGCTGCGCGTGCTCGCGGACCGCCGCCTTTCGCTCGTCGCTGCCGTGCGGCAGGGTGCCCACGCTGACGTCCAGGTGCACCCGGTTCTTCACGGCCTTCTCCTCGGGAACCCAGAGGAACAGCAGCCGCGGGCCGCGGTTGGCCGGGTCGACCGCGGCGCCGAACTTGAAGCGCTCGGAGACGGGAATGCCCACCTCGTCGGCGAAGGCGTCCCAACTGTCGTGGCCTGCCGGGGGCGGCTGCTCGACGTAGTTCATCGCCAGGCACCAGAACCTGGCCAGCTGCCGCGGGGACGCGCAGTCGAAGACCACCTGCACCCGGTGAGCGGCCGGCCCGTCGTCCGGTTCGGGACCGGCGGCGGTCACCGGACGCCCGCCGCGTCCATTCCGCGCAGCTCCTTCTTCAGCTCGCCGATCTCGTCACGCAGCCGGGCAGCCACCTCGAACTGCAGCTCGCGGGCGGCACCCATCATCTGCTCGTTGAGCTTCTGGATGAGGTCGGCCAGTTCGGCGCGCGGCAACATGGCCACGTCGAGCTTGCCGTCGGCGTGCGCTCCGATGCCGACCACCCCGACCGAGGAGGTGCCGCGACCGGCCCGGCCCGGTGTCGGGGACTTGCCACGGGACTGGGACCGGCCCGAGCCGCCGGCGGCCAGCAACTCCTCGGTGTCCTCGGCCTCGCGGGCCAACATGTCGGTGATATCGGCGATCCGCTTGCGTAGCGGCTGCGGGTCGATGCCGTGCTCGGTGTTGTAGGCGACCTGGATCGCCCGGCGCCGGTTGGTCTCGTCGATCGCCAGCTCCATCGAACGGGTGATCTTGTCGGCGTACATGTGCACCTGGCCGGAGACGTTGCGCGCCGCCCGGCCGATGGTCTGGATCAGCGAGGTGCCCGAGCGCAGGAAGCCCTCCTTGTCGGCGTCGAGGATGGACACCAGCGACACCTCGGGAAGGTCCAGCCCCTCACGCAGCAGGTTGATGCCCACCAGCACGTCGTACTCGCCCATCCGCAGCTCGCGCAGCAGCTCCACCCGGCGCAGGGTGTCGACCTCGGAGTGCAGGTAGCGCACCCGGATGCCGAGCTCGAGCAGGTAGTCGGTGAGGTCCTCGGACATCTTCTTGGTCAGCGTGGTGACCAGCACCCGCTCGTTCTTCTCGGCCCGGATCCGGATCTCGTGCACCAGGTCGTCGATCTGGCCCTTGGTGGGCTTGACCACCACCTCGGGATCGATCAGGCCGGTCGGCCGGATCACCTGCTCGACGAACTCGCCGCCGGTCTTGGTCAGCTCGTAGTTGCCCGGGGTGGCCGACAGGTAGACCGTCTGACCGATCCGCTCGACGAACTCCTCGAACTTCAGCGGTCGGTTGTCCATGGCACTGGGCAGCCGGAAGCCGTGGTCGACCAGGGTGCGCTTGCGGGACATGTCGCCCTCGTACATGCCACCGGTCTGCGGCACCGTCACGTGCGACTCGTCGATGACCAGCAGGAAGTCCTCGGGGAAGTAGTCCAGCAGGCAGTTCGGCGCGCTGCCCGGCTGGCGGCCGTCGATGTGCAGCGAGTAGTTCTCGATGCCGGAGCAGAACCCGACCTGGCGCATCATCTCGATGTCGTAGCTGGTGCGCATCTTCAGCCGCTGCGCCTCCAGCAGCTTGTTCTGGGCGTTCAACTCGGCCAGCCGGTGTTCCAGCTCGTTCTCGATGCCGGCGATGGCGCGTTCCATCTTGTCGGGGCCGGCCGCGTAGTGGGTCGCCGGGAAGATGAACACCTCCTGCACCTCGCGGATCACCTCGCCGGTCAGCGGGTGCAGGTAGTACAGCCGCTCGATCTCGTCGCCGAACATCTCGACCCGGATTGCCAGCTCCTCATAGACCGGGAAGATCTCGACGGTGTCGCCCCGAACCCGGAAGGTGCCCCGGGTGAAGGCCACGTCGTTGCGGGCATAGAGCACCCCGACCAGGCCGCGCTGGATCGTCTCCCGCTCGATCTGCTGGCCGACCCGGAGCCGGACCGCCCGGTCGACGTACTCCTGCGGGGTGCCCAGGCCGTAGATGCAGGACACCGTCGCCACCACCACCACGTCGCGGCGGGTGAGCAGCGACATGGTCGCCGAGTGCCGCAGCCGCTCGACCTCGGAGTTGATCGCCGAGTCCTTCTCGATGTAGGTGTCGGTCTGCGGGACGTAGGCCTCGGGCTGGTAGTAGTCGTAGTAGCTGACGAAGTACTCCACCGCGTTGTTGGGCAGCATCTCGCGCAGCTCGTTGGCCAGCTGGGCGGCCAGGGTCTTGTTCGGCGCCATGATCAGGGCCGGCCGCTGCAGCCGCTCGATCAGCCAGGCGGTGGTGGCCGACTTGCCGGTGCCGGTCGCGCCGAGCAGCACCACGTCCCGCTCGCCGCCCCGGATCCGCTTCTCCAGCTCCGCGATCGCGGTGGGCTGGTCCCCCGAGGGCGAGAAGTCACTGATGACTTCGAACTTGCCGCTCGAGGGGATGATGTCGCTGTCTACCCGCATGCCTCCAGAGTACGAGCAGGTACCGACAACCTCACCCGCGCCGGCGGCTACCGGCCGGCCGACGGCGCCCGGCCCGCGGCGGCCAGCGCGGCTCCGCTGTAGCGGTCGTCGGCGGTGACCTCGCGACCCAGCCACGGCGGCAGTCCGGGGACCGGATCCGCCGGCTGCTCGGGTAACTCGAGCTCGGCCAGCAGCAGGCCACGCAACGGGCCGGCGAACTCGTCGACGGCGTAGCCGGCCGCGCCGTGCGGCACCAGCCAGCGGGTCTTGTCCAGCACCGCGGCGGGCAGCACCGCCAGCCGCCGGTACTCCTCGGCTGTCAGGTACAGGTTGGTGATCCGCACCTCGGACGGGTCGCCGGGCCGGACCCTGACCTTCTGCCCGAGCTTGTACGCCACCGCCGTGCCGTCCTCGACCCGGCGCAGCCGCAGGCTGGTGCCGATGAGATACCGATCGGCTATCCGGCACGGCCGGCCGGCTCCCGGCGGCACGGACCCCACCAGCCAGCGGCGCTCCCGCTCGCCGCGGGCGTACTTGCCCTGACCGGGCTGGCGGCCGACGCTCACGACAGCCGAAGCTACTCCGGGCAGCGGCTCAGAACGGTGGCTGCAACCGCGCCCGGGCCGCCTCGATGTCGAAGTCGGCCGGCGGGTAGCTGAGCTTGAGGCCGAGCAGCGCGTCGCACAGCAGCTGGCTGACCGCCCAGTTGCGGTACCACTTGGTGTCGCTCGGGACGATGTACCAGGGTGCGGACTCGGTGGAGGTGGCGGCGATGGCCGCGGCGTAGGCCGCCTGGTAGTCAGACCAGTAGCCGCGCTCGTCGATGTCGGCCGGGTTGAACTTCCACAGCTTGGTCTCGTCGCCCAGCCGGGCCAGCAACCGCTCGCGCTGCTCGCGGTAGCTGATGTGCAGGAAGCACTTGATCAGGACGGTTCCCGACTCCGCCAGGTCCCGTTCGAAGGCGTTGATGTCGGCGATCCGCTCGGCCCAGGCGGCGGCGTCGATGCTCTCGTGTACCCGGGGAACCAGCACGTCCTCGTAGTGCGAGCGGTTGAACACCCCGATGATGCCGGCCGCCGGCAGCGCCCGGCGGATCCGCCACAGGAAGTGGTGGGCCGCCTCCTCGGGCGTCGGCCGCTTGAACGAGCTGATCCGGACCCCGGCCGGGCCGACCTGGCCGACCACGTGGCTGACCACGCCGTCCTTGCCGGAGGTGTCGGTGCCCTGCAGCACCAGCAGGACCCGCCGCTGGTCGCCGGTGGTGCCGCCGGCGAACAGCATCTCCTGCTGGGCTGCCAGCACCGCACCGGTCCGGGCCAGGTCCTTCAGGGTCGCCGACTTCGAGCCGGGCGCCAGTGGCTTGGCGGCGGTGTCGTAGCCGAGCAGGTCGACCGGACCCTCGGCAGCCCGCAGGGCCTCGCGTACCGCACCGGCCGTGGCGGCCCGCTTCGAACTCATCGGGCCACCCTACGTGCGGGGTCAAACCGCCGGCCGGCGTACCGGATCAGCCGGCGATCGCGACCAGGGTGACCGTCAGGCCCGCGCCGCTGGCGACCCGGTAGGTCAGCTCGTCACCGGGACGGGCGCCGAGCAGCACCACGCCCAGCGGGCTGGTCGGGGTGATCACCTCGACGCCGGGACCGGCCTGCTCGACCAGGCCGATCAGGAACTGCTGGTCCTCCTCGTCGTCGGCGAACCGCAGGGTCACCAGGCTGCCGATCTCGGCGACCTGGGCAACCGCATCGGCCGTGGCGATCGGAGCCTGCAGCTGTACCTGCAACGCCGCGATCCGGGCGTCCAGCTCGCCGAGCCGGATCAACGCCTCGACGTTGCCGGCGTGGTCGGCGGCGTCACCGGCGCCGCCGGGCGGGATGCTCTCGATCGCGGTCTGCACCCGCTGGGCCTGCAGGTCCTCGAGCCGGGCGACCAGCGCGGCGTGGGCTGACGGTGAGAGGGAGGGCACGATCATCGTCATGGAGGAATCCTTATGTCGTAATTAGGGTGCGTTGGCCGGGGGAACTAGCCTGAACCTGTAGCAACTCCGCCCGCCCAGAAATCGTTCCTGACTGTGATGAGCAATTTCTAAGGTGCGGTTCAGACCTCATCGGCACCTCGCGGTGCCGCTGGACCCCTTCAGGCCGGCGGCGTCACGGCGCGAGCCAGCGCGGTCAGCCGGGAGAGCGCCCGGTAGTACTTCTTGCGGTAACCGCCGGCCAACATGTCGGCGCTGAACAGCCGGTCCAGCGCGATGCCGGAGCAGGCCAGCGGGATCTGCCGGTCGTAGAGCCGGTCGGCCAGCACCACCAGCCGCAGCGCCACGTTCTCCTCCGGCGCGGGACCCAGGCCGGTCAGGCACACCTGGCTGACCCCGTCCAGCAGGGCACCGTAACGGGACGGGTGCAGCCGGGACAGGTGTTGCAACAATTGGCCAAACTCGTCCAGCGACGCCCCGGGCCGTTCCGCCGCCCGGTACACCTCGGCCTCGGACAGCGACGCCGGCGGCGCGGGCAGGCCCCGGTGCCGGTAGTCCGGTCCGTCCACCCGGACGGTGGTGAAGCGGGCGGCCATCGCCTGGATCTCGCGCAGGAAGTCCTCGGCGGCGAAGCGCTGTTCCCCCAACCGGTCGGGCAGGGTGTTGGAGGTGGCGGCCAGCCGGACGCCCGCCTCGTCCAGCCGGGCCAGCAGGCTGGAGATCAGCACCGTGTCGCCGGGGTCGTCGAGTTCGAACTCGTCGATGGCCAGCAGGGTCATCGACGACAGCCTCGCCACCAGCTCGGCGAAGCCCAGCGCGCCGGCCAGCTGGCTCAGCTCCATGAACGTCGCGTAGGCCTTCGGGCCGGGAACCAGGTGCCACAGCGAGGCCAGCAGGTGGGTCTTGCCGACACCGAAGCCGCCGTCGAGGTAGATGCCGGCCGGACCGTCCGGCACCGGGCGGCGGCGCCAGCGGCTCCGGGCGGCCGGTCGCCCTACCCGGTCGGCGAACTCCGCCACCGCCGCGCGGGCACGAGCCTGACTGGGCTCGGCCGGGTCCGGGCGGTAGCCGGCCAGGCTCACCCCGGCGAACAACGGCGGCGGCACCAGCCCGGCGATCAGCGACTCGACCGGAACCTGCGGCCGGCGGTCGACGAGGCGGACAGGCACGGCTGAGCAGCCTATCCGCCCGGCCGTCCGGACGAGCTTGTGTTGAGATAGCAGCCATGCGCGTACTGCTGCCCGCCGATCAGGTTGCCGAGGATCGCCTCGACCTGCACGCCCACTACGCCGACGGCTGGGTCGCCGACGGCGGCGTCCGGGTCAACTTCGTCAGCAGCGCGGACGGTGCGGCCGCGGCCGGTGGGTTGTCCCGCGGCTTGCAGACCCCTGGTGACAACGCGGTGTTCGCGGTGTTACGCGACCTGGCCGACGTGATCCTGGTCGGTGCGGCGACCGCTGCCGCCGAGGGCTACCGGCCGGCCAACCCCTCGGCGCGCCGGCGCGAGGCCCGGACCCGGTACGGCCTGGCCGAGGTGCCCGCGATCGCGGTGATGTCGGCCAGCCTGCGGCTGGACCTGTCGGCAGAGCTGTTCTCGGCGGCCACCCGGGCGCCCACCCTGGTGGTCACCGGGTCGGCGGCGCCGATCGGAGCCCGCAACGACATCATCGACCTGGCCGGTGGGCAGACGCAGTTGCAGCTGGTGCAGGCGCACTCGGGACCGGACGGCGGGGTCGACTTCGCGGCCGCGGTCGCCGCGCTACGCGAGCTGGGCTACCGCCGGATCCTCTGCGAGGGCGGCCCGCGGCTGTTCGCGGCCGGGGTGGCCGCCGGCGCGGTGGACGAGCTGTGCCTGACCGTCTCGCCGATGCTCACCGGGCCGGAAGGTCCGCGGATCGTGGCCGGGCAGCCCTGGCCGGCGGAGCTGCAGGCCGGGCTGCGGCTGACCGGCCTGCTCACCGAGGACAGCGCGCTGTTCTGCCGCTACCTCGTCCAGCGCTGAGGGTTCGGCCCGGGACTCAGGATTCACCCAGTCCCGCAACGATGTCCTCGAGCTTGAAGGTCAGTGGTTGTTCCAGCTGCTGGTAGGTGCAGGACTGCGGGGTGCGGTCCTCGCGCCAGCGAACGAAATGTGCCAGGTGGCGGAAGCGGGTGCCCTCCATGTGCTCGTACTTGACCTCGAGCACCCGCTCGGGGCGCAGCGGGACGAAGGAAAGGTCCTTGGTCGCGTTCCACCGGCTGACGTTGCCGGGCAGCCGCTGACCCTGGTGCGCCTCGGCACTGGCCCACTCCTGCCACGGGTGGTCCTGGCCCTCGGCCAGCAGCAACGGCTCGAGTTCGTCGACCAGTTCGGCCCGGCGCTGGGTGGTGAACGCCCCGACGACGCCGACGTGCTGCAGCGCCTGCTCGTCGTTGTAGAGGCCGAGCAGCAGCGAGCCGATGAGCGGCTTCTCCTCGGTCGAGGTCTTGTGCCAGCGGAACCCGGCCAGCACGCAGTCGGCGGTCCGGGTGTGCTTGATCTTGAACATGACGCGCTTGTCGGGCTGGTAGGTGCCGTCGAGCGGTTTGGCGATCACGCCGTCGAGATGCGCGCCCTCCAGCTCGACGAACCAGCGCTGGGCGACCTCGATGTCGGTGGTGGTCGGGGTCAGGTGGACGGGCGGCCGGACGTCGGCCAGTGCCCGTTCCAGGGCGGCCCGGCGCTCGGCGAACGGACGGCCGGTGTAGTCCTCGTCGCCGAGGGCCAGCAGGTCGAAGGCGATGAACGAGGCCGGCGTCGTCCGCGACAACAAGGTCACCCGGGACACGGCCGGATGGATGCGTTGCTGCAGCGCGTCGAAGTCGAGGCCGTTGCCGGTGACGATCACGATCTCGCCGTCCAGCACGCACCGCTCGGGCAGGCTGGCCTTGACGGCCTCGACCAGCTCGGGGAAGTAGCGGGTCATCGGCTTCTCGTTGCGGCTGCCGAACTCGACCTCGTCGCCGTCGCGGAAGATCAGCGACCGGAAGCCGTCCCATTTCGGCTCGTAGGACGCGCCGGGCGGGATGTTCGGTACCGACTTGGCCAGCATCGGCGCGACCGGTGGCATCACAGGCAACTTCATCGGCTCAGTGTCGCACCACGGTCTGACACCGGGTCGCGGTGCCGAAACGGGTAGTGGCCGGTCTCGCTCCGGTTCGGCGAGACCGGCAGGCGAGCCTGGCGAAAGCCGTGCACTCCGCCCTCGTCCCACCTTCGCGACAAATCTCGTTCACACCATCTCCGGGGTAGCGCCGTGGTGCAATACCCCGGCACCACCCATCCCCATTCCGGTGCCCCCGACCGCTGTGCATGCGTGGCGAGGGTACGAACCTGGAGGTTCCCATGTGGAAGAAGAACACGGCCTTGACCGGCGCGGCAGCTGGCGCGCTGATGGTGGCGGGGCTGGTGGTGGCCGCTCCGGCGCACGCTGATCTGGCGATCTGGCTTCAGTACGGCGGTGTGAATCACCGGGGTTACGGGCAGTTCCAGAGCTACGGTGACGTCTTCAGGGCATGCGACGAGTACACCGACAACATGGGGATCCGAGTCGACTGGTACGTCGTCGAGAACCCGGGGAAATTCGGTTCGGTCAGCGACCTCGACGGCAATAACAACCACTGCGCGAGCCAGAACCTCGACCTCTCGGAGAAGAACCACGTGAGCTTCCACGTCTGCCTCACGGACAACGGAAGGACCGTCGCCTGCACCAGGTACTACGAGGACTCGGTCAGCGGCTAGCGGAGGCCGGCGGCTGGTCCAACGACATCGTTACCGGCCCGGGCGAACCGCTCGGATAGCCTCAGGGGGTGCCCGCCACTCGCCTGATCACCCGGTTGTCCGTGCTCGTCGCGGGCCTGGCACTGCTGACCACCGCGGCCTGCACGTCGGACAAGCCGGCCACCCCCGCGACCAGCACCACCGCCACGACGAGTTCGCCGGCCAGCCCGTCCGGCAGTGCCACCTCGGCCAGCCCGTCGGCCACCGAGCCCGCCGCCAGCATCGACTTCTCCGACTGCAGCCGGCAGTTCCAGGCCGCGATCAGCTCGTCCAAGGCGAAGAGGATGCAGTTCTCCTGCGGCAAGCTGGCGGTGCCGCTGGACTACGACCAGCCCACCGGCGAGAAGGTGGACATCTTCGTCGTCCGGGTGCGCAGCGACTCCCAGAGCCAGCGGATCGGCTCGCTGCTGGTCAACCCGGGCGGCCCGGGCGGGTCCGGGGTGAACCTGGCCGCCGGCCTGGTGGGGGCGCTCAGCACCGCGGTGCTCGACCGCTTCGACCTGGTCGGCTTCGATCCCCGCGGGGTGGGACTGTCCGACCCGCTGCAGTGCATCAGCGACCAGCAGAAGGACAAGCTGGCCGCCGCCAATCCCGACGTCCGGACCGCCGCCGGCCGGGCCCAGGCACGCTCGGCCTCGGACGCGGTGGTCAAGTCCTGCGTCGCCAAGTACGGCTCGGCACTCGGTCACTTCAACACCGAGGAAACCGCCCACGACATGGACCTGATCCGGCAGGCGATGGGCGATGACAAGCTGAACTACCTGGGCTTCTCCTACGGCACCCGGCTGGGCGCCGCCTACGCCCACCAGTTCCCCACCCGGATCCGGACGGCGGTGCTGGACGGCGCGGTCGACCCGGTGGCCGACGAACTGACCGTCGACGAGCGGCAGGCCAAGGCCTTCGAGGACGCCTTCGACCAGTTCGCCGCCGACTGTCGCACCCGCTCGGACTGCGCGGCCCTGGGCGATCCCCGGGCCGCGGTGCAGTCCCTGATCGCGGCGGCCG
>Ga0247773_1000877_pt1 | contig 10448 bp, 9 predicted proteins | sample UWRJL092311B6_FD_179934 | JGI IMG/M metagenome (GOLD analysis project Ga0247773, IMG submission 179934) | Plant litter microbial communities from Arlington Agricultural Research Station in Wisconsin, United States - UWRJ-L092-311B-6 | ecosystem: Environmental > Terrestrial > Plant litter >...
CTATTCACATGGCGTCCGCGCGCCCGTGACCATCCGCGTCTGTAGGTCCATCGAGACCTTCCCGGTCGCGAAGTAGGGCGAGCCGTTCGCTACGCTGACGCACCAAATTTCGGCACGCCCGCCGACGTAGTCGCCGTTCGGATGCCACTTGAGCTCGTTGAACGTGCCGAGCACGATGGGGATCGAGCCGGTGCTGAAGGAGTTGAGGATCTGCAGCGCGTCGAGCCGGCCCACGGGCAAAGCCGCAGCGCCGGGCGCTGCCGTCGACATCGAGGCAAGGCCGGCGGCCACGCTCGCGCCGCTTGGAGGCTCGCTCGCGGTTGCAGCGAGCGCAGACGCGAATGCGTACACCGCGTCGTACGCCTGCCCCATGCCAGTGCCGTCGGGGTTGTGTCCGAAGCGGTTCGCGAAGGCCTGCTGAAAGCCGTCGTGCGCGGGTTGCGCGGCCGCCGTCGGAGCGAGACCTGTGCCCCAGAGCCGGCTCCGGAGATCGGCCCTCACGCCAGGCGTCTTTCGGGGGTCGACCAGCTCGAGCAACTCAGTGACCTTGTTGCTCTCGAACAGCAGGTACGTGGGCTTGCCCTGGGCGCCCGTGCCGGATGTGCCGCCGAGCGCCAGCTCTAGCGGCTTCATGAAGCCGGTGATCGACTCCACTCCGCCCAGCAGCAGCATCAGGTCGGGCGGATCGCTTTGGTATTGAGCCAAGAGGGCGTCAACCGCAGCCTGGTCGCCACGCGAGTACTTTCCGATGCGAACGAACGCGGCGTTCGTAGGATCGGAGAGCGGCTTGCCATTGAACTGCGAGCGTGCGCTGATCTGCTTGATCGCATTTTGTCCGAAGGCGTCGTCTCGGTACACGATGCCGAGTTTGAAATCGGGCTTGGTTGCTCGCAAGCCCGCCTCGACATCGATGTACGCCACGAGACCCAACTGTGCGAGCTCCGCGCCCGAGGGGACGTCCCGCCACATCAGCTGGTTATCGGCTAGGGCGCCCAGCGCGTCGATCAAAGACGTCGGCGACATCAGCGCTGTGTTGGCGGTGCCCGGGCCGATCAGATCGCGCACGATGTCGAGCGCGTTCTCGTCGATATCGGGCCCGATCACTGCCGGTACCCGCAGGGTCTCGATCAAGTGGCGTGCGGCCGGGAACGGGTCCGTGGTGGACTCGGTGCACGACAGCAGCACGAGCGGGCGGGGCTTGCCCCGGCTGCCCGCGCGCGGGATGCCGCCGCCAGCGATTGCGGAGTCGATCTCCTCGACGGCCAGGATCGTGGGCTCCAAGTGCCGGAATTCTTGGGTCAGAAGCGAGCCCAGCAAGATGCCGTCCTCGTCGAGTGGATCCCCCGTCACGCGAGTGCACTGGTCAGTGAGCAGCGGGACACAGCTACCCTGTGGCTGGATGCAGCGTCCGGCAACCGGTTTCGCGCTCCCGGCTTCCTGGGTCAATCGCTCGGTACAATCCACATGAGTGGTGCATTCGGGTAGACGCTCGTCGAACAGCGTGCACGCCGACACGACCACGCCGAGTGCCAGAAATCCGAGCCGGAGAGCGACCAACGACATGTATCCATCACATAACATGGGCTCGGCTTCGCTCATGCAGCATCCGAGCCGTCGGATAGCAATGGTTCGAACGAACATTGTGCGTACAGAACGTACGCGCCGCGCGCGCAATGCGTGCGAAGCGTACGCGCGTCGATGCGAAGTCCCAAGTACGAATTCCCAAGACAGAGGAAACTAGAACTTGGCTTTCGAGATCTGGAATGGACTGCTTGCCTGGAGTCGAGGCCTTTGCCGGGCTACTATCGGCCTAGCATGTGTCCCGTTCCGAGTGCAGATGGTGGAGAGGTGCAGCCCGTGCAATTCGGGAAGTACGCTCTGCTGGGCGCGATCGGGCGAGGTGGGATGGCAGACGTTTATCTGGCCATCGCGCGCGGACCCTCCGGGGTCCGAAAGCTCGTCGTCGTCAAGTGCATGCGTGCTGGTAGCGAGTTCGACGGTGCACTCGCGCAGATGTTCCTCGACGAGGGGCGTCTCGCCGCCTTACTCAGTCACCCGAACGTCGTGCATACCTACGAGGTCGGCCAGCGCGAGAACGGCGACGACGGCTCGTACATCGTAATGGAGTACTTGCATGGCCAGTCGCTCTCGGCGATCGCACGCGTCGCCAAGCCGCTCGCCCCGCGCATCTCGGCGCGCATTGCGGCCGACGCGCTGTCCGGGCTGCACTATGTGCACGAGCTCCGGGATCTCGACGGCACTCCGCTATGCATCGTGCATCGCGATCTCAGCCCACCCAACATCTTCGTGACGCACGATGGTGTGGTCAAGCTCGTCGACTTCGGGATCGCAAAGACCGCGATCGCGACGCGTGCGTCGACCGAAGTAGGGATCGTCAAAGGCAAGCTCGCCTACATGGCGCCCGAGCAGACGACCAGCGGGGTCGTGGATCGCCGCGCGGATATCTACGCAATGGGGGTCGTCCTTTGGGAGCTCCTGGCGGCTCGCCGGCTCGTCGAAGACCTCTCCCATTCTTCTGTCATTCAGCACGCGCTGCATGGGACGGCTCCGCTCGTCTCGAGTGTTCGGGCCGAGATCGATCCCGCGCTCGATCGGATCGTGGAACGGGCGCTGAGGCGCGACCCCGAGGCTCGCTATGCGACGGCGCTCGAAATGCGGGAGGCGCTCGAAGAGTTTCTCGCGCAAGGTTCGGCGACCGGCGGGAAGGAGCTTGCCTGCCTGATGGCCGAGCATTTCTCCGCGCACCGCGAACAGCGTGAGCTTCAGATCCAGAGCTGGGTGGCGGCGTTCTCGCCTGAGCAGCCGGTGGCGTTCGTCGCGCATCGCGATCCCCGACAGAGGGAGCTCGCGATGCTACCCGAATTGCCGGGGGTGGACCCCTCGAGCGAGCAGATTTCAGGCGCATTTACGGCGGCGCCGCGCGCCTCGCGCATGCCAGTGCGATCGCAAGGGCGACTCATCCGCGGCGCGCTCATCGCAGGCCTGATCTTGCTCGGCCTCACGGTCTTCGCCTTCCACGCAAGCCAGGAGCGCAGCGATCGCGCGGACGCAGCCGAGCGCGCAGTGACCGCAGCCGTGGCGGCGCGTGTGAGCGATTCGAAGCAAAGCCGCCTGGAGCTCGCTCCGCGTCCAAGTCTCGTTTTCGGTCCTGGGGCGGAACCCAGCTCGCCTCGACCGATCAGCCCGGCGGTGCCCGCGAGACCGGCCCCGGCGCGCAAGCCGTCCCCTGCGGTCGCCCGTTTGCCCGAGGCCGCGCCTGGCTCAGCAGCGCCGGCGGCCCCCGTGGTCGCGTCGACGCGGGCGCTTCAGCAGAGGGCAAAGGAAAAGCCCGAGCTGGAACGCAACCCTTACATGCACTCAGAGTGATAGGTCTCCCGCGGAGCTCGCCCGTTACCATGCACCCACCCAAGCGCTTCCGTAGCTGCTACTGCCTCGGTTTTCTCGCGGCGCTCGCCTGGCTCGCGCCGCGCCCCGCCCGCGCGGACGTGACGGGGGCCGCGAGGGCCTTCGCCGAAGGCCAGGCCGCGCAGCTCGAAGGCAACCCTGCACGGGCAGCGGAGCGCTTCGAGCTCGCATTCGCGCTTTCGCCCTCGAAGGAAGCGCTGCGCTCCGCCGCGCGCATGCAGATGAGCGCCGAGAACTTCGCGCGCGCTGCGACCCACGCGCAGACCTTGCTCGATCGCTTCGGCGAGGACGCGCAGTCGGCGGAGCTGGCGCGTTCGATCCTCGAGGAAGTAGCACCCCGCTTGGCGCGGTATGAAGTGTCCTGTACCCCCGACTGCGCCCTGTTGGTGGACAACTTGGCCTACTTCCTCGAACCCGCCCGAGAGCATCGCTTGTACCTGAGCCCCGGGCGCGTCACGCTGGAAGCGCACTTCGCGAGCGGCCTCCAAGCTTCGCGATCCGTGACGACGAGCGCCGGCGAAACGGCGCGGCTCACACTCAAGGAACCCCAAGCGCCACCTCCAAGCCCGATCGCGCCCGTCGCATCGGCAGCTGGAACCTCGCCGGGCGAACCCGAACGCGCGCCGGCTCCAAAAGGCGTGCCGGTCGTCGTGCCTTGGATCACGGGTGTCGCCACGGTCGCGTGCGGCGCGGCCACGGTATGGGCTGCCCTCGATACCCGACGTCAGCACACTGAGTATGTCGAGCACCCGAGCGACGAACAGTGGAACGAAGGCATCGCCCGTCAGAAAATGACGAACATCCTTTTGGCTTCGACAGCGGTACTCGGCGCGGCGACCATTACATTGTCGTTCTTCGTCCGTGGCTCGGCCAAGACGAGCGTGGGAGTCAGCCCGGCGCTCGGCCCAAGCTCCGCAGCGCTGGCTGTGACTGGACAGTTCTGAGACTCGTCACCCCGTCGCTCACCGACTAACAGCGAGGGGGCAGGGGCGAAGAGGGAGGGGTTCGAACCCTCGAGCGGCGTTGGCAATAACTTCAAGCGGCACGCGACCTCGCGCGCCAACGCTCGGAAATCTGGCTCGAAATGGTTCGGATCGCTCTCTCCGATGGTAGGCGCGAGTCCACGTGAGTCGAGTGGAGTTGGGCGGGGTTTGGGCAGTGGATGGGCAGCGTAGCACCCTGGCCCGATGAAACGTCGTGATGTAGAATTGACGAATGGCTGACCCCGCCCGTGTCCTCGAAGACGCACTGACGCTCAGCACGGACGACCGCGCGCGCATCGCCCCAGAGCTCGAAGACTGGGAGATTGTTCGCGCGCGTCTCGAAGCCGCTAGCCGACCGTGATCCGAGCTCGCTTCCACCGCGCGGCAAGTACCGAGGCCGAGGCCGCGGTTCACACCGAGGGTCGTATGACTTGCTGCAGCACGCGAAAGGGGAGCCTAAGGCTCTGCGTGGGACAATCCAAGCGAAGCCGCCTGAAGTGCTGACTCGAGACCAAATCATTGCCCTCGCTGTGCCGCAGCCAGTCCGCAATTAGACGCGCGCTTAATAAAACCAAGCGGCGCGATTGGCTTTCCCGAAACCTGGTGGACCTTCAGTGCCGGCCCTCGCGGTTGGCGCGGGCGGAGGCTCCCACTGCGCGCCGCCTGCGCCATGCACGAGTCACGAGGCTCGCCGCGAGCGCGAAAGCCAGGCCGCGCAGGCCATTGCCGGATGGGCGCCCTGGGCTCAACGAACAGCCACCGTGGGGCGTTAGCGTGGCCGTCGCGTTCAGCTTGGCCTTGACGTTCAGCTCGATCTCGCTGCCCGTGGCATTTCCCGCGTAATTCCGAGCTTCGGCCCGTAATACGAAGTGCCCCACTGGCGGGCGCAGCGTCGGCAGCCCGAACGGCGGCACCTGATCGACGCGCTCGAGCAGCAGCTCGCCGCTTTCACCGCGCAGCGAAAGCGTCACCTGTTCCACTCCCCAACCTTCGTCAGTGGCGCTCAGTGCTACCTCGGTCTCGATGAACTCTGCGTCGGGCGGGAACTCGAAATCAGTGCGTGGCGCGCGCGGCGACGTCCATTCGAGGAGCGGGGGCGTGTCATCCGCAGGCGCGCTGAAGGCTGCGCCGCACGTCTCGAGGGCCGGGCGCTCTTCTGCGGCGGGAGGGTCGGCGGCATCAGCATCTGCGCGGTCGTCCGTAGTAGGTGCGCGTGTCGCCCGGCAGGCGGCCGTCGGCATCCAGGTTGCGCCCGCGAAGCACGGGGTGACGTCGAGCTGCGACGCCTGCTCGAGCCAATCGAGCTTGCGCGCGATGTTGACGTAGTGAGCAATGCCGGTTCCGCACTCGCTTTTGGTACCAGCAGAGGTGACGCCGAGCAGCCGGCGCTGCCGCGTGCCATCTGGTTCTTCACGTTCCACGAACAAGGGTCCGCCAGAATCACCTTTGCAGGTGTCGACGGCGCCGGGCTCCAAAAAGAGCTCGTCTCCCACGCTTTGCAAGCGTGAAACGCCCACGCGTTGTTGCCCGTACATCCCGTTCTTATCGCCCAAACCGTAGCCAACGACCCAGGCGGGCTCGCCGACGAGCTCCGCGTCTGCTTCACAGCCAGCAAGGATTCGCTCTGGCTCGACATCGAGCACTGGCTCCGCGAGTACGCAGTAAGCCAGGTCCGAGCCGTCGCCGAGCCGCGCATTGGGGAACTCGCCACAGCGGCTCGTGGCGACCACTCGCTCGGGTGCGTCTGCGCTTGGGCCAAAGCGAACCGACGCTATCGACGTGCCGCAATGCGCGGCGAACACCACCAAGCGCGCATGAACGAGTGTGCCCGTGCAACCACCGAGTGAGACGACCGCCGGCCACTCGCCTTCGTGCGTCAGCTTGCCGCCAATGATGGGCGATGCAGTCGCACCGACGTCGAGCGAAGCCGAGTCGGAAGGCGCTGCCGCACACGCGCTCATGGTGAACGCGAGCAGCAGAGTGATGAGCAATGATGGTCGGGGCAAGCTGCTTTCAGTTGCGGCGCGCCCCAGTCGCTGCGGCGTCTTCCGAAAAACGACGCCGCAGGTTGTCGACAAGGGACACGCCCCGCGGCAGAGCGGCGCGACGCCGACTGCCTTCAGGAGCTAGTAGTTGACCGTCGTAGTGCCGGAATTGAAACCGCTGAGCGCGTACCACATCGGAAGGCTCGTCGCGCCGGTGATCGTGGACTCGCGGTTAGTAACCGGGCCGGGGGTATCGTCGTTGTAGGCGCCATCGCTGCCACCCCCGGGGTTGAAGGTGAAAAGCCAAGGATCTCCAGCGGATCCGCTCGTCCGCGCGGTCCCGGCGTTGCCCTGAAGTTGGAGGGTGCCGCCGACAAAGCTCTGAGTCCCGAAGCCCGTCACATCCGCTGTACCGGTGGAGGAGTTATACGCGAACCCCATCAGGTGCGCGTTCTGGGTGAAGCCGAGGTTGTTTGTCCAGGTGATCTTGGAATAGCGCTCGTGTGCGGGGAAGTCGAAGTCGTCGCTGACCTGGAACGTGGTGATGCAGGGGCGCTCGGTGTACGGAGACGGATCGAAGGTCGTGGAGTTGTCGCAGCGCTTGAAGAGCACGAGCACCGTGTCGACACCTGCGGAGCCGCCGCTCGTCGTAAAGGTCACCGTTTGTCCAGGCGTGATGGTGAGGGCCGCATGAAACGTGTTGCCGTACGGCAGAGAGGTCGAACCCTTGGCGATCAGCGCCTCATCAGGGACCTGTTTCGGCTTGGGCGCAGCTCCTTCGGGCGCGTAGTCGAACACCTGCGTGTCCGCCTGCGCGACCTTTTGTTGCAAGTCACCAGTGCTTGCTGAATCGCTGGCGTTCGAGCAGCCCGCGGCCGCGAACGCCAGTGCCAATATTCCAACGATAGAATGATGTCCGTTTGCCATGATCGATTGGTCCTCCGCCCCCCGCGCCGCTCCACCTCGGAGCGGGCTACTTAACAACCCCGTACCGACATCATCGTGCGCAGCAAAAATGAACGCGCGGCGCAAAAATCTAACGGCGCTGGCACCTGCTGAACGCGCGGCCGCCGAGCGAACCGCGATCGGCGGATACCGCCGCCGCGCGCGTGATGCCTCACTCGAGGTCGCTCACGTCGACAATCCGAGCCCCTAAAAGCGATGCGACGAAAAAGCAGCAGCGAAAAATCTCGCGGCCGTGCATCTTTGGCTATCTGCAATCAGGTTGGCTGAGGATATACTCGGCCGGGGATCCAGATCGGCGCCGGGGCATCGGTCCATCACCTGGAGGAAGGGAGCGATGATGAAGTCATTTAAAGCCTTGAGCTGGGTAGCTCTGGTCAACGTGAGTCTGCTAGTTGCGTGTGGGGGAGTCTCGAAGACTGAGGGGACGAGTGGGGCCTCTGGTAATACCGGCAACATACCGGGAAATGCTCAGGGCGGAGCCAAGCCCGGGACGACCGGCGCGGGCGGAGCCAAGCCTGGGACGACCGGCGCGGGCGGAACAAAGCCTGGGACGACCGGCACGGGCGGGAAGGATTCAGAGCCCCGTGCGGGTTCGGGTTCCGCTGCGGGCCCTGGTGACCCACCCCCAGGCCCCTCGTCGTGTATGTCGGATGCGGACTGCCCCGGTAGCGGTGAGCCGTGTCAGACGTGCGCGGACGGCCACTCCGTTTGCAGCCCTGTTTTCTGCGATGGACGCACGGGCACGTGCAAGGTGGGCGGTGGTTACTGCGCGGTCGGGTGCGCTACTGACGCGGACTGTCCCGTCTCGAATCTGCCCTGCACCGACTGCGGCAACGGCGCTGAAGCGTGCCCAACGACCGAATGCCAAGCCGGCTTTTGTGAAATATCGTATCCGGGCTGCTCCGACCACGATCCCTGCGGCGGGAAGGGATGCGGCGAGGAGTGCCAGGCCTGCCAAGGCACCGGCTGCACTGCTTCCGTGATGGCCTTGTGCAACGACGCTGGCAAGTGTCAGCCGGGTCCGCCGTACTGCGGTTCACCGAGGTGCCTAGCCCAGGAGGATTGCCCAGAACCGGCCGACTGCAACTCGTGTCCCGACCTCGGCGGCACTTGCGCGAGCTACGTCTGCGGCAACATCGGGCGGTGCCAACTAACGTGCACGCCATCAGCAGGCAAGACCTGCCATGTGTCGTCCGATTGTCCGGCGCCCGCCGCCGACCACTGCGTCAAGTGTGTCGATGGGAGCTGCGCGATTCCGGCGTGTCTTGACGACGCTTGCAAGTGGGTTTGCCTCGCCAACTGAGACGAGAAATGCGGGTCTCCCACGCGCCGGTCAGGCGCGTGGGAGCGCACGACAATCGCTCCACTGCTACCCGCCACCGTCACGTCCAACTGCGTGTCCGTGTTGTTTCCCCTGTGTCCGTAGATCTCCCTTGCCCGAGCGTTCGCGCTCGCGGCGGCTTGACCGCCCTTTTTAATCCATTCGATATCTCGAGCCGCGCGAAGCCGCGTAACGCGCCATCTAGAGCGCGGCGCGAAGCCGCGTAACGCGGCCGATTTCGTAACGTGCGCGTCGAGTTGCTTGCGCTCGCCGAGTGTACGCATTACGAAGAGATACGCTCGAGTGGGATCGAGGCGTACGGGGTTGTCAGTTCAGTGGCGCGTGGGCCGGAGGGAGTGCCGACGATGTCGTGGGTGGGTCTGCGTAGAATCAGCGAGTCTGGAGGGCGGGAAGGTGCAAAAACAAGCGCTTTCCCAGAGCGACAAGGCGCCGCTACCAGTTTGGCGCAGAGCGAGCTGGCTTCGCTTTATGGTGCTCACGCCGCGTCGGTGGCGCTCGTGTGTCGGCGTTTGCTCCGCGATGCCTGCGCCGCTGAAGACGCAACCCACGAAGTGTTCTTGCGCGTTCAGCGGCACCTTTCGCGGCTGCCCGCAGCCGAGGAAATGCGCCCGTGGATCTATCGCATCGCCACCAATTATTGTCTGAATGAGCTGCGCAATCGCGCACGCCGCGAGCAAAACGACTTGGACGAGGTGGGCCCCAAGGATGACGGATTCGACGACACCTTCGTCACCAAAGACTACGCGCAGAGTCTCCTGAACAGCTTGCCGCCGCGCGTACGTTCCATCGCTTGGCTGGCATTCGTCGACGGCTTGCGCCAAGACGAGATCGCTCGCGAGCTCGGGCTCTCGCGTCGCACGGTGACGTCTCGAATGCGCGAGCTCCGCGCGCGCGTGAACGCGCTCACTCGGGCGCGGAGCAGCTAAGCGCGCACACCAAATTGCGCCCTTCGACGAAAAAATAATCGTCCGTACGCGAGGCCGTGCGTAGGGGTCTAAGTCATCCAAAGCCACCTCAGTCAGCGACCGGCAGACGCCCCACTTGAACCCGATGCTCGTGGCATGCGGGTCTCTTTGGACGAGCAACACGAGCTAAGTGTTGGTTTCGTGAGGTGGGCAGCGGTCCCACACATGCGTCGGGCATTGCTCGCGGTTGCCGTCGCAGTCGTTCGCGCGGCGCTCTAGCGGGCGCCATCCGGCGAACGGACGGTTCGAATTCGAACTCGATTTCCGAGTTCGCAAGGGCATCTCGCTCGGCGCCCAAAGCCAAGGCAGGATGCGAGCAGTAGGGTGCCCACGCCTCACATCGTCGTGTAGCGAGGCAGCAGCGGAGATGGAGGGCTTCGAACCCTCGCTATGGTTGCCGTTACGCCTGATCGGGTTGCCCCCACCGTCCCGCCGGCGGGCACGCGGTGTCCCGGGCGCTACAGCGGGAGTGTCGCCAGGCTTGGCCCTAGTCCTCCAAGAGCAACGCTAATTTTCTGATACAAAATGCGAACTGAAAATCGGTCTTGTTGCCCTTCGATGGCGGGACCACCTGAAAATGGACACCCAGTATCTGGGCTGCGTCCTTGAACGGGTAGTTGTTGGGGTCGGGGCGAGGCTCAGGCGGAGGCTGTACGTCTGTCCACGCAAATTCATTGTGACCGACCTGCACCGGACTCGAGCCCCAGCTCGGGTTAGCCGACGGTAACTGCCAGAAAGGTGAGCCGTAGGGATGGCGCTCGCTGCTGACCGGATCGCCCTC
>Ga0247773_1000878_pt1 | contig 10446 bp, 9 predicted proteins | sample UWRJL092311B6_FD_179934 | JGI IMG/M metagenome (GOLD analysis project Ga0247773, IMG submission 179934) | Plant litter microbial communities from Arlington Agricultural Research Station in Wisconsin, United States - UWRJ-L092-311B-6 | ecosystem: Environmental > Terrestrial > Plant litter >...
GGAGTCGGTGCGCACGTTCCACAGCGTGATGTGCTCGAAGAGGTCGGAGAGCAGCGGCCGCAGCGAGTCGGGGGTGGCGGCCTGGAGCTCGGCATACAGGGCACGCGACGTGGGCGAGGGCGCGCTGGGCCCGGCGTACTTCTCGCGGAACCGCCGCAGCGCCCCATCCACCGCCTCCGGCCCCAGGCGTTCGCGCAGGGTGTACATCGCCACGGCGCCCTTGAAGTAGTACACGTACCTCTGGTCCACCACGTCCAGCAGCGGAACCTCGCGGTTGGTGTAGACGCTGCGGCCGCGAAGGTACTCGTCCATGTTGTAGTCGTAGAAGCGCCGGGTCATCTCGCGGCCGTACGTCGTCTCGAACACCATCATCGAGCTGTACTGGGCCAGCGTCTCGGAAACGAACGCGGCACCCGCGGCCGGCGCCGGGATCACCTGTCCGCCCCACCACTGGTGCGCAGTCTCGTGGGCGATGACGAAGAAGGGCCGGTCGACGTCGCCCGAATCGACGCGGGTAAGGAAGGCGCTCCCCTCCGAGAAGGCGATCAGGTGCGGGTGCGCCCGGGCGCCCGGTGCGTAGCGTGTGAACTCGGCGATGCTCAGCTCCCGGTACTGATAGGGGCCGAAGTGCGCCGAGTAGTATGCGAGCGACGCCTGCATGCTCCGGATCATCCTGCCCACGTTGACGTCGTGCGCCGGATGGTGGAAGACGCGCAGCCGGACGCCGTTCCAGCTCGCCTCGCGCACCGCGTACTCGGCGGAGAAAACCGCGCCGCCGTAGCGCTCCGGCGCCTCGGTGCGATACTGGAAGTAGCGTCGGCCATGCTCGCGCCACTCGCGCACGAGCGTGCCCTGCGTCAGCGCGGTCTGGCGCGCGTCGGTGCCCACGACCGTCTCCACGTCCACCCGCTCGGCGCCGCGGGCGCCCGGCCCGGCCTCGCGCGCCTCCACGTCTCCAGCAGTCGGCGGGAGCGCCCGCGGCGGAAGGCCGTGCTCGTGGCGCGCGCGCTCGTCCACCAGCTCGCGCCCGGCCCGGTAGCCGAGCGCCGGCAGCCAGCGGCGGTCGATGTACGTCCCGTTGGCCGTGACCTCCGTCGGCGCCCCCGCGTTGCGGAACCCGCGCGGGTGAGACGCGACCTGGAAGCTCATCGAAAGCGAGTCCCCCGGCGCGAGCGGACGCTCGAGCGCGTAGATGCGGTAGCGCAGCGCGCGGTCGTCCACCACGAGACGCGCGGCGCGGTCGAAGCTCAGCGCGCCCGTCTCCACGTCGTCGCTCGGCAGCACGTGCAGCGAGTCGATCGGCTGGGTGGTGCGGTTCACGAACCGGAACGTTCCGCGGATCTCGGCCGCGCGCTCCGCCGGGTACAGCTCGACGCGCACACGCGCGGCGACCAGGCTCGGCTGCGGCGCATCCTCGAAGCGCTTGTAGCGCCGCTCGTACTGGGCACGCTGGGCCGCGGCCTCGTCCGGATCGCCGTAGTCGTTGAGGACGTTGGTGTTGTAGAAGACGAAGCCGCCCAGCGACACGATGAGCGTGATCGCGACCGCGGCGGCGATCCGGGCCGGGCCGCGCAGCCGCTGCCCCGCGAGCGACAGCCGCGCGCGCAGGCCGCGCTCGCGCCCGCGCACCCAGAACAGGCTCGCCACCACCGCCAGCAGGAGCGCCCACGCCGCCCAGTACAGCTTGAACCACACGAACCCCGCCATGAACGGCGCCAGCCCGTTCAGGTCGGACCAGACCCACCCCGGGTCCGAGCCGTAGACGAGCATGCCGTGGCGCAGGCCGATCAGCTCCGAGACGAGCGTGGACGCGAAGTAGAGCACCACCACCAGGTGGCCGAGGTACTTCTGGTTCACCACCACGTGCACCGCCATCGCCAGCGCGCCGAGGAGCACGTAGTCGGCCAGCTTGACCCCGAAGAGGAGCTCGAGGTACACGCCGGGCTCGTAGCGGTGATAGCCGAGCAGCGTCTGGAGCAGCACGCCGGCGCCCATCAGCACCGCCTGGAGGACCACCAGCATCGCGACCAGCGCCAGGAAGCGGCCCAGGAGCGCCACGCCGTTCGGCACCGGCGCCACGGCCGCGATGTCGCCCATCCCCACGTCGCGCTCGCGCCACACCAGCTCGCCCGCGAGGATGGCGATGAGCAGCGCCATCACCGGCGCGAGCGCCGCGCTCAGCACGGTGCCGGCGATGAGGTGCGTGACGGGCCAGGTGGACGTCCCGAAGATCTCGGAGCCGACGTCCCACCCGTAGGCGAAGGCGAAGACGAGCGCACCGGCGAGGATCACGAGGAACGCGCGGGTGAGCGCCACCTCGCGCCACGCGTGCGCCGCCACGGCGAGCGTCTGCCGCACCCGCCCGGCGGTCGCGAAGGAGCGCCCGGCGTCGGCCTCGTCCATTGCCGCGATCGGCACGATGCGCTCCGGCGCGGTGTCCACAAGCCGCCGCCGCCACAGGAAGCGTCGGGCCACCCCATGCGGGTGCGCAAAGCGGAAGCGCGCGACGAGGAGCGCGAACACGCCCACCGCGACGGCCAGCCACAGCGCGCGGTTCCACAGAAGGTCGGTGGGCCAGCCGATGAGCCGCGCGCCGCTCTCGGCCGGCGTCCAGTAGCGCGTGGTCAGCGCCACCGCACGGGCGCCGAATGGGTCGGCGAGCGCCGCGAACGCCCCGTTGCCCAGGCCGCTGGTGAGCCTGCCGGCGAAGGCGCCGAGAGCGAAGAGCGCGATGCCGCCCAGGTACGTGGCGAGCGACTGCCGCGTGAGCGCCGCGGCGGCGAACATGAACGCGCCGATGACGACCAGGTTCGGAAGCAGCAGGAGCAGGTACGCTTGGACGTACGCGGCCGGCTGCACGGGGCCGAACTTGCCCGCCTCCATGTACGGCATCACCGAGGCGAGGAACAGCCCGAGCGGCACGCCCAGGAGAAGCCCTGCGTTCACGGCCAGCCCGCCGAGGAATCGCCCGCCCAGGTAGTGCGCCTCGCGCAGCGGCGAGGTGTAGAACAGCGCGTGCATCCGCGACTGCACGTCGCGCGCGGCGGCGTCGCCGAAGATCCCCGCGGTCACCAGCATCGCGATGCCGCCCAGGATGGCCGAGGCGTTGGCCACCATCACCGGCGCGTTGAGGTACTGACCGCTCCCGTTGATCGCATGCATCATCAGGAAGGGGATCCCGAAGAGCACGAGGGCGTACACCCAGGTGGACGGCTGGCGCAGGCGATACCCCACCTCGAAGCGGAACACTTCCCCCAGCGTCATGATGCCGCCTCCGCCGCTGCGGCCACGGCGCGGGCGCCCTGGTGGCCGGCCATCACGCTGAAGTAGACGTCCTCCAGATCCGGCTCCGCGGGCTCGAAATCGGCGCCCGGAAGCGACTCGGCGTACACGTGCACGAGCGTGCGGCCCGACTGGAGCTTGGTGCAGATCACGCGGTGGCTGCGCTCCACGTCGGGGAGCTCGGCCTTGGACACGAAGCGGCGCCACACCCGCCCGCGCAGCGCGGCGATGGCCGCCAGCGGTTCGGCCTCCAGCTGGATCTGCCCCCGGTCGATGATCGCCATGCGGCTGCACAGCTCCGCCACGTCCTCCACGATGTGCGTGGAGAGGATGACCACGGCCTGCTCGCCGATCTCGCTGAGCAGGTTGAGGAAGCGCACGCGCTCGGCGGGGTCGAGCCCCGCGGTGGGCTCGTCCACGATGATGAGCGAGGGGCCGCCGAGCAGGGCCACGGCGATGCCGAAGCGCTGGCGCATCCCGCCGGAGTAGCCGCCCAGCCGCTCGCGGCGAACGTCCCACAGGTTGGTCTGCCGCAGCAGCGCCTCCACCACGCGGCGACGGCCCGCCCGGTCGGCGAAGCCCTCGAGCACCGCGAAGTGGTCGAGCAGCCGCTCGGCGCTCACGCTGGGGTACACGCCGAACTCCTGGGGCAGGTAGCCGAGCGTGCGGCGCACGCGCTCCTTCTCGCGCACCACGTCGATGTCGCCCAGCATGATGCTGCCGCTGTCGGGGTCCTGCAGCGTGGCGATCGTTCGCATCAGCGTGGACTTGCCGGCCCCGTTGGGGCCGAGGAGGCCGTACATCCCACGTGGGATGTCGAGAGTGACGTCGCGCAGCGCGCGCACGCCGTTGGTGTACGTCTTGGAGACGCCCTGGATGGCGAGATGCATCGTTCTTGGGGAGAAGCGGCAGGAAGGACGAGCACGAAGGTGAGACCAGCCGCCGTACGCGGCGCGAGGAACATGGGTTTCACCGCGCCCTAGGCGACGATCGCCCGCCGGGATCGGCAGCGGCATGTCCGCTGCGGACCCGCCGCTGCCGATCGGCCCCTGCGCCCGATCTCTGGCGATCTGCCGGTCTCCCGTGCCCCGGGTACGGGCCGAACACGCTCACGACAGATCCGGCCCCGGCTGTACGGACCCACGAGATCTCTCCCGGTGCTTGGAGAATGCCGGCATGACCGCCCGTCGCGGCGGCGACCCGATCTTCATCCTCCCGAATGAGATCCTTGCCGTCCAGCCGGTGCGCGCGTACCCTGCGTGTCGATCGGCCCCTCCGTTTCGCCATCCTCCATCTTCCGAACCCTCCCGTTGAACCCCGCAGGGCCGGCCGAATCCATCCGCGACTACTACGACGCGCTGGCGCCGGCGTATGACCGCGACCGCTTCGCCAACAGCTACGGGCGCTACGTGGACGGCGTGGAGCGCGGGCTGCTGCGCGCGTGGCTGCGTGGCCGCGCGCCAGAGTCCACCGTGGAGCTGGCGTGCGGCACCGGGCGCTTCCTCGACTTCGCCGGCACGGGGGTGGACCTGTCGCCCGCGATGCTGGCGCAGGCGCGGGCGAAGTGGCCCGCGCGGCGGCTCGTCCTGGCGGACGCGGCGAGTACCGGGCTCGCGACGGGAGGATTCGGCGCGGTGATCTGCTTTCACCTGCTGATGCACCTGGACCCATCCACCTGCCGCGCCGTCTTCGCCGAAGCCGCGCGGCTGGTGGCGCCGGGCGGCAGCTTCGTCTTCGACATCCCCTCATCCCCCCGCCGCCGGCTGTCGAAGCGGCCGCCGAGCGGGTGGCACGGCGACAACGCCGCTTCGCTGGACGACGTGCGGCGCTGGGCGGGCGAGGCGTGGCGGCTGAAGCGGTGGCGCGGGATCGTGGCGATGCCCATCCACCGCATCCCCCAACGCTGGCGCGGGCGGCTGGCGGGGGTGGACGCATGGATGGGCCGCACGCCGCTGGGGCGCTGGTCGTCGTACTACGTGTGCGAGATGGAGCGACGCTGATGCGTGCTGGCGACGCGCTGCGGCGCCTGGCCCGGCGGGCGGTGCCGCTGGAGCTGCGCCAGGGCCTGGCGCACGCGCGCCGCGGGCGACACGACCGTGAGCGGGGCGTCGCGTTCGGCGACGCGCGCGGCGGGGGCGACTGGCCGGTGCGGGTGGAGCTGTGCCAGCGGGTGATGCCGTCGGCCGTGCTCGAGGCCAAGCTGGCGAACCTGCGGCTGGGCGCGTCCCTGATCGACGGGAGCGTGGTGGAGCCCGGCGCGCGCTGGTCGTTCTGGCACCGCGTGGGCCGTCCTTCCGCCGCGCGCGGCTTCGTGGCCGGCCGCAACATCGTGGACGGACGGCTGGTGAGGCAGGCGGGCGGCGGGCTGTGCCAGCTCAGCAGCCTGCTCCACCACCTGGCGCTGCTGGCCGGGCTCACGGTGGAGGAGCGGCACGCCCACAGCCTGGACATCTACCGTGAAGACGAGCGTTTCACCCCGCTGGGCGCGGACGCGACGGTGGTGTGGGGGTTCAAGGACCTGCGCCTGCGCAACCCGCACGCGGCCGCCATCTCCATCACCTGCCGGGTGGACGGCACCCGGCTGATCGGCGAGGTGCGCGCCGACGCGCCGATCCTCGCGCGCGAGGTGGACTTCGTGCGCGAGCCGGTGGCGCCGGGTCGCGTGCGCGTGTGGACGATCGTGGACGGCGCGGCGTGCGGGGGGACGGAGTACGAGCAGCGGCCGGGGCTGGCGCTGGCGTGATCGCCGGGTCTGGAGCGCGGCTTGCACACCGGCGCGCCGCATGAAGACGCTCACGCTCGCGGCCCTCGCCCTGGCGCCGCTTTTCCTCCGCGCGCCGCTGGCCGCCCAGCAAGCCGGCCCCGGCGCTCCGCCGCCGCAGCTCGCGCAGGAGCTGTTCCTGGCCGAGACGGTTTATACGCAGGAGCAGGGCGAGGCCCAGCTGACGCTGCACACCCGCATCGAGGGCGGAACGCACACGCGCCTGCTGGGCGAGTACGGCATCACCAACCGCTTCCAGGTGCAGGCGCTCACGCCGGCGCTGGAAGACGGCGGGGATGGGGACGAGGGCGCGTACGAGGCCGGCGTGCTCTACGCGCTCGTCCCCAACCAGGCGCCCGTGGCGCTCTCGGTGACGATGGACGTCTCCCTGCAGCACGGCGAGGCGCCGCGGTGGGAGCCGGCGCTGATCGCGGCGCGGCAGTTCGGCAGGGTGCAGCTGCACGGCGCGGTGTCCACCGAGCTGGGCGAGCCGGCCGATGCCGTCACCGGCACACTGGCCGCGCTGTTCGACGCCGGACGGCTCACGCCCACGCTGGAGCTGGTGATGCAGGGTGCGGACGACGATTTCTTGGTGCCGGGCCTCTTCATCCACCCCCACGAGCACGTGGAGGTGGGGGTGGGCGCGCCCATTTGCATCCAGTGCCAGTCGTCGCTGCGGCAGGTGCGGGTGATGCTCACGGTGGAGCCGTGAGCACGGCGGGCGCGCCGGCGGTCTCGCGCCGCACCTTCATCCGCCACACCGTGGGCGTGCCGATCTCGGTGTGCGCGGTGGAGGGCGACGAGGTGCACACGCGCGAGAGCGTGAACGTGAGCGAGGGCGGCCTGTCGTTCGTGTCCGACGACGAGATCGCCATCGGCGCCACCTTGGACGTGGGGATCGCCGCGGTCGACCCGCCGTTCGAGGCGCGGGCGCGGGTGGTGTGGTCGAGCCGCGAGCCCGACGGGCGCTGGTGCATCGGCGTGCAGTTCCTGGAGGCCGCCGACGCCTTCCGGGTGCGGATGGTGGAGCAGGTGTGCGCCATCGAGCGCTACCGCCAGGAGGTGGAGGCCGAGAGCGGCCGCACCCTCACCCCGCAGGAAGCCGCCACCGAGTGGATCACCCGGTACGCGGGGCGTTTTCCGGGGAAATAGATGGATCCAGGTAGATGCATCTTTGCTGGCTGAATCGACCGAACTTGAAAGCCTCACGCTCGTCGTGGGGCTTTCGCGTTGGTGGTCTCGTCGGGCGATGGCCGAAGGAGCGTGGGATCCGACCGATCGGCCAGGCCCGCGACGGGCGGATCGAATCCGCGGCAACAACAACGGGAAGCCTCACAAACTGCGTGAGGCTGGTCGGCGCGGACACAGGATATCGAGTAAATCGTCCGTACTTCTAATCGCCGTGCGGTGTCGTTGCCGTACCTCTCCCCGCTGTTTTGGGAGAGGGCGAAGAAGCGCCGTCAGCAGTAACGACCGCCGCGGCATGCACGAATCCGCATCTTCCCCTGCTCCAAACCCACCCAAACGCCTGTGTTACAAAATGGCCGCGCACCGGCACGCGCCCTGCGACGGGGTCCCGACCCTTCCGGCTGGCGCAGGGGGCGGCGGCCGGTGAATCACCCGAAGGATCGGGAGGTGACGATGGACGCGACGATGACGGGAGCACCCCGACGAACCGCGCAGCAGCGCGCCCCGGCGCACGACGGCCGCCCGCGCACCGACGTCAACCGCATCCGCCACACGGTGCCGCAGCTGGCCACGCCGGTGTGGGCCAAGCGCCTGGCGCTGGGGCTGGGCGCGTTCAGCGTGGGGCTGGGGCTCACCGAGCTGCTGGGCACGCGGCAGCTCGAGGAGTGGCTGGGTGTGGACAACGCCAAGCTGATCCGCGCCTACGGCGTTCGCGAGATCGCCACGGGCGTGCAGATCCTGATGGGCAGCCGCCTGGCGCCGCTGCTGTGGGGCCGCGTCGCCGGCGACGTGCTGGACCTGGGCTCGCTGGGCGCGGCGCTGCGCGACCCCGACAGCAACCGCCGCAACGTGGCCATCGCCATCGGCGCGGTGGTGGGGGTGATGCTGCTCGACGTGCTGGACGGCATGGCGCTCAGCAAGACGCGCTCGTGACGCCGGCGTGAGAGCCCGCGCCCGGCGCCTCACGGGGCGCCCGGCGGCGGGCATCCGCGCGGGGCGGAGGTGTTCGGAAGGCGGGCGGAGGCGTGCGGAACGGCCGCGGGCGGTCCGTCGGCGAACCTGGTGGAACCTGGGGTGGGGAGGACTGTGATGAAGGCACTGGCTTGGCACGGCAAGGAAGACATCCGCTGCGACAATGTTCCCGATCCCACGATCGAGGAGCCCACCGACGCGATCATCCGCATCACGTCGACCGCGATCTGCGGCAGCGACCTGCACCTGTACGACGGCTACGTGCCGTTCATGAAGCCCGGCGACATCATGGGCCACGAGCCCATGGGCATCGTGGAAGAGGTGGGGAGCGCGGTGCCCAACCTGAAGCGCGGCGACCGCGTGGTGATCCCCTTCACCATCTGCTGCGGCGCCTGCTTCTTCTGCCAGAAGGGGCTGTGGAGCTGCTGCGACACCAGCAACCGCAAGCCCGAGATCGCGCAGAAGCTGATGGGCCACGCGCCGGCCGGGCTGTTCGGCTACTCGGCGCTCACCGGCGAGTATCCCGGCGGGCAGGCGCAGTACCTCCGCGTGCCCTTCGCCAACGTGATCCCGCTGAAGATCGAGAGCGACCTTCCCGACGAGAAGGTGCTCTTCCTCTCCGACGTGTTCCCCACGGGGTGGATGGGCGCCGAGAACGCCGACATCGAGCCGGGCGACACGGTGGCGGTGTGGGGATGCGGGCCGGTGGGGCAGTTCTGCATCCAGAGCGCGTGGATGATGGGCGCCGGGCGGGTGATCGCCATCGACCGCGTGCCCGAGCGGCTGCGCATGGCGCAGGAGCACGGCCGCGCCGAGACGATCGACTTCAGCGAGGGCCACGTGTACGACAAGCTGCAGGAGATGACCGGCGGCCGCGGCCCCGACCGCTGCATCGACGCGGTGGGCGCCGAGGCGCACGCCTTCAGCAGCATCGACGCGATCTACGACGCGGCCAAGGTGGCGCTGATGCAGGAGACCGACCGGCCGCACGTGCTGCGCGAGGCCATCATGTGCTGCCGCAAGGGCGGGACGATCTCCATGCCCGGCGTGTACGTGGGGGTGGGCGACAAGATCCCCTTGGGCGCGTTCATGAACAAGGGCCTCACGCTCAAGACCGGCCAGACGCACATGCTGCGCTACATGCAGCCCCTGCTCGACCGGATCGAGGCCGGCGACATCGACCCATCGTTCATCATCACCCACGTGCTGCCCATCGAGGAAGGGCCCAACGCCTACAAGACCTTCCGCGAGAAGCAGGACGGCTGCATCAAGGTGGTGCTGAAGCCGTGGGAGCAGCCGGGCGCCGCGTCGTAACGGCTTCGAGCTTCGGCGGATGCAGCGCAACGGGCCGGCGATCGCGGAGATCGCCGGCCCCTGCCGTTTGCTGGCGTGGAAACCCGCATGCTCAGCCGTGAAGCACAATCCCCGTACGGCTGAGCTCCACGAAGCGTGAAGTCTGAAAAGCCTCGACGATCGCCGGAATGTTCGGGGTCAGGATGGCTCCGAGCTCGCGGTTCGTGATGTTGCCGGTCGAGATCAGCAAGAGCTTTTCCGGCCGGCCCTGCAGGAGGTGCGAGTCCACGAAATCGGCATCCTTGGTGATCACGATTCGCTGTTCGCGCGTCGCAAGCTCCGCGATGGCCGCGTCCGTCGTGCGATTGGCTTCCGGGAGCTCCAGCGTATGGATCGCGTCGTGCCCGTTCCCCCGGAGCCACGCCGCGACGTGCCTGGGGAGTTGGGCATCGACGATGAACTTCATGCAGCGAGCGGTTCGATGCGCTTGGTGCGGACGACCCGGGCGGCATAATCGAGGACCGCGAGAATGTCTTCACGCTCCAGATCCGGATAGTCATCCAGGATCTCGTCGTGCGTCATGCCCGCGCTGAGCAGCTCGAGAATGGTCTCCACGGGGTAGCGAAGGCCGCGGATCGTCGGCTTTCCGTGGCAGATTGCCGAATCGATCGTAATCCGGTTGCCGATCTCGCTCATGCCCGGGCTCCGTGTGCGTGGACGCGAGGATGTGTTGTCCATCCCATGGATAAGCTTACCGGGATCGTGCCAGATCCGGCAACTGCTGGACGAAGCCGCGTGCCGGGCTTCGGATTGCGTAAAATCCGGATCGACGCGACGATCGACGCCCGCCCGCACCCACGACAGCGTCGATCCGGAGTCCATGGCAGTCGATCGGTGGATGTCGGCCCATCCGCGATCGCGCCGGCGATCACGCGCCACGTGGCCGCGTC
>Ga0247773_1000879_pt1 | contig 10440 bp, 9 predicted proteins | sample UWRJL092311B6_FD_179934 | JGI IMG/M metagenome (GOLD analysis project Ga0247773, IMG submission 179934) | Plant litter microbial communities from Arlington Agricultural Research Station in Wisconsin, United States - UWRJ-L092-311B-6 | ecosystem: Environmental > Terrestrial > Plant litter >...
CCTGTTTCCGGGAGTGTCGGTGCCTTGATCTAACGTCTGCGGCGTGCCAAACAAGGTTCGTGCCACTCGACCCCAGTACCGGTGCGCGGAGTGCGGGTTCGAGTACGCCAAGTGGGTCGGCAGGTGCTCCGAGTGCCAGGCGTGGGGGAGCGTCGAGGAGCGCGGGTCGGCCACCCCGCTGGCGCGGATCGTGGCCGGGGCGCCGACGTCCAAGGCGCGGCCCATCGGCGAGGTCGACATCGAGTCGGCGCGGGCCACCAAGACGGGCGTGGACGAGCTGGACCGGGTGCTCGGCGGCGGGCTGGTGCCGGGCGCGGTGGTGCTCATGGCGGGCGAGCCGGGCGTCGGCAAGTCGACGCTGCTGCTGGAGGTGGCCTACCAGTGGTCGTCGACGGTGGGGCGCAGCCTCTACCTGACCGGTGAGGAGTCGGCGGGCCAGGTGCGGTTGCGGGCCGAGCGGACCGGCAACCTGCACGGCGAGATGTACCTGGCGGCCGAGAGCGACCTGTCGGCGGTGCTGGGGCAGGTGGACGAGGTGAAGCCGAGCCTGCTGATCATCGACTCGGTGCAGACCATGTCGTCGATGAACGTGGACGGCGTGGCGGGCGGCGTCAGCCAGGTGCGGACGGTGGCGGCCGGGCTGATCGCGCTGGCCAAGGAGCGGAACCTGCCGGTCGTGCTGGTCGGCCACGTGACCAAGGACGGCTCCGTGGCCGGGCCGCGGGTGCTGGAGCACCTGGTGGACGTGGTGCTCCAGTTCGAGGGCGACCGGCACTCCACGCTGCGGCTGCTGCGGGGGATCAAGAACCGCTACGGGGCGGCGGACGAGGTCGGCTGCTTCGAGCTGCGCGACGACGGCATCGTCGGCGTCCCGGACCCGTCCGGGCTGTTCCTGAGCCGCCGCGACCAGGCCGTGGAGGGCACGGCCGTCACGGTGATCGTGGAGGGCAAGCGGCCCATGCTCGGCGAGGTGCAGGCCCTCGTGACGAAGACGAACCTGCCCGCGCCCCGACGCGCGGTGAGCGGCCTGGACTCGGCGCGGATCGCGATGGCGCTCGCCGTGCTGGAGAAGCGCGGCAAGGTCAACCTGTTCCAGAAGGACGTGTTCACCGCGACGGTCGGTGGCATGAAGCTCACCGAACCCGCCGCCGACCTGGCCGTCGTGCTGGCGGTGGCGTCGGCGGAACGCGAGATCGCGTTGCCCGCGGATCTCGTGGTGCTGGGGGAGGTGGGGCTGGCGGGTGAGATCCGTCGGGTGAACGGGGTCGGCAAGCGGCTGGCGGAGGCGTTGAGGCTGGGGTTCACGAAGGCGCTGGTGCCGCCGGACGCCGGGCCGTTGCCGGACGGGGTGCGGGCTTTGGTGGCGAACGACCTGCTGACGGCGTTGGAGGTGCTGGGGTTGAACAAGGGGAAGTGACGCCGCTTTCGTTTTGTTCGTTTTGCCGTAGGCTTGGGGCATGGCGGCGACGATGAGCGAGCGGACGGTCATGCCCCCGGCGCACCCCGAGCGCTTGGCGGACATGCTGTCCTTGCTGGTACCGGGCCAGCGGAGCAAGGCGACGCTCACCGGCCCGGACGGGACGAGTCTCGACCTCCCGCCGGAGGTGTTCGAGGTCCTCCGGGACGTCGTTCGCGCGATGGCCCAAGGGCTGGCGATCACGGTCGCCCCTCAGCACACGGTGCTGACGACGGGCGAGGCGGCTCACCTGCTGGGAGTGTCCCGACCGACCCTGGTGCGCCTGTTGGAGGCGGGGGAGATCCCGTTCGAGCAGCCCAGCAGGCACCGGCGCATCCGGCTGACCGATCTGCTCGCGTACCAGGAGCGCGCTCGTCGAGCGCGAGCGGCGGGACTCGACGAGATGGTCCACGACGCCGAGGACGATGGCCTGTACGACCTGCCGCTGGACGTGGAGTTCGAGCGCCTGCCCGTCGCGGAGACGCGGGACTGACCTGTGCTGCCCGTTTTCCTCGACACGTGCGTCCTGCTCAAGCCCTACCTCTGCGACACCGTTCTCACCGTTGCCGAAGGTGGCCTCTGCCGACCCCTGTGGTCGACGGACGTCCTGGAGGAGTTGAAGCGCAACCTGGTCAAGCGCGGGGCGACCGAGGCGCAGGTCGGGCACCGCGTCCGGCGGATGACCGAGTTCTTCCCGGACGCGGAGGTCGTCGACTACCGGCAGTTGATCGCGGCGATGACCAACGACCCGAAGGACCGCCACGTCGTGGCCGCCGCCGTTCGAGGCGGCGCCGAGCTGATCGTGACGGAGAACCTGAAGGACTTCCGGCCCGAGGACGTCCACCCGCACGGCATCGAGGTCGCGCACCAGGACGAGTTCCTGCTCGACCTGCTGGACCTCTCGCCGGGAACCGTGCTCGGCTGCCTGGCGCGGCAGGTCTCGCGCTACCGCCGAGAGCCTCGCACCGTCTCCGACCTGCTGGACGTCCTCGGCTCGGCGGGGCACGGGTGCCCGCGGTTCGCGGCCACCTGCCGGGAGTTCCTCTAGCGGCTGCTGGTGGCGTCGGGGCGGCCCTTGGGGGTTGTCGAGCGGCCTGTGGAGCGGCCCGTTGCCGAGCGGGAGGCGCGGTGGACGCGGGTGGTGCGGAGCTGGTGGCCGTGGCGGTTGTCGTCGTTCATGGCGTTACCTCGCTTGCGTCCGGCGTCGGCTGGGCAGCTCCAACACGGACGTCGGGCGTGAACGGTTCAACGGAAACGCCGAAGGCCCCCACGGCGTCGCCGTGAGGGCCTTCCGGACCGTGCGTTCTACTGCGCGGACAGCAGCTGGGCGCAGCGGATCAGGCCCAGGTGGCTGTACGCCTGCGGGTGGTTGCCCAGCGAGCGCTCGGCGACCGGGTCGTACTCCTCGGGCAGCAGGCCGGTCGGGCCCGCGGCGTCTACCATCTGCGCGAACAGCTCTTCCGCCTCCGTGCGCCTGCCCGTGAGCAGGTAGGCCTCGATCATCCAGGCCGCGCACAGGTGGAAGCCGCCCTCGTCGCCCGGCAGGCCGTCGTCGCGCCGGTAGCGGTAGACGGTCGAGCCGCTGCGCAGCTCGGCCTCGATCGCCGTCACCGTGGACTGGAACCGCTCGTCGGTCGGGTCGATCAGACCCGACAGGCCCACGTGCAACGACGCCGCGTCGAGGTCGTAGTCGTCGTACGCGGTGGTGAACGACTGGGCCTCGTCCTTCCAGCCGTTCTTCAGCACGTCGGTCGAGATCGTGTCGCGCAGCACCGGCCACGAGGGGTCGACGTCACGGCCGTAGGTCTCCGCCAGCTTCACCGCGCGGTCGATCGTGACCCAGCACATGACCTTCGAGTACACGTGGTGGCGCGGCGCGTGCCGCTCCTCCCAGATGCCGTGGTCGGGCTCGTGCCAGCGGCGGGCGACGGCCTCGGCCATGGCCTGCACCATCCGCCAGTCCTGGTCGGTGACCGAGCCGCGGGCCTCCGCCAGCTTCACGACGAGGTCGACCACGGGGCCGAACACGTCGAGCTGGACCTGCTGGTTCGCGAGGTTGCCCACGCGGACCGGGCGGGATCCGGCGTAGCCGGGGAGGGTGTCGATCACGGCTTCCGCGCCGAGCATCGTGCCCTGCAACGTGTACAGCGGGTGCAGCCGCTCCGGGCCGGGCAGCGTGGCGAGCACGCCGTGCACCCAGCCCAGGAACGCCTCGGCCTCCGAGGTCGAGCCCACCGACACCAGCGCCTGCGCGGTCAGCGCCGCGTCGCGCAGCCAGCAGTAGCGGTAGTCCCAGTTGCGGATGCCGCCCAGCTCTTCCGGCAACGACGTCGTCGCGGCCGCCATGATCGCGCCGGTGTCGGCGTGCACGAGGCCCTTCAACGTCAGCGCCGAGCGGGACACCAGTTCGGTCTGCAACGGCGGCAGCGTGAGCGTCGCCGCCCAGTCCGACCAGTACGCGCCCGCGCGTTCCCGGCGGTCCGCCTCGCTGAGGGTGGCGTCGGACAGGTCGTCCGTGCCGCACCGCAGCTCCAGCAGGATCGGCGCGCCCTCGCGCGGCCGGACGATCGCCTTGGCGGTCTCCTGGAGGCCGTCGGAGGTGATCTCCCAGTCGACGCCGGGGGAGCGCAGCACCATCGGGTCGGACGTGCCGACCACGCGCAGGCCGTCGCGCTCGCGCAGCAGCCGCACGGGCACCTGGCCGAACTCCGGCCGCGGCGCGAACGTGATCACCGCGTTGGTCGAGCCGCTGATCCGGCGGACCAGGTCCGTGCGGTGCGAGGCGCTGAAGTGGTCCAGGTAGTCCGACACGAGCAGTCGGGACCACCGGGTCTCCACGATCATGGTTCCGGGCACGTAGCGCTGTCCCAGGGGCAGCGAGCCGTGCTCGGGCTTGATCGAGAAGTGGCCCGCCTCGGGCCCGCCGAGCAGGTCGGCGAACACCGCGGCCGAATCGGGCTCCGGGTGGCACAGCCAGTTGATCCGCGCGTCCGGGGTGACCAGCGCGACGGACCGCTCGTTGGCGAGCATCGTGAGCCGCTCGATCGGCACCGCCTGGTCGCCGTGCAGCCAGTTCCGCCGCTCCTCCAGGAGGAACGCCAGGACCGTGGCGACGTCGGTGGTGTCGTCGATCGTGTACTCGGCCAGGGACTCGCCCTCGCCGACCTTGATGCCGACGTCCGGCCCGGACAGCCGGGCGAACGCCTTCTCGTCGGTCACGTCGTCGCCGACGAAGACCGCGGCGGTCGCGCTGACCCGGTGGCGCAGCACGTCGAGGGCGTGGCCCTTGTCGGTCTGCACCACGGCCAGCTCGACGACGGCCTTGCCCTCGGTGACGTGGACGCCGTCCCAGGTGCACGGGCCGGAGCGGACCGCGTCGAGCACGGACTGCCCGACGGACGCCTCGGCGCGGCGGACGTGCACCGCGATGCTGGCGGGCTTGACCTCGAGCCCGACGCCCTCGTTGCCGTCGACCAGCTGCTCCAGCTCGGTCTCGAGCCTGCGGTGCAGGGCCTTGGCGTCGGCGTCGAGCGCGTGCACGAAGCCGACGTCGAACTCGGAGCCGTGGGATCCGACCAGGTGCACCTCGGACGGGAGCCGCGACAGCGTCGCGAGGTCCCGCAGGGCGCGGCCGGAGATGACTGTCGTGGTGGTCTCGTGGAGCCCGGCCAGCGAGCGCAGCGCACCCACGGACTCGGGCAGCGGGCGGGCCTGTTCGGGGTCGGCGACGATCGGTGCAAGCGTCCCGTCGTAGTCGCACGCCACCAGCAGTCGTGGGGTGCGAGCCAACTGCACGATCGCTCGGCGCAGGTCCGCGGGGAGGGCCTCGGCGGTCAACGCCCCTCCTCAGTCTTTTCGATGGGACAGGTCAGGGGTCTGAAAGGATTCAGATCGCGGTCTGCGTGCCGAGCGCCTCAAGGAACGACCTCGCCCACCGGTCGACGTCATGGGTCAGGACTTGGCGTCGCAGGGCGCGCATCCTACGGCGGCCTTCGGCGGGGTCGATGGTGAGGGCGGACTCCAGGGCGTTCTTCACGCCGTCCAGGTCGTGGGGGTTCACGAGGTACGCGCTCGTCAGTTCGGCGGCCGCGCCGGCGAACTCGCTGAGCACCAGCGCGCCACCCAGGTCGTACCGGGTGGCGACGTACTCCTTGCACACCAAGTTCATGCCGTCGCGGACCGGGGTGACCACCATGACGTCGGCCGCGGTCATGAACGCGGCCAACTCCTCGCGGTCGACCGACTGGTGCAGGTAGTGCACGACCGGCCTCCCAACCCTGGCGAACTCGCCGTTGATTCTGCCCACGATCTGCTCGATGTCGCCTCGCATCTGCTTGTAGTGCTCGACGCGCTCCCGGCTCGGCGTGGCCAGCTGGACCATCGCCACGTCCTCCGGGTCGATGCGGCCGTTCTCCAGCAGCTCGTGCAGCGCGCGCAGCCGGACGTCGATCCCCTTGGTGTAGTCGAGGCGGTCCACCCCGAGCAAGATCTTCTTCGGGTTCCCGAGGTCTTCGCGGATCTGCTTGGACCGCGCCTGGACGTCCTTGCGGCGCGCGAGCGCGTCCAGCCCGGCCGAGTCGATCGAGATGGGGAACGCGCCCACGCGCACCGTGCGGTCGCCGACCTGCACGACACCGGGACGGGTGCGCACGCCGACCGCGCCGCGGCTGGGCTCCAGGCCGACGAGCCGCCGGGCCAGCCACAGGAAGTTCTGCGCGCCGCCGGGCCGGTGGAAGCCGACCAGGTCCGCGCCCAGCAGGCCGCGGATGATCTCCGTGCGCCACGGGAGCTGCATGAACAGCTCGACCGGCGGGAACGGGATGTGCAGGAAGAAGCCGATCTTCAGGTCGGGCCGCTGCTCGCGCAGCATCGCCGGGACCAGCTGCAGCTGGTAGTCCTGCACCCACACCGTCGCGCCCTGCGCGGCGACCTTCGCGGTCACGTCGGCGAACCGCTGGTTCACCCGCGTGTAGGCGTTCCACCAGTGCCGGTGGAACGCCGGGGGCGCCACCACGTCGTGGTAGAGCGGCCAGAGGGTGCCGTTGGAGAAGCCCTCGTAGTAGTCCTGCACCTCGTCGGCGCTCAGCCGCACGGGGTGCAGCTGGAGGCCCGCTTCCTCGAACGCCTCGACCTCGGCGTCCGCGACGCCGGGCCAGCCGATCCACGCGCCGCTGTGCGTGCGCAGGAACGGTTCCAGCGCGCTGACCAGTCCACCGGGGCTGTGCTTCCACCGCTGGGTTCCGTCGGGCAACCGTTCCAGGTCGACCGGCAGGCGGTTCGCCACGACCAGGAAGTCCGCCCCGTTTTCGCCAATGCCGCTCACCGGAAAAGCGCCTCCTGTGTTCGATTCGCCCAGTTGAAGGGTAGTGGGCCCGTGCTACGGGGTATGCCCCCGCGTCGCAGCCGTCACACCGAGTTCACCCGAGTCGACGCCGTGCGGGTCGCCACGAACCTCCGTTCGAGGCGGCTGAGCCCGCTGCGCACGGGCCGCGCCAGGTGCTCGCCGAGCACCACGCCGCCCGCGAGCGCCAGCGCGATGCCCGCCGCGAGCACGAGCGTGGACAGGCCTTCGGAGTCGCCGTCGGCGGTCAGCTGGTAGAGCCCGCGGTACACCGTCCAGCCCGGCAGCAGCGGCGTGATGCCCGCGACCGACACCACGAGCGTGGGGATGCGCAGGCGGCGGGACATGACCGCGCCGCCGAAGCCGACCAGCGTCGCCGCGACCGCCGAGCTGGTGATCGCGTTCGTCCCGGTCACCGCGAGCAGCCCGAACGACGTCGTGCCGACCGCGCCCGCGATGGCCGCGACCAGCAGCGCCCTCGGCTGCGCGTAGCTCGCCATCGCGAAGCAGAACGACGTCGCCGCGCCCGCCGCGAACTGCACGGGCACGTCGGTGATCAGCGCGGGCAGCGGCTCGGCGATCGCCGTCTGCACGCCGAACTGCACGCCCGCCCGCAACGCCAGCGCGACCCCGGAGATGAGCCCCGCGGTGAGCAGCACGATCTCCATCGTCCGACCCGCGGCCGTGACGTTGTACCCGTTTATCGCGTCCTGCACGGTGCTGACCAGCGACAACCCGGACAGCAGCACCACGATGCCCACCGCCACCAGCAGCGACGGCCGCACGGTCGGCAGGAGATCCGTCGCGTACATCGCCAGCGCCACGGCCGTCGCCAGCCCGCCGCCAACCACCTGCTGGAAGAAGAACGGCAGGTTCCGCCGGTTGAGCAGCCGCCCGACCCGGTCGATCACCGCCGTCACGACCGCCGCCAGCAGCGCGAGCAGCAGCCCGCCGCCGACGAGCACCGCGACCGCGGCCGCCATCCCGGCCCACGCGACCGTCGCCACCCAGCGCGGGTACGGGTGCGGCGCGGTCGTGATCCGGTCAAGCTCGGAGTAGGCGTCGCGGGCGGTCACCGTGCCCGCCTTCATCCGGCTGATGAGGTGCTCCAGCTCGGCGAGCCGGGTGAAGTCCAGGCTCCGCGACCGCACCACCCGCAAGGTGGTGATCGGCGCGGCCTCCGTGCCCCGGTGGCAGCAGACCGTGATCGCGGTGAACGTCACATCCACTTCGGTGTGGGGAAGGCCATACGCGCCGGTCACGTCGATGATCGTGGCCGTGACGTCCGCCGCCCCGACCCCGCTCGCCAGCTGCGCGTCCCCGACCCGCAACGCCAGGTCCAGCACCAGGTGCACGGTCGGCTCGTCCAACGGTTCCGGCCCGAACAGCTGTTCTTGCTGGTCAGGGCTGGTTTTCCGGGTTCGGCGCAACCACGCGGGTCGTCCACGACCGAGGCCCACGCGGAGCCACCTCCTCAAGTTCGTCCCGTGGCGGATCGGGTCGCCACGCCCGACCGTCGCACACTTCCGCCTGTGGTGTCGGACACCCCTGAACGGGTTACCCAGGCGGGGGGATCCGGTCACACAGAGTTGATCATGAAGTGGTCTTGGTCGGGGGGTCTGTGCAGCGGTTTCATGTTCTTCTCACGGGCCCCGCGAGTGTCCCTTGCGGCCATTCGGAGCAGTCGACACGCACCCGGCCCACGACGTTCGCCGCAGGTAGCAGCCCTTGCAGGCGCTTAGGATGTCTCAGGCCTCAAGGCCAAGCCGGTGTAGCTCAATTGGCAGAGCACTCGCCTTGTAAGCGAAAGGTTAGGGGTTCAAGTCCCCTCACCGGCTCCACTGGCCGGAGGTGACCGATGGCCGGCCACCGAGGTGGCCGGCCATCGCGAACCCCGTCACCACTCGTCGGACGTGACGATCGCCTTCAGCTGGTCGACGGTCAGCGGCGGCCGAGGCGCGTGGATCTCACCGCCCGGCGAACCGGCCGCGGCGCCCGAGGGGTCCTCCTGGTTGCTGATCTGGAGGAAGACCATCGTCCCGTCGGGCCGCCTGAGGCACGCCAGGTACGACTCCGCGCCGGGAGCCCGCCGCGCGGTCCCGGTCGCCAGCCGGGAGCCGTCGGGCAGCGTGCTGACGTCGCAGTCCACGCGGGGGATGCCGCACCACACGTCGGACGCGCCGGGCTCGACCACCAGTGCGAAGCTCCCGGTGACGCCCGCCGAGGTCAGGGTCCCGCCGACCATCGCGTAGGTGGAGGCGTCCGGGACAACGGGCGGCGGTGGCGACAGCGTCACGACCGATCCCGGCCCCGGCGGTGGTTCCGAGGGGTCGTTCGAGGGCGGGGGAGTGCTCGACAGGACGTTCTCCCTGGTCACCTCGACCGTCGCGGTGTCGCCGAGCACCTCCCTGAACCGGGCGACCAGGTCGTCCGGCGAGTGGGGGACCGGGCCGCGCACCGCGATCGTGGACGAGGTGGTCGGCGGGCCCGCGGGCGTGCCGGAGTCGCCCGGAACCCACCACACCGCACTCGCGACGAGGCCCGCCACCACGGCGGCTGCGGCCGCGACGGGCACCAGCCGCACGGCCCGCCGGGGCCGTGCGACCGGGGCCGTGCCCGCGGCCGTGGCGTCGGCGCGCCGCTCCAGCTCGGCGAAGGCGTCGTGGAGGGTGCGAAGGTCGCTCATGAGGTCTCCTGGAAGTCGGGGGCGCCTGCGGTGAGGTCGACGCGCAGAACTTTGAGCGCACGGTGGATCTGGCTGCGCACGGTCGGTTCCCGGCACCCCAGCTGCGCGGCGATCTCCCGGTCGGACAGGCCCGCGTAGTAGCGCAGGACCACGGCCGCGCGCTGCTTCCTGGGCAGGGCGGCCAGGCGGCGGATCATCGCGTCCCGCTCGGCCCGTTCGTCCGCGCCGTCGGAGACCGCCACCGGCCCGACCTCGGCGCGCGGGGACGCGCGGGTCAGCCTCCTGCGCCAGGACAGGTACTCGTTGACGACCATCCGCCGCACGTAGGCGTGCGGCTCGGCCATCGCCGAGATCCGGTCCCAGCGCTCGAACGCCCGCCCCAGCACGTCGCTCACCAGGTCCTCGGCCAGCCATGTTCGGCAGGTCAGGACCGTGGCGAACCGCATCAGCGCGGGACGCTGCCTCGCCACGTACTCAGCGAACAACTCCATCGGCCACTCCCGATCGTCGACCCGACCTCGATTTCGCACCCCTAATGCGGGAGCGGCCCCGTTCGTTGCACCCGGTCCGGTCCCGGCCGCGGACTGCCCGTCTCGGGTGGACGTGACATCGTGGAGGGATGACTTACCTCCCGGAAGAGTCGCGGTACGAGCGGATGTCCTACCGCAGGTCAGGGCGCAGCGGGTTGAAGCTGCCCGCCATCTCGTTGGGGTTGTGGCACAACTTCGGTGACGACCGGCCGTACGAGAGCGGGCGGGCGATCGTGCGGCGGGCGTTCGACCTCGGGATCACGCACTTCGACCTGGCGAACAACTACGGGCCGCCGTACGGGTCCGCGGAGACGAACTTCGGGCGGCTGCTGGTCGACGACCTCAAGCCGTTCCGGGACGAGCTGGTGATCTCCACGAAGGCCGGCTACGACATGTGGCCGGGGCCGTACGGGGACTTCGGGTCGCG
>Ga0247773_1000883_pt1 | contig 10417 bp, 6 predicted proteins | sample UWRJL092311B6_FD_179934 | JGI IMG/M metagenome (GOLD analysis project Ga0247773, IMG submission 179934) | Plant litter microbial communities from Arlington Agricultural Research Station in Wisconsin, United States - UWRJ-L092-311B-6 | ecosystem: Environmental > Terrestrial > Plant litter >...
TCTACGCCACCGGCGACACCTTCACCTTCCGCCGCATCCAAACCCCCTTGTGCCTGAGCCACCACCCACCAAGCCCACTACGCCTGGAGGAGGTCCTGGACCGCGCCCGCGAAGGGCAGTGACCACAAGGGGCCGCACTCGATCGGGGTGCGGTCCCTTGTGGACGAGTTTCGGAAACCTTGGGAAACAGGAAACCCGTTGAGGGCCGGACCGGACAGGAGAAGCGTGCCCCCATGATCTTCATCAGCTTTCGAGTCGGCGACGGCGAAGACAGGGCCGCCTGGCTCTACGCGGAGTGCTGCGCGATCTTCGGCAAGGACAGGGTGTTCCTGTCGAGCGCGTCCATCACCCTGGGCCACGACTACGAGCCGATCCTGTGGGGTGCGATCGACGACTGCTCGGCGATGATCGTCGTGGTCGGGGAGCGGTGGACGACCGACTTCGGTCCCCGGCTGTTCGAGTCCGACGACGTCGTCCGCCGGGAGGTCGCCACCGCGCTCGCCGCGGACAAACCGGTGATCCCCGTCCTCGCTCACGACGGGAGGCCGCCGCGCGCGGACGAGTTGCCCCCGGACCTGGCTCCGCTGGCCGACCGCCAGTACGTCCGGCTGGGCTACCGCGACTCCTACGCGATCTCCGGCTTGGTCGAGCGACTGGTCGAGGCAGCCCCCGACCTCGGGATCGGCGTTCGACCGGGGATTCAGGACCTGGCGACGTGGAACCGCGAGCGCACCGCGCTCACCAGCACCGAACTACCCCCGGACCTGGTCCTGCTCGGCCGTGACGAGGTCGTCGAGCGGATGCTGTCCTGGCTGGCGGGGCCGCCGGGAATCCTTGATCTCCAAGGCCAGACCACCGCCGAGGTCGCCGCCTTCGCGGCCGCCGTCCTGGAACGCCACGACCCGCGGCACCGTGCGGTCCTGGTGGCCTCGGAGGCGGGATGGGTGCACGCGGCCAAGGTGCCGCCCACGTTCCCCGTGGTGGTGATGAGCGACGACGTCCCTGTCGGCCACACGCAGAACACCCGGCACGTGGTCATCGCCCGCGACGGCGCCGTTCACCGCCCTGGCGCCCTGGTGCTGCCCCGCACCCCTCGGGACAAGGCGCGCGACGCCTTCCTCGCGGCGGGGGTGCCGTCGCACTTGGCCGACGAGTACGCGGGACTCGCACGGCGCAGCCTCGTCGCGCTGATCCGCAGGCTCAGCCCCACGTCACCGCGTCCGTCCTGGACCGCGGATCCCCTCGTGGTGCCGCTGGTGCTCGTCGAGAGGTGGTCGGCGGGCAACGCTGCCGACCACGCCGTCCTTGAGCGGATCACCGGTCACGACTACGCGGCCGTCGACCGGTTCCTGGCGACCGACGCGGTCTCCGGGGATCCGCTGGTCCACCGCAGCGGCACGCGCTGGCAACTCGCCGACCCTTACGACGCGTGGTCCCAGTCGATGGCGCGGTTGAGCGCCACGGACCTCCACCGGTTCGGCGAGGCCGCGGTCGAGGTGTTGGGCGAGATCAACCCGGTGCTCTCGCTCCCCGCTCACGAGGTGCCGTCGGCCGGACTCAGGGGCTACCGCCGGACCTGGTCGGACGAGCTGCGGCAGGGCCTGGCCCACGGGGTGGCCCGCCTCGGTGACGCCGGGGCGGCGGTCGTGGCCGGGGAACCCGCGGAGAACCACGCAGCGCGAATCGTGGCGCGGTTGTTGAGGACAGCGGGCGAGGATCGGACCGGACTGCTCTGGCGTTCGCTGGAGGACGTCCTGCCACTGCTCGCCGAAGCCGCGCCGCGGGTGTTCCTCGGCGCGGTCCGGTCGGGACTCAGCGGTGCGGATCCCTTGCTCCGCACCATGTTCGAGGACTCCGAGGAGTTGAACCGGCGCTCCGCGCACACCGGGCTGCTCTGGGCACTGGAGACGGTCGCGTGGTCGCCGCGGCACACCACGGACGCGGTGCTGCTGCTGGCTCGACTGGCCGAGGTCGACCCAGGCGGGCGGTGGAGCAACCGACCGGCGGGCTCGCTGACGTACCTGCTCACCCACCTGCCGTCGAGCCCGATCCCGGTGGAACGGCGGTCGGTCCTCATCGACCAGGTGCGGAGCCGGTATCCGGGGGTGGGATGGCGACTGCTGTGCGACCTCACCGATCAGGGCGCGTTCCTGATGTACCCGGCACGGCCGCAGGTGCGGCACGACTGGTCGGAAGCCGAGCCTTCCGGGGCGGACGAGCAGTACCGGGAGGGGGTCTTCGCCGCCGTGCTGGCCGATCTGGCCGCCGTGCCCGCTCGCTGGACGGACTACCTCACCCGGATCACCTGGTTCGCCCCACCCTTGCGGGATCGTTTCCTCACCGCTCTGGAGGCCGTCGACATCGCTGTTCTGGGGCCGTCGGGGACGCGGGCGTTGTGGGACCTGGGCACCGGGATCGTGAGTGACGACCTCGACGGCGAGTTCGCCGAGCGCCTGTCGTCGTTCCTGTCCAGGATCGAACCGGTGGACGATCCGACCCGGCACGCCTGGTTGTTCGGGTGGCATCCGCACCTTCCCGGAGTCGACCGGGCCGATCTGGAGGCCCACCGCGCCGCCGTCGAGGCGAAGAGGCAGGAGGTCCTGGCCGAGGTCTTGGAACGCTGCGGCTTCGACGGCTTGGCGCTTCTCGCAGGGGTGAGCGATCGCGGTGAGACGGTCGGGTGGACCCTCGCCCAGATCGCGGGCGACTCCTGTCGGGACGAGGTGATCGCCGTGCTCGGCACTCCTCTCGCGGATGGATGGATCCGCTGCCGCGTCCGTGACGGTGGTCCTGGCTGGGCAGAAGAGGCGGCCGCCGGGCTTCCCGACGACGTGGTGGCTCGGACGGCGTTCCTGCTCGCGGTGCCCGTGGAGTGGGCGGTCGAGCGGCTGGATCAGGAGAGCCCGGCCGTCCGTGACCGCTTCTGGATGCTGACACCCGCTTTCCCGATGCCTGCCGCGCGGAGCGAGGAGTACCTGCTGGAGATCCTCGCCCGCGATCGGCCGGAGGAAGTCATCGACGCGATGTCCCTCGCACTGCACGGGAACGATCAGACCTGGCAGCCCCCTGCCGGTCTGGTGGAGGCGACGTTCGACTGCCTGCTCAACGAGCCGCGCCAGTTCGGCACCCACACCACGTACGCGGTCCAACGCCTGCTGGAGTACTTGCAGGGCACCGGGCACGCGTTGAACCAGGTGGCGAAATGGGAGATCGCGTTCGCGGGGTTGTTCCACGACCGGCAGCCTCGTGCCCTGCTGGAACTGATCACCGCCGACCCGAAGGCGTTCGTCGACCTGCACCAGTTCCGCTACCTGCCGACCGAGAAGCTGAACCCCAAGGCGATGGGGTTCTTCATGACCGGTATGCGACTGCGCCGCGTGCCGGGGCAGGCGGGTGACCAGGTGGACAGGGCTTACCTGCTCGACTGGGTGAGCAGGGCCCGAGGGCTCCTGCGTGAGGCCGACATGCTGGTCAGCGGTGACGAGGCCATCGGTTCGTTGATCTCCGCGGGCCCGGTGGGCGAAGACGGGGCCTGGCCCGCCGAAGGCGTCCGGGATGTGCTCGAACTGGAAGACGCCGACGACCTGAGGAACGGGTTCGGGATCGGTATCGCCAACAACCGCGGCTTCACGTCACGGGGGGCGTACGACGGCGGCAGTCAGGAACGGGAGGCCGCGGCCGAGTACGAGGGCTGGGCCGACCAGGTCGAGAGCGGGTGGCCGCACACCGCTCGAGTCCTCCGCGACCACGCCGAGTCGCTGCGCTCGTGGGGAGAGCGCTGGGACCGGAAGGCCGAGGACGACCACGACCTGTAGTCGGCGCAGCGAAGCCCGTCGAGCCCGGAAACCGGGGTTCGGCGGGCTTCGTCATGGGTGCGGGTAATGTGCAACCCTGTTTCCATCACGCCTTTTTTGGTTTTCCTCATGGTCCTCCTTATGTCCTCCTCATAGCGTTTCCGGGTTGTGAGCGGAATTCGAGGATCGTGCGACCGGAGGTCCAGGGGCGCCTTACAGGATCGTGTCCGACCGACTCTGGGAGGAACGATGGGCGACGCCGGGAAGGTGTGCGAGACACCGGTCTGCGCGCATCTCGTCAAGGCCGGATTTCGTTTGTGCGGCCAGTGCAGGCAGGGGGTGGCTCGGGAGCTCCTGTCGTTGCCCGTGCTGTTCCGGGACTGTGACGCGGGGCCGCCTGGGATCGTGGACGTGCGGGAGGCCGGGCGGGTGTGTGCGGACATCGTGGACATCCTGTCCTCCTGGTGTTCGCTCGTGGTGTGCGAGCGCGGCGGGATCGCGCCCGCCACGAAAGCGGTCGAGGACATGGTGGTCTTCCTCGACATGAACCTGGTGTGGCTCGCCAAGCACGACGCCGGGGGTGACTTCGTCGTGGAGGTGCGGGAACTGGCCGCCGCCGCGCGCGGGGTCGTCGTGCCCCGCGAGGTGTTGGGCGTGTGCGACCGCGGGGGTTGTGGGCGGGACATCGTGGCCGGTGGTGTCGACGTGCGGTGCGAGGCCGGGCACGAGTGGCGGCCCGCGGAGTGGTTGTCGCTGGGCAAGCGGGTGCGGAGCACCGCGGTCACCGGGCAGCGGGCGCGCAAGCGGCGGTCCGGGCGGCGGTCGTGAGCGCCGAGCCGCGGGCCTGGACCTGCAAGGGGAAGCGCGGGACGGCTCGGCGCGTGCTGGTGAAGGCGCCGAAGCGCTGAATTCCGGGTGGTTTTCCACCGAATGGGGAAAGTGCATTTCCTCGAAAAGCATTTCGTTCATCAAGTGAGAATGTGTTCCGGCTGTTGTCGGGGTGGATGGGGAAGTGCCACGCTTTTCTCGCGGCACCGTTGTGTCGATCTGCTCCTGCTCTCTCTCATCTCGAAGGGATGGGTCATTCGTGACTATCACGTACGAGCTCTCTCATCTGAGGGCGCTTGAAGCCGAGGCAGTGCACATCTTCCGCGAGGTCGCCGCGACCTTCGAGAAGCCGGTGCTGCTGTTCTCCGGCGGCAAGGACTCGGTGGTGATGCTCCACCTCGCCGCGAAGGCGTTCTGGCCCGCGCCGCTGCCGTTCCCGGTGATGCACGTGGACACCGGGCACAACTTCGACGAGGTCATCGACTACCGCGACGTCACGGTGGCCAAGCTCGGCATCCGGCTCGTCGTCAGCAGCGTGCAGGACGACATCGACGCTGGCCGCGTCGTGGAGGAGACCGGGGCCGGCGCGAGCCGCAACCGGCTCCAGACCGCGGCCCTGCTGCGCGGCATCACCGAGAACGGCTTCACGGCCGCGTTCGGCGGGGCCCGGCGCGACGAGGAGAAGGCGCGGGCCAAGGAGCGGGTGTTCAGCTTCCGCGACCAGTACGGCGCGTGGGACCCGCGCAACCAGCGGCCCGAACTGTGGAACCTCTACAACGGCAAGCACCGCAAGGGCGAGCACATCCGGGTGTTCCCGCTGTCGAACTGGACCGAGCTGGACATCTGGCAGTACATCCAGGACGAGGAGATCGCCCTGCCGTCGATCTACTACGCGCACCGCCGTGCCGTGGTGCCGCGCGACGGGATGCTGTTGGCGCACACCAGGTTCCTGGAGCTCCAGGAGGGCGAGGAGCCGGTGGAGATGCTGGTGCGCTTCCGCACCGTCGGCGACGCCACGTGCACCGGCTGCGTCGAGTCCGACGCCGTGACGCCCGAGCAGGTGGTCGAGGAGGTCGCCTCCACGCGGGTCACCGAGCGCGGGGCCACGCGGGCGGACGACCGGATTTCCGAAGCGGGCATGGAAGACCGCAAGAAAGAGGGGTACTTCTGATGGGACCGCTACTCCGGATCGCCACCGCGGGCAGCGTGGACGACGGCAAGTCGACCCTGATCGGCCGCCTGCTCTACGACTCCAAGACCATCTTCACCGACCAGCTCGCCGCGGTCGAGCGCACCAGCCGCGAACGCGGTGACGACACGCCCGACCTGTCGCTGCTGACCGACGGCCTGCGCGCCGAGCGCGAGCAGGGCATCACGATCGACGTCGCCTACCGCTACTTCGCCACGCCCAAGCGGAAGTTCGTCGTCGCGGACACCCCCGGCCACCTCCAGTACACGCGCAACATGGTGACCGGCGCGTCCACCGCGGACCTGGCGCTGATCCTCGTGGACGCCCGCAAGGGCGTGCTGGAGCAGTCCCGAAGGCACGCGTTCATCGCCAGCCTGCTGGGCATCCCGCACCTCGTGGTGTGCGTGAACAAGATGGACCTCGTCGGGTGGTCCAAGGAGCGGTTCGACGAGATCCGCGAGGACTTCCGCCGCTTCGCCATGAAGCTCGACGTGCACGACCTGTCGTTCGTGCCGATGTCCGCGCTGCTCGGCGACAACGTCGTGAACCGCAGCACGGAGATGTCCTGGTACGAGGGTTCCTCGCTGCTGCACCACCTGGAGGAGGTGCACGTCGCGTCGGACCAGAACCTGATCGACGCGCGGTTCCCGGTGCAGTACGTGATCCGGCCGCACCAGGACTTCCGCGGTTACGCGGGCACGGTGTCCGGCGGTGTGCTCAAGCCCGGTGACGAGGTCGCGGTGCTGCCGTCCGGGTTCACCTCCACGATCAAGGACATCTGGGGCCCCGGCGGCGACCCCGTGGCCGAAGCGTTCCCGCCCCAGGCCGTCACGATCGAGCTGGCCGACCACATCGACGTCAGCCGCGGCGACCTGATCTGCCGTCCGGGCAACCGCCCGCACGTCGGGCAGGACCTGGACGCGATGGTCTGCTGGTTCACCGAGCAGTCGTCGCTCAAGCCGGGCACCAAGTTCACCGTCAAGCACACCTCTCAGCAGGTGAAGGGCACGGTGCGCGAGCTGGACTACCGGCTCGACATCAACACCCTGCACCGCGACGAGGGCGCGGAGACGTTGTCGCTCAACGAGATCGGCCGCGTGCGGTTGCAGACGCAGACGCCGCTGCTGTTCGACCCGTACAAGCGCAACCGCGGCACCGGCAGCTTCATCCTGATCGACGAGGCCACCAACAACACCGTCGCGGCGGGCATGATCATCGGGCCGCGCGCGCAGACGGCGAACGTCGTGTGGCACGCCCCCGCGGTCACCCGCGAGCAGCGGGCCACGCAGGGCCTCACGATCTGGCTCACCGGGTTGTCCGGCTCGGGCAAGTCGACCGTGGCCGTCGAACTGGAGCGGCGGCTCGTCGCGTCCGGGCGTCCGGCGTACCTGCTGGACGGCGACAACCTGCGGCACGGCCTCAACGCGGACCTCGGGTTCAGCGCCGCGGACCGGTCGGAGAACGTCCGCCGGACCGGCGCTGTGGCACGGTTGTTCGCCGACGCGGGCAACATCGCGATCGTCTCGCTGATCAGCCCCTACCAGGCCGACCGCGAGGAGGTCCGAGCCGCGCACGAGGCCGCCGGACTGGCGTTCGTCGAGGTCTTCGTGGACACGCCGCTGGAGGTCTGCGAGAGCCGCGACCCCAAGGGCATGTACGCCAAGGCCCGCGCGGGCGAGATCCGCGACTTCACCGGTGTCGACGCCCCCTACGAGGCGCCGGAACGGGCCGAGCTGGTGCTCCGCCCCTCCGACGGCGACCCGACGGCGCTGGCCGCCGCCGTTCTCGCGCACCTCGACCGATGAGCGGCGGGGACGCGCGGCTGGCGGTCCGGCTCGCGCAGGACGCCGGGCGGCTGCTGCTGAAGCTGCGGGAGTCCGGCGGACCGGATCTGGGCAAGCGGGGCGACGCCGAGGCCAACGCGTTCCTGCTCGCGGAACTGGACGCGTGGCGGCCGTTCGACGCCGTCCTGTCCGAGGAGGCGGTCGACGACCCCGCGCGGCTCACGGCGAGTCGCGTGTGGATCATCGACCCGCTGGACGGGACGCGCGAGTACGGCCTGCCGGGCCGCACCGACTGGGCCGTGCACGTGGCCCTCTGGCAGCGCGACCGCGGCATCGTCGCGGCCGCCGTCGCGCAGCCCGCGCTCGACCTGGTGCACGGCACCGACGACGTCGTGCGGGATGCGGGCGCGGCTCCAGCGGCGCCGCGCATCCTGGTGAGCGACAGCCGTCCTCCCGTGTTCGCCGCGGGCATGGCGGCGGACGTCGGGGGAACGTTGGCGACCATGGGTTCGGCGGGCGCCAAGACGATGGCCGTCGTGCGGGGCGAGGCCGAGGCCTACGTCCACGCGGGCGGTCAGTGGGAGTGGGACTCGGCCGCGCCGGTCGGGGTCGCTCTCGCCGCGGGACTGCACGCGTCCCGTGTGGACGGTTCGCCGCTCCAGTACAACCAGCCCCACCCGTACCTGCCCGACCTGCTCATCTGCCGCGAGGACGCGGCGGGACGGCTGTTGACGGCCATCAGGGCGCACAGCGCCTGACGTGGCCTCCCCACGGGACCGTCCGGATGCCGGACGGTCCCGTTGTCATACCTGCGGTCATGCCGCCGCACAGGAGGTGCACGCATGTATCACGATCTCCAGATCAACCGCTTACGAGCACTGGTGACCGTCGTCGACCTGGGTGGGTTCCGACGGGCCGCCGAGGCCCTGCACGTCACCCAGCCCGCCGTGAGCCAGCAGATCCGCCAGCTCGGCAGCCTCGTCAAGGGGCCGATCTTCCTGTCCACCGGCCGGGAGCTCCAGCTCAGCAACCAGGGGGAGGAACTGCTCGGCTACGCCCGCCGCATCGTCGCGCTCAACGACGAGGCGGTCGACCGGTTCGTGCCGCCGTCGGGTCGGATCCGCCTCTCGCTGGGGGTGGGGGACCAGCTCGCCGAAGCGCTGCCGGAGATCCTCGGACTGCTGGCGCGGGGGATGCCGCACGCCCAGGTGAGCGTGCGCACCGGGCTCAGCGAGTCGCTGGAGGCCCAGGTCGGCGCGGGCAGGCTGGACCTGGCGCTGCTGCTGCAGATGCGGCCGCAGCTCGCGTCGACGACGACCCACGAGCTGGGGCGGTTGAAGATGGACTGGTTCGGCCGTCCGGTGCACACCGACGGCGCCGAGCTGCCGCTGACGCTGTTCACCGAGCCGTGCACCCTGCGCAGCAAGATCGTGGACTGCTTCAACGACTCGCACATGCCGTGGCGCGTGGGCTACGAGGGCGCGGAACTGGTGGGCCTGCGGGCCGCGGCCAAGGCCGGGCTCGGCGTGGCGTGCCTGGTCGCCAACAGCGACGAGCTGTGGGGCCTGGAGCGGACGGAGCGGGACATGCCCGCGCCGCCCGGACCGCTGCCCGTGACGATGGCCGTCTCGCCGGGCGCGGCGACGCCCGGTTTCGTCCGGGTCGCCAAGCGGGCCTTGCAGAACGCGCTGCACGGCTACCCCTTCGCCGAGTAGAGGACGTCGACATGCAGCACTCCAAGCCGCGGATCGTGATCGTCGGAGCGGGAGCGGCCGGGACGGCGGTCGCGCTCCGACTGGCGGAGACCCGCCGGGACGTGGACATCGCGCTGGTGGACCCGAGCCGCGCGGCCGGACGCGGGGTCGCCTACTCGACCGCCAAGGCCGCGCACCTGCTCAACACGCCCGCGGCGAGGATGAGCGCGTTCCCGGACGAGCCGGACGACTTCGTCCGGTGGACCTCGCGGACGCTGGGCCGGGAGGTCGGGCCGGGGGAGTTCCTGCCGCGGCACCACTTCGGCAGCTACCTCGGGTGGGCGCTGGCGAACCACCCGGCGGTCCACCGGATCCGCTCGCGGGCCGTGGGGATCTCCGGGCGCGAGGTGCGGCTGTCCTCGGGCGAGGCGCTGCCGTTCGACGCGGCGGTGCTGGCGCTGGGGGTGTTCCCGCCGGACTGCGAGTGGGCGCCTCCGTCGTTGCGGTCGTCGGCCCGGTTCGTCGCGAACCCGTGGGCTCCCAACGCGGTGAGCGCCGTGCCGGACAGCGGGGACGTCCTGCTGGTCGGCACGGGGCTCACGATGGTCGACCTGGCGATGGTGCTCGACCGGCCCGGCCGGGTGGTGCACGCGGTGTCCCGGCACGGCTCGCTACCGCGCGAGCACGCTGCCGTGACCCCGGTGGCCGCGCCGGACCTGAGCGGGTGCCACTCGCTCGACTCGCTGCGATCGTTGGTGGCGAGGCGGGTGCGCGAGGAACGCGACTGGCGTGCCGTGGTCGACAGCCTCCGCTCCTCGATCCCCGCGCTGTGGCAACGCCTGCCGGAAGGCGACCGTGCGCGGTTCCTCGAGGAGGACCTGCGCGGGTGGGAGGTGCGCCGCCACCGCATGCCGCCCGCGGCCGCCACGCAGATCCGCAAGCTGCGGGACCGGGGGAAGCTGGTGATCCACGCGGGAACGGTCGCGTCGGCGACCGGCGACCTGGAGGTCACGCTGTCGTCCGGGCTCTCGCTTCACGTCGGGTCGGTGGTGAACTGCACCGGCGCGCAGGCGGATTTGAGCCGCGTGGACGACCCGTTGGTGCGGTCGCTGCTGGACAGCGGGGTGG
>Ga0247773_1000884_pt1 | contig 10416 bp, 8 predicted proteins | sample UWRJL092311B6_FD_179934 | JGI IMG/M metagenome (GOLD analysis project Ga0247773, IMG submission 179934) | Plant litter microbial communities from Arlington Agricultural Research Station in Wisconsin, United States - UWRJ-L092-311B-6 | ecosystem: Environmental > Terrestrial > Plant litter >...
GTTGACGAAGAACCCGATCAGGCCCTCCAGCTCGGCCCGGCGCCGGTTGGCGGTCGGGGTGCCGATCACCACCTCGGGCTGGCCGGACAACCGGCTGAGCACCAGCGCCCAGCCGGCCAGCACCGTCATGAACAGGGTGCAGCCCGAGCGCCGGCTCAGCTCCCGCAGCGCGGCGGTCAGTCCGGCGTCGAGCTCGACGGCCAGCTGGTCGCCGCGGTAGTCCTGCTCGGCCGGCCGGGGCAGGTCGGTGGGCAGTTCGAGCAGGGCCGGGGCACCGTCCAGGGCTTTCGTCCAGTACTCGGCCTGCCGGTCGGCGACCGCACCGGTCAGCCAGCCCCGCTGCCAGCCGGCGTAGTCGGCGTACTGGACCGGCAGCGGCGGCAGCGGATCCGGCCGGCCCTGGCTGGCGGCGGTGTAGAGCACGCCCAGCTCGCGGGCCAGCACGTCCATCGACCAGCCGTCGGCCAGCACGTGGTGCAGGGTGAGCAGCAGGACGTGCCGGTCCGGTCCGAGCAGCACCAGCCGGCCCCGGGCCAGCGGGTCGCGGGCCAGGTCGAACGGGGCGGCGGCCTCTTGCCGCCGGAGTTCGGCGAGTTCCGCCCCGGTGTCGGCGCTGCCGGTCAGGTCCTCGGTGCGCAGCGCGAACCCGGTGCCGGCCGGATCGATCCGCTGGACGAGCTGCCCGCCCTCGCTGACCAGCCGGGTACGCAGCGCCTCGTGCCGGTCGGTCAGGGCGTCCAGCGCGGTGGCCAGCGCCGTCCGGTCCAGCGGGCCGTCCAGGCCGAACGCCTCCACCACGTGGTAGGCCTCGCTGCCACCCTCGAGCTGGGCCAGGAACCACAGCCGCTGCTGGGCGAACGACGGTGCCAGCGGCCCGGTCCTCTCGACCGGGACGATCGGCGGCGGCGCGGCGTCCTCGCGACCTTCCGACAGGTAGTCGGCCAGCGCCGCGACCGTCGGGGCCCGGAACAGCGCGGTGGCCGGCACCTCGCGGTGCAGCAGTTCGCGCAGCCGGGAGGTCACCCGGGCGGCCAGCAGCGAGTGCCCGCCCAGGGCGAAGAAGTCGTCGTGCCGCGAGATCGACGCGACGCCGAGCAACTGGCCGAAGATCGCGGCCAGCTCGGTCTCCAGCGGGCCGGCCGGCGCCTCGAACGCATCGCGGGCGCCGGCATAGTCGCCGGCCTCGGGCAGTGGCAGCGCCTGCCGGTCGAGCTTGCCGTTCGGGGTCAGCGGCCAGCTCGCCAGCCGCACGTAGGCCGCCGGCACCAGGTGCGCGGGCAAGGCCTCGGCCAGCCAGGTCCGGGCCCGGTCGGCGGTCACCGCCGGGCCGTCCTGTTCGGTCCGGTAGTAGGCCACCAGCTGCTGGTCGCCAGCGATCCGGCGCGCGGTCACCACCGCGTCCCGCACGCCGGGGCAGCCGGCCAGCCGGGCCTCGATCTCGCCCAGCTCGACCCGGAAGCCGCGCACCTTGACCTGGTGGTCGGTGCGGCCGAGGAACTCCAGCTCGCCACCGGGCAGCCACCGGCCCCGGTCGCCGGTCCGGTACAGCCGGCCACCGGCCGCGAACGGGTCGGCGCCGAAGCGCTGGGCGGTCAACTCGTCGCGGCCGAGGTAACCGCGTGCGACCCCGGCGCCGCCGATGCAGATCTCGCCGACCGGGCCGACCGTGCCCTCGGCTATCGGCTGGTCCGCCTCGTCCAGCAGGTAGATCCGGACGCCGGGCAGCGGCCGGCCGATCGGCAGCGGGCCGGCCGGGTCCACCACCGCCGGCAGCAGGTGGTGGGTGCTGTCGATGCAGGCCTCGGTGACGCCGTAGGCGTGCACGATCCGCACGTCCGGGCCGCACAGCTGCCGCAACCGGGCGGCGCTGGCCGCGGTCCAGGCATCCGAGCCGCAGACCACCGTCCGCAGCGCCGGCAGCGCGGTACCGGTCCGCTGCCAGTCCGCCAGCAACGAATCCAGCACCGCCGGCACGAAGTCGGCGAAGCCGATCCCGGCGCGCAGCATCAGGGCGTGCAGGCCGGCGCCGTCGAGCAGCAGCTCCGGTGGGCACAGCACCAGCCGGCCGCCGAAGCCGAGCGCGCGCACCAGGTCGGCGGTGAACACGTCGAAGGAGAAGCCGGCCAGCTGCAGGTGCGCCAGGCCCGGCCGCAGGTCCAGCACCTCGGCCCAGGCGGCGGCGACGGCCGCGAGCTGATCGTGCTCGACCAGCACCGCCTTCGGCTCGCCGGTGGAACCGGAGGTGTAGATGGCGTAGGCCAGCCGACGGCGGTCCGGGCCGCCGTCCGGTTCGGTGCCCGGCGCGCCGGCCCAGCGCGCGGCGTCGGCGTCCAGCCGCAGCACCGGGGTGTCGTCGGGCAGCGCCGGCCCGAGGCCGAGCTGGGTGGCGCGGTCGGTGAGCAGCAGGGTGGGCCTGCTGTCGCGCAGCAGGTAGCTGAGCCGGGCGGTCGGGTAGTGCGGGTCGATCGGCAGGTAGCCGGCACCGGCCTTGAGGACGGCGAGCACCGCCACGATCAGCTCGGGCGTGCGCGGCAGGCTGATCGCGACCAGGGTGTCGGGGCCGGCGCCGAGCTCGCGCAGGTGGTGGGCGAGGGCGTTGGCTCGGGCGTCCAGTTCGGCGTAGGTCAGCCGAGCGGATGCCGGGTCGGTCGGCGATTCCACCGCGATCCCGGCCGGCCGGGCGGCCACCTGGGCGGCGAACAGCTGGAGAAAGGTAGGGGACTGTCCACTTTGGTGCAAGACCGGTACTCCCCTCTCCGGGTTCTCATTATTGCCTGGCGGCCTGCCGATATCGGAGCCGTTTTCACCACTTCGCAGACGCCCGGCGGCGGGTGACTGCGCTACCCGCGGTGAGGGGAATCTGCTGGTCGGACGGAGCGTGCTAGTCCTGGGCCATCGCCCTGACCAGGCTGGCCGGGCGCAGGTCCGTCCAGTGCCGCTCGATGTAGTCCAGGCAGTCGGCGCGGCCGGCGGCCGGCAGCGCCACCGTCCAGCCGGCGGGCACGTCGGCGAAGGTGGGCCACAGCGCGTACTGGGCTTCGGCGTTCACCACCACCAGGTACCGGGCGTCGGGATCGTCGAACGGGCTGGTCATCGTCGCGGTCCGGCGGGTGGTCGCGGGTGGGCGTGCCGCTGTGCACCGGTGGTCAATCCGGTGTGAGGTAGAGCCATGGCGGGGAGCATAACTGCAGGATCGGCGCCGCCGGAATGACGACGAGTCGGACCCGTCCTCCTCGTGGGGTGAGTGATCGGCACCGGATATCGGAAGGGGCTCTCCGATGTCAGGAAATGAGGTGTCGCGGCCGCGGTCGCTGATACCCGAATGTGCCGATGGGCGAACTCAAATGGCCGCTAAACGGACAACTGTTTAAGGTTCGTCGCAAGAATGCCTTTATCCGGCAAAGGAGCGGACGTGCCTGCTGAGACTGCGCTGCGAGAATTGCTCGGCGAGGACGGCCGGCGCGATCCCTACCGCTGCTACGCGCGAATGCACGAACGCGGGCCGGTGATCGCGCTGGGCAGCTCCGACCGGTTCGCCGTACTGGTCTGCGGGCACGAGGCGGCCAGCTCGGTGCTGCGCGATCCGGACTTCGGGGTGCTGGACGCCGGTTACCTCGACCGCGGCAGCCCGAGGTGGCGCGAGCACGCCGTGATGCGCATCCTGCAGACGTCGGTGTTCAACGTCAGCGGCGAGAACCACGCCCGGGTCCGCCGGCTGTTCAGCCACGCCATGACGGCCGCCCAGGTCGCCGAACTCGAGCCGATGATCTCCAGGCTGACCGACGACCGGTTGGACCGGCTGGCGGCCTCGGCCCGGGGCGGCGAACCGGTGGACTTCATGGCCGGTTTCGCGGTGCCGCTGCCCAGTGACGTGATCGGCGAACTGCTCGGTGTGCCGGCCGCCGACCGGGCCGCGCTGCTGCCGCTGGTGCGGACCTTCGACGCGGTGCTCGAACTCGGCCAGCACTCCTTCGCCCAGATCAGGGCGGCCAACGCCGCCGGGCTGCGACTGGAGGAGTACTTCGGCGCGCTGCTGGCCGCCCGCCGCCGGCAGCCGCGCGAGGACCTGATCTCGGCGCTGGCCCGGGTGCGGGAGGAGAACCCGGACGAACTCAGCGAGGCCGAGCTGCTGGCGAACCTGATCGTGGTCTTCAACGCCGGCTTCCGCACCACCGCCAACCTGTTCGGCAACGGGCTGGCGGTGCTGGCCCAGCACCCGGACGAGCTGGCCGCCCTGCGCGGCGACGAGTCGCTGGCGCCGTCCTTCGTCGAGGAGTTCCTCCGCTACGACCCGCCGGTGCACTTCGCGGTGCGGCTGGCGGCCACCGACACCGAGATCGCGGGCGTGCCGGTCCGGCAGGGCCAGCTGGTGCTGGTGCTGACCGGCGCGGCCAACCGCGACCCACGCCGGTTTCCCGATCCGGACACCTTCGACCCGACCCGCGCCGACAACCACCACCTGGCCTTCAGCATCGGCCCGCACTACTGCCTGGGCGCCGTCCTGGGCCGCGCCGAGGCCCGGATCGCCTTTCCGCGGCTGCTCGAGCGGTTCCCGGACCTGGCGCTGGCGACCCGGCCCCCCGAACGGCGAGCCCTGATGCTGCGCGGCTACGACCGGTTGCCGGTCCGGTTGCGGCAGCTGGTGGGCGCCGGCCGGTGATCCACCGGTGCCGGCCGGGTGATCCGTTCTCGGCTCCGGCTGGTACCCGTCGGGGCCGAGCACTTGTCCGCCGGCTCCGACTGTGGACATACTCGCCCGCGAATCCGCCCGGGGTCAGCCGGGGCTGACGAACCTCAGCGAGGCAAGGAGATGTCGGTGGCCGCTGTCCGGACACGCGCGGTGGCGCGGTCTCGCTTCCCGGCGTCGCGATGAACGGCCCCCTGCTGGTCCTGGCCGCCGGCCAGCGCTGCGGCAGCACTCTCGTCCAGCGGCTGCTGTCCTCCTCGCCGGACGTACTGATCTGGGGCGAGCATGTCGGCCAGCTGCGCCTGATCTTCGCGGCGGGCACCCGGCTGACCGGGTGGACGACCGCCTTCGGCGAGTCCGGACGCCAGGGCTTCGCGCGCTCCGGCCATCAGAGCTTCATGGCCAACCTCACCCCGGAGGCCGTCCACATCGACGACGCGATGCGCGCCTTCGTCGAGGCGCTGTTCGCCCGGCCGGCTGCCGAGCTGGGCCGGACGGTCTGGGGGTTCAAGGAGGTCCGGTACGGCCTGGCCGAGGCGACCGCCTTCCAGCGGCTGTTTCCGGACTGCCGGGTCGTGCACATCACCCGGGACCCGCGCGACATCCTGCGCAGCCTCGAGGTGTGGGAGCGCACCGGCTGGAAGCGCAGCGACACCGAGCTGGCGATCCGCAACTGGCTGCGGGTCGGAGCCAGTTTCTGGTCCGAGCCGGCCGGCCCGCCGCCCTGGGTACTGCGGATGCGCTACGAGGACCTGGTCGCCGATCCGCTGGGCTGGTGTACCCGGATCGCCGAGCACTGCGGCCTGGACGAGGCGACGCTCGACACCGGGGTGTTCGACCGGCGGATCCACGCGGTCGGCCTGGCCGGCCGCACCCGCCGCACCATCCTGGACTGGGCCGACCTGCCCGCCTCGTTGCACACGCTGCTGGACGACGAGAAGGTCCGCGCGCTCGGCAGGGCGTGCGGCTACGACCTGGACGGCGCTCACGGCGGCGAATTCACCGATGCGGGGAGCCGCTGATGCCTTCGACCCCGGCCTGCAGCGTCGTCATCCCCACCTACAACCGGGCCGAGTTGTTGCGGCGCACCCTGGACTCGCTGACCCGCCAGGACCTGCCGAGGGCGGACTTCGAGGTGCTGGTGGTCGACGACGGCTCCAGCGACTCCACCGCCGAGCTGGTCGCCGGCTATGCCGACCGGCTGGACCTGCGGTACTTCTTCCAGCCGGACGAGGGCTGGCGGGTGGCCCAGGCCCGCAACGTCGGCCTGGCCGCGGCGACCGGAGCGGTGTGCGTCTTCGTGGACTCGGGAGTGCAGTTGCACCCGGGTTGCCTGGCCGCGCACCTGGACAGCCACACCCGGGCCGAGGGGCCGGTGGCGGTGGTCGGCTACGCCTACGGCTTCGGTACCGACGGCGACGAGGCGGCTGAGCTGGCCCGTGTCCTGGACGACGCCGACTCCCACGACCCGGCCGCGGTGTTCGGGCTGGTGCGCGAGACGGGGCGCTGGCCCGACGTCCGGGAGCTCTTCTACGCCAAGTACACCGACGACTTCGCAGCCCTGCCGGTGCCCTGGATCGTCTTCTGGACCTGCAACGCCTCGGCGCCGACCGACCGGCTGCGGGCGGTCGGCGGGTTCGACGAGCAGATCCGCAGCTGGGGCGGCGAGGACATCGACCTGGGGTACCGGCTGCACCTGGACGGCGTGCCGTTCGTGCTGAACCGGTCGGCTGCCTCGATCCACTACCCGCACGGTTCGAGCCTGGCCACCCGGATGGGCGAGGCGCGCGCCGTGCACCGCTATGTCGCGAAGAAGCACGGCACGCCGGTCATGCGGCTGCTGCCGATGCTCGGCGGCGTGCTGAACTTCGTGACCTACAACGAGATCGTCACGGCCCGGGGCCTGCCCGACTGCCGGGAGTACCTGCGCCAGCAGGCAGCCTCGCACCGGACGGTGGAGTAGCCGGTGCGATATTCACGGGTATTTCCGCAGTCACCTGACGGGCAGCCGGCGGCCGATATGCTGGCGCTTGCCAGCCGCACCGCTGGCTGCGACCATCCCAACGCTGCCTGCCCCGGCGCCCGACCCGGACGAGCCACCTTCGAAAGGAACGCCGGTCATGACCGATGACATCCGCCAGTTTCTCCTGCAGTCGTTGAAGGAGATGAACTACAGCACCGATGGGATCGAGGACGACACGGTGCTGGGTCCGGCCGGCGCCGACCTGCAGTCACTTGCCCTGGCGGAGTTGGCGGTCCGGGTCGAGGACGAGTACGGCGTCCGGTTCGACGACGAGGAGGCGGAGATGCTGGCGGGTATGACGGTCGGCGAGTTCGCAACCCTGGTGGCCGGTCGCGCCCAGGCCAGCTCGGCCAGCTGAGCGTCGGTACGGCCCGGCCGGCCGGAGAAGGGAACATCGTGGCCACAAGCATGGCGGTCACCGGTATCGGCCTGGTGAGCCCGGTCGGCACCAGCGCCGCCGAGGTGTTCGCCGCTGCCTGCGAGGGCCGCTCCGGGGCTGTCCGGCCGGCACCGGAGCACCCGCTGCACGGCCTGCTCGACGTGGCCGCCTTCAGTCCCGACATCGATCCGGTCAGCGTGCTGCCGGCCACCGAGGCCCGGTTCGTCGACCGGGCCATCGTGATGGCGCTGCGCGCGGCCGAGGACGCGCTGGCCGACGCCGGCATCGAGGTCGGCCGGGACGTGGACCCGTCCCGGGTCGCCGTGGTGGTCTCGGGAGTGGGTGGGCTGGCACTGCTGTCCGAGCAGGTCGGCCTGTACGTCGGCAAGGGCCGGCTCGGAGTCAGCCCCTACCTGCTGCCCGGCGTGCTGCCGAACATGGCCGCGGCCCGGATCGCCATCAAGTTCGGCATCCAGGGCTACACCTCCTCGGTCGGCACGGCGTGCGCGTCCGGTGCCCAGTCGGTCGGCGAGGCGCTGCGCATCCTGCGCGCGGGCGAGGCCGACGTGGTGCTGGCCGGCTGCAGCGAGGCGCCGCTGTTCCCGACCTTCGCCGCCGCCTTCGGCAACGCCCGGGCGCTGGCACACGGCTGGGCCGACCCGGCCGAGGCCAGCCGCCCGTTCGACCGGCGGCGAAACGGCCTGGTGCTGGGCGAGGGAGCAGGCGTGCTGGTGCTCGAACGCGCCGAGCACGCCGCGGCCCGCGGGGCGGCCCGCTACGCCGACGTGCTGGGCTGGGCCGCCACCAACGACGCCTACCACCCGACCACCCCGCGGCCGGACGGCTCGGTCGCGGCCCGCTGCATGGGCCTGGCGCTGCGCGACGCCGGCCTCGAGCCCGGCGACATCGGCTATCTCAACGCCCACGGCACCGGTACCAAGGCGGGCGACATCGCCGAGCTGCGGGCGATCCGCACCGTCTACGGCGAGTCCGGGCCGCCGGTCAGCTCGACCAAGGGAGTGACCGGGCACCTGCTCGGCACCTCGGGGGTGGTGGAGGCGGCGATCGGCATCCTGGCGCTGCAGCGCGGGCTGCTGCCGCCGACCGCCAACCTGGAGGACCCGGAGCCAGACACCGAGGCCGACCACATCCGCAAGGAGCCGCGCCAGGCCTCGCCGCAGGCGGTGCTGTCCAACTCCTTCGGCTTCGGCGGCCACAACGTCAGCCTGGTGCTGGGCAACCCCGGGTCGAAGTCCGGCCCGGCGGGGAGTGACGGCTGATGGCCGACGCGGCCGGGCTGTACCGGACGGTGCGGCTGATCCGCCGGTTCGAGCAGCACGCCATCGAGCTGGTGCGCGGCGGCGTGATCCCTGGCGGCATCCACCCCTACATCGGGCAGGAGGCGATCGCGGCCGGGGTGTGCGCGGCGCTGCGGTCCGACGACGTCATCACCAGCACCCACCGCGGCCACGGCCACGTACTGGCCAAGGGCAGCGACCCGGTGCGGATGCTGGCCGAGCTGGCCGGCCGCGAGACCGGGCTGAACTCCGGGCGCGGCGGCTCGATGCACGCCGCCGACGTCAGCGTCGGCATCTACGGCGCGAACGCGATCGTGGGCGCGGCGGCCGCGATCGCCACCGGCGCGGCCTGGTGGCACCGGCAGACCGGCTCGGACCGGGTCGCGGTCACCTTCTTCGGCGACGGCGCGGTGAACCAGGGCGTGCTGCTGGAGGCGCTGAACCTGGCCGCCCTGTGGCAGGCACCAGTGCTGTTCGTCTGTGAGAACAACGGCTTCGCCACCTCGATGCGGGTCCGCGACTCGACCGCCGGTTCCATCACCGGCCGGGCCGAGGCGTTCGGCATTCCGGCCGAGACCATCGACGGCCAGGATCCGGAACTGGTGCTGGCCGCGGCCGAGGTCGCCGTCGACCGGGCCCGGACCGGCGGCGGCCCGACTCTGCTGGAATGCCTGACCTACCGCTTCGACGCCCACCACACCTGGGAGTACCTGGCCCGGCCGCGCTACCGGACGGCCGAGGAGGTCGCCGAGGGCAGCGTCCGGGACCCGCTGCGGATCCAGGGCGACCGGGTGCCCGAGCAGGTCCGGGACGGGATCGACGCCGAGATCGAGCAGTTGCTGGAGACCGCGCGGCAGTTCGTGGCCGACAGCCCTGAGCCGGATCCGGCCGGGGCGCTGGACTATCTCTACGCCGACGGCCTGCGCGCCCGGCCGGGGGTGAGCTGATGCCCAACATGTCCTTCCTGCGCGGGCTGAACCGGGCGCTGACCGACGAGATGGAGCGCGATCCGGCGGTCTGCGTGTTCGGCGAGGACATCGGGGTGGCGGTCAGCAACGTCACCATCGGCCTGCTCAAGCGGTTCGGGCCGGAGCGGGTGATCGACATGCCGATCTCGGAGCAGGCCTTCACCAGCGCCGCCACCGGGGCCGCGATGGCCGGTGCCCGGCCGGTGATCGAGTTCCAGATCCCGGCGCTGCTCTACCTGGTGTTCGAGCAGATCGCCAACCAGGCCCACAAGTTCTCGTTGATGACCGGCGGCCAGCTGAAGGTGCCGGTCACCTACCTGCTGCCGAGTTCGGGGTCACGACCCGGCTGGGCCGGCCAGCATTCCGACCATCCCTACAGCCTGTTCGCCCACGTCGGGGTCAAGACCGTGGTGCCGGCGACGCCGACCGACGCCTACGGCCTGCTGCTCAGCGCGATCCGCGACGACGACCCGGTGATCCTGTTCGCGCCGTCCGGTGCGGTTGCCCAGCGCGAGGACGTCGACTACGAGACGCTGGCACCGGTGCCGCTCGGGGTGGCCCGGGTGCACCGGCCCGGCACCGACGTCACGGTGGTGGCGGTCGGACACCTCGTGCACGATGCGATCGCGGTCGCCGACGAGCTGGCCGGCGAGATCTCGGTGGAGGTCTTCGACCCGCGCACCCTGTACCCGTTCGACTGGCCGGCGCTGGCCGCCTCGCTGGAGCGGACCGGGCGGCTGGTGGTGATCGACGACTCCAACCGCAGCTGCGGCATCGGGGCCGAGATCCTGGCCACCGCGGCGGAGGAGATGCGGCTGGTCGCGCCACCCCGGCGGATCAGCCGGCCGGACGGCGCGGTGCTGCCGTTCGCCCGGGCCCTGGACCTGGCGGTGCAACCGAGCCGGGAGCAGCTGCGCGGCGCGATCGAAGCGGTCGTCAAGAACTGAGCCCGGGGCTCCCGTCCTAGGTCGGTATATCTCGGCGTCGCGTCCTGCGGACGTGCCATACTCGGCGCCGTCCCGTCGGATGAAAGTCGGCTTGGAAGGAGGTGCGATGTTCGG
>Ga0247773_1000885_pt1 | contig 10395 bp, 9 predicted proteins | sample UWRJL092311B6_FD_179934 | JGI IMG/M metagenome (GOLD analysis project Ga0247773, IMG submission 179934) | Plant litter microbial communities from Arlington Agricultural Research Station in Wisconsin, United States - UWRJ-L092-311B-6 | ecosystem: Environmental > Terrestrial > Plant litter >...
CGGAAGGGCCCGCGAGCCGTAGTCCAGCGCGGAACGCACCGCATGCCGGGTGTACAAGGAGGGGCGGATGCACGCTGCATCCGGCCCGTACGCACTGCCGATTTCGAGACGATGAGGGAATTCTTCTTCGACGCCGTGACAGCCATGGGGATCCTCTGCGGGCTGGTGCTCGCGGTGGACGCGTTCCCGCGCGCCGTGGCCGCGGTGCGCCGGCGGCGCGCGGCCCGCGGCGGGGCGTTCGGCGTGGTGGTGGACCGCGCCGGGCTGGTGGTGGGCACCTACCTCGACCCGTTCGGCCACCCCTGGCGCACCCCGCGCGTGCACGACGCCGGCTCGCCCTGGGTCAGCGCGCACACCGACGGCCGCGAGCGCGCCTGGGAAGGCTTCGGCGCCACCGAGGAAGAGGCCTACCAGTCCGCCAACCGCCTGCGCCGCCGCCAGCTGCAGCTCCTCACCATGATCGAGGACGACGGCGGACGCGAAGACGGCGAGTTCCTCATCCCGCAGCCCTACGTCCCCGGAACCTGAGGGACGCGGGGGGGATGGAAGAATCAGCGCCCGGCGCCAGAGATGGTGCCGGGCGTCGTGTTTTTGCGTTCGGTAGAATCCGCGATGCATCGAATGGATTCGACGTGTTGATGAAGGTGCCTGCGCGAGAATACGCGAGTAAACTCGCCGCTACAAAGGCACGCAGTCCGCCTTCGCGGACTTCAACAGAGACGGCCCACAATACTCGTCAGATCCCCCCAAAATGTCATCCTGAGCGCCGCCGCAGCCCGTAACCTTCACCTGCGAAAGCGTTTGGCGGCGGCCGAAGGATCTGTGGCCGCCGCCACGCCCACGGCCCGCGCCGCGCCCATCCATCGCCCGGAGACGAAGAAAAGGCGACCCGAGCTCTCGGATCGCCTTCCTTCGTGACCACCTGCCGTGCCCGATGACGCTACCGCAGCGCCGCCGACGCGCGCTGGCGGATCTCCACGTTCCGGTGCTCGCGGATGATGCGGCGGAGCTGCTGGTCGCGCACGGTGCCGCGCATCCCCGCGAGCGCGTCCACCGCGGCGCGCTGCACCCGCGGATCGCCGTCCGACAGCGCCAGCCCGGCGATCCCCTGCGCCGCGGCGTCGGCCGGGGCGTTGCGCACGATGGCGCGGATCGCCTCGATGCGCCCCTCCGCGTCGCCCGTGGCGTAGGCGTAGCCGCCGCCACCTTCGCTGATGACGATGGTGTCGCCGTCCTGGCCGGTGGAGCGCCAGCTCACCACCGGCGTCGTGCTGCCAGACACGCGGCCCGAGCCGCCGCCCGCCACGATCGACTTCACCACGTTGGAGCGAGTTCCGGTGCCCTCCGACGTGCGGGTCCACGTGGTGGTGCTGCTGCGCGTCTGTGTGGACGTCACCACGTGCTCCCCGTTGTTCAGCCGCACCACGCACTCCTCGCCCTGGCAGGTCACGTCGCCGCCGTCCACCCGCACGCTCACGGCGTCGCCGCCGCGGCCGGCGCGCACCACGCGCACGTCGCCGTTCACCGCCGTCACGTTCACGCGGTAGCGCCCCGAGCCCAGCGTGCCCCGGCCGCGCACGTAGCGGCGTGGGCTTCCCCCCCGCGAATCCCACCCCTGCGTCTGCGTGACCGCGAGCGGAAACTCGCTGACCACGCGGGTGGGCGCATGCCCCTGCGTGTACGCCGACTCCACCTCCAGCGCGCCGCTGAAGTCGGCGGGGAGCACCAGCGTCACCGCGCCCTGGCCGGCGCTGATCTGCACGTCGCCGCCGCGGCCCGCCACCGACACCGACACGTTGCCGGCGTCGGTGCTCACCCGCGCCGAGCCGTCCAGCGACTGCACCGTCACGTTGCCGCGGCCGGTGTGGGCAAGCACGTGGCCGCTCGCGCGCGCCACCCGCACGTCGCCCACGCCCGTCCACAGGTTGGCGCCGTCGGGGGCGTAGCGCACGTCTATCTCGCCGTCTGGCCTGGCGATGGCCACCGCGTCGCCGTGGCCGGCCGCCCGCGCGTCGGCCTCCATCTCGGCCGCGCGCTGGGCTTCGCTCTCGCCCGCGCCGGCTTCGGCCTCGCCACGCGCCTGCTCGGTCCACTGGCCAGCCTGGGTCCGGAGCCGGTCGCTCCATGCGCGCACCTCGGCGGGCGTGCCCGCCACGGTGGCGCCGGCGTGGCGCACGTCCAGGCTGCCGCGGTTGCGGCCCATCATCAGCCCGCCGCCGCCCATCTCCAGCCACCCGTCCAACTCCGTGTCCCCGATGTAGGCGCCGCCCCCGCCCGCGTCCATCCGCAGCGTGCCCTGGGCGCCGACCAGCGCCAGGCCGCCGCCGCGCGTGTGGCCGGTGAAGGTGCCGCGCACGTCGCGGATCTCCACGCCGCCGCCATCGGCGCTGGCCTGCACGTCGAAGCGGCGCGGCACCTCGATCACCACGTCGGGCGCGGGACCGTCGCCGCCCTGGCGCTCGCTCACCGCCACGCGCACCCCGCCGGCCACGCGCTCGGCGCGGACGCTCAGCGTGCGCCCCGCCGTCGTGCGCACCCACACGCCGCTCCGGTCGCGCCCCACCACCCGCGCGCTCACCCGGTCGGGCAGCTCCAGCGTGAGCCGCTCGCCGGCCCGCGCCTCCACCTGGCAGTCGAGGCGCGTCCCCCGCACCAGCGTGCAGCCGGAGCCCGCGCGACCCGGCGCGGCGGCAGCTGTGTGAGTGGACGTGCTGGCAGACGACGCAGGCGACTGCGTCGCGCGTGCGTCGGCCGGGCGCATGGCGGCCAGCGGCAGCACCAGCGCCACCGCCGCGGCGGCCCACCCCGCAGCCGCGCGTCGGGTGATGCCGTGGCGGTTGCGTACGCCGTCCAGCACGGCCAGCAGCCGGCCTTCCAGCTGCGACGGGCGCGCCATGCTCACCGCGGCCGCGGCCGACAGCGGCGGCGCGCGGAAGGCGCGGGCCACCTCCAGCAGGTGCGACGCGTACTCGCGGGCGCGGGTGCCGGCAGCCAGCACGCGGTCGTCGCACGCCAGCTCGCGCTCCACGCGCAGGCGGTGGGCGGCGTGCCACGCGCCGGGGTGGAACCAGTAGATGGAGCACGCCACCGCCGCCAGCGTCTGCGTGAGGCAGTCGTGCCGGGCCACGTGCGCCAGCTCGTGCAGCAGCACCACGCGGCGGCGCTCCTCGGGCCAGCCGTCGGCCTCGGCCGGCAGCAGGATGGTGGGCCGGCGCACGCCCCAGGTCATGGGCATGGTCGCGCGGCCGCTGCGTAGCAGGGCCACGGGCCGGTCGATGCCCAGCGTCCACGCCAGGCCGCGCACCAGCCCCGTCCACCCCGCGTCGGCCACCGGCACCGCCTGCCGCGCCAGCCGCCGCACGCTCACGCGTCCGGCCGCGATGCGCGCGAGCAGCACCAGCATCACCAGCAGGTAGATGGCGGGAAGGAGCAGCGCGAACGGGATCGCCCGCTCGCCCGACCCGGCCAGCGACGGCTCGGAGATCCGCGGCTGGGCGGGAGCGGGAGCCGCGGGAAGGTCCGCGACTCCACCGCTCGACGGGTACGCCAGGGACACGGCCGGAGCGGAGGGGTCGGGGGCGAACACGGGCGCCGCCGCCACGGCCCGCTCCGCCGCGCCCATCGTCACGAAGCCCAGCCGCCAGCCGGGGAGGGCGGCGGAGAACAGCGGAAGCGCCAGCAGCCCGCACACGGCCAGCGTCCACACCAGGTGCCGCGCGGCGGCGGGCGCACCGCGGTGGCGCAGCGCGAGGGTGGCCAGCCCGGCGGCGGCCAGCAGCAGCGTGGCCTTCAGCACCAGGCCCAGCAGGAACGTCGCCCCGGGGGCGAGCGAGAGGGGTGCGCTCATTGGTCGTCTCCGGGCTCGCGGGCCCCATCGAGGAGGGAGGTCAGCCGGGCATACTCGTCCGCGTCCAGCGGTGCGTCGTCCAGGTCGAGCAGCGCCGCCATGGCGCTCTCGCGCGACCCGTCGAAGAAGGTGCGTAGCAGGTGGGCGAGCGCCGAGCGCCGGGCCTCGTCCCGCTCGGTGGTGGGGAGGTAGACGTAGCGCGGGCCGTCCTGCTCGTGGCGCAGGTAGCCCTTCTCCTCCAGCAGCCGCAGCATCCCGCGCACGGCGGAATAGCTGGGCGGGTCGGGCAGGCCGGCCAGCACCTCGGCCGCGGTGGCGCGCTCCAGCCGGTAGACCACGTCCATGATCTGCCGCTCGCGCCGCCCCAGGTTCATCGCTCCGCTCGGGGGCATCCCCTCTCCTGTGTGCTAGTGCATTGACACTGTGCTAATACACTAGCACCTGATCCGGGGGAGGTCAAGGCTCTCGATTACATCGCGGTGAGTTCCTTGGTGGACGACATCAGAGTTGATCGAAGGCAGGCATGAAGATACTTTTCAGGACATGAGCACTTCATCACTTCCCGAGTTGCTGAAGCTGAGCGAAGCCGAGCGGATTCAGCTCGCGCAGGATCTCTGGGACAGCATCCCGCCGGCTTCCGGATCGCTTTCTTTGACAGACGAGGAACGCGAAGAGCTGGAGCGGCGGCTCGCAGAGCACAGGGCCGATCCTTCGTCCTCGATCCCGTGGGAAGAAGCCCGTGCGCAACTCCACGAGCGATTTGGGGCGTGAGCCAGCGGCTGGTGTTTCGTCCGGCTGCGCTCAAGGAGATCCACAAGGCGGCCGAATGGTATGAGAAGCGCGGCCCCGGATTGACCGCCGAGTTTCTTCGCGCGGTCGACGCTGCCGTGGCTTCGGTACGTCGAAATCCCGACCAGTATCCAGTCGTGCACAAGGAGATGCGTCGAGCGCTGCTTCGGCGCTTTCCGTACAGCCTGATCTACACGGTCTCCGAGGAAGAACTCATCGTTCTCGCGTGCGCACACTGGCGTCAGCGCCCGTCACGCTGGCAGAACCGGCACTGATCGCAGGTTCAACCCCGAATGGAACGAGCCGGCGCTTCGCAGCGCCGGCTCGTTCCGTTTCCCGGGTCCCACCGCGGGATCAGAGGATGTACTTCCTCAGGTCCTCGTCCTCCACGATCGCCTTGAGGCGGTTGCGGACGTTGTCGGCGTCGATGCGGATCTGCTTCTCCTCCAGCTCGGGGAGGTCGAAGAGGATGTCCTCAAGCAGCGTGGTCAGCACCGTGTGCAGGCGGCGCGCGCCGATGTTCTCCATCCGCTCGTTCACCTGCGCGGCGATGCGGGCGATCTCGTCCACGCCCTCGGGGGTGAACTCGAGCGTGGCGCCCTCGGCCGCCACCAGCGCCTTGTACTGCGTGAGCAGCGCGTTCTTGGGCTCGGTGAGGATGCGCACGAAGTCGGCCTCGGTGAGTGTCTTCAGCTCCACGCGAATCGGGAAGCGGCCCTGCAGCTCGGGGATGAGGTCGCTGGGCTTGCTCACGTGGAACGCACCCGCCGCGATGAACAGCACGTGGTCGGTGCGCACGATGCCGTACTTGGTCTGCACCGTCGACCCTTCCACCACCGGCAGCAGGTCGCGCTGGACGCCCTCGCGGCTCACGTCGGGGCCCATCCCGCCATGGTCGCCCGCGATCTTGTCGATCTCGTCCAGGAAGATGATCCCCATCTCCTCCACGCGGTCGAGCGCCTCGTTCACCACCTCGTCCATGTTCACGAGCTTGTCGAGCTCGTCCTGCAGCAGGATGCGGCGCGCCTCGCTGACGGTGACGGTGCGGCGCTTGGTGCGCTTGGGGAGGACGTCCTGCAGCATGTCCATCAGGTTGCCGTCCATCCCGCCGTCCATCCCGCCCATCGGGATCATCATGTTCTCGATGGGCATGCTCTGCGAGATCTCCACCTCCACCTCGCGGTCTTCCAGCTTCCCGTCGGCCAGCAGCGCGCGGAACTTCTCGCGGGTGCGCTCGCGCCGCTCGCGGTGCTCGTCGTCCTCCTTCTTCTCCACCGAGCCGGCCGGCCCCGCCACGAACACGCGCGGTGCCTCGGCGGCCGCGGCCCCGGCAGCGTCGGGCTGGGCGGGCTTGGGGGCGGTGCCGGGGCCGTCCACGGGGGGGATCAGCAGGTCGAGCAGGCGCTCCTCCACGCGCTGCTCGGCCAGCTCCTGCACCTCGTCCTCGCGGTCGGTGCGCACCATGTTGACGGCCATCTCCACCAGGTCGCGGACCATCGACTCCACGTCGCGGCCCACGTAGCCGACCTCGGTGAACTTGCTGGCCTCCACCTTCACGAACGGCGCGCCGGCGAGCTTGGCCAGCCGCCGCGCGATCTCGGTCTTCCCCACGCCCGTGGGGCCGATCATGATGATGTTGTTGGGGACGATCTCGTCGCGCAGCTCCTCGTCCACGCGCTGGCGCCGCCAGCGGTTGCGCAGCGCGATGGCCACGGCCTTCTTGGCCGCGTTCTGCCCCACGATGTACTTGTCCAGCTCGGCCACGATGCCGCGCGGCGTCAGCTCGTCGAGCCAGGGCTGTGTCTCGCCGTCCTTGCCGTCGCCCTTGCCGCCGGCGGGCTTCGCCTGCTCCTGCACGTCCGTTTCGTTGGTCGCCATTCTCGGTCCCTGTATGTCGAAGCGAGCTTCCGTGGGTTGCCCCGCGGGGCTCAGTCCAGCTCCAGCACGGTGATGTTGCGATTGGTGTAGATGCAGATGTCGCCCGCGATCTCCAGCCCCTTGCGCACGATGTCTGCGGCGCCGAGCGACGAGTGCTCCTTGAGCGCGCGCGCGGCCGCCAGCGCATAGGCGCCGCCCGAGCCGATGGCCACGATGTCGTCGTCGGGCTCGATCACGTCGCCGTTGCCCGAGAGCATGTAGGTGTGCTCGCGGTCGGCCACGGCCAGCAGCGCCTCCAGGCGGCGCAGGTAGCGGTCGTTGCGCCACTCCTTGGCCAGCTCCACCGCCGCGCGGGAGAGGTTGCCGGGGTAGCGCTCCAGCTTCTCCTCGAACTTCTCGAACAGGGTGAAGGCGTCGGCCACGCTGCCGGCGAACCCCGCCAGCACCTTGCCGTCGCGCAGCTTGCGCACCTTCACCGCGGTGCTCTTGGCCACGATGTCGCCCGTGGTCACCTGCCCGTCGCCCCCCAGCGCCACCTTGCCGTCGCGCCGGACGGACAGGATGGTGGTGGCATGAAACGTTGGTGTGCTCATCTATCTCCGGTAAGAACTCGATCTCGTCTGGATCCGCAGCCGTGCACCGTCGGGAACGTCACCGACGTCCCGTCGTTCGCGATGATGCGCAGTCTCGTGCGCGACGATGCGGGTAAAATCGCGGCTGCCTCGGCACAGGGGTCTCTCGCGACAGTGCGACTGAAGTCGCGGCTACAACGGCACGCAGTCCGCCTTCGCGGACTTCGATCCGGCGCCGGGCCGGCCACGTCGCGGCGACGAAACGATTTACCCCGGCGCACGGGCCGGGGCAAGCTCGCTTCCTTCCTTGTACACCGCAAGCGCCCAAGCGCTCACCGCGCCGCTTCCACGGCAGAACTGCCCGTTTCACACGGAGTCAGCAGAGTGAGCGGAGTGTGCGGCGGCCCGCCTCCACGCCGGTCTGCTGACTCCGCGATCTCCGCTGGCTGCGTCTGAGACCCAGCGCGCGGCGGCTCACGCCCGGGGGTGCGCCTGGCGGTAGACCTTCTTCAAGCGCTCCTTGGACGTGTGCGTGTAGATCTGCGTGGTGCTCAAGGATGCGTGGCCCAGCAGTTCCTTCACCGCGAGCAGGTCGGCGCCGCTGTCCAGCAGGTGCGTGGCGAAGGTGTGGCGCAGCGAGTGGGTGCTCAGGCCGCGCTCGTCGCCCACCTGCTTCAGGAACGCCTTCACGATGTTCTGGATCTGCCGCACCGTGAGCCGCCGCCCAGTCTGGCCGAGAAAGACGGCGCGCCGGTCGCCGCGCGTGGACTGGGCAAGGACGATCTCGCGTCCCTCGAAGTAGTGCCGCAGCGCCCGCACCGCCATCCGCCCCACCGGCACGATGCGCTCCTTGCGGCCCTTGCCGAAGACCCGGACACGCTCGCTCAGCAGGTCGAGCCGGTCCATGTCCAGCCCCTGCAGCTCGCTCAGGCGCATGCCGGTCGAGTAGAACAGCTCCACGATGGCCAGGTTGCGCATCCCGTGGAAGCCGCCGTCGCCCGCGCGCACCTCGGCGTCGGCGAAGATGGCGTCCATCTGCTCCTTCGTGAGGAAGCCGGGGAGCGTGCGGTCCTTCTTGGGCGTCCGCACCGCGCGCGCGGGGTTCGCCGCCACCCGCTCCTCCACGTGCAGGTAGCGGTAGAACGAGCGAACGGCGGAGAGCTTGCGGGCGATGCTGCTCTTCGCGTTGTCCTTCCGCGTCGCCAGGTCGCCCATGAAGCTGCGGATGGAGAGCCGGTCGACCCCGGCCCAGGTCCACTCGCCCGAGCCGTAGTAGCGGTCGAGGAACAGCTCCAGCTCGCCCAGGTCGTCGGTGTAGGCGCGCACCGTCTGCGGCGAGAGCTGGCGCTCGTGGGCGATGTAGCGCAGGAACTCGTCCACCTCGTCGCGCCGCGCAGGCGCGGCGGCGTCCGCAGCGTCCGTGGTGGTGGACGCGTCGCTCACGCGCGGGCGGCGGGCTCGCCCACCCGCAGCTCGTGCGCGTCCATCCAGGCGGCGAAGTCGGCGCGGGCGCGCTCCAGCAGCAGCTCGCGCTTGACCTCCTTCTTCATCTTCCCCCCCTGCTCCAGCGGGTCGATCAGCCCGAAGTTGCTGTTCATGGGGGCGAAGTGCTTCGGGTCGCTGTCGCGCAGGTAGCGCATCAACCCGCCCATCATCGTGGTCGGAGGCGGGATGACGGGGTCGAGCCCGCGCACGATGCGGTCGAGGTTCGACGCGGCCAGGATGCCGATGGCGGTGGACTCGGTGTACCCCTCCACCCCGGTGATCTGCCCGGCGAACATCAGCTCGGGCCGGTCGCGCAGCGAGCCGTGCGGGCTGAGGCGCGCGGGGAAGTTGAGGTAGGTGTTGCGGTGGATGGACCCCCAGCGCAGGAACTCGGCGTTCTCCAGCCCCGGGATCGTGCGGAAGATGCGCTTCTGCTCGGGAATCTTGAGCCGCGTCTGGAAGCCCACCAGGTTCCACATCTGCCCCGCCCGGTCCTCGCGGCGGAGCTGGATCACCGCCCACGCGCGCTTGCCGCCCCACTGGGGCACGGGGAGGCCCACGGGCTTCATCGGCCCGAAGCGCAGCGTCTCGGGTCCCCGGTGCGCCATCACCTCGATGGGGAGGCAGCCCTCGAAGTAGGGGACGTTCTCCCAGTCGTGCCCCGCGTACTCCTCGCCCGTGCGCAGCGCCTCGATGAAGGCGTCGTACTGCTCCTTGGTCATCGGCGCGTTCAGGTAATCGTCGCCCTCGCCCTTCCCCCAGCGGCTGGCCGCGAAGAGCTGGTCGTGGTCGATCGACTCGTCGCTGATCACCGGGGCGATGGCGTCGAAGAACGACAGCCCCTGGTCGTCGCCCAGCGCGCGGCGGATGGACAGCGACAGCGCGTCGGACGTGAGGGGGCCGGTGGCGATGATGGCGGGGCCGGCCGGCAGCTCCTCCACCTCGCCGCGCTCCACGGTGATGCGCGGGTGCGCGGCGATGGCGGCAGTCATGCGCTCGGCGAACTCGATGCGGTCCACCGTGAGCGCGGTGCCGCCGGGGATGCGGCTCTCGCGGGCGCAGGCCAGCAGGAGCGAGCCGCCGGCCCCCAGCTCGTCCATCTCCAGCTTGAGCAGCCCGTGCGCGTTGTGCGGGTCTTCGCTCTTGAAGGTGTTGCTGCACACGATCTCGCCCAGCCGGTCGGTCTGGTGGGCGGGCGTGCCGCGCACGGGCCGCATCTCGTGGAGCGTCACGCTGTGCCCGCGCTCGGCCAGCTGGTACGCCGCCTCGCTCCCCGACAACCCGCCGCCGACGATCGTCACATCTGCCATGCTGCTATGCCTCCAGAGAAACAGAACTTGCCACGAAACCGATCCAGCAGGCGACGACGATTCATCGCGCCCGGTGGATCAAATATGATCGTGGCGGACGGTTTCGGGAACCGTCCGCCACATTCGATCCGAGTGAGCCGGGAACCATCCCGGCCGTCACTCCGCCTGGCCGGGAAGGTCGTACCGCGACCACGCCATGATCCACAGCCAGAGCCCCACGAGAACACCCAGGAGGAGCCACGCGGCGGCAAAGATCGCGACCACGACCCACCCTCCGCGGGCCGAGTCTGGTCCGGAGGCGATGATCCGGAGCAGCGTACGGAAAGCGAAGACGGCCACGGGCACGACGCCGCCCGCGGCCCCGGTGATCGCGATCCCCGAGAGCATCCACCCGCCCACCGAGCGCCGGCGGTGGCGCCGTGTCAGGCTCCACGCGGCGCCACCGGCGGCGGCCGCTGCGAAGTACGCCGCCAGAATCAGCGGGATTGGCAGCCACACCTCGCGCAGCGACGGA
>Ga0247773_1000888_pt1 | contig 10381 bp, 8 predicted proteins | sample UWRJL092311B6_FD_179934 | JGI IMG/M metagenome (GOLD analysis project Ga0247773, IMG submission 179934) | Plant litter microbial communities from Arlington Agricultural Research Station in Wisconsin, United States - UWRJ-L092-311B-6 | ecosystem: Environmental > Terrestrial > Plant litter >...
ATCGGCCGCTTGCGGGCCGCCAGCCGCATCACGCTGACGACGGTCACCCGGTTCGCCTCGCGCGACCGCGGCGGCAGCTGCCACAGGTCGGGGCGGACGCCGTTGGCCAGTACCGAGATCTCGGTGCCCGGCCGCAGCACCCGCGACAGCGACTCGGCCGCGACGGTGCTCACCGCGGTCCAGGCGATCGGCCAGGCCCGCCAGTCCAGGGCGGCGTCGAAGCCGCGGAAGATCGGCGTGGCGTAGGACCACAGCGAGTGCAGCGTGGCCACCGTCGGCACTCCGGACCTGCTGGCCGCGCCGGCCGCCAGGTAGGCCAGCGGCGAGAAGGTGGAGGCGTGCACGTGCACCAGGTCGTAGCCCTGCGCGACCTGCCGGGCCCGCAGGCTGGCCAGGTAGCGGATCGAGCCCGGCTGCCCGTCCGGCTGGGCGGCCGGCCGCAGCACGGTCAGCCCGTCCGGCTGGGGGATCGGTTCGGGCGTGCCGAATTCGGGGACCGAGGTGATCACGGTGACCTGGTGCCCGGCCGCCAGCTGGGCGGTGGCCAGGCCGTGCACCTGGCGTTCGATGCCGCCCATCCGGGGCAGGTAGCAGTCGGTGACGTGCGCGATCCTCATCCGACGGTGCCGCCGGCCGGCCCGCCGCGGCGCGACCGGCAGCCCACCCCGCGGCACCGGGTGGTCGCGAGCAGCGCGGGGTGGTCAGGCATCAGGCGAATGCTACCGATGCCGACCTGTGGAAAGTGGACCGGCTCGCAGAAAGTCGCTCGTTGACATGCTCTCCACATAATTGGGTTTCTAGAGTTCGAGGTATGCGAATTCTGGTGGCCGAAGATGATGTCCGGATGGCTGCGATGCTGCGGCGCGGCCTCGGCGAGGACGGCTATGCCGTGGACGTGGTCGGCGACGGCCTGGAAGCCCTGTGGCAGGCGACCGAGATCGATTACGACGCCATCGTGCTGGACCTGATGCTGCCCGGCGCGGACGGCTTCGAGGTCTGCCGGCGGCTGCGGCAGGCCAACCGGTGGGCACCGGTGCTGCTGCTGACCGCCCGCACCGACGTGCGGGACCGGATCACCGGGCTGGACAGCGGCGCCGACGACTACCTGGCCAAGCCGTTCAGCTTCAGCGAGCTGTCGGCCCGGCTGCGGGCCCTGATCCGGCGCGGCAGCCCCCGCCGGCCGGCGGTACTGACCGCCGGCACCCTGAAACTGGACCCGGCCGCCCGGCTGGCCTGGCGCGGGGACACCGTGCTGGAGCTGTCGGCCAAGGAGTTCGCGCTGCTGGAACTCTTCCTGCGGCACCCGGGCGAGGTGCTCAGCCGGGCCCGGATCCTGGAACACGTCTGGGACTTCGCCTACGAAGGGGTGAGCAACGTAGTCGACCAGTACGTCGCCTACCTGCGCCGCAAGATCGACCGTCCGTTCGGGGTCGAGCAGTTGGAGACGGTGCGCGGCTCGGGATACCGGCTGCTGCCCTCGACCCGGTCCAGTCCCGTTCCGGTCGGCTAGCCTGGCTCGGTGCCGATCCGGCTCAAGCTCGCCCTCCAGTTCAGTGCCGTCACGCTGCTGTTGCTCCTCGGCGTGGGGGCACTGTTCGTGCTGGACCTGCGTGCCGACCTGCGGCGCAGCGTGGACGGCGGGCTGCGGGCGCGGGCCGAGGACCTGATCACTCAGCTGGACGACACCGGACCGGACCGCCGGCTGCGGCTGCCCGACGGCAGCTACGGGCAGCTGCTGGACAGCACCGGCCGGCTGGTGCTGTCCACCGACGACGCCCAGTCCCGGCCACTGCTCAGCCCGGCCCAGGCCGCCGCGGCCACCACCGGCGAGCAGCTCTTCGACGGCGTGCTGCAGCCGGGCCAGGCCACCCGGCAGCAGCAGGTCCGGATCCTGGCCCAGCCGGCCGGCCGGCCGGGTGAGGTGATTGCGGTCGCCACCAGCCGCGAGGTGCTCGACGAGGCGTCCGAGCGCGGTGCCGCCCAGCTGCTGATCATCGGAACCGTCGTGATGCTGCTGGCCGGCCCGGGTGCCTGGCTGCTGGCCCGGGCGGCGCTGCGCCCGGTGGAACGGATGCGCGCCCAGGCCGCCGAGCTGCAGGCCAGCGACGCCGGCGCGGGCCTGCCGGTGCCCGGCGGCCGGGATGAGATCTCCCGGCTGGGCGAGACCCTGAACGGGCTGCTGACCCGGCTGCACGAGGCCTACGAACGGGAGCGGGCCTTCGTCGCCGACGCCGGGCACGAGTTGCGCACGCCGCTGTCGGTGCTGCGGGGTGAGCTCGAGCTGGCGCTGCGGCCCGGCCGCAGCCCCGAACAGCTCACCGACACCATCGAGGTTGCCGCCGAGCAGACCGAGCGGCTGATCCGGCTGGCCGAGGACCTGCTGGTGCTCGACCGCGACGAGCACGAGGCGGCCAGGTTCGTCCGGTTCGACCTGGTCGAGCTCGCCGAGCAGGCCCGGCAGGCGGCGCTGGCCGGCTCCCGGCCGCGGCCGGTCACCATCACCGTCGACGGGCCGGTTCTGGGAGAGCTGCTGGTCAGTGGCGATCCGGACCGGATCCGGCGGGCCCTGGACAACGTCGTGCTCAACGCGCGGCGGTTCTCCCCACCGGGGGGCGAGATCCGGATCGCGGTGGCGGTGGTCCCCGGTGAGCCGGAGCTGGCCGAGCTGGTGGTCACCGACCAGGGGCCCGGCTTTCCGACGGACTTCCTGCCGGTTGCCTTCGAGCGGTTCCGCCGGCACGACCCGTCCCGGACCCGCACCCAGTACGACGGCGGCGAGCAGGCCAGTACCGGGCTCGGCCTGGCGATCGTGCGCAGCGTGATGCGGGCACATTCGGGCACCGCCACGGCGGCCAACCTCGAAGGCGGCAGCGGCGCACGGGTTACCCTTCGCTGGCCGACCGGAACGGGGTCGTGAGGAGCCGCTGGGCGGAGCGGGACGGAGTGCGTGGATGCCGGTGCACTGGCTCGTCGTCGTCCTGAGCCTGGGGTCGGCACTGGCCTTCGCGGTCTCCACCAACCTCAAGCACTCCAGCGCGGCCGAGGTTCCGCACGTCAGCCTGCTGCGTCCCGGGGCGGTGGCCCGGTTCGTCACGGCCACCCTCAGCCACCGGCTGTGGCTGGCCGGCATCGTCACCGACGCGATCGGCCTGAGCCTGCAGATCGCGGCACTGCACCTGGGCGCGCTGGCGGTGGTGCAGCCGCTGCTGATCAGCGGGCTGCTGTTCTCGCTGCTGCTGCGCCGCCGGCAGGGCCGCCCGGTGACCGGTGCCGAGGTGCGCTGGGCGCTGGTGCTGACCGGCTGCCTGATCGGGTTCCTGTCGCTGGCCGGCACCGATCCGGGCGCCGGCGGCGACGGCCCGGACCGGCTGCCGGCTGTGGTGGCCGCGCTGGCCGGGATCGGGCTGGCACTGGTCTGCCTGGTGCTGGCCCACCGCCGCCGGCCCGCCGCCGACGCCGCCGCGCTGATCGGGGTGGCGGTCGGGATCGTCTACGCCGCCACCGCCGCCCTGTTGAAGGGGCTGACCGACCGGGCGGTGCACGGCCCGTGGGCCGCCCTGACCAGCTGGCAGCTCTACACCGTGGTGGTGGTAGGCGCGATCGGGCTGTTCCTGAGCCAGCTGGCCTTCCAGGCCGGTCCGTTGACCGCCAGCCTGCCGGCGATCGCCACGGTCGACCCGCTGCTGTCCATCGTGGTCGGGGTGCTGGTCTACGACGAACACATCCATCGCGGGCCGTGGTCCGGCCTCGGCCTGGTGGTGCTGCTGGCGCTGCTCGGTGCCGCGGTCATCCAGCTCGGCAAGGTCGACACCGACAAGCCGGCGCCGCAGCGAATACCCGGCTGACCCGCCGGTCGGGCCGCCGGGCCGGTAGGGCAAGATCGACGGCCGGTACGGCGCGGACGCGCACGAACGCAGGGAGAAGCCTGAGTGACCGAGGCGGCGATGGCTGACCTGCTGCGCGCCGAACAGGCCGATCTGGACCTGCGCTACGCCCGGCTGGACGAGTTGCGCACCGAGACCGCCGACACCCTGGCCCAGCTGCGCCGCTCCGGCACCGCCGGCACCCCGGCCGCCCGGGTCGAGCGGGACGCCTTCCTGGCACTCACTACCCAGCAGCAGCAGCGACTGGACGCCGTCGAGCAGCGGCTGTGCATCGGCCGGCTGGCGATGGCCGACGGCAGTGACCGCTACGTCGGCCGGATCGGGTTGACCGACGCCGATGGCGTCCGGCTGCTGCTGGACTGGCGGGCGCCGGCCGCCCAGCCGTTCTACCGGGCCACCCCGGCCGCACCGGACGGAGTGGTGAGCCGCCGGCACCTGACCACCTCCGGCCGCACCGTCACCGGCATCTCCGACGAGGTGCTCGACCTAGACCGGTTCGCCGCCTCGTCGGCCGACACCGCCACGGTGTCCGCCGACGGCGCGCTGATGCTGGCGCTCAACGCCCACCGCACCGGCCGGATGCGCGACATCGTCTCGACCATCCAGGCCGAGCAGGACGAGATCATCCGGGCGCCGATGGCCGGGGTGCTGGTGGTGCAGGGCGGTCCGGGCACCGGCAAGACCGTGGTGGCACTGCACCGGGCGGCCTACCTGCTCTACGCCCACCGGGAGCGGCTGGCCCGCAGCGGGGTGCTGGTGGTCGGGCCGAACACCCGGTTCCTGCGCTACATCGAGCAGGTGCTGCCCAGCCTCGGCGAGACCGGCGTGGTGCTGGCCACCGCCGGCCAGCTGTTCCCCGGCGTGGACGCCCAGGGCAGCGACAGTCCCGAGGCGGCACTGGTCAAGGGCGACCTGCGGATGGCCCGGGTACTGGCCGCGGCGGTGAAGGCCCGGCAGCGGGTGCCGGCCGTCCCGGTCCGGCTGGAGGTCGAGGGCAGCGTTCTCACCCTGTTCCCGCGCGACGTCGAGCAGGCCCGCAACCGGGCCCAGCAGTCGCGCAAGCCGCACAACCTCGCCCGGGTCCGGTTCGTCGGCGACCTGCTCGAGCGGCTGGCCGGCCGGCTGGCCAAGGCGCTCAAGACCGACCTGGACGGCGACACCCGGGCTGAGCTGATCAACGCGCTGCGCAACTCACCCGACGTCCGACGCGAGGTCAACCTGTGCTGGATGCCGCTGACCCCGCAGCGGTTGCTGCGTGACCTGTACGCCGATCCCGAGGCGCTCGCCGGCGCGGCGCCGTGGCTGTCGGTAGCCCAGCGCCGGGCGCTGCACCGGCCCCGGACGGCGGCGTGGACGCCGGCCGACGTGGCGCTGCTGGACGAGGCGGCCGAGCTGCTGGGCGTCGACGAGGCCGAGTCGGACGGGGCGGCCGAGGAGGCCGCCGAGCGGGCCCAGCAGGTGGAGTACGCCGGCCGGGTGCTGGACATGATCAGCGACATGGAGCCCGACGCCCGGGAGATGACCACCGCCGATCAGCTGGCCGGCCGGTACGAGGCCGCGGTGAGTCGCCGGGCGCTGGTCGACGAGGCGGCCAGCGACCGGAACTGGGCCTTCGGCCACCTGGTGGTCGACGAGGCGCAGGAGCTGTCGGCGATGCAGTGGCGGTTGCTGATGCGGCGCTGCCCGTCCCGGTCGATGACGGTGGTCGGCGACCCGGCCCAGACCGGCTCGCCGGCCGGCGCCCGGTCCTGGCCGCAGATGCTGGACCGCTACGTCGCCGGGCGCTGGCGGCTGGCCGAGCTGACCGTCAACTACCGCACCCCGGGCCGGATCCTGCAGGTGGCGACGGCGATGCTGGCCGAGTCCGGCATCGCCGCCACCGCGATGACCTCGGCACGCGAGGGCGACTGGCCGCCGAGCGCCGAGCGGGTCGGCGACGATCTGGCGGCCGCGGTGGCCCGGGCGGCGGCGGCCGAACTGGCGATGCTGGACCAGGGCCGGCTGGCGGTGATCGCCGCTGACCCGTCGGAGCTCGGCGAGGCGCTGGCCGAGCTGTCGGCGGACGAGCGGCTGGTGCTGCTGACGCCGGCCCAGTCCAAGGGCCTGGAGTTCGACGTGGTGGTGTTGGTCGAGCCGGCCGCGATCCTGGCCGGTTCGGTGCGCGGCGCGAGTGACCTGTACGTGGCGATGTCACGCTGCACCCAGCGGTTGCGGATCCTGCACCGCGAGCCGCTGCCGGCCGCGCTGGCCGGGCTGCCGGCTCCTGAGTAGTCCCGCGGTGACCCCCGTCCAGGGGTCACCGCGGGTCCCGGCTCAGACGGCCAGTCGCTCGCCGACGTAGATCAGGTTGGGGTTCTTGATCTTGGGGTTGAGTCGCACCAGCGTCGGCCAGCCGCCGCGCACGTGCTGGGCAGCCGCGATCTTGGACAGCGTGTCACCCGAGCGCACGATGTACACGCGGGTCGAGTGGGCCGGTGCCGGCTTGGACTTGACCGCCGGCCTGGGCTTGGCGGCCGGCTTCGGCTTCGGCTTGGCCGTCACCCGGACGGTGGGCGCGGTGGCGGTGGTCAGGTACCGGCCGCAGACCGGCCACGCACCGACACCCTGGCCACGCAGGGTGCGCTCGGCGATCACGATCTGCTGGGCCTTGCTGGCCAGGTCGGCCCGGGGCGCGTAGGACCCGCCGCCGTAGGCCAGCCAGGTGCTGCGGCTGAACTGCAGGCCGCCGTAGTAGCCGTTGCCGGTGTTGATCGACCAGTTGCCGCTGGACTCGCAGCGAGCCACCCCGTCCCAGTTGTGCGCGGTCGCGGCCCGGGCGGTGCCGGTACCCATGGTGGCGGTCAGTGACACGGCAGCCACGGCGCCGGCCGCGAGGGCTCCTGCCCGCTTCAGATTGCCGTTCGGAGCCGGCTTTGCCACCCGGTGGCAGCCGACGTACTTTCTTGCGGACATGGATCCTCCCCGATCCACCGTCTGCGGGGTTAGCTGTCGGATTCGGACGATCGGTGTCCGGCCGGGTGGTGGCCCGGCTTTACCCCAAGACGCACCAGGCGTCGCGTGTGGGTTCCCCGCCCCTGTCCTCGGTGTGCTTACGGAGACGACCGGCAGACAGGGCTGAACGGACCGGTTACGCCACACCTGCCATTGCCGAGGTGCCTGGCCACCCTAACCGATGTCGGGCCAGGGGTGTCAGGATGTCGCGCGCCTGTGGATAGCGGGGACGATCCGGTGATCGGCCTGGAACACCAGGTTGTGCAGGTCGGCGGCGATGATGGCCCGCAGGGTCGGCAGTTCGGCTGCTGCCTGGTCCGGGTTGAAGACGTTGAGCGGCCAGTCCGAGACCGTGCCGCCGCGCAGGTGCGGATGGTGGAAGCCGCTGCCGTAGTGGGCCTGGATCAACACCGGCTGGATCCCGGCCCGCGCCTGCTCGGGCCAGCTGAGCGACCACTGGGCCAGCTGGCCCGCTCCGGGCCGGGCCAGCAGCCCGGAGGCCGCCACCGTCCCGGAGCCCAGCAGCAGCACCTCGTTGAGTTCGGCCAGCGCCTGCCGGGCCACCGGATCCAGCAGCCGCACCGTGTCGGCGAACACCGCTTCCTTGTCCGGGCGGCTGGCAACCTCGCCGTGCCGGTCGTCGCGCAGATCGGTGAAGTGGCGCACCAGCGCACCCAGGTAGCCGGGTTCGGCGAGTTCGGTCATGGTTGTCTCCTCAGGTCGTCGGCGGGTTGGCCCGGCAGGTGGTCGTGGATCTGTTCGGCCAGCCAGTCCTGTAGCGGGAACGAGCCGTCCTCGGCCTGGTGGAGGAACAAGCCGTGCCCCAGGCCCGCGAAGGACCGCAGTGACACCGCGTTGCCCTGCGCGGCCAGCCGTTCGGCGAAGACCAGCGAGTCGCCGGCCACCGGGTCGTGCTCGCCCACGCCGATGATCGCCGGTGGCAGCCCGCTGAGATCGCCGGCCTCCCAGGCCGTGAAGGGGAGATCGGCGAGGGCGCCCCGCTCCGGTCCGCGGTAGGCGGCCCAGGCATCGAGCATCAGCTCGCGCGACGGGTAGCAGCGCGGGTGCCGGCGGTAGGACGGGTGCGAGCAGGACGGGTCCAGCGGCGGGTAGGCCAGCAGCTGGGCTGCCAGGGCCGGTCCCTCGTCCCGGCACCGCAATGCCGCCGATGCGGCGAGGGTGGCCCCGGCGCTGTCACCGCCCACCGCCAGGAACGGCGACTGCCCGGACGCCGGACCGAAGGTCGTCGCCGCCCAGCGCAGCGCGTGCATCAGGTCCTCCACCGGCGCGGGGAACGGCCATCGGGGAGCCAGTCGGTACTCCACGCTGATCACCGCCATGGCACTGGCCTGTGCCAGCGCCGCGCACGGCTCGTGCCAGGCCTCGACCGAACCGCCCACCCAGCTGCCGCCGTGCGCCCAGACCAGCACGCCCCGGTCGGCCCGGGCCAGCTGGTGGCAACGCAGCCGCACCGGCGGCCGGCCGTCGTCGGAGGGCAGCACCAGGTCGCACCAGGCTGGCGGAGCGCCGTTACCGGCTGCCGCGGGCAGCTGCGAAAGAAACGCCGTCCGAAGGTCATTCTGACCACTCGATTTCATAGAAACATTGTGGCTATGCATACTGGAGAACGCCCAGCCCTGTTCTGCCTATCACTGGTAGGGCCAGGATAGCCGCGCCGTCCGGTGATAGGAATGGTCCCGGAAGTTCACGGCCCATTTCCCGTTGCCGCCACGGCATCCACTTCCACCCGGCCATCGGCTGAATGAATATCTCCGACTCGCCGGAGGCGACAATGACGATCTTGCAATATCCGGGCAGCCAAACGCTCGACTTCGGCACTACCGCGGTACGGGCGACAGTACTTCGTGATGCCGTCAAGCACCGGGTTTCCGGTCGCGCCACGGTCGTCAACCTCGGCGCGCCGGATGCCACTATCCACGCTCGCCACGACACCCGGATTCCCGCGCTCGGGTCGGCGACGGTCGTCGACACCGACATCAGCGGTCACTGGATTGCTGTGTTCTCCAACACGAAAGTCGCCTCGGTTGCCAGCGATGCCCGCCGGAACTGGCACGATTTCTACGGTGCCCGGGGCGGCACCCCGGGAGCGCATCCTGAATTGCTCCGGTCACCCCAGCACCCGGTCGGGACCGTCGCCCTGGACAAGGCGGCAATTCTCCGGCAACCAGAGCTGCCGGCCGTCCGAACCGATTTCGACCTGCGGTTGAACCTCTGGTTCAGCCCGGCGGGCACTGCCTGTGGCATTCATCACGAGCATGAATTCCTCGAGGTCCATACCCAACTCGCGGGCCTCGGTCGGATGCAGAAATTTAACACGCCGTCTCCGGACTCGTTATACGAGGAGTATTTGCTTTCGGAGGGCAATACCAATCCGCCGACCTTCTGTTCCGAGCATGATTCCCGGTTCAGCTATCCGTGGCACCAGTACTTCGCCGACACCGACTGTGTGTGGCTGGCCGCGGAATACCACGCCCGGTGATGCGGTCCCGCGCCGTGCATCCCTTCCCCCTGCCTTGCCTTTCCCTGAGGAGAATCAGTGAAGATCCGCGTTGGAATCATTCTGGGCACCCGCCCTGAAGCAGTGAAATGCGCACCCATCATCTGGGCGCTCCGGGCCGATGAACGGTTCGATCTCACGGTCATCTCCACCGGCCAGCACCGTGAGATGCTCGATGCCACGCTGGCCGAGTTCGAGATCGTCCCGGACGTCGAACTCGCCGTGATGCGCAGCCACCAGACCCTCTCGCAGGTCACCCACCGGATTCTGGAGGGACTGAGCCAGGAGCGGTGCATGGCAGGTCTGGCCGCGGTCCTGGTGCACGGTGACACGGCGACGACGCTGGCCGGAGCGCTGGCCGGACTGCACCACGAGGTGCCGGTGGTCCACATCGAGGCCGGTCTGCGCAGCGGCAATCTCCGTTCGCCCTATCCCGAGGAGGCCAACCGCAAGCTGGTCGGCCAGATCGCCGCGCTGCACCTGGCCCCGACCCCCGGCAACGCCGGCAACCTGATCCGGGAGGGAGTCCGGGAGCGCAACATCGTCGTCACCGGTAACACCGTCGTCGACGCGCTGCGGTGGGGGATAGGCCGGGTCGAGGGCTACGGCAGTCCCGAACTGGACGACCTGGACACCGACCCGCGCAGGGTGATCGTGGCCACCGCGCACCGCCGGGAGTCCTGGGGCGAGCCGATGCACCAGATCGCCCAGGCGCTGGCCGAGATCGCCGGCCGTGAGGACGTGCGGATCGTCGTTCCGGTGCACTACAACCCGGCCGTCCGCGGCGTGATGATGCCGGCGCTGGCCGGCATCGCCAACATCACGCTGACCGATCCGCTGCCCTACCTGCGCTACTGCAGGTTGCTGGACCGCTCCGATCTCATCCTGTCCGACAGCAGCGGCGCGGAGGAGGAGGGCCCGGCGCTCGGCAAGCCGACCCTGGTGCTGCGCGAGATCACCGAGCGGCACGAGTCGGTCTGCACCGGTG
>Ga0247773_1000891_pt1 | contig 10363 bp, 4 predicted proteins | sample UWRJL092311B6_FD_179934 | JGI IMG/M metagenome (GOLD analysis project Ga0247773, IMG submission 179934) | Plant litter microbial communities from Arlington Agricultural Research Station in Wisconsin, United States - UWRJ-L092-311B-6 | ecosystem: Environmental > Terrestrial > Plant litter >...
CTCCTGGACCTGGCCTCAGCCGGCTCAGTCCATTTCGTCGGCAATGAAGCCGTTGTTGCCGGTGCCGTTGGTCACCAGGACCTGCAGCCAGTCAAGCAGCACGCTGATCATGTGAAATCGCCTCCTTCCGCGGTGGGCGTAGGGCTCGCTTGCCCTACATCCCGGTGGCCCCGCGGCGGGGACGTCCGTGACAAACCCTGTCAGGGTGCGGTGACCAGCTCCCGCCAGGCGTCGACAGCCTCGGCTCGGCGCCGAGGGTCGGCCAGCAAACCGTCGACGGCGGTGGGCGGAACGCTGCCGTCGCTGACCAGCCTGCGCAGCACGGTCTCCAGCTGGCTATCGCGGTCGACCGTCGACTCGCCGGAATCGGCGCCGCGCAGGGCGACGATGACGGGATGGTCGACGCTGGCCGGCGCCGCCATCCGATCGAGCACCTGCTGATATGCCTGTTCAGCCTGGGCGCACGGCAGGTCGAGGCCGTTGTGGGCATCGGCATCGGGGCAGTTCGGCGCCGTGGTCGCCGGCAAGTCGGAGGTTCGCCGTCGCCGGCCGAGTGGTAGGTCGATATAGGCGTGCCACCAGGACACGTACTCCGGCCGGGATGGGGTGCCGACATTCACCAGGCGACCACCGGTGAAGATGCCGCGCACGATCGCAAGATCCCGTCGGATGGAGGGCAGAGCGGCCTCCGGGTTGGTCCCCAGGCGCCGGGCACGACGAAGGGCCAGCCGCTGTTCGAGTTGCTCGTCGCCGTCCAGCGGCGCCTCCGAGCCGGCCTCGTCCGCAAGGTCGGCCAACAGCAGTCGCTGTTCGTCGGTTGCCAGGAGCTGGGCCCGGGCGCTGGTGACGAGCCGATCGGTGCGCACCTGCGCGCCGACCTCCGCTCGACGCAGCCGGGTGTAATCGTGCTGCCGGCTGCGCAGGTGTTGTCGCGCCGCTCCCTCGGGATGGTTCAACCGGGTGCCCGCCCTGACGAGGTAGGCGTGCGCGGTCATGAACGTCTCCAACAGCATCGGCTGGCACGGACAGTCCCCGCCGATGAAGAACCGCGGCAGACCGGGTCGCATCCAGCCGGGTTCGGCTTCGGCGGAGTGGCACGAGCGACAGCCGTCCAGTGGTCGACCGGCCGCGACCGTCTGTCGCAGCCGGCCACCTTCCACCAGGCTTACCCCCGCTATCACTACCCGGGCATCACAACTGCGCGCCACGTCCCAGCGCGCCCGATGGATCCGCTGCCGTTGCGCAGCCGTCTCCCATAGCACCGCCAGCGCTACCCCTACCCGCTGACAGTCGCACAGCGACCGCCCACCGAAATCCTCTCCTGAGGCTTCCGGCCGTCCCCCCGTTACCGCCATAAAGATATCTTTTCCGCTCTCGTATATTTCGTCAATACGAAAATCCACTGCTGCCGTGAATGCACGCTCGCGCGGTAAGCTGGGGGCATGTACCTTCCCGGGCGGTCGAGGCGATGACCCTGCTGCCCGCCCAGGTGCCCGATATTCCGGAATCGCGGGCAGGCATCGTTCCCGCGCGGATTGCCCGAAAGGTGGCACCGCTGTTCGGTGTCAGCTGGGACGGCAATCCGTACGGCCTCACCTGGGTCAGCGACTACGTCAAGGTGAGCCTCACCGAGATCGCCCGGGGCGCTCCGGTGCCCTCGCGCGGTGACCTGAGCGCGCTCAGCCCGGGCCCGCGGCCGGCGACCTGGCAGGTGGTGAACCGGGCGGTAGCGAGCCATCGCCCGTCTCCGACCGCAAGGCCGGAGCCACTGCCGAACGAGATCGCCAACGCCACCCTGAACCGGTTCGGCCCGGACACCAAGGCCGCCGTCGTGCTGACCGGGGCCAACGCCCTGTTCGAACCGGTGTGTGCCGCGATCATCGAAGCGCTGACTCATCTGGAACAGCGGACGCCGATCGGAATGCTGCCGGTTCGGGTGCGGATCGGCGCATGGGCGTCCCTGGTGCTGGAAGCCTTCCGCTCCCAGCCCGCCCTGTTCGTCGCCGCCGCGCAGGCTCGCGCCGTGCAGCGAGCCGCGCTGCAGGCCTGGTCGATCCCCACCCTCACCGACCGCAGTTGTGCGCGAGTCGAACTGGGTCGGTCGGCAGAACAGGCGCCGCCGGCCGGCGGTTCGAGCCCGACCTGTTTCGACCTGGTTGATGCCACCATCAAGGCACTCGCGCTGGGGCCATCCTCAGGTGATCAACTGGCTGACCGGCTACAGGCCGAGCGGATCCAGAGCCGGTTGGTGGAGGAGTGGTTGAGCCGGCTGGTCTCGCTCGGCACCGTGACCGGAGAGGGTTTCCTCTGGCTGGCCGAGGATCCGCCCGGCCACCGCCGGGTCGAGGCGTTCACGCCCCACGACCCGACTTTGTGGCGATTCCTCACCGATATCGCGCCGCTGGTGCCTGCAGCCAGCGATCCGATCCTGGGCACCGCCGGCATCGGGAGCGCCACCTTCGTCTCGACCATGCCGTCGATACCGCTCGCGTCTGAACTAGCCGACCTTGGCCTGCTCACCCGGCGCTCGATCGTCATAGCGCTGACCACGTTCGTCCGGCTGGCCTTCAACTCAGGCAGTCCGGATCCGTCCGGCGATCTGCACACGCTGGCCACGCTCGACCAGTTGGGCGCCGTCGCGCAGCAGTCACTGCCGCCGGACGATCCGGCCACCGCCCTTACCCGGTGCCGGGTGGCCGACATGCGCCTGGAGCTGGTCCGACAGGATTCGGCATTTGACGACCAGTTGGCCGACGCCGTCACCGGGCTGTTCGCCGAGCTGGCGAGCATCCGGCGGCTGGCGGCCGCCGGCACGCTGAACGCCAGCGATGCCGCCGAACTTATCCGATCCGGCTGCGTCGAACTGATGGTGCTGCTGCGCCGGGACGGGGCGGACGAACCGCACTGGACAGTACTGCCGCCTCAGCGGTTCCGCGCGAAGCTGGCCGGGCTGTGGCGGACCATGCTCGAGCTGATGCAGATCGACCTGAACACCTTGCACGAGCAGCCCCGGCCGATCCAGCTTCTGGTGGGTTATCAGCTACACGACTACGTGACGTTCCTCGGCGGCACCGGTTCCGAGGCGGAGGCGGCAACCGCGGCCTTCCTCTACCGTGACTTCGTCATCCCGGCGCGGCAGGACTACTACCGCCAGACCGGCTTCTTCCAACCCCTGCTCTACAGCTATCAGAACGCGACCCGGGCCACGACCCGGTTGGCCGACATGGCCGGCGCGCGCGGGGATCACGCGACAGCCCAGGAGTTCGCCGGGCACGGCCGGACCTGGATCACCGCGGCTCTGGCCGCTCCGTACTCGGTGGAGATGCTCGCGGCATCACTGGCGGACGCGACCGATGAAGTCTGCCGGTTCGCGCTGCTGGCGGTGCCGGCACTGCTCAGCGGCATCCAGTACGACGCCTCACCCGATCCGGCCGGTGACTTGAGCCAGTGCGATCGGCTACTCGACCACGCCGTCCGATTTGCCGACCGCTTCGCCAAGAGCGGTGGCCGGTACGCCCGGGCCGGCGAGTTGGTGGCGTTGATCGATCGTCTGGCGAGCGCGCGCGTCGCGGTCGACTGACCTGCCGCTGTTCGGTCCGGCTGAGCGGCCCTCAGCCAGACGATGCCCACCCGGTCGGATGTGGACCCGGGTCTGGCGCCATGATCTCCCGCCACTGCCGGTCGGTCCCCTTGTCCGTCAGATCTGGTGGACAGATCGGTGGTGGCGGACTGGTGGAGAGCGTGGACGATCGTCGGCCTGACGAGTCATCCCCGGCGTGGCGGATGCGGCTGTCAGCCGGCATAGCCAGCGGCCGGTCGCCACAGCGCGCGGCAGAGATCCTGAAACAACTAACCCTGCTCGAGCGACGGGAGTACTTCAAACGAAGCTCCGGGCTGACCGCCGTCGAGCGTTGTCGGGTGTGGGAGCTGCGCGCGGAGCTGCTCGGTGTCGATCGGGACACTGCGGCGGCACGGTTCGGGCCGGAGGGTCCGGTGGCGCTGTTGCTCGCGCAATATTGGGAATGGGTGATCGAGCAGGCCCATCCAACGGTCACGGCGGGCAGCCGTAGGCAACGCAACGTCCTCGCCGGCGACCTGGCAGCGGCGATCGGTCGTGATCCGGAACGCCGAGCGTGGGCAGTCGCGGCGTGGGTCCAACTGGCTGAGGCGATCGGCCTGCCGGTGGAGCGAGCACGCGACCACCTGCTGGAGCTCGATGCCGCGCTAGGCAAGTGTCGGGCCACCGACGCGCTCGCCCCCACTCCCCGATCGATCGCGGTCGCGGCCGAAACGGTTCTGCTCTCGGGGCTCCCGGTCGAACTCGTCACCCTCCAGCTGGCCGAGTGGGAGCGACAGCGTGAAGTTCTGTACGCGACCGTCGAGGCGACCGAACTCGCCCGGCTCCGCAGTGGGATCAACGGGTTTCGCGGGGCGCGGTCTGCCGCCAGCAACTTCGTCCCCCGGCTCGACCGGGCACCGGACGGCCGGACCATCCTGCTGCTTCCCGACCCTGTCCTCGGCGCGCTGACCCTCGACGTGTACAGCAAGGTGATCATTTCGATGGTCGGCGCCCTGCGCCGGGGCGAGCTCTCCGGGCCGGATCAGGCGCTTCGGGCAGCGCGCAACGTCTTCCAGGAATGGCGGCACGGCAAGCGGAACGACTCCGGGGATTGGATCGACCGGCATGAAATCACACCCTCGGGAGGATCTCGCCGGCCGGTCGCTACGTCGGTCGCGACAGCGGAACCGCTCAGCCTGCCCAGTGCCGGAGAAGCCCTGCTGCTCAGCCGGGAATGGCTGGGCGATGCCGTGGACCGGGCGCTCGACGTCCTGCAGGCCAGACTCGATCGCGACGGGCCGGAGGCGGTGTTCCCGGCAGGCCTGTACGGCGCTCACCGATGTGCCGCGCTTGGCCGGGTACACCTCACGACCGCACGCAACTGCCTGCGGCATCTGATCATGGCCAGCCGGCTCGCGCCGGACACCACCGCTGTCGAGCTGCGGGCCGATCCGGATCCGCGAGCCCAATTCGCGATGCACATGCGAGCTACCCGGCCGGACCGGTGGAACACCTCCGACCGTGGCCGACGGTCGGTGCACGACTATCTCGGCTCGGTGACGGTCGTTGCCTGGCACGCGGTGCGCACGGTAGATCCACAACAGGCGCCCCAGTCCGCCGGCCGCACCGCCGAGCGGCTGTTGGCCGAACTGCACCGCTACACCTCGATCGCCGCATTGAACGGTGTCACCGCGACGATGCGCCGGTTCGCCCGGCCCGCGGAGCCGGCACGATCCGCTTGGCTGACCACGATTGAGGCCGGTAGCCACCTTGTCGATCAGTTGACGCTAGATCTACTGGTACATCCCGGTGGGGCTGGCGGACAGGCCCTGCACCCGGCGTTGGCCACTGTCGGAGAACTCGGAGCGGCGTACCAGGCCGTGACATCGGCCGGTGCCTTCGGCACCCGCCTGGCGGCGGCAGCCGGCCGACTCATTGCCGCGGCCGGCGTGCTGGGAGTGGCCGCCGAAGAGACGGTGCCCGAGCCGGAAGGGGCGACCTCATGATGAATCCGGACGTACAGGTCTCGCTGTCGTCCTCCGGGTGGCGGGCGTGCCTGCGGCCCGCCGGCCCCGCCGGTTGCCTGATCGCCCGGTTGCCGTTCGGCATCACAGTCTGGCTCGACGCCGCCGAACCCTGGCTGGCCCTGGAGGTGATCGACTTCGAGGTCGAGGACATCGAGATCTCGGCCGCCCTGACCCACGTGCTCTACGGCGAGCAGGCCGCCGCTCGGGTGGTGGCCCGAAGTGCCGGCCCGGCGGCCTACACTCCCGTCTACTCCGACACCGCCTCCAAGGTCCGCAAGCTGCTCGCGAAGCTGGCCACGGAGAGCGTCAACGCCAGCCTCGGAACCTTCGAGGTCACCGCCTACGCCCATCAGCTGCACACGGATCTGCTGACCGAGGGGACGGACCTGCCGCTCGCCCGCCTGATCTCCCGGATCGCGGTCAGCTGGGCCGCGCGGGCAGTAGCGGTGTCGCGCCTGCTGCCGGACCGAAGGGCGCTTCGCCTCGACGGCGCCGCCGAGGCAGCTCTGGATCGAGGTATCGAACTCGTCCGCCGCCTGGTCGGCGACGACGTCGGGATGGGCAGTGTCGCCACCCCTTCCGACGGGCCGCTGGCCGGCAGCCCACCCATCGGGGTGCTCGAGTCCATCGAGGTCCGGCCGGCCGACTCGATCCGGCTCAGAAACGACCCGCGACTGCCGCCGGGCCGGGTTGTCTCGGTCGCGCACTGCTCGCTGCCCGTCCGGATCGACGAGATCGTCGTCTCCCCCGGCTCCGGCGCGCACATATCCGTTACGGGCGCTGTGGAATACGGCAGCATCGACGAGCGCGGCGAGTGGCAGCCGGTACTCGGCCCGCTCGCGGCATCGACGCCAGAGGTGTGGGCGCGTGCCATCCGGCGAGCGGATCGAGCCGTGCTCTACGCCGCCCAGTGCCTGCTGTCCGGTTCCGACCTCAGAGCGACGCTGTACATCGATCCGGACACGCCAGAGCGCAGCTACTGGATCGAGCTCGCCGACGGTCCCGACGCACCGGTACTAACCCCGCACCAGGCTAGGGCCGGTCGGGCCGAGCGGCTCGGCAGCCAGGCCACGGCGATTCAGCGGGACGCCTTCACCGCCCAGCAGTGGGCCCGGGCCGGTGCGCTGTGGCTGAACTGCGCAGACCTCTGGCAGGCGGCCGACGACACCCACCGCACCACACTGGCCGCGATCCACGCCACCCGCGCCTATCTGGCCGCCGGCCCGGAGTACGCGAACGCGGCAACGTCGGCCGCCCGGATGGCCAGGTCGAATCTGGCTGTTCTCGATCCTCAATGGCTCGCGCCCAGCCTGGCCTGTCAGGCCCGGCGGGACGAGCTGGACCAGGAAACACTTATCGGATGGTCACATCTTGGAAAGCCGATGGCCGACTGGGTATCGGATCAGTTGAACAACGTCATCACCGGCCCGGTCCCGGACCTGCGGCCAAGCTACCTGCGGCGGATGCTCGTTGAGTTGCCGGCGATCGCGGGCATTCAGCACGGCCGGATTCGCCTGCTCCGTGCCCGCGCGCGCGTCGCGTTGGCTCACCAGGCATGCCAGCAGATCGAGACGCTGCCCCTCGCCTCGGTCCTGATGGCGGCAGCCTCGGCGGAGTGGCCCTACCTGGACGGGACGGGCCGGCAACGCTATGCCGCGGTGAATCTGGCCCTTCTGGAAGCCGAAACAGCCCGATCATCCATCGATCCACTGCCGTGAGCCCGACCATGGACTACTACTCCGACCCGCTGTGGCTCAACGGCGAGCGCGCGCTGGAGCTACTGGTCGAGTATGAGAACGAGCAGCGCGAACCGGACTTGTTCGAGGCAATCCGGCTCTGGGAAAGCATCGATGACGACCTCCGGATATCGGAGTGGCGATGCGCGCTGGCCCTCGCGCTGAGCTATCGGGCCGACCTGCCCGGTGACAGCCATGATCGGGACGCGGATCGCAACAGAGCCTGCCAGCTGCTGGTCGAGGCTGCCGCGCAGTTCGTCGACTACCCCGATCGACGCGCCTACGTCATAGAACTTCTCTGTGAGTTGAACTGGCTCCGGTACTCACTACTGGCTGACGAGCGCGGCCGACCCGCGGCGAGCCGATGGCTGATCGAGGCACTGCACGCCGTTCCGATCATCCAGGACGGCGAAATCAACGAATATCTGCCAACCGCGTTGGAAGGGATGGCGATTCTGAGTTGCCAGCAGGGAGCCTCGGCCTCCACGGGGCTGACCGCCGGCATCGAACTGCTGGAACGCGCACTTCCGGTGCTGCCGCCCGACTGCTTCCTGCTCGCCCAGATGTGGAGCGCGTTGGCAGATTCATGCGTCGACGCGGCGGAACTCACCTCGGACCGAAGCTGGCTCGATCGAGCCGTCGATGCGGCCAGCCGGGCTACTCAGATCTCCGTCGGCGCCGGTGAGGCGGGTACCGACTACTTGGTTGCCGAAGCCCTGTGCAGGCTAACCCGATGGCAGGAGGCCGACGACCGGAACGCCATCGACAGGGATCGAGCGATCAGTTGCCTGAAGACGGCACTGGCAACCGTGGACGACCCGTTTCTTTCATACCAGTATGCAGACCTGCTCCGGGAGCGGGGTACTGAACTGGGTTCGGAAGTCGATCTGGCATCTGCCCTGGACTCGGTGGGGCAAGCACTTGCCGCGCCGGGGCTCGAACCGGATGACAAAGCCCTCTACGCCCTCGGCCTGGCCGAGACCCACGAGGCGCGATGGATCCTGCTGAAGGAGTCCTCCGACCTGGAGGGTCAACTGCGGGGCTACGCGATGATGCTGGAAAGCGGCGAGCTGACCGTGACGGAGGAGGCGGAGGCTCGACGCCGCTCCCTAGCCGCCTTTCACACGCTCATCGACACCGCTCGAGGCCAGGTCGGCCACGCCGACCTGCTGGAGCGAGCACGAGCCGAGTGGGCCAGCACGGAGCGGGCGCTGCCACGAGTCGCGGTCGCGGACGTGGAATCCGCCGCTGAACTCGCCTCTTTGATCATCCTCGACCTGTGCTGGTCGACGAGCATGGGTTACGACGAGTTGGACATCGAGCGAATTGACAAGCTCGCCAGCTACTCGTTACAGGCGACCGCTGATACCCGAGACTTGGGACGCTTCGCAGCTAACGTCGGCCGCGGAATGAGCCACCTCGTGATTCGCGAGGTAGCCGACACCCGGTCCAACTCCAGCCTCACTGCCCTGATCGACAATATCCGGCATCCGATGCCGGCCATGGACAGCGAGAACGAAAGTGCGTTGCTGTTGGCCATAGCGCTCACCCTGGTGGGCTTGCAAGGCAATCTGTCGGCCTATACGGCAGCCGCGCAGATCCTGACGGCGTGCGCGGACCAAGCGCCGCCGCTGGAAGCGGCACGGCTCCGGCTGATCGCGGCCTTCATCGAAGCCACCCGGCACACCAACCACGAGGACGACGAGGCGATCGCGCTGGTGCGCAACCTGGTGGCAATGGCAGAAGCGGTCGAGCAACCAGACGTGTTTACCTGGCTAACGAAATTACTTGCGGTGGTGGTCGGCCTCGAATCTCCGGAAACATTGCCCGATCTCTTGGACGTCGTGGACCACAGAGTCGGCGATCCTCGCGGATTGTTGCAGTGGGGCCAGGTAATGGCCGATTTGGCTATCACGATCCGGGAATCGGACCCGGACCGACGTTGGTCGGCGCTCGACGCCCTCGCCAAGCGCGTGAGCCAACTTGGCCCGGACCATCCGCACTGGGGCCACCTTTGCTACGGCATGGGTCTCGGTTACCTACAGGGGCTGCAAGAAGCCGATCGGCGGTGTCTCCCGCCGGCCCTGCTCTGGAATGAAAGAGCCCATAAGAAGCTACCCGGCCTCTACCACACCTTCGGCGCACAGGCGACGATGAACTTCGCGGTGACACTGCGCACGGTGCCGCTCCAGAAGGCGCGCAGCCGCGCGCTGGGCCTGGAAGCCCTTCGCTATTTCGCCTACCGTACGTTGCTGCAGCCAAGTAATGACGACGCACTGTTGATCGCTCGCGAGGCGAGTCGCCCAGCATCGGTGGTGGCGTCCTGGTGCGTGGCGGACGGCGCGCTGGGGGATTTGGTCGAGGCACTCGAGGTCGGACGGAGCCTCGCCCTGCAGGCTGCGACCACCGACCGCCGGGTTGAGGAGATGTTGTTGGCCGCCGGTGCGCCCGACCTGGCCCGGCAATGGCGCGAGGCCAACGGGTCCTCCTCGTTCTCCCTGACAGGCGCTCCGGCCGCGTTCGAATCCGTCACGGTGCCGGATCGCCTGCGGCAACAGGTCCTCGTCACCTTGTCCGAGGTGCGCAGCGAACGGCTGCTCGCGCCACCGTCGGTCGACGAGATCACCCGAGCACTGGTCAAGGTCGGCCGGCATGCGCTGGTCTATCTGGTCCCGCAGTCACCCCTCAACGACGGCATCGCGCTGGTGGTGGCGCCCGGGCGGCCGGTCACCGTGCTCAGCCTGCCGCAATTGCGGACGGATGCCGGATCGCCGGTACACCGCTACCAAGGCGCCCTGCGGGAGAATACCCAGACGACATCGGCGGAGTTGCCGAACGACCGCCGACGCTGGTCGGCCGAGATCAACGCGATATGTGAATGGGCCTGGTCGGCGGCCGGCAGGCAGTTGGCTGACCTGGTCCGGGGCTGGTGGCCGGACGTGATCGCCCAGTTGGTCTTGGTGCCGGTCGGACCGCTCGCACTGGTGCCCTGGCATGCGGCGCGGTACTGGAACGGTGGCCGGTACCGATATCTGGCCGAG
>Ga0247773_1000893_pt1:2500-7500 | contig 10338 bp, 7 predicted proteins | sample UWRJL092311B6_FD_179934 | JGI IMG/M metagenome (GOLD analysis project Ga0247773, IMG submission 179934) | Plant litter microbial communities from Arlington Agricultural Research Station in Wisconsin, United States - UWRJ-L092-311B-6 | ecosystem: Environmental > Terrestrial > Plant...
GGGGACTCGGATGGGGCCGCACCAGAAGCTTCCTCTGCAAATTACAACTCGGGCCTAGGCCAGATTTCAAATTTGAGCTGTTGCCGCTTCACTCGCCGTTACTGAGGCAATCCCTGTTGGTTTCTTTTCCTCCGCTTATTGATATGCTTAAGTTCAGCGGGTATTCCTACCTGATCCGAGGTCAACCTTTGTAAAAGTAGGGGGTTTTACGGCCGGTACCCGCCACACGACCAGAGCGAGGAGATACTACTGCACTCGGTGTGATAGCGAGCCCGCCACTGCTTTTCGGGGGCTGCGGACGGCCGCAGGGCCCCAACACAAGCCCGGGGCTTGATGGTTGAAATGACGCTCGGACAGGCATGCCCGCCAGAATACTAGCGGGCGCAATGTGCGTTCAAAGATTCGATGATTCACTGAATTCTGCAATTCACATTACTTATCGCATTTCGCTGCGTTCTTCATCGATGCCAGAACCAAGAGATCCGTTGTTGAAAGTTTTAACTTATTTGTATAGTACTCAGAGATGCCAAAAGATGCAAGAGTTTGGTTGTCTCCGGCGGGCTGCACCGTTCAAGGGCGCTGGCGTCCACAGGGGAGCCGCCTCGCCGAAGCAATTCGCAGGCTAGTCCACATAGGTGTTGGGAGTTTTGCAACTCTGTAATGATCCCTCCGCTGGTTCACCAACGGAGACCTTGTTACGACTTTTACTTCCTCTAAATGACCGAGTTTGGATAACTTTCCGGCCCTGAGTGGTCGTTGCCGACCTCTCTGGGCCAGTCCGGAAGCCTCACTGAGCCATTCAATCGGTAGTAGCGACGGGCGGTGTGTACAAAGGGCAGGGACGTAATCAACGCAAGCTGATGACTTGCGCTTACTAGGGATTCCTCGTTGAAGAGCAATAATTGCAATGCTCTATCCCCAGCACGACAGAGTTTAACAAGATTACCCGGGCCTTCCGGCCAAGGGAGTACTCGCTGGCTCTGTCAGTGTAGCGCGCGTGCGGCCCAGAACATCTAAGGGCATCACAGCATTTCCGCGGCGGCCGGACAGGACGTCCGACCCCCGTGGGACCAGGCAGCGCAGCGGCTGCCCCCCCTGTGCCTTGGCTGTCGGGCCTCATCACAGGGGCTCGCTTTCGCGAGGGATTAGCACGTACCTTAAGCCGCGCCCGAAGGCGCAGCCCACTCCTTTGCGCGCGTTGCGACGGCCTGACGCGACTCAGGCTCGCCACAGGATCGGCCAGGCTCCTGAGAGCCCCGGCGTTCCCTGTACCAGGTAGTGTCGCCCGCGTCACGCATCGCTGCGTTCCTCTCCCGACTATGGGGGCTTCCCCGAGAAGAATAAAGACGCTGGACTAGCATATATAGCATACTTTTACAGGCCTGTGAAAGGTTAACCTGTTATTGCCTCAAACTTCCATCGGCTTGAGCCGATAGTCCCTCTAAGAAGCCGGCGTACTGCCAAAGCAATACGGGCTATTTAGCAGGTTAAGGTCTCGTTCGTTATCGCAATTAAGCAGACAAATCACTCCACCAACTAAGAACGGCCATGCACCACCACCCACGAAATCAAGAAAGAGCTCTCAATCTGTCAATCCTCATCGTGTCTGGACCTGGTGAGTTTCCCCGTGTTGAGTCAAATTAAGCCGCAGGCTCCACCCCTGGTGGTGCCCTTCCGTCAATTTCTTTAAGTTTCAGCCTTGCGACCATACTCCCCCAGGAGCCCAAACATTTTGATTTATCGTAAGGTGCCGAACGGGTCAAAAAATAACACCGTCCGATCCCTAATCGGCATAGTTTATGGTTAAGACTACGACGGTATCTGATCGTCTTCGATCCCCTAACTTTCGTTCCTGATTAATGAAAACATCCTTGGCAAATGCTTTCGCAGTAGTTAGTCTTCAATAAATCCAAGAATTTCACCTCTGACAATTGAATACTGATGCCCCCGACTGTCCCTATTAATCATTACGGCGGTCCTAGAAACCAACAAAATAGAACCAACGTCCTATTCTATTATTCCATGCTAATGTATTCGAGCATAGGCCTTCTTTAAGCGATCTAATTTGTTCAGAGTAAACGTTCTGGTTCCCCAGCACACCCAGTGAAGGGCATGAGGTTCTCCAGAAGGAAAGGCCCAGCCGAGCCAGTGCACGCGGTGAGGCGGACCGGCCGGCTAGGCCCAAGGTTCAACTACGAGCTTTTTAACCTCAACAACTTTAATATACGCTATTGGAGCTGGAATTACCGCGGCTGCTGGCACCAGACTTGCCCTCCAATTGTTCCTCGTTAAGGGATTTAAATTGTACTCATTCCAATTACAAGACCCAAAAGAGCCCTGTATCAGTATTTATTGTCACTACCTCCCCGTGTCGGGATTGGGTAATTTGCGCGCCTGCTGCCTTCCTTGGATGTAGTAGCCGTTTCTCAGGCTCCTTCTCCGGGGTCGAGCCCTAACCCTCCGTTACCCGTTGTCACCATGGCTGGCCAAGACCCAGCCGTCGAAAGTTGATAGGGCAGAAATTTGAATGAACCATCGCCGGCGCAAGGCCGTGCGATTCGAGAAGTTATTATGAATCACCAGTGAGCCCCGAAGGGCATTGGTTTTTAATCTAATAAATGCATCCCTTCCGAAGTCGGGATTTTTAGCATGTATTAGCTCTAGAATTACCACGGTTATCCATGTAGTAAGGTACTATCAAATAAACGATAACTGATTTAATGAGCCATTCGCAGTTTCGCTGTATAATTGCTTATACTTAGACATGCATGGCTTAATCTTTGAGACAAGCATATGACTACTGGCAGAATCAACCAGGTAACTATCGTGCGCCGCGGGGACGGCCGACTGCCCCGTGAGGGGCAGAAGAGATATAAAGTTACTGTGGCTAGCGGGCACAAGGCCCGCGGGGGTGCGGCAGCCGGCCCGGCTCGCGCCAGGTCGTCCACCAACCCCCATCCGCTTTCCCCTTCTGCATTCCCCAGAGCCCCGTCGGCAGGTGGGCAGCAGGCGCCGGAGCGCCTGGAGACCACCGCCTAAGAGCCCCAGGAGGAGGCCCTGCCCGAAGGTTCGGCGAACGAGTCGCTTCCCCAGCTGGCCGGTACCCCCGTAAGCTTGTATAGTAGGCCTGGCCATCGGCCATGCACCCACAAAGCCCAGCCTTCGGCGCTGATGGCAAGCCACAGCGCCTTGCGTTGCCTCCCAGACGCCCGCAGACCCCCGAAAGGGCTGCTGAGGCAGCTGGGACGGGCGCGTGCCTCTAGCGGCAGAACCCCGGTGACCCGTAGGGAGCTGCGCAATAGCGGCACGGCACGAAATGGGACGGCGAGACCGCCGCCCGCGGGCGGTCTCGCTGCTGCCTCCGAGGAGGCCGGCCTGTGGAGGAGCCTAGCTGTAGCCAGACTACCCCCCCAGGCCGCTCGAAATAGGAGAGCCGACGATACAGGGCTGCGGCCACTGAATTACAGTGGCTGCCTCCCTGAGTGCCGAGAAGCATCCTCTTCCATGTATACTCTAGGGTGTCTATGCACACACGCGCAAGCGTGCGGAACTTAGGTGGCCGACCCGCGGGTTGGCAAGTCCGTTTTAGTATGGGGAATTTTAAAAATCGGACTTCGGCCACACAATGTAGCCCCACCCTCGTACCCCCCAAAAACCCAACTACCAGGCCCGGCCTGCAACAGGAGCCGCAGGCAGGGTAGCAGAAGGGTACAGGGGGCCGAATGCCCTGAGAGCCCACCGCCTTCCGGGCGGTGGATGAGCGTCTAACAGCAACAACTTGATAGGAATCCCAAGCCTGCAGAGGAGCCGAGCACGTAGCCAGACTTCCCCCCCAGGCCGCTCAGAGAGAAAAGAATGCTGCGCACAGGGGGGCGGCCGCCGAAGAACAGTAGCCGCCCCGCTGCGCGCGGCGCCGTCGCAGAGGCAGCGGGGCTCGTCGGACTACCTGCCCGGCGGAGCCCCCTAGGCTGCCTATGTTCCCCTCTGAATACCCGCGGCCCCCCCTGCATGGAAAACCCCAGCGGCGGCTACCGCTGGAGCTCTACAGGCAGGGGAAGAGTTGCTTGCCTGCCTGGAACCCGAAGCGGTGGCTACCGCTGGGGGCTCTACAGGCAGGAGAAGAGTTGCTTGCCTGCCTGGAACCCGAAGCGGTGGCTACCGCTGGGGGCTCTACAGGCAGGAGAGTAAGAAAGGTACGGGGGGGTAGGCCATCACCGGCTCGCTGCCCGCGCCGAGCACGCGGACGGCGTCACAACCCCCTATGAAGAAGTAAGAGGAGCGCGCACCACAGCGGTGTGGCCACTGTAAGCCAGGAGCCGTACCACTGGCGCGGCCGCTGTAAACCAGCGGCCGCACTGCGCGCCCCCATTTGCGAGGCAGTGTGGAAGGCTGGCTGGCCGGTTTGGCCGGCTGCACCCTTCCTTCCACTGCCTCTCTCCTTCTCCCTTCTTGTATACTCTGGGGGGTCTTTGCACACACGCGCACGTGTGCGGAAGTTGGGTGGCTGACCAGCGGGTTGCGAGGTGCGATTTAGTATGGGAAATTTCAAAAATCGGACTTCGGCCACACAAAGTGGGTCCGACTTGGTACCCCCCACCAGCGGGCGCATACAGAATAAGGGCCGCACGCCGGTTACCCTGCAACGGCTGCGTACCCTGCAACGACTGCGTACCCTGCAACGGCTGCGTACCCTGCGGCAATTAAAACTGCACCTAACTACACCACGTACCCTGCAACAGCCAACTGCACCGCATACCCTGCAACACTGCGTACCCTGCAACGACTGCGTACCCTGCGGCAATTAAAACTGCACCTAACTACACCACGTACCCTGCAACAGCCAACTGCACCGCATACCCTGCAACACTGCGTACCCTGCAACGACTGCGTACCCTGTAACGACTGCGTACCCTGTAACGACTGCGTACCCTGCAGCGGCTAACATACTGCACTCTACTACACCGCGTACCCTGCAACGCCAAATACCTAGCAAGAAATAC
>Ga0247773_1000894_pt1 | contig 10337 bp, 5 predicted proteins | sample UWRJL092311B6_FD_179934 | JGI IMG/M metagenome (GOLD analysis project Ga0247773, IMG submission 179934) | Plant litter microbial communities from Arlington Agricultural Research Station in Wisconsin, United States - UWRJ-L092-311B-6 | ecosystem: Environmental > Terrestrial > Plant litter >...
CGCGCGGCTGGAGGAGGGAATCGTCTTCGAGCGCGTGTCGTTCCGCTACCCCGGCACCGAGCGGTGGGCGCTGCGCGACGTGTCGCTCCGCATCCCCGCGGGGGCCGTGATCGCGCTGGTGGGCGAGAACGGGGCGGGGAAGACCACGCTGGTCAAGCTCCTGTGCCGGATGTACGAGCCCACGTCGGGGCGGATCCTGGTGGACGGGGTCGACCTGGCCGAGATCGAGGTGGGCACCTGGCGCCAGCGGCTGTCGGCGGCCTTCCAGGACTTCGCGCGCTTCCAGGTGGCGGCGCAGCACGCCGTGGGCGCGGGCGACCTCCCGCGGCTGGACGACCGCGGCGCCGTGCGCGAGGCGCTGGAGCGCACCGGCGCCACCGACGTGATGGACGCCCTCCCGGCCGGCGCCGACACGCAGCTGGGCGCCAGCTGGGAGGGTGGGGTCGACCTCTCCACCGGGCAGTGGCAGAAGCTGGCGCTGGGCCGCGCGCTGATGCGGCAGGACCCGCTCGTGGTGTTCTTCGACGAGCCCACGGCCAGCCTGGACGCGCTGGCCGAGCACGCGTTGTTCGAGCGCTACACGAGCGAGGCGCGCGCCGGAACGGCCCGGGGCGCCATCACCGTGCTGGTGTCGCACCGCTTCTCCACGGTGCGCTCGGCCGACCTGATCCTCGTGATCGACGGCGGCGGCGTCACCGAGCTGGGCGGGCACGACGAGCTGCTGCAGCGCGAGGGCCTGTACGCCGAGCTCTACTCCATGCAGGCGCGCTCGTACCAGTGAGCCCCTCCGGCGTCATCCGAGAACTCCCGGGCGGTCGCTGGGGGTGGGCGCTCGCGACGGCGTGATACCATTTTCCTGATCGTCCTGTGCATTCCGCCATCGGAACAGCATCACACAGAGGACCAGAGGACCAGAGGACCAGAGGACCAGAGGACCAGAGGAACCAGGGGGAACTCGTGTGGCTCCCGGTCGTTCCCCTGATCCTCCCGGTCCTCTGGTGCCTCTGTGCGATGATGTTGCTGAACCCGCCGAATGCACCATCGGTTGATCGAAATGGCATGAGCTTTCGGAGGCGGCCCGGGCCGGTCGGGGCGGTTGCCGGCCAGCTCCGGCGCCGCGGCGCGCGCGTTCTTCGGGCGGGAGGAGCCGGAGCACCCGGCGGAGGGCGTCCCATTCGCAAAGAGCTTGCGCTTCCGCGTCGAAACGGCCAGCTTGCGTAGCAGTTCGTTGCAGTAACCCCCGCGAGTCCACCCGACCCGTCCACTGCGTTTCGACCGTGCAATTCTGCTGCGCCGCCTCCGCATGACCCGTGCGGACGCGGGCTCGAATCCCTGCGGCTCGTGCCTCGGAAGCGAACGATGATCAGGCGTCTAGTTACGTTCGCGTTTCCCCTGGTCATGCTGCTCGCATGGGCGCTGCACGCCCGTAGCCGCGAGCCGGGCGGCGCGCTGCAGGAGCTCCGGCGGGCCCGGCTGGAGCGCGCATTTCCCGCGCGTCTCTCCGTGCCGACCGCGTACCGGCCGTGCACGCGGGTAAGGCTCCCGGCCGGCGGCACCGTGCCGCGCGAGGATTGCGGGGAGACCGCGGACCTGCCGCTGGCGCTGCAGCACCTTGCCGCCGTGGGCGAGAGCCTCGCGCCCGATTCGCTCCACGCCTCCGCGCTGGCCGCGGTGCTGTGGTGGGACCGGCAGCCCGCGTCGCTCGACGAGACGATCCTGCGCCTGTCCGACGCGCTCCGGCTGGAGGGCGGATCCGTCGCGCTGCTGGTGGACCTCTCGGCCGTGCACCTGTTCCGTGCACAGCAAACGCAGAATCAGCGCGACCTTCTCGCTTCGCTGAACTATGCGCGCGATGCCCTGGCAACCGAGCCGCGGAACCCTGCGGCGCGCTTCAACGCCGCGCTGGCGTCGGAGGCGCTGTACCTGGACGCGAGCGCCGATGCCGCCTGGAGTGCCTACCTGGCCGCGGACAGCACCTCTCCATGGGCGGATGAAGCGCGTGAGCGCCGGCGCTCGCTGCGTGAGCGGCCCCCTCCCCCGGGCATCCCCACGGTGTCCTCGTCGGTGCGGGAGGTGAATGCGTACGCAGCGCTGCATCCGCAGGAGACGCGGCAGCAGGGATCCCACGACGTGCTCGGCGCGTGGGGAAGCGCGGTGCTCGGCGACAGCGCTTCCCGGGCGGAAGCGCTGCTGACGCTCGCGGAACACATGGGAACGGCGCTCGCCCGGCGCCAGGGCGGCGATGCTTCGCTGGCAGACGCGGTGGAGGCCATCCACCGGGCCGCCGCCGACGCCGCGGCCACCGCCAGGCTGGCCGCCGCGCACCGCGCGTACGCACGCGGACAGGCCCTCTTCTACCTGGATGTCGCGGCGGCCCAGGACTCGTTCGCCCGGGTGCTGGAGCTTCGGCCGCCCTCGCCGGTGCTCGTCGCCTGGGCACGTGCGTTCGGCGCGGGTGCCCGGGCGTATCTCCGCGCGGGTGAGCCGCTCGATGCCGGGTACCGTGCGCTGCTCGCCGACATCGACACCCTCCGCCAGCCGGCCCTGGCCGCGCGCATCCACTGGGCGTGGGGCAGGGAACTCCTCGGAGCGGGGAGCTACGCGGGTGCCCAGGCGCACTTCGCGCGCTCTTCCCGTACGTACGAGCGGCTGGGCGAGGCGGAGAACTACGGTGCCGTGCGCCCCCTGGAAGGCTGGGCATCGTACGAGCAGGGCGATACGGTGGCGGGGTACCGGATGGCCCACCAGGCCGCCGCCGCCCTCCGCCCCTACCGCCGGTCGGTACGGCTGCACAACCTGGTGCGCGACCTGGCGGAATACGCGGCCAGGGATGGGATGCCGGCCGCCGCCCTGGTTCTCCAGGACGAGGACGTGGCCGTTGCCCGCCAGGTATCCGCCGTGCCCTCGGCGCTCCCCGAGGCGCTGCAGGCGCGGGCCAGGTTCTACGTGGCCACGGGCGACAGCGGGCGCGCCGAGGCGGACCTGGATTCGGCGACCGCGCTGTTCCGGGCGCTGAACGACTCCAGGCGGGTGGCGTTCCTCACCCACACGCGTGCCGTCATCGGAAATCGCCCGGCCGCCGAGATCGACGCCGCGGTCGCGTTTTTCACGAACGACAATCGCAACAGCCTGTGGCGGACGGCGTCGCTCATGCGCCGCGCCGACCTCCGGCTCGCAAGGCGCGACCTGCGGCGCGCGGGCGCCGACCTGGACAGCATCACCGCGCAGATCGAGAGGGCCTCGAGCCGCGCGGCGGACTACCACCTTCGCTCCGCGCTGGTCGAACAGGCGCGGAGCCGGCTCGACCAGCTGGTGATGCTGCACGTCGACGCCGGCCGGCCGCGCGAGGCGCTCCGGGCGCTCGAGCGCGGGCGGATCTCGTTCCTGGCCGGCGCGGGCTCGCGCCCTCCCGCCGCATACCGGCTCCAGGGCCCCGGGCGGCAGGTCGTGCTGGAATACGCGCTGATCGGCGACACGCTGCTCGTCTGGACCATCCGGGGCCAGGCCATGGCCCTGAACCGCTCGGTCGTAGATCGCGACTCGCTGGTATTCGCGATCGAGCGGGTTGGACGCGCACTGCAGCAGCCGGGGCGCGAGCCGATCGCACACCCCCTGCTGGAGCGTCTTCACCAGTGGCTGGTGGGCCCGGCGCTCGCGCAGCTGCCGAGCGACGCGCCGCTGGTGATCATCGCCGACGGCGAGATCGGGCGGGTCCCATTCCCGGTGCTGCGGGATCCGCGGACCGGGCAGGACCTCGTGGAGAGCCACACGCTGAGCTTCGCCTCGAGGCTGGCGGACACCGGCCGGCGCATGCGGGCCGCGGGCCGGTCCACGCCGCGGGCGCTGCTGGTGGCCGACCCCGCCTTCGACCCCGGCGAACACCCCTCGCTGGACGCGCTACGGGGCGCGCGCGCGGAGCTGGAGACGCTGCGTGGCGTGTACCCGGGCGCCGACACGCTCTCCGGCGGCAACGCCTCGGTCGAGGCGTTCCGCATGCGCGCGCCCGCGGCACAGGTGATCCACTATGCCGGGCACGCCGTGTTCGACGACACGCGGCCCGAGCGCTCCTTCCTGGTGCTGTCGGGGAGGGGCCGGCTCCCGGCGGATACGGTCAGCCGGTGGGACCTGGGCGGCGTGCAGGTCGTGGTGCTCTCGGCGTGCAGCACGATCTCGGCGCGGCACGGCCGGTCGGGCGGCTTCGCGGGGCTCTCGGGCGCGTTCCTGTCGGCCGGGGCGGGGGGCGTGGTGGGCAGCCTGTGGAAGGTGAGCGACCGCCGCGTGCAGCCGCTGATGGCGGTGTTCCACCGCGAGTACCGGGCATCGGGCGATGCTGCCGGCGCGCTGCGGAAAGCCCAGCTGGAGGCGCGCAGGCAGGGCGTGTCCCCCGCCGTGTGGGCGGGCTTTCGCTACGTGGGAGGGTGACCGGCGGCCGGGCGCGCGGAAGGGAACCCGAGCGCCGCGCCTCCTGTCTCGTTCACCCGGTGATCGCTTCGAGCAGGGCGGTGAGACTCCGCTCCAGCGCGCTCCAGTCGCGGCGCTCCGCGTCGAGCTCGCGCCGGACCGCCGCGACGGCGGCCCGTGCCCCGGCATCGTCCCCCGTCAGGCGCTCCGCCAGGCGCAGCATGGATGCGTTGTCGGCCGAGCGGAAGTACCCGGCGTCGCGCTGGCGGGCGGCCAGCCTGGCGGCCTCGGCCCAGGCGCCCAGCCGTACGAAGCCGGCGCCCAGGCGGGCTTCCAGCCGGCCGGAGGCCTGCGCCAGCAGCGGCTGCAGCTCGCGGGGCGCGGCGCCGGCGCGTGCCTGGATCCGCCGCAGGGCGCCGGCGCCCTGCGGGTCGAAGCGGGGCTGCATCTGGAGCGCCAGCGTGGCGGTCGCGGCCGAATCGCGCGCCTGGACGGCGAGGGCCAGGCGCACCAGGAACGCGCCGGCCCGGGCGGCGGCTTCGGGCGTCGGCTCCGCGGCCCCGCCGCCACGCGCGAGATCGCCCGGAATGTCGCGCGACGGGTTGGCGGCATCGAACGGCAGCCCAGGCCCGGCGTGCTCCAGGCTCATGGCCAGCCGCACCGGGCTCACGCCGCCGGGCGTGCCGGGTCCACGCAGCGCCCGCACCCCCAACGCGACCAGCCCCGCGACGACCGCCGCCAGGGCGATCCATCGCAGGGGCCGGTGGGGCCAGCGCCGCGCGGTCTTGCCGAGGGAGGGGGGAACCAGCTCGACGCGCGGCGGGGAGTCCGCCCTGGCGCCCGATTCCTCGTCTTCCAACTCGCGCAGGATCGCCGCGGTGTCGGTGAAGACCTCGTAGGATTCCTCGGCGGTGGACAGGTGGGCCAGCAGCTCGTCGCGCTCCGGCCCCTGCAGCCGCCCGGCGAGCAGCGCGGACAGCCGCTCGTCGTCGTGCCTGGGTTGCTTCACCGGCTACCTCCGGCGGTATGTGCATATGCGGATTGGAGGGACATGCATGCGGCCAATTTCATGGGCATGGTCACGGCACCTCCCGGTCGAGCAGCGCGCGCACCTCTCGCGCGGAAACCCCCTCGCGTTCCAGATGCACACGCAACACCTTGCGCAGCTTGGGGATGCGACGATACAGCGGCCTCTGGTCGATGCCCAGCGCGCGGGCGACGTCGGCCACGCTGAGGCCGTCGGCGAAGTGCATCCGCACGATCATCCGCTCCTCGTGCGTCATGCTCTCCATGGCGCGGTGGAGCGCCGCCAGCAGCCCGGCGCGCCACGCGGCCGTCTCGGCCTCGGCCAGGCCGGCGTCGGCGCTGGAGCCGGCTTCCCGGGCCTCCAGCACCAAGTCGGCGGCCACCTCCACCGGGCGCATGGGCCCGCGCTGCGGCACACGCGCCAGCAAGCGCGCGAGCTCGCCGTCGGAGAGCCCGGTCAGGCCGGCGGTGCGCAGCCTTTCTCCGGCCTCCGCCAGCGTGTAGCCGTCGCGGTACACCAGCGTCTCCAGCTCGCGCAGGGGCGGCCCCACGCGCTCCGCGGTGGCGGAGGGGCGCCACCGGCCCCGCCGCTCACGCGAGTAGTTGTGCGAGTGCCGCACCACCACGGTGGCGATGAAGGTCTTCCAGTCGGCCTCGCCGCGGAACTTCCGGAAGATGGCGTAGTCGTCGGCCATCAGCTTGATCTTGACCCAGGAGGCGAAGTCCTCCGCGTCGGCATCCCACAGGCCGTGCCTGCGCGATGCCATGGAGGCGACCTTCTCGATCCAGCCGAGGTGCTCGAGAAAGACGGCTTCGGGGTTCAGCCGGTCAGACATCCGGACCTGGAAGGGGGGGTGGAGCCGGAAACGTTCCCGTGCGCTCAACATACGCGCGCGGGTGGCTCGCATCAATGATACGTCCCCTTCCGATCCCCGCTCGCCGCCGCGCGTGAACGGAGGGGGGCATGGTGAAAACATGGGGCGGCCGTCCCTCACATGTATGCGCCTCCAGCAGGCACGCGGCTCCGTCATCGGCCGGACGGTCCGGGATGACGACACCACCCTCATCGATCGGATGCACCCATGGCCTTCACCCTCCGGATCACCTTCTCGGGACTGTGCCTGTTCGTTCCCGAGCCCACCAGCGGCGGCACCGGCCGCATGCACGTGCTGATGCCCGGGATGTTCGGGCACCACCACAGCCCCGAAGACCGTCACGTACCGGTCGTGGTGTACGACGCCGGGGCGCTGGTGGAGGGCGGCCCGTCGCTGGGCGTTCCCGCCCTGGCCAGGATCACGGGCTACACGCTGTCGCTGGGCGAGGGCGACACGGCCAGCACGTCGCTGTGCAGCCAGATCGTGGACCTGGCGGAGATCACCGGCCGGTCGGTGGACCCCGACCACCTGGGGCCCGACGACAAGAAGAAGCTGACGGCGCGCGTGACGCTGCACGCGGGGGCCATCGCGCGCGTGGCGCCCGGCGTGTGCTGGGAGATGCGCCCCGGCGAGTTCCGCCCCATCGCGCACCGGGTGGAGTGGGAGATCGAGGACTTTCCCGGCGACTCGCTGGCGCTGGTGGGCGAGCCCTTGGGCGGCGGGGGGACGGCGCGCGACCTGGGCACGCTGTACCCGCGCGACGGCCTGCTGAGCATCGAGATCCTGCACGAGACGCCGCAGGAGCTGCCGCCCGAGCCGCTGGCGTTCGAGCACCATCCGCTTCCCACCCCGGGCGAGCACCCCCGGCACTTCGCCGCCTTCTACACCCTCTTCGGCGAGCCCGTGCCCATCGTCCTGCCGCGCTTCTGGGGGATGCTGGAGGATGCCCCGCCCATGCCGGGCGGCTGCCCGGAGATCCCCCCCGACGCGGGCGCCTACGCCTACAACTGCCTGGTGGCCGGCGCGAGCGCGGGCGGAGGCGGGGGCGGCTGAGCCCGCGCCATTCTCCACGCCGCCGCCCGCCGGGCGGCGGCGCACCCCCTGCCCAGGAAGCCTGCCATGTCCGGTGCCGTGTCCATCCACATCGGCGTCAACGCACCCCGGGGGCGCATGCAGGGCCACCCGCTGAAGCACGGCGAGAGCCTCGCCTGGCGGATGGCCGGCCTGGCCGAGCAGGCCGGCTTCGACTCGCTGCTGGTGCTGCGCGGTGCGGCGGCGACCCGCCATGCCGTGCACGCCGCGCTGACCTCGGCGGCCGGCTCCATGACCCGGGGTGACGTGCTGCTCGTCTCCTTCTGCGGCCACGGCTGCCAGGAAGCAGACCTGGACGGCGACGACCGGCACGGCTGGGACGAGACCTGGTGCCTGTACGACGGGGAGATCCTGGACGACCAGCTGGCCGGGTACTGGCGCCTGTTCGACCCTGGCGTGCGCATCGTGGTGGTGGCGGACGGCTGCCACAGCGGCGGCAGCGCGCGCGACGGGGACGACGTGCCGCCGGCCTGTGCCACCCCACGCGCGCCGGTGATGCGCGGGGAGACTCCACTCCAGCGCGCCCCGGGCGGCTGGCCCGCGCCCGCGGCCGCGGCCGCGGCGGGCTACCCGGCGTCGTGCATCGGGGCGCCGCCGCGCCACGACGACGGCATCCGCGCCAGCGTGCTCCTGCTCGCCTCGGCGAGCGAGGAGCAGAAGGCGCAGGACGGCCTGTTCACGCACCACCTGCTGTGCCTGTGGAACGAGGGCGCCTTCGCCGGCTCGTTCTGCGACCTGCACCGGCTGGTGAGGGACCGCGTGATGGCCGAGCGCGGCCCCCGCCAGGAGCCGCAGATCCTGATGCTGGGCAGCCCCGATCCCGGCTTTCCCCTGGAGCGCGCGTTCCACCTGGAGCGCCGCGACGACCGCACGATCTACCGATGACGACTCCCGCCGGTATGCTCCGGCACCGCACCGGCCGATTCCGCTGGATGGCCGTGCATTCCCCACGGACGAACTGGCTCACGCGGGGCAACGGAGGGAGCGGAGTACTGCCTGTCTTTCCTCTGGTTCCTCCGCTGCTCCGTGTGATGTGATACCAGTTCTGCCAACTGATTGTGTTCATTGCCAGCAGGAGTTCCCGCGAGCGTCTGATCCCAAAAACGGAGTTTCACACGGAGTCAGCGGAGTCAGCGGAGTCAAAGGGAGTTGTTCAGTGAACTCCGCTAACTCCGTTGACTCCGTGTGAAACGTTTCATTTTCCAGGGTGCGCATGTCCTGGATCGACTTTGAATGACCGCACTCCGTGATTCTAGTGACGTCCCCACGTTCGTCAGGAGTGAACGGTAGTTCGCCAGACTTGGTATGGCATTCCTCCGTAGTGGACCTTGCGAATGCAGGTCGATAGCCGCACACCCAGCGCGAAAGTGCAGGGCGACGTCGTTCGCGCCTCCGCGTCTGCGTGCCCCCACGGACGCGCCATCTCTCCCGCAGAGTCCGCCCCCATGTGCAACCACGTCTACACGGCCGATTACAGCTCCCGCCCCCCCGGGATGGGCACCCGTTGTCCGTATCCCGAGTTCTACCAGGCCCTTGCCGCGGCGGGAGCGGGGGGCGAGCCGGTCACGCTGCCCATCGACCAGCACGGCGCCTGCCTGTTCCACAGCGGGGAGCTGGAGTGGAAGCGGGCGAACGACCTGCCGGGCGCGTTCCTGCGGCTGGTGCGGCTGCTGGACGAGCGCGGAACGGAGTGGCACTACGACTTCGCCGAGTTCGTGTTCGTGGGTGCCCCGACGCCGGCGAAGAACGCGGAGACGGAGTTCCTGCTGCGCCTGATCGATATCGTCTTCGCCAAGTCGGCCCGGTTCACGGCCGCGCGGTTCGCCGACCGGGTGGAGATGGAGCGCGTCCGCTTTCCGAGAGGGATGGAGATGGACGGCGCGGCTTTCATGCGCGGGCTGGCGATCACCGACGCGTACATCAACGGCGCGGGAATGAGCGGGGCGTGGTTCGACCACACGCGTTTCGTCCGCGTGGAGTTCGCCAGCTACGCCCTCTTCGACGGCGCGCGCTTCACCGGCACGGCGCCCGGGGGTGGACGATCGGTCTATTTCGGCGAGTCGGTGTTCCGCGGGATCACGAGCTTCGTGGGTGCGGTGTTCGACCTGCGCGGCGATTCGAGCGCCGCCTTCGAGCAGGTCCGGTTCGAGGAGTTCACGGATTTCCGGGGCACGCGCTTCAACTGCCACACCGAGTTCCGGTTCGTCACCTTCGCCGACATCGCCGACTTCATCGACACCGGGTTCGAGATGGTGGGCTCGACGGCGCGGTACGCGGGCGCGGCGGCCGAATTCACGGGCATCGGCGTCACCGATCGAGGCACGCTCACGTTTCGCAGCAGCGATCCGGGGAACAAGCTGTTCGCCCACGACGTGGAGATCACGTTCGTCGACCGGGAGCTGGCCGGCACCGTCTACTTCGAGAACGTGAACCTCACCAGCTTCGTCAACGGCTCGCGGCAGCGGCTGCTGGAGCTTGCCCGCGAGGGGCGCGTGCAGATCGGGCCCGGGTGCATCAAGTACCGCGTGCAGACGCCGGTGCGCACGGTGCCGGCGGAGGAGGGGAACGCACCGCTGGTGGTGGAGCTTTGCCAGACGTTCGCCAACTACTTCTCCGCCACCCAGGGGCTGAACCTGGGCGTGGAGATCGTGGCGCGCGACCAGACGCGGGTGAGCTTCTTCTACTACACCGACGAGGACGTTTCCGAGGCGGAGTTCCTGGAGCGGCTGGCCGAGGCGGAGCGCGGGCTGTGGAACCTGCTCTCCGGAGGCGCGCACGCGCAGGCCCTGGCGCTCCCCGGGCCCGGCGTCGAGGCGCCGGCGCGCGACGAGAGCGCGGTGATCAACGCCGTGGACGGCCTGTCGGCGATGCTGGGGACGTTCTTCCGCGTGGGCGCGCGGATCGCGATGGGGCGGTGGCGCGAGACGGACACGCGGGCGCTGC
>Ga0247773_1000896_pt1 | contig 10334 bp, 9 predicted proteins | sample UWRJL092311B6_FD_179934 | JGI IMG/M metagenome (GOLD analysis project Ga0247773, IMG submission 179934) | Plant litter microbial communities from Arlington Agricultural Research Station in Wisconsin, United States - UWRJ-L092-311B-6 | ecosystem: Environmental > Terrestrial > Plant litter >...
TGCGGCGCTTGTTGGTCTCGGTGGCCTCGTACGCCAGGCCACGCGGAATCAGGTAGTTGCGGCCGTAGCCGGGCTTCACGTCGACGATCTCGCCGGCGTCGCCCAGCTTCTCGATCCGCTCACGAAGGATGACCTGCATCGCTCACCCCCCTCAGGTCTCGTAGCCGGCGATGTACGGCAGAAGCGCCAGATACCGCGCGCGCTTCACTGCCGTGCCCACCTGCCGCTGGTGCCGGGCGCACATCCCGCTGATGCGCCGCGGAAGGATCTTGCCGCGCTCCGACACGAAGCGCTGCAGGCTCTTCTCGTCCTTGTAGTCGATCGTCCGCATGCCGAGCTCGCAGACCGGGCATGCCTTACGGCTGGGTCGCATGTCAGGCCTCCTCGGCTTCTTCTTCGGACTCTTCGTCGCGCTTGGGCTCCGGCGGCACCGGGCTGGTCACGAGGTCGCCCTCGTTCACCACCACCAGGTAGCGCAGCAGCTCCTCGTCCAGCTTCAGGATGCGCTCGAACTCCGGGAGCGCCTCGGCCGGGGCGGCGAAGTGCGCGACCACGTAGTAGCCGCTGCTCTGGTCGTTCACCTCGTAGGCGAGCTGGCGCTTGCCCCAGTGGTCCACTTCCGTGATGTTGCCGCCGCGGTCGCCCGTGAGCAGCCCGTGGAAGCGATCGAGCTTCTGCGTCACACCTTCCTCCTCCAGCGAGGGGTGGAAGATGTACACGATCTCGTAGTCCCTCAAAGTCACCCTTCCTTTGGACATGTGGCCCCGCGCCGGTGATTGCGCGGAGCAGGATCGTGAAAACAATGCTGCCCCCGGTTTGGGGGCAGCACGGAAATGTAGCGGATGCGGGGCGTTGGGGCAACCCGCATCGAACCTTTCGACCGTCTAAGTTCCGAGTCCGTCCCCTTATCCACCCTCTGCAACGCGAATGGCCCCGCATGCACCCTCGCGCGCTTCTCTCCGTGCTCTGTCTCACCCTCGCCATCGCCCTCGCGGCCTGCGGGCGTGATGCCGATCCCGCTGCCGAGGTGCCGGCGGTCGCGAACGGAGCCCCTGTGTGGCGGGATGGGGGTGGATGGCGGCTCGCGGATACGCCATCCGTGGTGATCGGCCAGGACGAGGGCGCGCGGGAATACGAGCTGGCCGGCGTTCCGGGGGCGCTACGGCTCGCGGACGGGACGCTGGTGATCGCCGACCATGGAAGCGACGAGATCCGCTACTACTCGCCCCGTGGCGTGCACCTGCGCAGCGTAGGCCGCCACGGCGAAGGCCCCGGGGAGTTTCGCTGGATCGCCTGGATCGGCCAGCGCGCGGACTCGGTGGCGGTGTGGGACTCTCTGCTGCGGCGGCTGACGTGGTTCGCGCCGGATGGCCGGCTGGCGCGCGTGGTCCGCATCGGCACGGGCGAGGAATCGATCCAGCGCGTGGTCGGGTTGATGGGCGACGGATCGCTCCTGCTCCGTCCATGGGGGCGCGAGAACCCGCCCGCCGGCGAGCATGCCGATTCGGCCACGATCACGCGATACTCGGGTGTGGACGGACGAAGGATGGGTACGATGGGTCCTTATTTCGAACGCGAAGTCTTCACCACCCGCAGCCGGTCGCTCACGCTGAGCCAGCCAGTGATCTTCGGCAGGGCCAATCTCCTCGCCGTGGGGACGCACGGACTCTTCACGGCCGGGACGGACGCGTTCGATGTAACGCTGCGTGGGATGGATGGGCACCCGGTTCGCACCTTCGGCCGGGTGCACGCGCCGGTGCGCGCCACCGACAGCGATGCCGAGGCCGTGATCAAAGCCACGATCGAGGAGCACGGATACAGGGGGATGCTCGACGCGGCGCAGATCGAACGGGCGCAACGGGAGCAGCTCTCGCACATGGGCCACCGCGACACGCTCCCCGCCATCCAGCGCATGCTGGTGGACGGCGAGGGTGACGTATGGCTGGAGGAGTTCCGCGTCGACTCGAAGGCCGCGGCGACGTGGTCGGTGTTCGACCCGGAGGGGCGCTGGCTGGGACGCGTGGTGACGCCGGCGGGGGTGAAGGTGCTGCACATCTCCGGCGGCACGGTGATCGGCGTGACCCGGAACGAGCTCGACGTGGAGCGCGTGGTCGTCTATCCCCTGCTCCGCTGAGCTCGATCGGCCACATCCCTGACGGAACCGCCGCCCGGCTTTCGCGGGGCGGCGGTTCGCGTTTCATCCACCGAAACGCGGTGACGGTCAGCGCCCCACCAGGCGGATCAAGCCCTCCTGCGCGGTGGAGGCGACGAGGGCGCCGTCGGCCGTGAACAGGGAGCCGCGGGTGAAGGCGCGCGCGCCGGCGGCGGCGGGGGCATCGGTGGCGTAGAGCAGCCACTCGTCCACGCGGAAGGGGCGATGGAACCAGACGGCGTGGTCCAGCGAGGCGGCCTGCACGCGGCGCATCAGGAACGACAGGCCGTGCGGCAGCAGCGCCGTGCCCAGCAGCCCGTAGTCCGACGCGTACGCCATCACCGCCTGGTGCAGGAGCGGGTCGTCCGGCATCTGCCCGTCGGCGCGGAACCAGAGCTGCTTCACCGCCTCGCGCGTCGCGGGCGCGAAGGGATCGACCGGGTCCACGGGGCGAAAGTCGATCGGCCGGTCCTGCGTGTACACGGCGCGCAGGTGCTCGGGGATGCGGTGCGCCATCGCGCGCACCAGGTCGATCTCGCGCGGCAGCGTGTCGGGCACGGGCGAGGGCGGAAGCGGCGCCCCGTGATCGATCCCCTCCTCGGCCACGTGGAACGAGCAGGTGGCGGTGAAGATCTCGCGCCCTTCCTGGATCGCCAGCACGCGGCGGGTGGTGAAGCTCTTGCCGTCGCGCACGCGGTCCACCTGGTAGACCACGGGCGTGTTCACGTCGCCCGGCAGCACGAAGTAGCCGTGCAGCGAGTGCGCGGCGCGCCCCTCCTCCACCGTTCGCCCCGCCGCCACCAGCGCCTGCGCCAGCACCTGCCCGCCGAACAGCCGCCCCGAGCCGATGTCCTGGCTGGGACCGCGGTACAGGTTCAGCTCCAGCCGCTCCAAGTCCAGCAGATTCAGCAGGATGTCCAGCGGCTGCCAGCTCGCCCCCGATTCGATCGTCATCCCCGCGCTCCCCCGAGCCTCCGTTGCCGCCGCCGTTCCGTCGAGCCGGCGAAGATACGCCGCCGCGCCCTCATCCGCGATCCGCCGAATGCGTTGGCAGAGATCGCGCCGCCGCCGGGCCGGCCGATCCGCCGGACGGAGCGTCGTCCATCGGGCACGCCTCCGTTTCAGCTCACTGGCACGCCGATGGTGAAGACGAGGTCGAAGCCGGTGTCTTCGTGTGACGTAGGCGCGCTGGCTGGAGATCACACCGGTGGCGCTCCCGGCGCCAACGTGGCTGGAGTGCGTGTGGGCGTGGATGCACAGCCGTGGAAAGCGAGCATCTCGGCAAACGGTCGCTTCAGGGATCCGCTCACGACCCGGCCGGCGGCTTCCCGTGTGATGGATCCGGATCGTGCGGGAGCACCGGCCCGGCGGGCACCGCGGGCGTGGTGTGGGCGAGGTGGAGGGCGACCAGGCGGGCGAGGAAGGTGGCGGGGAAGAGCTGGCCGAACACCGCCTCCAGGTTCGCCAGGCTGCGCGCCAGCGGGTTCACCGGAACGATGTCGCCGTAGCCGGCCGTGGTGATGGTGGAGAGGCTGAAGTACGACAGCTCGGCCGTGCGCGAACCGGCGCCGGTGGCCAGCATCCCGCTCCCGGCTGCCCGGAGCGCGCCGGGGGAGTGCGCCTCGATCAGCGAGTACGCGATGGCGAAGAGCGCGGCCACGTTCAGGTACACCAGCACCGCGCCCTGTACCCGGTGCGCCGTCACCCGCCCCGGCCCGAACGCCCGCCGCGCCACCAGCACCGTCACCAGAAGGTTGAAGCCGAACGCCACCAGCGCGATCAGCTCGTGCGGCGCCTCCACGCCCAGGCCGGCGCCCACGCGGTTCCACACGGCCGGCCCCGCCGCGAATGCGGCCAGGCTCAGCAGCAGCGCCGCGCGGATCCAGAGATTTCGGGTGAGCGCCACGGCGCAGACCCCCGCGAACACCAGGTGCGAGATGTCCAGCAGCGATCGCCCCGCCGCGTCCGACGCGGCGATCGGGATGGCGACGAAGGTCGTCAGGCACTGCGCCGCGAGCAGCGCGGTGAGACTCGCATCACCCCACCGCAGGCGCCGCTCGCGCGGCACGGGAACCTGCTTCTTCCGCCGGCCGCTCACCCCTTCCCTCACCCGCATCTCCCCTGACCGTTGGTATGGCCGCGTCCACCCCGCGAACGGGTGCACGTCCGCCGCGCGCCGGCATGTGGATCCCATGCACGCGCCGGACGCGGCGCCCGCTTCCGCCGCGAAGGTGCAATCCGCGGTCCGGCCGTCCGCCACCGGGCATCGCCCCCGCGCGGGCGGCGATGCATCGGCCGATGATCATAACGCCGCCCGATTACTGTACGATGACGGTGCCCTGCATCGCCGCGCCGTGGACGGCGCACTGGTAGGCGTAGGTGCCGGGCGTGGCGGGCATCGTCAGCCGCTGCGTGCCGGAGGTGAAGATCGGCGTGGCACCCACCGCGGCGGAGGCGAAGCTGGCGCTGTGGCGCGAGTTGTCCAGGTTCGTCCAGGTGACCACCGCGCCGGGCGACACGGTGAGGGTGGCCGGGCGATACGAGTTCGCCTGGATGCTGACGCTCCCCGGCGCCGGCGTGGGCGTCGCCGGGGCGGGTGTCGTGGGAGTGGCGGGCGTCGCCGGAGCGGGCGAGGTGAGCGGGGGCGCGAAGGGGTTGGCGAAGCGCGGCGCGGCGAGGAAGGCCGAGTCCGTGAGGGTGTTGAGGAAGGCGACCAGCGACGCCTTCTGCGCGGGGGTCAGGTTCAGGCGCCGGGGCGTGCCGTTCGGGGTGCGCAGGCGCGGATCGAGGTTCGGGTTGGGCTGCACGCCGGAATCGTAGAAATCCACCACCTGCGCCAGCGTGGTGAAGCGGCCGTCGTGCATGAAGCGCGGCCGCACCGCCACGTTGCGCAGCGACGGCGCCTTGAACGCGCCGCGCCCCGCGCCGGTGTCGGCGCTCACCACGTCGAGCCCGGTGTTGTGGATGGAGTCGCTCACCTGCGAGACCGTGGCGTGGCACGCCGCGCAGCCGCTGGCGCGGAAGAGCCGCTCCCCATCCACCTCCTGCGGCGTGAACACCGCGGCGAAGTTCGGCGTTCCCGCGGGGGTGAACGCGCGGTCGTAGCGCGAGCCGGTGGATACCAGCGAGCGCACGTACTGCGCGAGCGCCTTCGCCACGCGGTCGCCGGTGACCTCGGGCGTGCCGAAGGCGGCGGCGAAGAGCGGGGCGTAGAAGCGCGTCGCCTGGATCTTGGCGACCAGGTTCTCCAGCGGCATCCCCATCTCCGTGCCGTCCTGGATCGGGCGCAGCACCTGCGCCTCGAGCGTGGCCGCGCGCTCGTCCCAGAAGAAGCGCCCGCGGCGATAGAACCGCGCGTTCACCAGGCTGGGCGTGTGCCGCGCCGTGAGCGCGCCCGCGAAGCCCGCGCTGAGCCGCGGGGTGTCGCTGAAGCCGGCGAACGGGCTGTGGCACCCGCCGCACGAGAGCGCGTCGTTCGCCGAGACGCGCGTGTCGTAGAAGAGAACGCGGCCGAGCGTGGCGCCCGCGTTGGTGACCGGGTTGTCCGCCGGCGTGTTGTCGGTCGATACCACCGGGCCGCCGTTCCCCGGCACGCGGAAGTGCGCGGGGAGGAGAACGGCCGCGTCGGCGTAGTCGAACGGGGCTGCCGGGAGCGCCGGCGCCGCCAGCCCCTGCGCGAACGCGGCGATGGCGAAGCGGTCGCTGGCGGTGCGCCCCACCGCGTCCGTCGCCACGAGGGTCGCCCAGGTCACTCCCGGCGCCAGCGGCTCCCCCACCACCGTGGCGCCCGTGGCGGTCAGCCCGTTCGCCGCCCCCTCGAAGGTGATGCCGTACCGCAGCTCGCCGCCGCCGGTGAAGACGGTTCCGCCCTGCGTCGCGTCGTAGCTCACCGGCTGGCCCACGGTGATGCCCACCGCCACGTTTGGCCTCGCGAGCGCCGGCGGCGGGCTCGCGCGCGGGCTGTCCACCGGCGACGGCGCGTCGTCGCAGGCGGCGGTGATGGCGAGGCAGAGCAGCACGGCGGCGGGTGGCGGGCGAAGGCGCATGGGGTCGAGCCTCGGGCGGGATGGTGAGGTCGCGCGGTGGGTGAAGTTCTTCCGTGGAGACACGTCGTGCGGGCGACACCCTACCGGCCCGTCAGCCGCTCGTCCGCGTCGGCCGGTCCGGAGGTGCATCCGTCACCTCTGACCGTCTTCGCCGCGCGATCATTCCATGGATGCGGGCAGGGCGCGCCGAATCATCCCGTTGGCGCTCTCCCGGTTTCTGCATCTGCCGTCGGGCCAGGCGAGCACCGGCGGCTGAAGCCGCAGCAACGACCACGAAAAGCCTCGCAAACCGCGCGAGGCTTCAACTGCTCGGGTCTTTGCACAGGCGCCGAACCCGCAGTTCACCCTCCCCCGCGGAGCGCGAGGAGAGGCCGGGGTGGCGATTCGTCGAAGTTCGTCCGTCGTGCCTGGATCTCCGGATCGGGAGCTTGTCGCCGCCTCGCGCGGCGACTACATCGATCCATCGAAAACGCACATCGCCCGTCCAACCAATCGGGTGACTTCGACCCTGGAGATACGACGCATGGAAGCCACGCTGCTGGACGAGGCACGCGCCATCCACGGCCGGATGATCGCCGTGCGGCGGGAGCTGCACCGCCATCCCGAGCTGATGTACGACCTGCACCGCACCAGCGAGGTGGTGCGGCGAGAGCTGGACGCGCTCGGCATCCCCTACCGCTTTCCCGTGGCCGAGACGGGGATCGTGGCGACCATCGGCGCGGGCGACGGGCCGTGCGTGGCGCTGCGGGCGGACATGGACGCGCTCCCCATCCACGAGGAGGCGAACGTGGAGTTCCGCAGCGAGATCGACGGGAAGATGCACGCGTGCGGGCACGACTGTCACACCGCCATGCTCCTGGGCGCCGCGCGGCTGCTCAAGACGCGCGAGGGCAAGCTGGGCGGCACGGTGAAGCTGCTCTTCCAGCCGGCCGAGGAGGGTGGCGCCGGCGGGCTGCGCATGTGCGACGAGGGCGCGCTGGAGAACCCCAAGGTGCAGCGCGCCTTCGGGATGCACGTGTGGCCGACCATGCCCACGGGGCAGATGGGCTCTCGCGCGGGCACGCTGCTGGCCGCAGCGGGAAGCGTGGAGATCACCGTCACCGGCACCGGCGGGCACGCGGCGATGCCGCACCTGGCCGCCGACCCCGTCGTCACGGCCGCCCAGATCGTGTGCGACCTGCAGACCATCGTGTCGCGCGAGCTGGATCCGCTCAACTCGGGCGTGGTGAGCATCACCATGATCCACGGCGGCGACGCGTTCAACGTGATCCCGGCCGAGGTGCGGATCCAGGGCACCATCCGCTCGCTCACCACGCCCGGGCTCAAGTTCATCCAGGAGCGGGTGCGCGCCATCGCCGAGGGGACGGCGTCGGTGCACCGCTGCAAGGCCGAGGTGTCGTTCGAGACGGTGGAGTACCCGGCCACCGTGAACGACGCCGCCGCCTGGGCGATGGCGCGCGAGGTCGGCGCCGCGCTGCTGGGCGGCGACGCGGTGCACGAGGTGGCGCCGTTCATGGGCGGCGAGGACTTCTCGTACGTGCTGGAGCGCGTGCCGGGGTGCTTCGTCTTCCTCGGCGTCGGCAAGCCCGAGATCGGCGCCGACAAGAACCTTCACCACCCCGCCTTCGTCGCCGACGAAGACGCGCTGCCGATCGGCGCCGCGCTGCACGCCGGATTCGCCCTGCGCGCGCTGGAGGCGCTCGGAACGTAGGCGCGAGCGATCGTGGACGCGCCGAGCGAACGCGGGAAATCACGATTCAGTGTCCGTCACACGTCTGCTCAGTCGACTCACCCGCACATCGGGAGGAAGCAATGGCCAGACGGTACACGGGCAACATGAACGGGGAGCAGTACCTCGCGAACAAGAGCGCCAGCAAGAAGGAAGTTCACGATCTCGACAACGAGAAGACCGGCAAGAACGAGTGCCAGATCGACGAGATCATCAAGGCCAAGAACGACAAGCCGTACACCACGAAGAAAGCCGCGAACGACGACGGCTACGACAATTGCGCGCACTGCATCGGCGACTCGAAGAAGTAGAAGCGATCTACGGGCGCGTCCACGGCGCCTGAGCGGAATGCACGACGGGGCGCCAGCGATGGCGCCCCGTCTGGTTGAATCACCCCGGCGTTCAGGACGTCGGCCTTGGTGCGGGCTTCGGCTTCGCACCCTGCTGGGCTTCATTCCGCGCGTTGGCTTGGCCTTCCGGGTGCTCCGGATTCTTTCCCCGGCCTCGCTGCTCAGGCGGAACCTGTTTCTCGATGCCCTTCTTTGGCATTGTGACCTCCAGCGATGGGGATTGGGCCTACGGTCGCGGAATCAGGATCGCAATCTTTCAGCCACTCTTCGCGCTGCCTCGGCGCCTCGATGGAGGGGAGAGCCTCGACTGCGCCGTGCATCTTTCCCTTGCCTTGAGTACAGGTGCGATTGACGGCGGGCGGTGGGTTTGGGTAGAGTCGGGGGATGACGAACGAGCGAGAGCCGGGGGGCGCGGAGGCGGTGCGCGTGGCGTTCCAGGGCGAGCTGGGGGCGTACAGCGACGAGGCGGTGCGCCAGTACTTCGGCGGCGCGGCGGAGCCGGTGGCGTGCCGCGACTTCGACGGGGTGGGCGTGCGCACGATGGCGGGCGAGGTCGATTACGGGCTGCTCCCGATCGAGAACTCGCTCGCGGGGAGCGTGGTCGCCAGCTACGACGTGCTGGCGGCGACCGGGCTGCACGTGGTGGGCGAGATCATCTCCCCGATCCATCACTGCGTGCTCGCCATCCCCGGCGCGCCGGCGGATGCGGTCGCGCGCGTGCTGTCGCACCCGGTGGCGCTGGCGCAGTGCCGGCGCTGGCTGGCCGCGCATCCGCGCGTGGAGGCGGTCTCGTGGTACGACACCGCCGGCGCGGCGAAGGAGGTCGCGGCGCGCGGCGATCCATCCACCGCCGCCATCGCCGGCCGGCTCGCGGCGGAGCGCTACGGCCTCGCCATCCTCGACCAGCACGTGGAGGACCGGCCCGACAACCAGACGCGCTTCCTGGTGATCGCCCGGCCCGATTCGCCGCTCCCCCGCCCCGCCGCGGACACATCGGCCGGGATGAAGACGAGCCTGCTGGCCGAGACGGCGAACGTCCCCGGCGCGCTGCTGGGGCTGCTGCAGCCGTTCGCCGCGCGCGGCGTGAACCTCACCAAGCTGGAGTCGCGCCCCGCCGGGCAGCCGTGGAGCTACCGCTTCTTCCTGGAGCTGGAAGGCGCCGCCGACGCCTCGCCCGTGCGCGGTGCCCTGGCCGACGCGCGCGCCCACGCCACGTCCCTGCGCGTGCTCGGCAGCTACCCGCGCTGGCCCGCGTGAGCGCGGCCCTGCACGATCCTCAGGGGATCGTCACCGGTGCCTCTTCCACAGCCTCGCGCTGTTTGCGAGGCTTCCCGTAGTCGTTGCCGTGGCTTCCAGCCGCTCGGGATCGAGACCGGCCGAACGCCCCGCGGGGCAGATCCCGAACGAACCCATGCCCCGGCGTGGACCTCCGCGCCGGGGCATGTTCGTCTGGATGACCCGCCTCCGCCGATCCCGCGATCCCGCGGCGGCTACCGGCCCGCCTGCGCCGGCCGCGCCGGGCTGAAGTTCACGCGGCGCAGCTCGCGGATGCGGCCATCGTCTTCCCTCCCCTCCACCAGCTCGTAGCCGAGCAGCGCGAAGATGCGGCCGCGCAGGAAGATCGGCCGCGCGTTCCCGTACCAGTCCACGCAGCTGACCTTGCACCCGTCGTCGACCCCCGTGGTGTCGGCCGAGGCGAGGGCGCCGAGCTCGCGCAGGCGGAACGCCTGGTTGCGCAGGAAGAGCACCGAGGCCGAGCCGCGGTCCAGCTGCCGGTACCCCGGCCGCCCCGTCTCGGCGACCGGCAGGCCGAGCACGCCCACGTCCTGGCCGTCCGGCCGGTAGAAGAAGCCGTGCGTGCGCGTTTCCCCCTGCGACGCGTTCGGCCGCGTGTAGCGCTCCGCCAGCGCGGCCGACGCGCCCAGCCGCACACCGCTGAAGTGCAGGTCGCGCCCATCGGTGCCCACCACCACGGCGCCCGAGCCCATCGCCTCGATGCGGTCCACCGCGTGGGGCAGGCGAAGCGAATCCATCGCCGTGCCCGCCCAGCGCGTGGC
>Ga0247773_1000899_pt1 | contig 10283 bp, 6 predicted proteins | sample UWRJL092311B6_FD_179934 | JGI IMG/M metagenome (GOLD analysis project Ga0247773, IMG submission 179934) | Plant litter microbial communities from Arlington Agricultural Research Station in Wisconsin, United States - UWRJ-L092-311B-6 | ecosystem: Environmental > Terrestrial > Plant litter >...
CGATGTCGGCTCATCGCATCCTGGGGCTGGAGAAGGTCCCAAGGGTCCGGCTGTTCGCCGGTTAAAGCGGTACGCGAGCTGGGTTCAGAACGTCGTGAGACAGTTCGGTCTGTATCCGTCGTGGGCGTTGGAGGATTGATGGACGCCGTCCCTAGTACGAGAGGACCGGGACGGACCGACCTCTGGTGTACCGGTTGTCGTGCCAACGGCAGTGCCGGGTAGCTATGTCGGGACGGGATAACCGCTGAAAGCATCTAAGTGGGAAGCCCCTCCAAAGATGAATCCTCCCTGGAGCTATAAGCTCCCTGAAGGGCCGTGGGAGACCACCACGTTGATAGGCGGCAGGTGCAGGGCGCGTGAGCGCTAAAGCCGAGCCGTACTAAGGGCCCGTGAGGCTTGGCCGGTCAGCTGCGGGAGACGCAAGTCTCCCCGACCGGCCCAACGATCCGAGGACGCGCTGGTGCACGCGTCCTCCTCGACACTACCCAACCCAACTTCCCGATCCCGGTTTGTTTATGGCCGGTGGCTATGGCGCGGGGGATCCACCCGATCCCATCCCGAACTCGGAAGTGAAAACCCGCTGCGCGGATGGTACTGCCGGGGCCACCCGGTGGGAGAGTACGGCGCCGCCGGCCTACCATTCAAACGCCCGCTTCGATCAGTGATGATCGGGGCGGGCGTTTGCTGTGCCTGCGGGTTTTGTCGACAGACGGTGTCGGCGGAGGGTTCGAAGATGACGGCGGGGGAGATGGCGCACGGGGCGGGCGCCGGCGGAGGCCCCCACCCCGCGCGAGGCTCCGCCCGCGCTGCCCCTCCCCCGAAACAGCCCGGGAGAGGGGCGGTCGGCGTGGCCTGCAGAGGCCGGGTGCGCGCGGATGCATCGGCGTGGCGGGGTGCCGGGGAAGCGGGGGAGCGCGGATGTCGTGCGCGTGCGCGGAGTTGCGTGAGGGATGCGCGCCCGCAGGGCCGGGAACACGGCGGACCGCCTCCGCGGGTCAGTCCGACGAGGAGATGCATGGGCGGGCCGCCGTGGGCCCGGCGCCGTTGGCAACGGCGGTATCGTTGCCTACGGCGCGCGCAGCCCGGCCCCGCGAAGCGGGGACACGCCCAAACCCAGCCGTTGCCGTTCGTCCAAACACGAAGGGGTCCGCATCGCTGCGGACCCCTTCGTCGATCAGGCGGTCAGGGCTACCAGTCGCGGGCGGTGGTGGTGCCGCGGGGCTGGTCGGTGCCGTCGGTGTCGCTCACGCGCGGGGCGCGGTCGGTGCCCTGGTCGGTATCGCGCGAGGAGGATTCCATGGTGTCGCGGGCGACGGTGAGGTCGGCGGGGCGGTCATAGCCGTAGCCGCCTTCGCGGGCGCTGGCGGTCATCTCGGCCGGGTTCGAGTTGGTGTTGCTCTCGCCCAGGCGCTCGGACTCGTGGCCGGTCATCGACTGGCCCGGCGAGCTGCCCCGCATCTCGCCGCCATCCTGCGAGCCGCTGCCGCTCATCGAATCGCGTTCGACGGAGCCGCCCTGCATCCCCTCGCGCTCCACGGACGAGTCGCGCTGGAGCGAGTCGCGGTCCATGCCGCCCATCCCGTCGCGCTCGCGCTCGCTGCCCGAGCGATCGCTTTCCATCGAGCGGCCTTCCATGGGGGTCTCGTCCAGCTGCCGCTCCACCATGCCGGGATTGCTGTCGTTCCGGTCCATCGGTCCCTCCTGCGGGTTGCGGTTTCCGCCTGTCGCGGCGGGTGCCGCATCTCCATCGCAAATCGCATTCCGGTAACGACTTAGACGAACCTCCGCGGAGGTGTCGCCATCCCCGGTGGTCAGACGAACCAGCGGACGGCCAGGTCGGCGGCGCGGCGGGCGAGGCCGCCGGAGTACTTCGCGCGCAGGTAGGCGTCGGCGGCGCGCTTCAGCGATTCGGGGTAGGTGGGGTAGATGTGGATCATCCCCGAGAGATCGGAGAGCTTCAGGCGCTGGCGGACGGCGAGGACGGCTTCGTGGATCGTCTCGCCGGCGCGCGGGCCCACCACGTGCGCGCCCACGATGCGGCCCTTGGGGTCGAGCACCATCTTGGTGAGCCCTTCCGGATCGCCGTCGCAGAGGGCGCGGTCGAGGGAGTCGTGCTCATATCGGTAGACGCCGGCCTTGTCGCCCCACTCTGCCTTCGCCTCCGCCTCGGTGAGCCCCACGCGCGCCACCTCGGGCTCGGTGTAGGTGCACCAGGGGACCACGCGGTAGTCCACCTTGCGACGCAGCGGGAAGAGCGCGTTGGGGGCGGCGATGCGGGCCTGGTAGTCGGCCACGTGGGTGAAGCGGTAGGGCCCGACCACGTCGCCCGCGGCCCACACGTTGGAGGCGGAGGTGCGCAGCGCCGCATCGACCGCGACGCCGTCGTCGTTCACTTCCACGCCGAGCGCGTCCAGCCCCATCTCCTCCACGTTGGGACGTCGACCGGTCGCCACCAGCAGCTCGGCCGCGCGTACCTCCGTCTCCCCCGCGGCCGACGCGACGGTGGCGACCTTCGCGCCATCTTCCACGCGCACCCGCGTCACCTTCGCATCCATCAGCAGCGTGATGCCTTCACCCACCAGTTGGCGGTGGAGGATGGCGGCGATCTCGGGGTCCTCGCGCTCGAGAACCTGGCTTCCTGCGGCGACTACGGTGACGCGCGAGCCGAGGCGGGCGAAGGCCTGCGCCATCTCGATGCCGATGGGGCCGCCGCCCAGCACCAGCATGGACGACGGGAGCTCGCGCAGCCCCCACAGCGTTTCGTGCGTGAGGTAGCCGGCGTCTTCCAGCCCGGGGACCGGGGGGACGGCGGTGCGCGAGCCGGTGGCCAGGATCCAGCGTTTCGCCTGGATGCGGCGGCCGTCCACCTCCGCCTGCTCGGGGGAGAGGAAGCGGGCGCGGCCCTGGGTCACGTCCACCCCCAGCGACCGGAAGCGCTCGGGCGAGTCGTGCGGCTCGATCTGGGCGATGATGGCGTGCACGCGCTCCATCACCTTCGCGAAGTCGGCCCGGCCGCCCTGGACGTCGATGCCGTAGCTGGCCGCGCGGCGCAGGGTGTGGAGCACGGAGGCGGAGCGGATGATGGCCTTGGACGGAACGCAGCCGGTCCACAGGCACTCGCCGCCCAGCCGGTGCTGCTCGACCAGCGCCGTCTTGGCCCCGATCCCCGCCGACACCGCCGAGGAGACCAGCCCCGCCGTCCCTCCCCCGATCACCGCCAGGTCGTAGCGCTCCACGGCCGTCTTTCGTTGAAATGTCATTCGATCGCCCACGTCGAACGAGTCGGCGTATTTCCCAGCATCCTCAACCACAACCGCATGAACACGGAGGAAGCGGAGAAAACGGAGGGAACGGAGAACTGCGTGCGCGCCCAGACTTTCCCGCTGTTCTCCGCTTCCTCCGCTCTCTCCGCTGCTCCGTGTTCACGCGGTTGGGAGGGCCCGGGGCCGAGCGGGCCATCATCCCTCGGCCCTTCTCCCGAGCAGCAGAAGAAGGGGGGAACTGCTGAACGGCATCAGTGCAGGAGAGGACGCGCGGGCCTCGCCCGGGCACAAACGTGGCACGCAGGGCACGCAGGCTGTATCTATATACGCTTCAACGCCAACCGAGTCCACGGGCGACACGGTCGCCCCCAACCCCTTCCGCGCGCGGCAATGGCGGTTTCCTGGAAGCGTTTCGACAAGGAGCTCTGGCGCACCCGCGCCCGCGCCGGGTGGGCGCGGCTGAAGGAGGCGTGGGGCGACCGCGGCGAGCGCAAGATCGTGATCGGGCTGGGGCTGGTGAGCGTGGCCAGCTGCGCCACGGGCGCCACCGCGGCCGCGTGGACGCGCGCGTGCAGCGGCACCTGCCCCACGGCCACGCAGGTGCAGGAGTTCGCCCCGCGGCAGGCCAGCCAGGTGCTGGACGCGCGCGGCGCGCTGCTGGGCTCGTTCTACCGCGAGCGCCGCACGCTGATCTCCATCCGCTCGCTGCCGCGCTACGTGCCGCTGGCGTTCGTGGCCATCGAGGACGCGCGCTTCTTCCACCACGAGGGGGTGGACCCGGTGCGCGTGCTGGGCGCCATCAAGGACAACGTGCTGGGGGGGTTCGGCAGCACGGGGGGCAGCACCATCACCATGCAGCTGGCCCGCAACATGTTTCCCCAGCAGCTGCCGCCCAACGAGAAGAGCGTGCGGCGCAAGCTGGCCGAGGTGAAGCTGGCGCTGGAGATGGAGGGCTCGCTCAGCAAGGAGCGGATCCTGGAGCTGTACATCAACCACATCTACCTGGGCGCCGGCGCCTACGGGGTGGAGGCGGCGGCACGCACCTACTTCAACAAGCCGGCGTCGCAGCTCTCCATCACCGAGGCGGCCACCATCGCGGGCCTGCCGCAGGCGCCCAGCGCCTACAACCCGCGCGAGCACCCCGACCGCGCCCAGCGCCGGCGCGACCGCGTGCTCGACCGCATGGCCCAGTCGGGGGTGATCACGCGCGAGCAGGCCGACCGCGCCAAGGCCGAGCCGCTGGTGCTGCCGCCGCCCAGGGGGGCGATCCGCGCGCCATACTTCGTGGAGCAGGTGCGGCGCGAGCTGGAGCAGCGCTTCGGCGAGCTGCTGTACACGGGCGGGCTCAAGATCTACACCGGCATCGACCCCGTGCTGCAGCAGACCTCGGAGCAGGCGCTGGAGCAGCAGCTGCGCGCCATCGAGCACGGCGAGTACGGCGGCTACGGCCACCCCACCTACGAGAAGTTCACCGCGGGGCTGAAGGCCGGCGAGCCGGTGCGCTTCACGCCCTACCTGCAGGGCGTGGTGATGGTGATGGACCCGGGCACGGGCGTGGTGCGGGCGCTGGTGGGCGGGCGCGACTTCTCGCAGAGCCAGTTCAACCGCGCCACGCAGGCGCTGCGGCAGCCAGGGTCGAGCTTCAAGCCGTTCGTGTACGCGGCGGCGCTGGAGCACGGCCGCTCGCCCAACTCGGGGGTGGACGACGACCCCATCTCCATCCCCACCGGCGACGGGACGTACTGGAGCCCCAAGAACTACGACGGGCGCTACAGCGGGTGGACCACCATGCGCACGGGGCTCAAGTTCTCCAAGAACATGGTGGCGATCCGGCTGGGACGCGAGGCGGGGATCGAGGCGGTGCGCAGCATGGCTGCGCGCGCGGGGATCGAGACGCGCATCCCCGGCTACCCGTCGGTCTACATCGGCGCGGCGGCGGTGTACCCGGCCGACCTGATCGCCGCCTACGCAACCTTCGAGAACGGCGGCTACCGCGTGCCGCCGCGCTACGTGGTGCGCGTGGAGGACCACCAGGGCCGGTTGCTGTGGGCGCCGCCGCAGTACCCCGAGCCCACGGTGGACCCGGGGATCGCGTGGCTGATGACCGACATGATGCGCGGCGTGGTGGACGGCGGCACCGGCTACCCGGCGCGCGACCCCGCCGTGGGCGGCCTGAGCTACGACATCCCCGCGGCGGGGAAGACGGGCACCACCAACGACAACACCGACGTGTGGTTCGTGGGCTTCACTCCCGACCTGCTGGCCGGGGTGTGGATCGGGATGGACAACCCGCGCAGCATCATCGCCGGCGCCACCGGCGGCACGCTGGCGGTGCCGATCTGGGCGCGGGTGATGCGGCGCTTCTACCTGGGCCGCAAGCCGCCCGTGAACGCCTGGCCCCGGCCGCCGCAGGTGGTGGCGCGGCGGGTGGGCGGCGGGCGGGTGCTGGCGGCCAACTGCGACTATGGCGGCGAGATCGACTACTTCGCGGCGAAGTTCGCGCCCGAGCCCAGCTGCCCCGAGCGCCGGGCCGAGCCGCAGTTCGTGGACCCCACGCCCGAGCTGCCGGGGCGCCCCATCTTCCCCGGCCAGAAGAAGGTGCCGCTCCCGGGCGACTTCGTGAACCCCGCCGAGGCGCCGCCCGCGAAGCCCTGAGCCGCCGCTGGCGCGCGGATCTGAATGCGAGGAGTCCCTCTTCCGGCCTGCCCGGGAGGGGACTTCTCTTTGCGGCGAGGATGCCGGTCTCATTCCAGATCCGGCTGAACTGCTTTCTCACACAGAGGCACGGAGACACAGAGAACTGAGAATTGTGTGACATTGCCGTGCCGGACCCAGAGAATGCGCGGTACCCGGCCGATCTCGAACCACCGACGACTCGTCAGGGCGTCGCCCCCGCTGGCGCGCCGCCCTGCACGCAGGCCTGGTACGAGGTCGCGTCCAGGTTGCGGATGCCGCACCAGTACGCAACCCAGTTGCTCGGGTTGGGGTTCTGCCCCGCGTGGCCGCCGCTGTAGTTCAGCTCCCACGCCGCGCGCACCGTGCTGTCGCTCGCGATGAGCGACACCGCGGAGAGCATCGACGCGCCGGTGACGGCCGACTGCCGGTAGGTGGCGCCGAAGTCGAAGAGCGTGTTCCACCCGGTGGGGAACCCGGCCGCCGTCGAGGCGCCGGTGAGGGCGTAGGCCGTGTAGTCTAGCACCTCGCCCGCGGGGCCCAGGCGCATGGTCAGGAAGCCGGGGTTGTTGTAGAAGAGCGGGGTGACCGCGGGGATCCCCACGTCGGGCACGCCGCCGGTGCCGGCCGGGTAGACGCGGAACTCGTCCATGTGCGTGTGGCCGGTGAGCTGCAGCGCCACCGTGCCCGCGTTGGCGATGACGGTGGAGTCGTACCGCGCGGAGATGGTGGTGTCCATCATCAGCACCGGCGTGCCGGAAAGGGACGAGTAGATGTCGATGCCCGGGGGGATGTGCGCGGCGAGCCAGGCCCGGCCGTTCGCCGCGCGCGTGGCGTCCAGGACCCGGCCCAGCCAGGCGAGCTCGGCGGCCCCGCGGTCGGGCCCGCAGGCGGGGTCGTAGTCGCGCGACCAGTAGATGTCGTTCAGCATCACCAGCGTCACCCCGGCCGCGGGCGGGCGCGCCGTGTAGTAGCCGCCCGAGTCGAACGCGGCGACGAAGCCCGGCGCGCCGCCGCCGCGCTGGGCCAGCGGCGCCCAGCTGCGCGCGGCCGAGCGCTGGAACTGCGTGTCCATCCCGTAGTCGTCGCACCCCGAGTCGTTGTTGCCGATGCCCGGGTAGACGGGAACGCTTGCCGGAACGAGCGACGCCATGTAGAGGGCCATGAACGCCATGGTCGAGTCGGCGAAGGCGGCCGCGCCCGCCGTGGCCGTGTCGCCGAAGATGTCGGTGTAGCTCTTTTCGAAGTTGTGGGCCAGGAAGTCGCCCGTGACCACCACGAACGCGGGGTTGGGAGCCGCCGCCCGCATGGCCGCGCCCGCCGAGCGCAGGAGCGGGAAGTTGCTGTCCTTGCCGTAGGGGCTGGGCGCCGTGTCGGTGGAGGTGGCGAGGATGCCGGCCCAGGCGGTGGTGGGCGTGGAGCGCAGCCTCCTCACGATGTCGGTGCCCGCGGCGTACGGGCTGAAGTGGAGGTCCGACACCAGCAGCACCGTCGCGTCCTGGCCGCGCGCGGCGCGCGGCGGAGCGGCAGGCCCGCCACCCGGCTGCACCCGCCCGGCCGTGCCCGCGCAACCGGCGAGCGCGGCCCAGCCGGCGAGCGCGAGGGTGCAGGGGAAGCGCGAACATATGCGTGGAACAGCGATGGCCTTTGGAGAGCGGTCGGGCACGGGGGTGACGGGGAGCATCGAAGGCGTCTCGCGGGCGTGGGGTGGAGGATCCGAACCAGCGACGGGTCGCGGTTCGCCGGCTGCATTTTGGCGGAGTATACCCGCGGGCGCACAGCCACTGCAAGCAAATCGATCATTGGCGGGAGATGGCCGGACTCACCCGGTGCGTGGCGGTCCGTCGGGTTGGCCGGCGGAGGCACCGCGCGTGTTGCCCACAGATGTTTGTAGAAGCATCTATTCTCGTGAAAGATAAGCCTTCATCCTTCTCCTCCCCATTCGACCGGAAGATTTCCATGACACGGCTGGACGAAGCTGGCGACGCATCATCCCGCGAAAAGAGTGGAGAACCGGCCGCGCGGAGCATGGCCGGGATGAACGTGGTGATGTTCATCACCGACCAGGAGCGGGCGATCCAGCACTTTCCCCCCGGCTGGGCGCGCGAGAACCTGCCGGGGCTCACGCGCCTGCAGCGCCACGGCGTCACCTTCGAGCACGCCTTCACCAACAGCTGCATGTGCTCGCCGGCGCGCTCCACCCTGATGACCGGCTTCTTTCCCGCCCAGCACGGGGTGAAGTACACGCTGGAGGAGGACATGCCGGCCGACCAGTACCCGCAGATCGAGCTGCCGCTGGAGCTGAAGAACGTGGCGTCGGTGATGAAGGCGGCGGGGTACACCGTGGTCTACAAGGGGAAGTGGCACCTGAGCAAGAAGACGCGCCCCCACGCCTGGGTTCCCGAAGACGTGGGGCAGTACGGCTGGTCGCGGTGGAACCCGCCCGACGCGGGCGCCAACCAGGACATCGACCAGGCCGGCGGCGGCTGGCCCAACCACGACGGGCGCTTCATGGAGCAGGAGGGCGTGAGCCCCGTGGTGGGCAACGAGGGCGCCATTGAGTACCTCCGCGCGGAAGCGGCTCGGCAGCAGCCGTTCTTCATGGTGATCTCGCTGGTCAACCCGCACGACGTGCTGTTCTACCCCAGCACCTACCGCAAGGCGGGGTACGAGGCGAAGCGGTGGTTCGAGGGCGACATCGGGCTTCCCGCGACGGTGGACGAGGACCTGTCCACCAAGCCGGGCGTGCAGCAGCAGTTCCTCAACCTGTTCAACGTGACGGGCGCGCTGACCAGCGACGAGATGCAGCGCGACTACCTCAACTTCTACGGCAACCTGATGCGGGCGTCGGACGAGTACCTGGTGCAGGTGCTCGACACGCTGGATGCCACCGGGCTGATGGACGACACCGTGGTGATCCGCACGTCGGACCACGGCGAGATGGGGCTGGCGCACGGGGGGCTGCGGCAGAAGAACTTCAACTTCTACGAGGAAGCGCTGCGCGTGCCGCTGATCTATTCCAGCCGCAGGCTCTTCCACGAAAGCCGCAGCTGCGAGGCGCTGGTGAGCCACGTGGACTTCCTCCCCACGCTGGCCGGCCTCTTCGACGCGCCGCGCGAGGCGCGCGAGCCGCGGTGGGAGGGCGTGGACTATTCGGCCAAGGTGCTGCACCCCGACGCGGGGCCGCCCCCGCAGGACTACGTGCTGTTCACGTGGGACGACTGGCAGGCCGGGCAGGCGAGCGGGCCCTACCTGCCGCCGCCCAACCACATCGTGAGCATCCGCGAGCCGCGCTGGAAGCTGGCCAAGTACTACGACGCCAACGGAAACGAGGAACCGCAGTGGGAGATGTACGACCTGCTGCACGACCCGCTCGAGCGCGTGAACCTGGCCTGGCCCGGCCACCCTCGCACGCCCGAGCAGGAGGAGGAGCTCCACCGCCTGCGGCGCCGGCTGGAGGCGGCGCAGCAGGAACGTCTCCAACCGCTGCCCAGCACGCAGCAGTCGCCCGTGGTGCAGGTGCCGCCCACTCCCCAGCAGGTCCTGGCGGCGCTGCAGGCCGCGAAGGCGGGGTCATCCGGATCGTCGGGGTCATCCGGATCGTCGGGATCACCCGGGTCATCGGGCTCATCCGCGGGCGATGCCGGGCTGACTGCGTGAACACGGAGCAGCGGAGAGAGCGGAGGAAACGGAGAACAGCAGGAACGTCTCCGCTTCCTCCGCTCTCTCCGTTCCCTCCGTGTTCAAGCGGTTGCGGAGCGGGCGCTCGGATCGAATCTCCGAGGAATCATCGGAGGACGTGAACGCACGTGAACGGAGGGCGAGACGGGGACGCGGGGAGGCGAAGCTCTCCGCGACCCCCCCGCGTGTTTACGGCTGCCGCGCCGCTAAATCGTTCGGCGGAACGGGCTTCGATGCACCGGCACGGTTCACGCACTGGGACTGCCGCACCCTGTGACCCGAGCCTGACCCGATGAAACGAAAAATCACCATCGCCCTCTCCGTCATGCTCGCGCTGGCGGTGATCGGCTTCGCGTGGCTGTGGTTCGCGCCGTGCGGCATGGGCGGCTGCGCCTCCGTGACCGAGCTGGAGAGATACCAGACCGAGGGCTCGCAGCTGCTGGACGTGAACGGCCGCCCCTTCGCCACGCTGGGGATGGGCAGCCGCCGCGTGGTGCCCGTGGACTCGCTCCCCAAGTACGTGACGCAGGCGTTCCTGAGCGTGGAGGACCGCCGCTTCTACGAGCACGGCGGGGTGGACTGGAAGCGCTTCGCCGGGGCCATGCTGAGCAACGTCAAGGCGGGCGGCGTGGCCGAGGGCGGGAGCACCATCACCATGCAGCTCGC
>Ga0247773_1000900_pt1 | contig 10275 bp, 8 predicted proteins | sample UWRJL092311B6_FD_179934 | JGI IMG/M metagenome (GOLD analysis project Ga0247773, IMG submission 179934) | Plant litter microbial communities from Arlington Agricultural Research Station in Wisconsin, United States - UWRJ-L092-311B-6 | ecosystem: Environmental > Terrestrial > Plant litter >...
TGCCGCGCCAGGGCCCGCCCCGCTAGGCTCGCGGGTGTGAACGGCACGCTGACGGTGATGAAGGGCCATGGCACCGAGAACGACTTCGTGGTGCTGCCCGACCTGGACGCGGTGGTGTCGATGTCGCCCTCGATGGTGCGGGCACTGTGCGACCGGCGAGCGGGCATCGGCGCCGACGGCGTGCTGCGGGTGACCCGGACGGCGCTGGCCACCGAGCCGGACGTCCGGTCCCAGGCGGGCGTCGCCGAGTACTTCATGGACTACCACAACGCCGACGGCTCGATCGCCGAGACCTGCGGCAACGGCCTGCGGGTGTTCGGGCGTTACCTCGAGCACGCCGGACTGGCCGGTGCCGCCGGCGTCACGGTGGCGACCCGGGGCGGCCCGCGGGCGCTGAGCTTCGACGGCGCGGACGTCACCGCCGAGCTGGGCCCGGCCACCATCCGGCCGGAGCGGCCGGTGGTCAGTGTCGCCGGGCTGACCGGCGAGTTCGAGTCGGTGGCCCTGGAACTGCCCAATCCGCACGTGGTGGTGCAACTGCGCTCGGAGCAGGACCTGGACGCGCTGCGGCTGACCGAGGCGCCCCGGGTGCTGCCGGGGCTGCCGGAGGGCCAGAACGTCGAGTTCGTGGTGCTGACCGGCCCTCGCGAGCTGCGGATGCGGGTGCACGAGCGGGGCTCGGGCGAGACCCGCTCGTGCGGCTCGGGAATCGCCGCCGCGGTGGTCGCGGTGGCCGGTCCGGCGGCCGGCCGGGGGGAGTGGACCGTGCGGGTGCCCGGCGGCCGGTGCCGGGTGTGGTGGAACGCCGACGGCGGCCTGGTGCTGTCCGGCCCGGCGGTGCTGGTGGCCAGCCTGGAGCTGGCGCCGGAGTGGCTGGCAACCCACCGCTGATCGGTAGCCGGCTCCGCGCCGATCCGGTCGCTGGCGCCGTGCCGATCCGGCGGGTGGCCGTTCTGCGGCGAAATTTCCTCGCCGTCAGCCGCCACGGCTGTCACCATGGAGGTAATGACTGCTTACCGACGCAACGAAGACACCGCCGCACCGGCCTCCGGCTATGCCGGCCATAACGATCAGCCCGATGGCTCCATCCAGCTTGAGTACGTCGACGAGTCTGACCTCACCGGCGACTCCGAAGCCGACTTCACCCTGGGCGAGTACGACCTGTCCGAGCGGGCCGCGCTGCGCCGGATCGCCGGGCTGTCCACCGAGCTCACCGACATCACCGAGGTCGAATACCGCCAGCTGCGCCTGGAACGGGTGGTGCTGGTCGGGGTGTGGACCACCGGAACCCTGACCGAGGCCGAGAACTCGATGCACGAGCTGGCCCGGCTGGCCGAGACCGCCGGTTCGGAGGTGCTCGACGGCCTGGTGCAGCGCCGCGACCGACCGGACCCGGCGACCTACATCGGCTCGGGCAAGGCCAAGGAACTGCGCGACATCGTTGCCGCCACCGGCGCCGACACCGTCATCTGCGACGGCGAGCTGACGCCGGGCCAGCTGCGGCAGCTGGAGCAGGTCGTCAAGGTCAAGGTGGTCGACCGGACCGCCCTGATCCTCGACATCTTCGCCCAGCACGCCCGGTCCCGGGAGGGCAAGGCGCAGGTCGAGCTGGCCCAGCTGCAGTACCTGGTACCGCGGCTGCGCGGCTGGGGCGAGTCGCTGTCGCGGCAGGTCGGTGGCCGGGCGGCCAACGGTGTCGGCATCGGCGGCCGCGGCCCGGGTGAGACCAAGCTGGAGATCGACCGCCGCCGGATCACCGCCCGGATGGCCAAGCTGCGCAAGGAGATCTCGGGCATGAAGACCGCCCGGGACGTCAAGCGCGCCCGGCGCGACAACAACGAGGTGCCCTCGGTGGTGCTGGCCGGTTACACCAACGCGGGCAAGTCCTCGTTGCTCAACCGGCTCACCGGCGCCGGCGTGCTGGTGGAGAACGCGCTGTTCGCCACCCTGGATCCGACCGTCCGGCGGGCCGAGACCACCGACGGCCGGGTCTACACGCTGTCGGACACGGTGGGCTTCGTCCGGCACCTGCCCCACCAGCTGGTCGAGGCGTTCCGTTCCACGCTGGAGGAGGTCGCCTCGGCCGACCTGATCCTGCACGTGGTGGACGCCGCCGACGACGACCCGGAGGCACAGATCCGGGCGGTGCGCGAGGTGCTGTCCGACATCGACGCCCTCGACGTGCCGGAGCAGATCGTGTTCAACAAGGCCGACGCCGCCGACGCCGAGACGGTGCTGCGGTTGCGCAGCCTGGTGCCGAACGCGCTGTTCGTCTCGGCGCTCACCGGTACCGGGATGGCCGAGCTGGCGGACGTCATCGAGGCCGGCCTGCCCCGTCCGGACCGGGCCGTGCAGGTGCTGCTGCCCTACACCCGCGGCGACCTGGTGGCCCGCATCCATGCCGACGGCGAGGTGCTGTCAGAGGAGCACACCGGCGACGGGACCTTGATCAGTGCCCGGGTGCGTTCGGAGCTGGCCTCGGCGGTCCAGCAGTTCGCCGTCGAACCGATCGCGGCGGTGCCGGCCGGCGAACGATGAACCAGCACCTGCTCGCGAGCAGCGGGTAACCTGAATCCGGAGTCGTTCTCGACGTCGGGCTAGGAGAGAAGATCATGGGCTGGGAATCGCCGTCGCACTGGGTGATCATCGCGTTGGTCGTCGTGGTGCTGTTCGGATACAAGAAGCTGCCGGAGATGTCGCGGTCGGTGGGCCGGTCGTTGCGGATCTTCAAGACCGAGATCAAGGGCATGGGCCAAGACGACGCCGCTCGGGACTCCGCCGAGGCGGCTGTGCCGCCCACCACCCAGCCGCCGACCGTCAGCACTCCGGTGGTGGTGCCCCCGGTGGTGGCCCCTGGAGCGATCGTCGAGCCGCCCGTCACCCCGTCGGCCGTCGCGCCGGTGGCCCCCGCGGTCCCGCCCGCTCTGGAGAAGCCCCAGCAGGCATCCCAGCAGGGCACCCAGGCCTAGCCCGGCCCCGCCGGGGTCCCACGTACCCGGCAGGGCTTCGCTACGCGGTTCGAGCCGCCGTCACACCTTGCGCAGGACCGCCACGACCCGTCCCAGGATGGTCGCATCGTCGGCCGGGATGGGGGAGTAGGCCTCGTTGTGCGGCAGCAGCCAGGCGTGGCCGCCGCGGCGCTGCAAGGTCTTGACGGTGGCCTCGCCGTCGATCATGGCCGCCACGATCTCGCCGTTGTCGGCGTTGGGCTGCTGGCGCACCACCACCCAGTCGCCGTCTGCGATGGCGGCATCCACCATCGAGTCGCCCTGCACCCGCAGCAGGTACAGGGTCCCCTCGCCGACCAGGGTGCGCGGCAGCGGGAAGACATCCTCCACGACCTGCTCGGCGAGGATCGGCCCACCGGCGGCGATCCGGCCGATCAGCGGCACCAACACCGCCTCGGGCTGATCGCCGTACAGCGCGTCGTCGCCGACCAGCTGCGGCGGGGTCACCGGCTCGTCCTCGGGGGAGCGCACGTCCAGCGCCCGGGGCTTGTTCGGGTCGCGCCGGATGAAGCCCTTGGCCTCCAGGACGGCCAGCTGGTGGCTGACGCTGGAAGTGGACTGCAGACCGACGGCGTCGCCGATCTCGCGCATGCTCGGCGGGAAGCCGCGCTGCTGGACGGTGTTGCGGATCACGGTCAGGATGGTCCGCTGCCGCGCGGTCAGCCCGTCTCCCCGGTCGTGGTCGGGGAATTCGGCGATGGAACTGTTCCTGGGTCGTCCCGGTCCGCGTCGCGGTGGTGGCTTCGGGGGCTTGGGCACCGGAGTCTCCCTGTCTGTCTGGCCTGGCGGCCGTCCGCGCCCGCCGGGGAACCACCCTCGGCCGACGTGCCGTCCTCAGGACGAGCGTGCCGAAAGTAGCGCCTCAGCAGTAACGATTCAAACACCTGTTCGATTCGGCGTGTCGAGAATCTGGTTTCTGTCGGAGGCTTGTAGTAGACATCGATACATGCCGGTGATCGAACGAATGTTCGACCATCAGCGTACTGGCCACGGCAGTTCCCGTGGGTCAGAACCAGTGAGGAGCAACGGCATGTCAGTCGCAACCGAGTTCTCGGCAACGGTGTCCACCCCCGCCCCGGCCGGGCGGCCAGCACGTCCCGGCGCACCTGCCGGCCGGCCCCGGCTGCGGTTGGTGCCGCCGACGGACGGCTGCGTGCCCGGCCCCCGCAGGGTCGGTGGCTCGCGCCGGAGCACCGGGCGGGTAGCGGCCCCATCCCGGCCCATCCCGGTCGCCGGCGATCTGCCGCAGGCGTTGCAGGCGGACGGAATCGGCGCCGCGCGGCTCGAGGCGCGGCCGCTGCGGCTGACCCGGCGCGGTGTGCTGGCGAGTGCGATCGGGCTGGCCGTGGTGGGCGGCCTGTTGCTGCTGGTCGCCTCGCTGTCCACCGGCTCGTCCGCCGCCCGGCCCGCCGCGGTGCCCGGCTCGGTGGTCACCGTTCAGCCCGGCGACACGCTGTGGTCGATCGCCGGCCAGGTGGCGCCGGGGCACGACCCGCGCCGGGTGGTGGAACGGCTCCGAGAGGTGAACCACCTGTCCTCGGTCTCCCTGACGCCTGGCCAAACCCTCAAGGTCGGCTAGAGGTTGAATCCTGGGCTGCAGGCGTTCCCAGGGGCCGGATGACACGGCTGGAATTCCTTCGGCGGCAGTACTTGCGGAACAGCCGGTCAGGCTCTAGCGTTCCTACATGTAGTAGTTACAAGCATGTACTTCGTCCACAGGTTGGGGTTTGCTAGTCCCCAGGGCGTCAACAGCACAGGGCGGGTTCTCCACTACTCGTCCCCAGGTTGTCGACAGGAACCTGTTGATAGCGGCCCTCGGACGAGGTGCGGGCGGTGCGCACAACGACGTTCGCATCCCTCGCAGGTTCAGCTGGATTTAACGACAGCCAACGGCAAGCAACGGCGAGGGAGCCATCCGAATGCGGTGCCCGTACTGCCGACACCCCGACTCGCGGGTCGTCGACTCGCGCGAGCAGGACGAGGGCCAGGTCATCCGGCGGCGGCGCGGCTGCCCCGAGTGCGGCAAGCGGTTCACCACCGTCGAAGAGGCCACCCTGGCTGTCATCAAGCGCAGCGGGGTGACCGAGCCGTTCAGCCGGCAGAAGGTCATCAACGGCGTGCGGCGGGCCTGCCAGGGCCGGCCGGTCGACGAGGACGCACTCGCCCAGCTGGCCCAGACGGTCGAGGAGACCATCCGGGCCACCGGCTCGGCCGAGGTACCGGCGCCCGAGGTCGGGCTGGCCATCCTCGGCCCGCTGCGCGCGCTGGACGAGGTCGCCTACCTGCGCTTCGCCAGCGTCTACCAGTCGTTCAGTTCCGTCGAGGACTTCGAGAAGGCGATCAGCGAGCTGCGGGCCGAGCACCGTAGCGCCGGCGCGGCCGCGGATCGCCTGTCAACACCACAGCAATCACACGGGATCACCAAGGAAAAGGGGCACAGCGGGTTATGACCGAAGTTGTCGAAGGCGGGTCCGGCAGTTCCTCGTCGAATGCGAAGAAGGCGGCCGGCTCCAAGCATGCCGGGGATCCGCGCTCGCTCAAGGCCAGCGCCAAGGACCAGCCGGTGTACCCCGCCAACGGGCTGGTCATCGAGCGCGTCTACACCACCGAGGGAGTGCATCCCTACGACGAGATCGACTGGGAACGCCGCGACGTGGTGATGACCAACTGGCGCGACGGCACCGTCAACTTCGAGCAGCGCGGTGTCGAGTTCCCCGAGTTCTGGTCGGTCAACGCGGCCAACATCGTCACCACCAAGTACTTCCGCGGCGCGGTCGGCTCCGAGCAGCGCGAGTGGTCGCTCAAGCAGCTCATCAACCGGGTCGTGCACACCTACCGGGTGGCCGGTGAGGAGTACGGCTACTTCCGCACCGCCTCCGACGCCGAGATCTTCGAGCACGAGCTGACCTGGATGCTGGTGCACCAGGTGTTCAGCTTCAACTCGCCGGTCTGGTTCAACGTCGGCACCACCTCGCCCCAGCAGGTCAGCGCCTGCTTCATCCTGGCCGTCGACGACACCATGGACTCGATCCTCAACTGGTACCGCGAGGAGGGCCTGATCTTCAAGGGCGGCTCCGGCGCCGGGCTGAACCTGTCGCGGATCCGCTCCTCCAAGGAGCTGCTGTCCTCCGGTGGCACCGCCTCCGGCCCGGTCAGCTTCATGCGCGGCGCGGACGCCTCGGCGGGCACCATCAAGTCCGGCGGCGCCACCCGACGGGCCGCCAAGATGGTGGTGCTCGACATCGACCACCCCGACATCGTCGAGTTCGTCGAGACCAAGGCTCGCGAAGAGGACAAGATCCGGGTGCTGCGCGACGCCGGCTTCGACATGGACCTCGGCGGGGCCGACATCACCTCGGTGCAGTACCAGAACGCCAACAACTCCGTCCGGGTCTCGGACGAGTTCATGCACGCCGTCGAGGAGAGCAGCCAGTTCGGCCTGCGGGCCCGGGAGACCGGCGAGGTCATCGAGACCATCGACGCCAAGCAGCTGTTCGGCAAGGTCGCCCAGGCCGCCTGGGGTTGCGCCGACCCCGGCATCCAGTACGACGACACCATCAACGACTGGCACACCAACCCCGAGTCCGGCCGGATCACCGCGTCCAACCCGTGCTCGGAGTACATGAGCCTGGACAACACCTCGTGCAACCTGGCGTCGCTGAACCTGATGAAGTTCCTCGGCACCGACGGCACCGGCAACTCCTTCGACTCGACCCGGTTCGTCAAGGCGGTCGAGCTGATCATCACCGCGATGGACATCTCGATCTGCTTCGCCGACTTCCCGACCGAATCGATCGGCGTCAACACCCGGGCCTACCGGCAGCTGGGGATCGGCTACGCCAACCTCGGTGCGCTGCTGATGGCCTCGGGGCTGGCCTATGACTCCGACGCCGGCCGGGCAATGGCCGCCGCCATCACCTCGCTGATGACCGGCACCGCCTACCGCCGCTCGGCCGAGCTGGCCGGCGTGGTCGGCCCGTACGACGGTTACGCCCGCAACGCCGAGGGCCACGCCCGGGTGATGCGCAAGCACGCCGCCGCCAACGACAGCGTGCGGTTCTTCCACGAGACCGACAAGGCGGTGCTGGGCCGGGCCACCGAGGAATGGGCCAAGTGCCTCAAGATCGGTGCCACCAACGGCTGGCGCAACGCCCAGGCCTCGGTGCTGGCACCGACCGGCACCATCGGCCTGATGATGGACTGCGACACCACCGGCATCGAGCCGGACCTGGCGCTGGTGAAGTTCAAGAAGCTGGTCGGCGGCGGCTCCATGCAGATCGTCAACCAGACGGTGCCGCGGGCGCTGCGGGCGCTGGGCTACCAGCAGGAGCAGATCGAGGCGATCGTCGAGTTCATCGCCGAGCACGGGCACGTGCAGGACGCCCCGGGCCTCAAGCGCGAGCACTACGACGTCTTCGACTGCGCGATGGGCGCCCGGGCGATCAAGGCGATGGGCCACGTCCGGATGATGGCCGCGACCCAGCCGTTCATCTCCGGCGCGATCTCCAAGACCGTCAACCTGCCCGAGTCGGCCACCGTCGAAGACATCGCCGACGTGTACTTCCAGGGCTGGAAGCTCGGCCTGAAGGCGCTGGCCGTCTACCGGGACAACTGCAAGGTCGGCCAGCCGCTGTCGGCGGGCAAGGAGGCTAAGAAGGCCACCACGGCGGCGGTCGAGCAGGTCGTCGAGCACCGGCCGGTGCGCAAGCGGCTGCCGAAGTCCCGGCCGTCGCGCACGGTGTCCTTCGCCGTCGGCGGTGCCGAGGGCTACCTGACCGCCGGTTCCTACCCCGACGACGGCCTGGGTGAGGTGTTCCTCAAGCTGGGCAAGCAGGGTTCGACGCTGGCCGGCGTGATGGACGCCTTCTCGATCGCGATCTCGATCGCGCTGCAGCACGGTGTGCCGCTGGAGACCTACGTCTCCAAGTTCACCAACATGCGCTTCGAGCCGGCCGGCCTCACCGACGACCCGGACATCCGGATGGCGCAGTCGATCGTGGACTACATCTTCCGCCGGCTGGCCCTGGACTACCTGCCCTTCGAGACGCGGGCGGCGATGGGCATCCACACCGCCGAGGAGCGGGCCCGGCAGCTGGACACCGGCAGCTACGCCCCGGCCGAGGACGACCTCGAGGCGCTGGCCCAGTCCGCCCCGGTGGTCGAGGCCAAGTCGGCGGTGGTTCCCGAGGCCAAGTCCGCGGTACACAGCTCCACCGAACTGCTGGAGTCGATCATCGGCACCTCGGCCGACGCCCCGCTGTGCATGAACTGCGGCACCAAGATGCGTCCCGCCGGTTCCTGCTTCGTCTGCGAGGGCTGCGGCAGCACGTCCGGCTGCAGCTGATGAGCGACAGGACCTGCCGAGGTCAGTAGTGGTTCACCGACCTCAGTGAACGCCTGCGGCCTGATCCTCATCCCGAGGGTCGGGCCGCAGGCGCGTTGACCGGCGTGTTGCGCAACAGCCGCGCTTCACACCGGAATGCTGTGCGCGCAACCATGCAGACTGCAGCGGCACAGCGTTCCGCTCCTGCTGAAGGGCGCTGGTACACAGCGATTGCCGCAATCGGGGATTCCCGGCAAGCTGGCCGGTGTGGGCAGACCGTTGACCGACCGCGAGAGGGCGGTCCTGGACGCGCTGTTGGACACGCGGTTCGATGGCGTGGAGGCGCTTCGGATCGAAGCGTGCGCCGCCGAGGTCGTCGGTACCTGTGGCTGCGGCTGCCCCTCGATCGACTTCCACGACGAGCCGGGTGCCGGCATGCACGTTCGCGTCAACGCCACCGTTGACGGAACCCACGACGGGCTCTTCCTCTACACGGTCGGCGGGCGGCTCGGTGGGATCGAGTACGTCGGGGCTTGCGATGAGGGCGATCCGGATGAGTTGCCGGACCCGGCCCGGCTCATGATCACCCCCGCTTGATCCGTTCGCACAGGCGCTATCGCCGCCCGGTCCCCGAGTGGGACCGGGCAGCGGCGTTCAGATGCAGTTGCGCCAGCCCTTGACGTCGACGATCAGGGTGATCGGTGCGCTGCTGTTGTTGCGGACCTGGGCATTCCCGGAGTCCCCGACGACGCTGATCATCACCATCCGCTGCCTGGTCTGGTGAGCCACGAAGGTGACGGTGGCGGCGGTGTCCCGTGGGGCACCGTCGGCCCAGGCCGTGACCGAGCCGCCGGTGTTCGGGGTCAGCACGGTCACATTCAGCACCGGTGCGCAGATGCCGCTATTGGTGTTGCCGACCTGCAAGTCCCAGATGGGCAGCACGACCGTGCCACCCGGCGGTAGCTGCCCGGCAGCCCGGCTGTCATAGACCCGGTAGTGCCTACCCACGGTGAAGTGGTCGAAGGCCGCGGTGTCGGTGGTATTGACGCCGATGTAGTAGCCGACCACGTCGACGATCAGCTGGATGGCCGCCGCGCTGTTGTTGCGTACCGTCAGCCTGCCGTCGGCGTCCAACAGTTCCAGGAGCTGGCCCTGCTCGGTCTGGCCGGCGGCGAAGCTCATGGTGGCCGTGTTGTAGTGCAGGTCCGCCCCTCCCACCGTCAGCGATCCGGACCGGCTCGGCGTCAGCACGGTGACGTTGACGGCCACCGCTACCGGGGTGTCGAACTCGCCTCGCGACGGGATGCCGGCTCGGCCGCCCACTCCGAAGGTGCGGGTCTGGCCGGCGGCCACCGGCTGGCCGGTGCGGGTGTCCAGCATTCGGCTCGGCGCCATCGGCTGGTACCGGCCAAGATCTCCGGTGTTGGGGGTGTAGTAGCCGAGGATGTCGACGATCAGTACCAGCGAGCGGGCGGTGTTGTTGCGGAGGTCGATCAGGCCGGTCGCGGTGATCGGAACCGTCTCGAAATTCTGGTCGGTCTGCCCGGCCTGGAAGGTCATCGTCGCACCGGACCAGCTGGTGCCGTCGGCGAACACCGTGATCGAACCGGTGACCGCCGGTGTCAACACCGTCACGTTCACCGACACGGCCACCACGTCGGTGGCCGGGACGCCGCCCACACCGGTCACCCGCACCTTGGTAGTGGCCTTGGCGGGGATCGCTCCGGACACCCGGCTGTCCAAAGCCCGAACCCGGTCGAGCGGCCGGTACATGCCGGTCGAGCCGATGGCCGAAGCGGTGGCGCCACTCGAGGCCACCGCGGTGCCGGGGACGGCCAGCACCGCAAGGACAAGGCTTGCGGCCACCGCCGCGAGAGCAACGCGCATCGCACACCCCTAAGAAGGCACGGCCTGCAGGAAAGGGCCACAACTCAGACCCTCAAC
>Ga0247773_1000901_pt1 | contig 10264 bp, 7 predicted proteins | sample UWRJL092311B6_FD_179934 | JGI IMG/M metagenome (GOLD analysis project Ga0247773, IMG submission 179934) | Plant litter microbial communities from Arlington Agricultural Research Station in Wisconsin, United States - UWRJ-L092-311B-6 | ecosystem: Environmental > Terrestrial > Plant litter >...
CTATCGCGGCGTCATGCCCGAGGAGCTGGCGGACATCGAGAAGACAGGCGAGTTCATCAACCGAGGCTCCGCTGAAGGGAAGTACTTCTCGCTTGATCCCGACGGAGTGTCGTCCTACGCAAAGCAAGCAGTGGCCGGATTCGGGGATCCAGCGTACACAATGGTCCAGACGCAAATCCCGACAAGCCTGCTAACATCCGAAATGGGCGCCGTAGTTGACCAAGGCATAAATGCGGTGGTCGTGCCGAACGCACTCTTGCCCGGTTTGACCCCGACGATCTCTCCATTCATGGTCGTACCTTGAGGAGTATCTTGGTGAACCAGCTAAAACCCGATGTGCTCGCCCGCGTACACTTGTACCGAACGGAAGAAGGAGGCCGAGGGAATTCGATCACGATCGGTCGATTCGGTTGTCCGTTCTTCTACAACGGAGAAGCGTTCGATTGCCGCATCCTGCTCGACCAGGTGGGTATAACGCTCTCGCCCGGCGACACAGCGGAAGTGCCGATCAAGTTCCTAAGGCCGGATCTGGTCAAACAGAGATTGCAAGCAGGTGCGAAGTTCAAGCTCTGGGAAGGTAAGGATTTCGCGGATGGCGAAGTGCTAGAAATCGTGAATTAAGTCGCGTAGCCTGCCGCAGAGGAGGTAACCAACTTCACGCGAGCACTGGCGGCGTCCGATTTTGGAGCAAAGAGCCTCAACGTCCTTGAGGGTACGTTAGCGTGGAGAATAACGTTGCAACAGTCGCGGTCAGAAACATCGAAGGCAACCCCGCGCGGTATCCGGATGACTGTTGAGGTCGCGTGTAAGAGGCTACACGCGGCCGGATCGCGTCTCGTAAGTTCACCCTTCCGCGGGATGAGCGCAACTGGCGTCGTCCCAGCCCCCCGCTACCTGCCATGCGCCGTCGGCGTAGACGACATCGTCGTCCAGCAGAACGCGGCTGGTGACCACGAACGTGTCGACGTGATGGCGGCCGGAGCGTCGGTCGAGGTGTGGCTTCTTGTAAACGCCGTGGCGGGCGCCCAACGACAGGTGAACGCCGCATACACGTTCGAATGCTCCTACGTCGGCCACGCGACGCTCGCGTGAGAACGCGCGATTCATGCCGAAGCCCAGCTCGCGCAGCCAAATCTCCCCCTCATCCGTACGAATGGCGGCGAGCACTTGTTCGAAGTCAGGCGAGCAGTCGAGCGTACCCAGCACGCGGCCGCGTTCGATCAGCAACGTGATCGGGACTGGGGGGACGTTGAGCCGAAAGGACGTATCGGTGAAGGCGTAGATCTTCACGCGGCCGTGTACGCGCTCGAGATCGCGGGCTTCGCTGAAGACTTCGCCGATTGGGAACAGGCTGCCGACGTTTTTGAGGCCAGCGAAGTGACCGATGTTGAGCTTGGCCGGCTCCAACTGACAATCGAAGGTGAGCAGCTCGCCTTCACTTTCGATTCGCGCGCAGGCGCTGCTGTCCATGCGCATTTTCAAGGCATGACCGACACCCCGGTAATACGCAGGATCGTAAGCCAAGGCAGCCACGTAGTGCGCGACCTCGCCAGCAGCCATGCGGTCCAAATTCGAGTGCTCGATGACCTTGATGCCGCGTCGGAACAACTCCACGCGCGTGCGAAACTCCGGAATGCGAAACACGCTCGACTGAATCAGGACCACTAGGTCGTGCTCGCGAAGCTCCGCAAACGCCGCTATCACGGCCGCGGCGCTGGCAACGTCGAACAACAGCAGCTGCGCATCCGGCAAGCAGGCGCGGTACGCCTGCACGAGCAAGCGCGACAGCTCGCTGTCCTCGTCGGCAACTACGAGCGCCCTTCGAGCGGCCGTGTGCTCCAGGGCGATCGCCAGCGTGTCCGCGATGTTTTGTCTAGCAGCGTCGGCGATTGCGCTCATTGGCCGCGGGTCTCTAGCACGATCGGTCGGAGTGCGCGGAGCGACTCCAGCAGGCGGAGCGCGCTTTCTCTTTTTGGATGGTCACGCGAAAAAGCGTGCTCCGGCGCAGCCTTCGGCGGCGCGCAGCGCCTGCCTGTAATTGGACCGCAAGACTCGGTCCGGCGTGGGCCACGAACAAATCACCATCGCCGGCCGCCCGCCGATCGGGTGATCTTAGTGGTTCGATGCCACCAAAGCCTGACCGCGGTCCGCGCTCGACCGTTCAAAGATATCTATCGAAACGTCAGCTGGTGCGGCATTGGGATGCCATCGAACTGGCCCTGCGGAAAAAGAGACGAGCCTGGGGGCTTCAGGGGTGGTCGATTCAGGGTCGAGGCGATCGCCTGCGCGTGGTTGCGAAGGTTCCTTACCGGCGTGTGAGCCCCGAGGCCGCCGTCGAGCCGCTCGCTCTCAGCCGAAACCTCTCGCTGAAGGTCGCGGTCGAGTCCACCTTCGTTCAGTCCGTGGGCAAGACAACCAGGGGCGGAGCTGGCAGGCATTCGTCGCAAGACGCGCTCCTCGCCCCCGGTTCGGTGATCGAAGTGTCGAGCGGTGGCCGGAGTCGCTGTGGTGTCGCAACGGTCCTCACGCTCGATGACGATCCATTCCTGCTGACCTGCGGGCACACCTTCAATTCCGGGAATGGTCGCGTATTTTTGCCGGGTTCGAGCGCGCCGATTGCAACGCTGACTCAAAACCTGTTGGATGAACGAGTACCGGTCGACGCTGCGGTCTGTGAGCTCAGCGCGCTCGGACGCAGCCTGCTCGAAGCGTCGAGCGACGCTGACACTTGGTTTCGAACGATCCGTTCGCCCGACAGCTTGGACAATGGCAAAGACGCGGAGTTTTGGCCGACCAGCGAGTCAGAGCCCGATCCGATCGACGTGCGCATTGCCTCCTTTTCTGCGTGCTTCGAACCGTTGTTTGGCCCGGGGGGCCCGCGCTGCCGGTTCATCGAGGTGCGACTGCCGGCAACGGAGGGTGACTCTGGCTCTGTGCTTGCGCTGCGCGGCGAGTACTATGGGCTCTGCTCGGGGACGGCGGGCGCGTCCAGTTACTTCACGTCCATTTCAGATGTCGTGCAAGCGCTGGGCAAGCACTTTACGAGGGTTTCACTTTGGCAACCAAACTGACTGCACTTCTCATCGCGCTGATCAGCTCGTTCGCATTGTCGCTCAGCCGTAGCGCGCACGCCGAAGATGACTGCGCGAAGCTCTTGGCCGAGCTCCGTGCCCCCGATGCCGACCGCCAGAAGCTGAAGGACAACGCCGCGCAGATCAAGAAGTGCGTCCTGGCCAGCAAGAGCGGGATGTCGACCACGACCGGCGCAGGCATCGGTGCGGACCTGCTCCAAACCGTCGGGCAAGTGGTCGTGAACAAGGTCCAGCGTCAGGGGTGGACGGCGCTGAAGGCGGAGCTCGCGGAGCTCGCTCATTGCAAGGATGCGCCGCGACCGGCCGAGGCGAGCCGCGCGCCGAGCATTTCGTACCCGAACCTGTGCCGCGTGCTCGACACCGCCACCATTCAAGATTTGGTTTCTTCGCCCGCGGTCCTGCTCGATGCCGTCGCGGCTGATTTGCTCGAAATAGCGCAAAAAGCCGCGCAGGATGGCACCCTGAGCGAGATCCTGGGCCCACTCCTGAGCGTCAGGCCGTCGTCCTTGGCCGACTACGACTCGGTGCCCGGCGCTGCGGCGCCGCCTGCCGCGCCAGCTGCCGTACCCCGGGCAGCAGGCCCCGCGCTGCCGAGTGCACTGCTGGCACTCGTCGCTGCTCCCGATACACCCGCAGACGCTCCTGCCGCTCCTGCCGCTCCTGCCGCTCCTGCGAAGGCCGCCAGCGACGCTTTCTCGACGCTCACGAGTGCCCACCGCTTGGGCTCGGACGCGTTGCTGCGCCGCCTGGTGCAACTGTTGCTCCAGAAAGCGCGCGAGCAGGTCATGCATTCGGTGACCTGTGAGCGGGCCTGGAAGAGTCCGCAACAAGCCGCGTGGGTGGTGGGGATGTGCTTCGCCGAGCGACCCAGCAAAGACTCGCTGTCGAGTTGTGATCTCGACGGCTGGGCGGCGAAGTGCGACAGCGCCCAGCCCGAAAGCGTGCTGGCGTTTCTGGCCTCGGCTCAGGAGGCATTGGACGGGAAAAAGGGCATTGCAGAGCGAGGCGACGCCATCGTTCGACTGCTGTTCGGCATGGCGAAGGCGTTGGTCGACGAGAGCAGCAAGCTCGCTGACGACCAGAAACGAGCCGCGCGCGAGTCACTCGCAGCGCTCGAGGATCTGATGCTGGGCCTGGTGACGAAGGACTGGGTACGGGCTGTGAGCGGCGGGACCCGCGTCGCGGCCGTCGTGATCGCGAAGACGGCCGAGTGCAAGCTCGAAAACGCCAAGCCGGTCAATGAAAAGGCGTGCGACGAGCTCAGCGCGGGGAACGCCAAACTGCTCACGCTGGTCGGGGCGATTGGCAACTACGCGCTCACTTACAAGACCTCCGATCCCAAGCAGGCGCAGGCCGATCGCGAAGCCATCATGACCGAGCTCGTCGATCGCATGGTGAGTCGCACGAGCAAGGAGCGTGGCTTCAAGTTTTCGCTCGGCGGCGGTCTCGGCGTGCTCGCTGGCGCTCGCACCGACACCAAGCTCGACGCTGCGCAATGGACCTTCCCGGCGCAACTCGGGCTGGGCTTCGGTTTACAGAGCTATCACCGCTCCGACGCGGGCTTCCACTTGATGGTCACACTGCTCGATCTCGGACAATACGTCACGATGCACAGCGGCAAGCTGGACGTGTCGTCGCCGGACATCGAGTCGGCCGTCACGCTCGGCTTGAGTCTAGGTGGCTGGCTTTGGAACCGTGAGCTCCCGCTGTACATCGCTGCCTATGGCGGCTATTCACCTTTCGTTCGCACGAAAGACAATGACCGCCCCACGCTACAGGTGGGCCTTTCGAGCGGCTTCTACGTGCCGCTGCTCGACTTCAACTAGCGGCTTTGTGGCGCAGTCCAGGGGTCGACGACCTGACGCGCCGACGCGATCACAGGCTGCCCGCTCTCCCGTGCCACGTGCAGGTGACAGTTTCGCCCTCCCCGCCGAGCATTCCGTTGCCCGCGGAGGAGGCTCGGCCGGGTTCATCTCTGTGCTCGATTGGCTCCAATTTTGAACCGCTTTTGGCAAATAAGCGTGGCCGTGCTGCTGATCGTCGTTGGCTCCGCCTGGTCGAAAGTGGTTTCAGGTACCACCTGACATGACCCCGAGCCGCGTCCGCCTCACCTCTGACCAACCTCTCGCATCCGAGCGAATCCGCGGTTCATTGACTGCATCTCTCGTCGTGGCGATCCTTGCCGCAGGATGTGGCAGTAGCCGCGACGGCGGCAGCCAGTTGGGCGGGGCCGACGCTGGCGGCAACTCGATTTCGGCAGCAGGAAACGCGTCAGCCGGCAGTTCCCCAGCAAGCAGCCCGCCAGCGGGAAGCGCGGGAAGCGCGGGAGGTGTGGCGCTCGTGGATCTCCCCAGCGACGACGGCAGCGGGGGCGCGGCGGTGGTCGATCCCACCGCCGCCTGCGCGCAGGGAACCGCCACTGCCACGCTCTCGGGCGTGAACCTGTTCGTGATGTTCGACCGCTCGTCTTCGATGAATCAACAGGCCAGCCAGAACGGAACGCGCTGGGAATTGACGTCCTCTGCGCTGGACGCTTTCTTCGCCAGTCCGAACGCAGCCGGCATGCAGCTCGCGTTGCGCTTCTTCCCGCACGATTTGCCCGCCGCGGGTTGCAATCAAGATAGTTGCGATTTGAGCGCTTGCGCCACACCGCTGGTCGCCCTGGCCGGGCTCACTGCCGACGCGGCGCCGGCAGACGCACAGGAGGCGTCGCTGATCAGCGCCACGGCGATGTCGGCGCCCGGCATGGCTGGACAGGGAACGCCCATCTTCGCGGCTCTCGGTGGGGCCTTGCAGTGGGCGACCGCCCAACACCAGAAGACCCCGGACCAAAATAGCGTGGTGGTCCTGGTGACCGACGGGCAAGCGAACGGCTGTGACACCGACATGGCCCACATCTCGGCGCTCGCCGCCACGGCCCTGGCCGACGCGGGCATCCGCACCTACGCAATCGGCCTGACCGGCTCGCAGGAAGCCGACATGGATCAAATTGCGTTGGCCGGCGGCACCACTAAAGGCATCTTCATCTCGGACGGAGTCAACACGAAGCAGGAGTTGCTCGACGCCCTGGCGGCAATTCGCGGCCAGGTGCTCGATTGCGACTTTGCCATGCCCTTGCCCAAGCCCGGTGTCGCGGTCGACAAGGCGTTGATCAACGTGAATTACACGCCGGCGGGTGGGACGAAGACCACTCTCCCCCAAGTCAGCGACGAAGCTGCCTGCCCCGCGAGTGGCGGATGGTACTACGACAACCCGGCCGCACCGACCCGGATCCTGCTGTGCAAATCCAGTTGTGACCAGGTGACCGTCGATACCAAAGCCTCACTCGATATCTTGCTCGGCTGCGCGACGACCAAGCAGATCCCCGAATAGCGCTTCTAGCCGACGATCAGTTGAGCCAGCGGTGCCGTGTCGTACTGCGCCGGGCCGATGCTGGTCAGCGGCACGTTCAGCAGCTTCGCGATCGTCAAGAGCAGGTCGGCGTGGTAGCGCAGCCCCGCGGGTTCAGTGTACTGCGTGCCGCCGAAGTTGATCGCCCGCGGGAAGTCCACCACCGTGCCGCGGTTCAGCCGGCCCGCCGCGCCGCCAGCGAGCACGAACGGCATGTCGAGGTGGTCATGGCTGTTGCCGTTGTCGATCTCGCTGCCCCAGACGACCAAGGCTTGATCCAGGAGGCTGCCGCCGCCGGCGACCGGCGTCTCTTTGAGGCGCTTCAGCAGGTACGCGAATTCCTCCGCGTAGAACGTGTTGATCTTGGTCAGCTTGTCCCAGACGGGGCCAAAGTCCTTCAGCTGCTGCGCCGTGGGATGTAGCGAATCGTCGAGGGGACCCATGACCGTTCCGTCGTAATGAATCAGGCTCTCGTGGTTCGGCTGGGCGTGGGAGATGTCGTGGTGCTTCTCCTGGATGCCCAGGAACGCGCCGGGCGTCCAGTTACTGAGCGCCTGCGACCACTGCAAGCTGGCGGTGCGCGTGAGGTCGCAGGCCAGACACGCGACCAGCACGTCGATCATCGAGCGCGACCGATCCCGGTAGTAGTAGCCGCTGTCCGCCGTTGCCGGCGGCTTCGAGCAGCTCAAGGTCTTGGCATTCTTCAGGCGCTGCTGGACGGCGTCCCAGCCCGAACGCAGGGCCTCCAGGTGCGTCTGGTCCTCGGCACACAGGCGTGGCTTGATCTCCGTCAGCTCCTGCGCGAGCTGCGCGAACACCTGCTCGCGCAGGATGTCGTTGCGCGCGTCCGCCGGATTGGTCATGCCGATCCCGGCAAACAGCTGGCCGGCGGCGGACAGCGCGTCTTCGCGCGGGTCGATGGGCACGCCCGAGCCGTCGAAGATCATGCGGTTGTTGCGGGTGCGGTTGGTCTCGTCCTCGTTGCTCATCACGCGGAACTCGAGGCTGGGTCTTACGCCGCCCAGCGTCGGGCCGACGAGCTGGTCGATGCTGGGACCCTTGCCCCCGGTCCACAGTGACTCCATGCCACCCTCGTGCGTGCCGCCGATGTCGTCCGCCGACTTGTTACGCAGGCCGTTGACGATCGTGAGGTATTCCTTGTACGGGTCCAGCGCGGTCTTGAATGAATCGTGGAGCAGGAGGTTGCCGCGCTCCGCACCGAGCTTCTCGGCGCCCCAGGTATGGCGAACCACGCCGTTGCCGCTGAAGGCCAAGATCAGGAAGCGCTTGGGATCGGTCTGACCGTAGGCTGGCAGCGCCCGCAGGAAAGGCAGGGCCAGCGCGCTGCCGCCAGCTGCCGCCAGGAACCGGCGTCGTGTCAATGCCAGCTTCATGGGCAAGCTCCTCCAGGATGCACGTTGTTGCGGTGGGAAAAAGCGTGTGAGCCGGTGACGGCGACCAGCAGCGCGCGGATGCTGAACTGCCCTCCAGCCGAGAATGCGTCCCAGGCCGACTTCAGCGAGCAGGCGTCCGCGGCACGCTCTTCGCGCCCGAGCGCGAAGCGCGAAGCCTGCACCGCGAAGCATTGCTGCGCGAACTCGGACGTGGACAGCACTTGAGCCAGCTCGTAGGGCCCGCTGAACTCGCCCGTCACTGGCGACAAAGGCCCCTTGACGATCTGCCCCTGGACGTTGACGGCTTTGCCGTTCTCGACATCGCGGTAGCGGCCGATCTTGTCGTAGGCGTTGAACGCGTAGCCGATCGGATCAAGCCACTGGTGACAGCCGGAGCATGCGCTGGCACTGGTGTGCGCATCGACGGCCTCCTGCGTGGTCTGGTTCGAAGCGACGGGGACGTTTCGCTCGACGCCCGGCGGCGGGCTGGGAATGCGATCGCACAGCAACTGCTCGCGCACCGCCTTGCCCCGCAGGACTTGAGATGGGCTCTGCGGGTGCGCGTGGACCGCGAGGAAGGCGGCGCGCGTCAGGATCCCGCGACGGTTGTCGGGCAGCTGCGTGGCCGCGAAATCAGTGGCGGGCGCAGGCGCCCCGTACAGCGAGGCCAGGTCGCCGTTGACGTAGGAGGTGCTGGACGTCAGCAGATCGCTGAAGCTGGTGGCAGGGTTGGCGACCGCGTTCTCGAACAGCAAGGAGATCTCTCGGGCCATGGCCTCGCGCAACGCCGGCGTGAACGTCGGATCGTCGCGCGAGATGCGCAGCACATCCCCGATTTCCAACCACTGCAGCACGAAGTCGTCGAGCATCGCCTGACCGCGCGCATCGGACAGCATGAGCTCGGTCCGTTGCATGATCTGCTCGGCCGTCGCGAGCCCGCCCGAATCGGCCAGATCCAGCAACGCCTGGTCGGGCACCGATCGCCAAACGAAGGCCGCCAGGCGGCCAGCCACCTCCGACGGCGTCAGCGCAGCGGCGTCGGCCCCCGGGGTCCCGGCCTCGATGATGAACAGGAAGCGCGGGGAGAGCAGGATGCTCCGCACCACGGCCTCCAGCGCGCCGCTTTCATCCAGCAGTTGCCCGACCTTCGCGTGCAGCGTTTTCAGCGAGGTCTCGGCCTGGGCGTCCAGGGTTCCGTGAAAGGCGCGCCGGGCGAGCTGCAGCAGGTACTTCTCGGCGCAGGCCGCGTCGCTGGCGGCGCAGCCCGACGCGCTCGCGAAGCGGGACACGAAGCCGGTCGACACCGCTTCGGCGGCGGACAGGTAGCCTTCGTTGTTCGTGGCCGAGAGCGTGGTCTGGACGTTGGAGACGAAGCTGCCGACCTTCTCGTCCGATGGGAAGCCGCTGGCGACGGTGACATCCGTGGTCTCGCCGAACAGCTCCCGGACGGCGTTCCGATACTCCAGGCTCGAGATGCGGCGCAAAGGCGTCGGCCCGACTTGGGTCTGAAGCTCGGGCTTGCACGAACCGATGGCCTGCGGCCCGGGACCCGGCGGCGGTGGCTGAACCACGCGGCCCGCCGCGCCGGTGGTTTCCCCACCACCGGCACCGACAGATCCGCCCGTTCCTGTCGGCGAGTCGCCCGCCTGGCCCTTACAGGCAGTGGCGAGCGCGCAGACAAGCAGGATTGCGTTTGAAAAAGCCCGACCAGCCACCCAACCCCAGCCTAGCCGAACCAGCGGCGCGAGCAACCGAATGCGCCTCCGGCGCGCCAAATCTCAGTTGGCCGCGTGCTACCCGAATGATGGAGAGCGGCCCAGTCTCACAATCGGCCGGCAATCAGCAAGCCCGTGGGCAGCGCGCGGATTGCCACATGTTCCTGCGCCGGCTTGCCGACGGTGAGCAGCACCACGCCCGTGGCCGCGGCCGCGATGCCCACGCCGAAGCTGATATAGGAAATCGTGCGATTGCTGCGAAACGAATCGATATCCGCGGCAGAAGACGGTGGACAAGTCGGAGTACACACCGAGTCCAGCTCCGACTTGTGATGCAGCGCCAAGATCCCCGTGTAAGAGCCGATGCCGAGGCCCAATGCGCCCGCACCCAAAGCGGCATAACCGCCGATTTTGCGCCAATCATTTGGGGTGGAAGTGGACGTGGGGCTCGCCGCTTTCGCCACGATGACGACCGGCTTGGGCGCGGGCTGCGCGGGTTGAACGTCGAGCTCGACCTGATAATTTTGACCTTCGGCGATGCTCAGCTCGCGCGTGGCCCGGAGTTGACCCGATACGCGTGCTTCGATGCGATGTGATCCGGGATTGATCGGGCGTTCGACGCCGAGTAACGCGTCCGGCGTCGGCTTGTCGTCGGTGCTCACCTGCACCGACT
>Ga0247773_1000904_pt1 | contig 10222 bp, 10 predicted proteins | sample UWRJL092311B6_FD_179934 | JGI IMG/M metagenome (GOLD analysis project Ga0247773, IMG submission 179934) | Plant litter microbial communities from Arlington Agricultural Research Station in Wisconsin, United States - UWRJ-L092-311B-6 | ecosystem: Environmental > Terrestrial > Plant litter >...
CAGCAAACCCGCCTCGTCTCTCGATGTTCGCGCCTGTGTCGTCGCGGTCCCCGGCGGACGCGCGTCACCCGCGCCCGCGCCGCCCCGCACGCTCTCCGACGCTTCCCGCGGCCGTCGCCGTGGCTTGCGGCGGCCCGGTCCGCCCCTCCAGGCCGTCGTGCATACGGCATTCGGCGGATGATCGGATGGACGTGAATCTGGCGCGGCGGCGCGTGTCGTGCTACCGATTCAGCGCGGCGCGTGCGAACGGCCGATCACCGCGCGCCGATTCCCGCGTGCACCGACCCTCTTTCAGACGGAGACCGACCGTGGCCGACATCAGCGTGGAGCGCAAGCCGCGCAGCCGGATGGGGCTGATCCTGGCGATTGTGCTGCTCGCCGCCATCGCCGCCGGCGTGTGGTGGTGGATGAACCAGAACGGCGCCGCGCACTCCGCCGCCGATGCCCCCGCCGCGCCCGCCGCCACGCAGCCCGCCAACCCGTAGGCGGCATCACGCGGCCGAAAACGCACGCCCGGCGCGCACCGACGTTGAACTTGCGCGCCGGGCGGGTTATCGTAAGGGCTTGGCGGCTTGCGCGGGTGCGCGAGCCCGCCTGAACCGGCCGGCGCGGGCGCCGGCGGGCACGCCACCGAAACGGGTCAGAAACCTCCCAAATGGCCAAGCAGGAAACGTTTCAGATGGACGGGGTGGTCACCGAGGTGCTCCCCGACCGCAACTATCGCGTGAAGCTGGAGAACGGCCACGAGGTGCTGGCCTACGCCGCCGGGCGGATGTCCAAGTTCAACATCCGCGTGCTCGAGGGAGACCGGGTAACGCTCGACATCTCCCCGTACGACCTTTCGCGCGGCCGCATCACCTACCGCCACAAGTAACGCCACCGCCCCGCCGGGCACCCGCGGCCCGCCGCGCGTTCGCCGGGACGGACCCGTTCGGCGCACTCCGGAGCATCCCCGCGCACCCATGCGTGGTGGTGCGTGCCGGGTGCGCCGTCTGCGTGTGCCGCCGCCCGCTCCGCGCGGGCGCGCAAACAGACGTCGCGCGGAAGTTCCGCAAGCGCATGCCGCACCCCTACTTCCCCCCAAAAACCCGCGCCGTTGCTGGAAGAGTGATACGGAATCGGGAACAGAACGTGCTACGTCGCGCCCCGCTTTCAGGTCCCTGTTCCCCTCCCACCTTCCAGTCACACCAGGGTTACCCACATGCAGCGCGACCAAGGGACGGTGAAGTGGTTCTCGTCGGAGAAAGGCTACGGCTTCATCCGGCGGGAAGACGGCTCCGACGTGTTCGTCCATCACAGCGGGATCAGCGGCGACGGCTTCAAGTCGCTGAACGAGGGCGAGCCGGTGGAATTCGAGATCCTCCAGGAGCCGAAGGGCCTCAAGGCCTACAACGTCGTCCGTCTCGAGGCGCCCGAGGGAGTTGATGACGAGCGCCAGCCGCGCTTCTCGGGGCCGCGCCCCAGCGCGCAGGGTGACGACCGCGGCTATGGCCGCGGCGGGTACGACCGGGGTGGCTACGGGAGCGACCGCGCGGGCGGCGCCGCGTACGGCCGTCCAGCCGGCGGTGGGTACGGGGGCGGATATGGCCGCGACGAGTACCGGGGCGGCGCGCCGCGTGGTGGCGCGCGCACCCGCGACAGCTACGGCGGCGGGGCGGAGCCCAACTGGAACCGCGCGGAAGACTGATCCACCCGCTCTGACCACGGGTGATCCCGAGAGCCCCTTCCCGGCACTGTCCGCGGCGGGGCTCTCTCGCGTCCCCAGCGCCGGCGCGTCGGGCGCGTCTCGTGGAGCGACGGCGGAACGGCGAAACGGGGGCGCTTCGCGCGAGCGACGGAGGACACGGAAACGGCCACGGTGGGCTTCGTCGCTCCCGGTGGCTCCGGTGCGTTACCGCACGCTCTGCGCGGGAGCGGAATCTTGGCGGCGGGGAGGACGTCGCCGTCGTGTGTTCGGGGTCGAGACACAACCGTTTCACCGCGTGCGATCAAAACACTGGCGCGGCGGATGGAGGGCCCTACATATTGCGGTGGCGATGGCTACGCTCCACAACGTGGCCCGCCACACCCGCCGGGACTCCCCCACCCGGCACGATCTGCCGACTCCTGATCCGGGAGCCCGCGCTGAAGCTCCATCGACGCAGACACGCAGTGGTTCCGGCCCGTCGCATCCGCGTGACGGGCTGCGGCAGCGGCTGGCATCCAAATTTCCTTTCGGCTCGGTAGCCCCGCCGCCGCGCCGCGGCGGGACGCACAGCGCGACGGGCCCATGGGGTGGCCCTCGCGGGACCCTCACCGGGAGTCCAAGTGAGGCGGAAGCACCACAGCGGCGCACTTCAGCGTGAGCTGGAGGAGCGCATCAAGAGCGGTAGCTGCGTGTACTGCCGGGCGCCCGCCGCCCCGGACCGACCCCTCACCCGCGAGCACGTGATCCCCCGTGCCCGCGGCGGCCGGCGGAAAGACCTCCGCATCATCGTTCCGGCCTGCGCCCGGTGCAATCACCGGCGCGGCTCCCGCGAAATCGTTCTCTTCCTGCTGGACCGGCCGCGCCGGATCACCACCTTTCTCGAGTACCTAGGCACCCTTCCGCCCGAGACCATCCGCCAGATCGACCTGCGCGTGTTCGCCGAGCTGTACGCTGCGCTCTGGTTGCTGGCCGACAGCAGCCAGGCCGCGGGCGCGGCGTGGCGCGAGCACCTGCGCCACCTGTGCGCCGGGCGGCGGCTGCACCGGCGGCGCTACGCGGCGCGCCGCATCGTGGCCGCGGTGGGGTCGCGGCTGGAACGCGGGCGCGACCGGGTGTCGGTGGCCGAGGGACCCAGCTGCCTCCTCCCCGCCGTGCTCGCGCGCATCGCCCAGTCGCGGCTCGACGAGGTGCTGGCGCAGGCGATGGCCACGCTGGTCGGCACCCTCTCGCTCGCCTGGCACGTCTCGGCCGAGCGGGTGCTGGAGGAGCTGGAGCGCGAGCGCGCCGCCCACCCCGTGAACGTGCACCGCCCCGACATCGAGCCGTCGCTCGCCATCGCCCTGGCCGGCGAGGACGAAGAGGCCGACGAGGTGCCGGTGGAGGCGGACGGCGTCCTCTCGCTGGACGGGTGGAAGCGCCGCCGCGGCCGGCGCAGGCGCACCCGCGTGGACCAGCGCGGCGGGCGTGGCGCGGCGCGCCGGGGCGGACGGGCGCGGGGGCGCGCGGCGTGACCTGAGCTGCTTTCAACTCGCTGGCACCCTCGCCGGCGATCGCGGGGTCCTTTTCGCGGAGGGAACGATGGATTTCGTGAAAGTCGGCGGAGGCGGGCTCTCGGGCGTGGAGACGGCGGTGCTGGCCGTGCTGGTGCTGCTCTGCATCGCCGGGGGATGGGCGATGTACCGCAAGCTGAGCGGAAAGACCAGCTCCGACGTCAGCGGCCTGCGGCTGGGCCATCATCGCGGCGGCGATCCGCGCTGATCCACGCTCGTCCGGGGGGATGCGAACGAGCCGGGGCGGCGCGCTGCCACCCCGGCTCGTTCCTCATCCCCCCACGCCCGTCAATATCTCCGCCCGCGGCCGCCGCGATCGTTGGAGAAATCGTAGTCGTAGCCGTAGCCGCGCTCCCAGCCCACCGGCCACTCGCCGCGCATGGTGCGGGTGCCGCCGATGGTCTGGTACGGCGCGTGGTACTCGCGCATGTCGCCCACGCGGCCGATGCGGTCGCCGCCATAGGGCGCGTAGTTGACCGGCCGCTCGCCCGGGTGCTGCTCGCGCACGTAGTCCAGGTTGTAGCGCGCGGTCACGCGGTTGGGTGGCGGGCCCTGGTGGCCGCGCTCGCGCTCGCGGCGCATGGCGTCGTAATCCGACCCGTAGGCGATGTCGCTCCGCTCCTCGGCGCGGAAGGGGCCGCGCGGGCCGTAGTCGGCGCCGTATCCACCCCCGCCGCCCACGAAGCGCGTGCGCACCGGCGCCTGCATCCGGCGCGCCTGCGGCCAGCCACGCAGCCCGTAATCGTATCCCCGGTCGTATCCTCGCATGCGTTCCCTCCGGTCCGCGGTTTCAGATGGGGGGCGGTGGCGCAGCAAGCCGCGTTCCGCTGCGGGGCGCACGGTCCCGTCCGTGCGTGTACATTGCGGGCGGGGCGATGCACATCGGATTACGGGGTTTGCGAGTTGACACGGTTGAACGAGCTGTCGCGCGAGTACGAGGCGCGGCATTACCCGCCCACGCGGCGGCTGGACCTGCAGGCCGAGGGCCCCGACAGCGCACGCGAGCGGGCGATGCGCTGGATCCAGTCCTTCGCGCACGAAGAGCCGGGGGCCGACCTGCTGCTGGTGGTGGAGCGCGGCCGCCCGGGACGCGGCAAGGGCCCGGTGCGCGTGGCGGTGGAGAAGCTGCTGGCCGAGCTGAACGGCGGCCTGATCGAGTGGTGGCAGCCGTTCGCGGACGGGAGCCTGGCGTTGCGGGTGGCGCGCGATCCGCGCCGCTTTCCCGGCGGCCCCGCCAAGCCGAAGGTGCCGCCCGGCGAGGGCCGCACCCCCGAGACGGCGGGCGCCGGCTACCTGGACCCGCAGGCCGACATCCCGCCCGAGATGCTCCCCATCGCCCTGCGCGCCGCCGAGCTGCGCCGCGCCCGCGAGGGCCTTGCCCCCTCCGCCGCCGCCGTGGTGCTGCGCGGCATCTGGAACGACGTGCAGGCGCGCTGCTTCGCCGAGGGCGTGAGCTGGGCCCGCGGCCTGGAAGAGGTGCTCGAGGCCGAGCAGCAGGCGATCTACGAAGATTGAACTGCGGTGCGGGGTGCTAAGTGCTTGAGTGCTGGGTGCTTGAGTGCTGAGTGCTTGAGTGCTGAGTGCTTGAGTGCTGAGTGCTTGAGTGCTGGTGCGATGTGCCAGGTGCGTGCCGCGGCAGGTGAAGGTGGTGAGCGGGCGGGCATTCTCGCGCGGATGCGGCGGGGTGGGCGGGCCGTCGTAGCCGCGGATTCATCCGCGTCGAGGACCGTGGCGAGATCCACGAAGCCGACGCGAGCGTCGAGCGTGAGCCGATCATCTCGCGGTCTCGCGCCTGGCACCCGCACGTCCGCACCGGTGTTCGCAGTTCCGCACCCAGCACCCAGCACCCAGCACTCACGCACTTCGCACCGCAGTTACAAACCTTTTCTTTTCAACGAGAAACCGTAGATTGCCGGACGCGGGGGATCCCTCGCTGCAACACTGGCGCGGCGCCGGGTACGACCAAGGCGGCACGCCGTTCCGGCGGATCCCCCGACCCTCCCTTTCCCACATCTCCACACGGTGAGTTCCATGAGACGGATACAGTACGTGGCGGCGGCTGCCGCCGCGTGGGCGCTGCTGGCCGGCCCGGCGCTGGCGCAGCGTGGCGTTCAACGGCCGATCCGCTTCGGGCAGGCCATCAGCGCGACGCTCACGGACAGCGATCCCCGCCTGAGCGACAAGGGCCGCTTCCACGTGTACACCTTCACCGCGCGGCGCGGGCAGACGCTGGTCGCCACCATGCGGAGCAAGGACTTCGACACGTACCTCACCGTGGGCCGGCTGGTGAGCGGGCTCACCGACGCCATGAAGACCGACGACGACCACGGCGGCGGCACCGACTCGCGCCTGCGCTTCACCGTGCCGGCCGACGGCAGCTACCTGCTGGTGGCGCAGTCGCTGGACGAGAACGGCAAGGGCGCCTACTCGCTGATGCTCGACAACGCGCCGGCGGCCACCACCGCGGCCACGCGCCCCATCCGCGTGGGGCAGGCGATGAACGGCCGGCTGGCCGACACCGACGCCATCGACGAGAGCGACGACACCTATTACGACAGCTACACCATCACCGCCACCAGGGGGCAGCGCCTGCAGATCGAGATGCGGGCCGACTCGTTCGACGCCTTCCTGAACTTCGGGAAGATGGACGCGGATTCGTTCACCTCCATCCGCACCGACGACGATGGCGGCGGGGGCACCAACTCGCGTCTGCGCGTCACCATCCCCGACAACGGCACCTACGTGATCCGCGCCAACTCCGTCGGCGCCGGCGCCGTGGGCGCGTACTCGCTCACCGTGAGCGAGCGCGAGGCCGCGCCCGTCACCGCCGCGCCGCGCGCCCTGGAGCCCAACGCGCAGGTCAGCGGCACGCTCGACGACACCGACCCGCAGGGCGACGACGACTCGTACTTCGACTACTGGACGTACCAGGGCCGGCAGGGCGAGCGCGTCAGGATCTCGCTCTCGTCCGAGGCGTTCGACACGTACCTCACCCTCGGCACGCTGCAGAACGGGAACTACACCGAGATCGACTCCAACGACGACTCGGCCGAGGGCACCAACTCCGTCCTCGAGGCAACCCTCCCCTCCACCGGCACCTTCGTGATCCGCGTGAAGGCGCTCTCCGGCGAGAACGAGGGCCCGTACACCCTGAAGATCGAGCCGCAGCGGTAAACCGCGGTGCTGGGTGCGGAAGTGCGAAGTGCGAAAGTGCGAAAGTGCGGAAAATACGGAGGTTCTGAGCGGCCGAGGCGCCGCCGCATCTGCGGCGGCGCCTCGGCCGTTGGTGCGTTCGCATGGCATCCCCCGGATGACGCACGCAGCCTGGCACCGGGGCATGCCGCGCGTCACCCTTTCTCCTGCGGTTCGGGAGAAGGGACCGGGGGATGTGGATCCGGAAACTTTTCCGCCGCACGCACATCGCGGGGCGCCACGGTCCCAGGTGGGGCCGCGGCGTCCCGGTTTATGCAGATGGATGGATCATTATGCATTTAGACGGAAGTCTTCCAAATGCATGGCAGGCGAGTGGTTGCACGAGAAACGGCCGAGACGGCCCGCGGGTTGCCTTCCGCCGTGGCCGCGGGCGGGGAGCACCGGATGGGTCCGGGGCTCCCCGTCCGCGTGCATCTTTGTGCTGGAGCACGCAACCATGATGGTCAACGACCTGATCCATAGCGACGCCGCCTGGAGCGAGGCCACGTCGCACGCGCTGGTGCTGGACCGCTCGCGCACGGCCGACGCCGAGCGGATGAACCACCTGATCGCCTCGCGCCAGGCCAGGCACCTGCACGACACCCTGGGGTCGCAGATGGACGACCTGGTGCGCGTCCGCGCGCGCCGCGAAGACCTGTCCGCCGCCGAGCTTGCGGCGGGCCGCGAGGCGCTGCTGGGTGGCGCCGACCCGGCGGAGTACGGCCGCTGGGTGTTCTATCCCTGGTCCTGCCGGCTGGTGCACGTCCTTCCCCCCGCCGAGTTCGCCGAGCTGCGCCTGCACCGCAACCGTCACCAGGTCACGGCCGGGGAGCAGCAGCGGCTGGCCACCTTCCACGTGGGCGTGGTGGGCCTCACCGCCGGGAACGCGGTCGCGCTGACGCTGGCGCTGGAGGGGGCGGCCGGGCACCTGAAGCTGGCGGACCGGGGTGGCGCCTCGCTGGGCGACCTCAACCGCCTGCGTGGCGCGCTCCACCACCTGGGGCTCCCGCGTACGGTGCTCGCCGCGCGGCAGGTGGCCGAGATCGACCCGTTCGCCCGCATCACCCTCTTCCACGAGGGGCTGACGGCGGAGAACGTGGCGGACTTCCTGGGCGGCGACGTTCCCCTGCACGCGGTGGTGGATGCGTGCGGAGCGCTGGAGGCGCGCGTGCTGCTGCGCCAGCGCGCGCGGGCGGCGGGGATCCCGGTGATCTCCGCCGGCGGCGACGGGGGCGCGGTGGAGGTGGAGCGCTTCGACCTGGAGCCGCACCGCCCGATCTTCGGCGGGCGCGCGGGAGAGCTGACGCCCGAGCGCGTGCGCCGGATGAGCGCGGGCGAGCGGCTGGCGGCCGAGATCGCCATCGCCGACGCGGAGCGGGCCTCGGCGCGCACGGCGGCCTCCGTGGTGGAGCTGCGCAGCACGGTGCTCGCGCTCCCGCGGCTCGCGGCGGACGTGGCGCTGGGCGGCGCGGCGGTGGCGATGGCGGTGCGCCGCCTGGCGCTGGGGCAGCCGCTGCCCAGCGGGCGCCGCCAATTGGACGCGCACGCCGCGCTGGCCGGCGGCGGCGCGCGGGTGACGCCGATCACCTCCGCGCCAGGGTGGCGGCCGGCGCCCGTGCCGGGCGGGGTGGACGGGCGCATCCCCGAGCTGGTGCGCTTCTGCGCGGAGCACGGCACCCTGGCCCCCTCGGCCGGCAACGCGCAGCCGTGGCGTTTCCGGTGGGATGGCGAGCGGCTGTGGGTGCTGCTGGATCGCGCCCGCTCGGCCTCGCTCCTGGACCCGCATCACCGCGCGGCGCACGTGGCGCTGGGAGCGGCGGTGGAGAACATCGCCATCGCCGCCGCGCACCGCGGCTTCCGCGCGCGGATGGAGCCCTTCCCGCGGCCGCGCGACCCGTCCGTCGCCGCCGCGCTCACCTTCGAGCCCGCGGCCGCCGATCCGGAAGGCGACGCCCTCCTCTTCCCGCAGGTGGCCGAGCGCGCCACCAACCGCCGCACGGGCCGGCGCGTGCCGCTGGGCGCCGACGCGCTCACCGCGCTGGCCGACGCGGCGCGGGTGCGCGGCGCCCGGCTGGACGTGCACACCGGCGACGCGGAGATCGCGGAGCTGGCGCGCGTGCTGGCCGCCGGCGAGCGCATCCGCCAGCTCACGCGCGAGCTGCACCGCGAGAGCATGCGCGGGCTGCGCTGGACGGCGGACGAGGCCGCGCGCGCCGGCGACGGCGTGCCCGTGGACGTGCTGGAGCTCACCGCCGCCGAGCGCGCCGCGCTGGGGATGACCCGGCGCCCCGAGGTGGCCGACACGCTGCGCGAGCTGGGCGGCGGCCGCGTGCTGCAGGAGCGGGTGGAGCGCGCGGTGCTCGCCTCGTCCGCCCTGGCGCTGCTCACGGTGGGCGGCTCGACCGGCGCGTGCGCGTTGCGCGGCGGGCGTGCGGTGGAGCGCGTGTGGCTCCGCGCGACCTCTCTCGGGCTCGCGGTGGAACCGGTTACATCTCTGGTCTACCTCTTCGAGATGCTGGAGGGGAGCGTGGCCACCATCTTCAGCGGCCGCGAGCGCGAGGAGCTGCGCGCCCTCCGCAGCCGCTTCGACGCGCTCTTCCGCGCGGCCGAGGGCGGCACGCGGCTGATCCTGTTCCGCTTCGGCACCGCCGGCGCGCCCTCCGCCCGCGCGCCGCGCCTGCCGCTGGAGACGGTCCTCGCCTGGGGCCGCCCCGCGCTGGCCGCGTAGCGTCGTAAACCCCGACGGACGAAGCCCTCCATCCTGCATTCCCGGCGGAGGGCTTCGTCGCACCGCGAAACGATCCGGATGCCGATCCGGCGCCGTGGAGGTGCTTGACGGCCGCATCATCGAACCGTTGAATCAGGCGTCCAAACGCATCCCCCCACCGACCGGACGCAGCGTGCCCCTGCCGTGCGACGCAGCCGGAGCGCCACGATCCTCGATCCACCGCAGGCCGATGCTCTTCCACTTCCGTCTCAAGCCAGTCGAGCAGATCCACGGGTGGGGCGACGAGGGCGTCCAAAGCCTGCACTGGTTCGGCCTGACCGACGGCGAGTCCTGGATCGACACCGGTACCGCCGAGCTCTTCCGCTACACGGACGAGATGGTGGCGCACCGGGTGGCGCGCGGCGACACCACGCGCTCGCCCCACAACGACTACTACGTGATCCGGCTATGGGAAGACGTGCTGCACCTCCTGCCGGCGGTGATGGAGCCCGTTCCCGCCGAGGTGCTGCGTCTGCTCCGCCCCGGCCTCCCCGCCGTGTCATGGAGCGAGGCCGCGCTCGAACGCGGCGAGCCGGGCGAACCCGGTCCGGGCGAAGACGAATGGTACGATCTGGTCGACACCGCGACGGGGTGGATGGACGCTCGGCGGCTCGATACCGGCTACCTGGTCTCCGGCCCGCGGATCTGGCTCTGGAGGGGTGGGAACGACACCGTCACCCTCCACTGGGACAATCGTGGCCTGCGCATCGGCGGGATCCCGGCGTGGGCGGCCACGGCGGGGACGACGACGATGCCGGCCGAGCGGTTCCTGGCCGAGGTGCGCGACTTCGACCGGCGCTTGATGGATGCGATGGCCGAGCGCGTGGAACAGGTCCGCCGCCACTGGCCGCACCCCGCGATCACGCTGGACGTGGACCAGCTCGCCCGCGAGCACCAGGCGCGCGCCCGATCGGTCACCGAAGCCCTGGCGCGCGCGCCGGACGCGACGGACTGGCCGGGCGTGCTCGCCGCCCTCGAGCGCCTCTCGCGCATCCACCCGCTCCCCGGCTGATCATCCCGCCGATC
>Ga0247773_1000905_pt1 | contig 10219 bp, 10 predicted proteins | sample UWRJL092311B6_FD_179934 | JGI IMG/M metagenome (GOLD analysis project Ga0247773, IMG submission 179934) | Plant litter microbial communities from Arlington Agricultural Research Station in Wisconsin, United States - UWRJ-L092-311B-6 | ecosystem: Environmental > Terrestrial > Plant litter >...
CCGGCGGCTGCCCGTGGGACGCCGAGCAGACCCACGAGTCGCTGGCGCCGTACCTGATCGAGGAGGCCTACGAGACCCTCGACGCCATCGAGACCGGTGATCCGGCGGCGCTGCGGGAGGAGCTCGGCGACCTGCTGTTGCAGGTGCTCTTCCACGCCCGGCTGGCCGAGGAGGCCGAAGCCGGGCAGCGCTTCGGCATCGACGACGTGGCCGCCGACCTGGTCGCCAAGCTGGTCCGCCGGCATCCGCACGTCTTCGCCCGGACCGACACCGATGACCAGGACGGGTATTCGGCCGGCGACCAGCAGTTGAACTGGGACGCGATCAAGAAGGCCGAGAAGCGGCGCGAATCGGTGACCGACGGGATCGCGCTGGGCCAGCCGGCCCTGGCGCTGGCCGCCAAGCTGGTCAGCCGGTCGTCCCGGGCCGGCGTGGCGGTCGAGCTGCCGGCCGGTGACGGGATCGGCGAGCGGCTGCTGGCCGTGGTCGCCGAGGCGGTGCACGCCGGCCTCGATCCGGAGCAGGCGCTGCGGCAGAGCGCGCGGGAGTACCGCGAGGCCATCCGGGCCGCCGAGCCCGGCGCGACGGGCGAGTAGCTGCACGGGTTCGTCCGGGCCGCCCGATAGGCTGGCCGTTGGGTTCCGCCCAGCGACGCACCAGTCGCACAGCAGCACCGAAAGTACGTCGAGAGGACGAGGTTGTGGCCAGCATCGAGGCGGTAGGCGCCCGAGAAATCCTGGACTCGCGCGGCAATCCCACCGTCGAGGTGGAGGTTGCCCTGGACGACGGCACCTTCGCCCGGGCGGCGGTGCCCTCCGGCGCGTCCACCGGGGCCTTCGAGGCGGTCGAGCTGCGCGACGGCGATGCCCGCTACGGCGGCAAGGGCGTGCGCAAGGCGGTCGCGGCCGTGCTGGACGACATCGGCCCGGAGCTGCTCGGCTTCGAGGCCAGCGAGCAGCGGCTGGTCGACGCGGCGCTGATCGACCTGGACGGCACGCCGGACAAGTCCAAGTTCGGCGCCAACGCGATCCTAGGCGTCTCGTTGGCGGTCGCCAAGGCCGCCGCCGCGTCCGCCGGGCTGCCGCTGTTCCGCTACCTCGGCGGCCCGAACGCCCACCTGCTGCCGGTGCCGATGCTCAACATCCTCAACGGTGGCGCGCACGCCGACTCCAACGTCGACGTCCAGGAGTTCATGATCGCGCCGATCGGGGCGCCGACCTTCGCCGACGCGCTGCGCCAGGGCGCGGAGGTCTACCACGCGCTGAAGTCAGTGCTGAAGTCCAAGGGGCTGTCCACCGGCCTGGGCGACGAGGGCGGCTTCGCGCCGAGCCTGCAGTCCAACCGGACCGCCCTGGACGTGATCTCCGAGGCGGTGGACAAGGCCGGCCTGCGGCTGGGCACCGACATCGTCTTCGCCATGGACGTGGCGGCCACCGAGTTCTACTCCGACGGCGCCTACCAGTTCGAGGGCAGCGGAAAGTCGGCCGAGCAGATGGTGGCCTACTACACCGAGCTGGTCGCCAACTACCCGATCGTCTCGATCGAGGACCCGATGTCGGAGGAGGACTGGGACGGCTGGATCTCGCTGACCTCCGAGCTGGACGACGTGATCCAGATCGTCGGCGACGACCTGTTCGTGACCAATCCCGAGCGGCTGGCCCGCGGCATCTCCACCGGGGCGGCGAACGCGCTGCTGGTCAAGGTCAACCAGATCGGCTCGCTCACCGAGACCCTGGACGCGGTCGACCTGGCGCACCGCTCGGGCTACCGGTGCATGATGAGCCACCGCTCCGGCGAGACCGAGGACACCACCATCGCCGACCTCGCGGTGGCCACCAACTGCGGCCAGATCAAGACCGGCGCGCCGGCCCGCTCGGAGCGGGTCGCCAAGTACAACCAGCTGCTGCGGATCGAGGAGGAACTCGACGACGCCGCCCGCTACGCCGGCGCCGCGGCCTTCCCGCGCTACAACCGGGCCGGCAGCTAGCAGATGGCCGGTCGAACGCGACCCAGGGTGGCCGGCGGTGCGTTCGCGGCCGGCCGGCGCCGGCCCGGCTGGGCGCACGCTCCCAAGCTGACTGGTCGCCGGATGCTGGTGGCGGCGATGGCGCTGTTCCTGGTCGTGGTGCTGGCCTCGCCGTTCCAGACCTACCTGAGCCGGCGGGCCTCGGTGGCCGCCTCCGAGCGCCAGCAGCAGCAGCTCAACGCCCAGTTGGCCGAGCTGAACCACCAGAGCGAGCAGTGGCGGGACCCGGCCTTCGTGGCCCGGCAGGCCCGGCTCCGGCTGCAGTACATCCGGCCCGGCGACACCCTGTACACGGTGCTGGACGCGCACGGCAACCCGATCGAGGCCCCCGCCCCGGCCGCCGCCGAGCAGGTCCGAACGGTCGAGAACCGGCCCAGCTGGAACACGCTGCTGTGGAGCAGCGTGCACGACACCGACACCGGGCAGTGACCGCTCCCGAGGCCGACAGCGACGCCGAGATCGTCCGGGCGCAGTTGGGACGCCCGCCTCGGGCGATCCGGGCGGTGGCGCACCGGTGCCCGTGTGGCAATCCGGACGTGGTCGAGACCGCGTCCCGGCTGCCGGACGGCACCCCGTTCCCGACCCTGTACTACCTGACCTGCCCGCGGGCGGCCTCCCGGGTGTCGACGCTGGAGGCGTCCGGGCTGATGCGCTCGATGACCGAGCGGCTCGGCGCCGACGAGGAATTGGCCGCCGGCTACGCCGCGGCGCACCAGGACTACCTGGCCCGCCGCGAGCGGCACGGCCCGGTGCCCGAGATCAGCGGCATCTCGGCCGGTGGCATGCCCACCCGGGTCAAGTGCCTGCACGTGCTGGTGGCGCACTCGCTGGCCGCCGGGCCCGGGGTCAACCCGCTCGGCGACGAGGCACTGGCGGCGCTGGGGGACTGGTGGCAGCAGGGTCCGTGCGTGGCACCGGAGCCGGCATGACCCGGGTGGCCGCCATCGACTGCGGCACCAACTCGATCCGGCTGCTGGTCTCCGACCGCGGCCCGGACGGGCTGCGCGACGTGCACCGCGAGATGCGGGTGGTGCGGCTCGGCGAGGGCGTCGACCGGACCGGCCGGCTGGCACCGGCGGCCATCGAGCGCACCCGGCTGGCCCTGGCCGACTACACCGCGACCATCGGGGCGCTCGGCGCCGGCCGGGTCCGGATGGTGGCCACCTCGGCGTCCCGGGACGCCGCCAATGCCAGCGAGTTCCAGTCGATGGTCAAGGCCACCCTGGGCGTCGAGTCCGAGGTGATCACCGGCCTGGCCGAGGCGCGGCTGTCGTTCGTGGGAGCGGTGGCGGGGCTGCCCGGCGTGGCCGATCCGCTGCTGGTGGCCGACATCGGCGGCGGCTCGACGGAGCTGGTACTGGGCTCGCCGGTCTCTGGATCGGTCGTCGCCGCGCACAGCATGGACGTCGGCTGCGTCCGGATGACCGAGCGGCACCTGCGCGACGACCCGCCCACCGAGGCCCAGATCGCCGGCGCGCTCGCCGACGTCCGGGACGCGCTGCGGGCCGCGGCCGCCGACGTGCCGGTCCGGCAGGCCGCCGCCTTCGTCGGGGTGGCCGGCACCGTGACCACCGTCGCCGCGCTGGCCCTGGAACTGCCCGGCTACGACCCGGCGGCGATCCACGGCTCGGTGATCGACTTCGAGCAGGTCAGCGAGGTCACCGACCGGCTGCTGGCCATGCCCCGGGCCGAGCGCGCCGCGCTGCCGGTGATGCACCCCGGCCGGGTGGACGTGATCGGCGGCGGCGCGCTGGTGCTGCGCGCGGTGATGGAGTTCGTCGGCGCCGGCCAGGTGATCGCCAGCGAGCACGACATCCTGGACGGCATCGCGATGAGCCTGCTGGACTGACCCGCTGACCCGCTGACCCGCTGACCCGCTGACCCGCTGCCTCAGGCGTTGATGGCGGTCAGCGCGCTCGGTGCCTTCGGGCCCTTGTCGTCGCTCAGCTGCTTGGGCTTGGGCGACGGGTGGCCGGTCATCGCCCGCCAGATGGTGTCGGCGCCCTTGGTGGTGGCCAGCTGGGCCAGTGCCGCCCCGAAGCCGGTCAGCGAGGCCCAGATCAGGGCGTCCGGCCAGTTGCTGTCGGCGTCGCGCGGGTTCACCGGCGCCCGCCCCGGCCGGGCCGCCTCCCAGGCCTTCGAGGTGGCCGCGCTGACCGCCTTGCCGACCGGGATCGCCACCGCGACCGCCACCAACTTGAACGCGAACCTGCTCGCTGCGCCAGCCATTGCCACCCCATCGTCTCGAGCCCGGTCACTCGCCCGTACTGCCGTCCAGTCTAGGTCGCGCGTCCGACGGTGCGTGCTCCCGGAGTGGTCAGCCGGCCGCCGGCGCGTGGGTAGCCTGGAAGTTGCAACGAGGGGACGTGAGGAGCATGGCCGGTGGGGAACCCCAGCGAATCCTGATCGTCGGCGGCGGCTACGTGGGGATGTACACCGCCCTGCGGGCACAGCGGAAGCTGTCCCGGGGGCGCGCTGAGATCGTGGTGATCGATCCGCAGCCCAACATGACCTACCAGCCGTTCCTGCCCGAGGCCGCTGCCGGCAGCGTCGAGCCCCGGCACGTGGTGGTGCCGCTGCGCCGAGTGCTCAAGAAGTGCCGGGTGATCACCGGGCGGGTCAGCAGGATCTCGCACGACCAGCGGTCGGTGACGGTGGAGCCCGAGACCGGCGACAGCTACGAGCTGGGCTACGACCTGCTGGTGGTGGCGCCCGGTTCGATCGCCCGGACGCTGCCGATCCCGGGGCTGGCCGAGCACGGCATCGGCTTCAAGACCATCGGTGAGGCGATCTTCCTGCGCAATCACGTGCTGGCCCGGCTCGACTTCGCCTCCTCCACCGAGGATGCCGCGGCCCGGCGCCGGGCACTCAGCTTCGTCTTCGTGGGCGGCGGCTACGCCGGGGTGGAGGCGCTGGCCGAGCTGGAGGACATGTCCCGCTACGCCTGCCGGTACTACCCCGACCTCGACCAGGACGAGCTGCGCTGGGTGCTGGTCGAGGCTTCGGACCGGATCATGCCCGAGGTGTCGGTGGGCCTGTCGGCCTACACCGTGGACCGGTTGCGCGAGCGGGACATCGACGTCCGGCTGGGTACCCGGCTGGACTCGGCCGAGGGCGGCCGGATCGAGCTGTCCGACGGCGAGGCCTTCGAGGCCGACACGCTGGTCTGGACGGCCGGGGTGAAGGCGCATCCGCTGTCGGCGCTGTCCGGACTGCCGACCGATGACAAGGGCCGGCTGCCGTGCCGGGCCAACCTGAGCGTCAAGGGCCTGGACGGGGTGTTCTCGGCCGGTGACACCGCGGCGGTGCCGGACCTGTCGAAGAAGGACCCGGACGCGCTCTGCGGGCCGTCGGCCCAGCACGCCGTCCGGCAGGCCAAGGTGCTGGCCGACAACCTGGAGCGGGCGGTCAACGGGCAGGCCCTGGAGGACTACAAGCACGCCTACGTGGGCTCGGTCGCCTCGCTCGGGCTCTATCGCGGGGTGGCCGAGCTGTACGGCGTGAAGCTGCGCGGCCCGATCGCCTGGTTCCTGCACCGGACGTACCACCTGTCCCGGGTGCCGACCTTCAACCGCAAGGTGCGGGTGCTGGCCGACTGGACCGCCGCGCTGTTCTTCCCCCGCGAGGTGGTCTCGCTCGGGCAGCTGCAGTCGCCCCGGCACGACTTCGAGCGGGCCAGCTCGTCCTGAGTTCTGCCTTGGCGGCTTGCCGCGTGAGGGTGCTTCCGCCTGCCGGGCGGAAATCTTCCGCCTGCTGGGCGGAGATCTTCCGCCTGCTGGGCGGATACCCTGCTTGGCGCGCCCCCGTAGCCCAATGGCAGAGGCAGCGGACTTAAAATCCGCCCAGTGTCGGTTCGAGCCCGACCGGGGGTACCACCGCTGGGTCAGACATCGGGCTGTTCGACAGGTTCTGCCGCGGAGTGGAAAGGGTTTCAGGTGTTCAGAGCGCTCGATGACGGCCCGTTCTTCCATGGCACGATCGCGGACCTGAACGTGGGTGAGTTCCTCACGGCGGGCCGCCCGTCGAACTACCGTCCCGAGATCGTCATGAACCACATCTACTTCACCGCGCGCGTCGATGGAGCCGGCCTCGCCGCGGAGATCGCCGCAGACCTCGCGGAGGGTGAAGCGGTTGCGAGAGTGTACGTAGTGGAGCCAACCGGGGGGTTCGAGAACGACCCGAACGTGACCGACAGGAAGTTTCCCGGTAATCCCACCCGCTCGTACCGCAGTAGCGCCCCGCTGCGGATCGTAGGTGAGATCACCGAGTGGACGCGTCTGACACCCGAACAGCTGCGGGCCTGGCGGGAGCGCCTGTCGGTGCTTGTCTCGAGCGAGCGTGGCGAAATCATCAACTGAGCGCCGAGCATGGCGCTGTTTCGTCGTTCGGCGCGTCTCGGATCAACCCGCGCGGGATCGAAGCACGGCAACCTCGGGATAGTCCTCAGCTGCGCCGTAGCCGTTCTCGACCAGCCAGCGGACCGCTATGAGACACCGCCACGACTGCCAGGCGCGGATCAGGTCACGGTCGACATCGGTCCCGTAACCGGCAAGGACGTCGTCGAGGTTCTCCTGGTGCCCGAGGGTGAGGGTGGCGAGGTCGAACAACGCATCGCCCGGGGCAGCCTCGGACCAGTCGAGGATGCCGGTGACCTCGTGCCCATCGATGAACACGTGGGCGATGTGCAGGTCGCCGTGCGTGAATACCGGTGTCCAAGGCCGCAGCGCAGCCTCGGCGAGGCGGCGGTTGCGGGTAACCACGTCGAGTGGAAGGACGTTGTTGGCGACAAGCCAGTCGCACTCGCTGTCGAGTCGCACTGCGAGCTCGTCGACACTCCTGCCGGGCCATGGCGGCAGCGGCGCATCGTGCAGAGTTCGAACGACGGCACCGACCGCAGCCCATGCCGCGGGCGAGGCGGGCGACGGTTCCTCGAGACGGCCGAGAACCCTACCTGGCAGGGCGGCAACCGCGAGCACCGGCGGCTTCCGCCAAAGAATTTCCGGCGTCGGCACCGGGGCCCTGGCCATCGCCTCGATCTCGATGTCGGTGCGCGCCCGATCAGCATCGACTTTCAGGAACACGTCACCGACCCGCAACGTCACGCGGTCGTTGTTTACGAGGACAACCTCGACCTCCTCCACGTCCGACATCCTCGCAGCCCGACCCCCGACGTTCCCCGGAGCCCGGTGCCCCTGCGCCGCTGACCGCGACGACGCCACGCAATCGGAGGTCGCGCGATGTCAGCGATCAGGTCAGCGTGAGCGTCGCAGCACTCGGGAACTACCTGCCCACCGTCGTGCGTTGTGATCGGTGTAAGCGCACGCGCACCCGGAACGACCGGTGCGCTGGTATCGAGGTGGAGGCATCCAGTGGCCAGTAACCCTGTCCTGCGGGGTTTCGAGAAGACCGGACGACCCGGCGTCGGAGCTCAGGGGCCGAGCGGCCCGAACGGTCCGATCGCACCGCCGCCCCCGTCGGCCAACCAGCTCAACGAGTGGTACGCCCAGCCGTCCTACGGCCAGCCGGCCCCGCCCGCCGCCCCGTCGCGGTACCTGACCCTGGACGACGTCGTCACCCGATCGGTGGTGCTGCTCGGCACCCTGCTGGTGGCCGCCGGCTTCGCCTGGTTCGTGGTGCCGGACTCCGCCGCCGGCGGCGTGATGGCGATCGGCTTCATCGGCGCCCTGGTGCTCGGGCTGTACATGGGCTTCAGCGGCCGGGCCAACGCGGTCACCACCGTCCTGTACGCGGCCCTGCAGGGGCTGGCGCTCGGCGCGATCAGCGAGCTGTTCAACGACCGGTTCAACGGCATCGTGGTGCAGGCCGTCACCGGAACGATCATGGTGGCCGGTGGCGTGCTGGTGGTCTACAAGACCGGCGCCGTCCGGGTCACCCCGAAGTTCACCAAGATCGTGTTCGCCTCGACGCTGGGTGTGGTCGGGCTGATGCTGGTCAACCTGGTCGCCGGCCTGTTCACCGACGGCGGCCTGGGACTGCGTGACGGCGGCCCGATGGCGATCGGCTTCAGCCTGCTGTGCATCGTGATCGCGGCGTCCAACCTGATCGTGGACTTCGACATGATCGAGCAGTCGGTCCGCCGGGGCGTCGACGAGAAGGTCGGCTGGTACCTGTCCTGGGGCATCCTGGTGACCCTGGTCTGGCTGTATCTGGAGATCCTGCGCCTGCTGAGCTACCTGACCGGACGCAACAACTAGGTCCCATACCCCCGGTCAGTCACCAAGTCGGCCCCGTCCCTCAGCGTTGAGGGACGGGGCCGCACCACGTTCCGGGCCGGGAGCCAGCCGCTAGGACAGCCGCTCCAGGATCATCGCCATGCCCTGGCCGCCGCCGACGCACATGGTCTCCAGCCCGAACTGCTTGTCGTGGTGCTGCAGCGAGTTGATCAGGGTGGTGGCGATCCGGGCGCCGGTCATGCCGAACGGGTGGCCGACCGCGATCGCGCCGCCGTTGACGTTCAGCCGGTCCAGGTCCACCCCCAGTTCCTGGTAGGACGGGATCACCTGGGCCGCGAACGCCTCGTTGATCTCGACCAGGTCGATGTCGGACACCGACATGCCGGCCCGGGACAGCGCCTGCCGGGACGCCTCGACCGGCCCCAGCCCCATGATCTCCGGCGACAGCGCGGTGAGGCCGGTGGACACGATCCGGGCCAGCGGGGTGATGCCCAGCTCGGCGGCCTTCGTGTCGCTCATGATGAGCAGCGCCGCCGCCCCGTCGTTGAGCGGGCAGCAGTTGCCGGCGGTGACCAGCCCGTCCGGGCGGAACACCGGCTTGAGCTGGGAGACCGCCTCGTAGCTCACCCCGGCGCGCGGACCGTCGTCGGTGCTGACCACCTCGCCGGACGGCAGCGTGACCGGGGTGATCTCCTTGGCCCAGAAGCCGTCCGCGATCGCCTTCTCGGCCAGGTTCTGCGACCGGACCCCGAAGTGGTCCATCTCCTCCCGGCTGACCCCCATCAGCCGGGCCAGGTTCTCGGCCGTCTGGCCCATCGGGATGTAGGGGTCGGGCAGGTCGCCGCGCTCGCGCGGGTCCTGCCAGCCCTCGGCTCCCTCGGCGGCGACCTTCGCGGTGCGCTCCTGGGCCGCGGCGAACACCGGGTTCTTGGTGTCGGGCAGGCCGTCGGAGGAGCCTTTGACGAACCGCGACACCGTCTCGACGCCGGCCGAGATGAAGATGTCGCCCTCGCCGGCCCGGATCGCGTGCATCGCCATCCGGGTGGTCTGCAGCGAGGACGCGCAGTACCGGGTCACGGTGGTCCCGGGCAGGAAGTCGAAGCCGAGCCGCACCGCCACCACCCGGGCCAGGTTGTAGCCCTGTTCACCGCCGGGCAGCCCGCAGCCCAGCATCAGGTCGTCGATGTCGCGCGGGTCCAGCTGCGGCACCTTGGCCAGCGCCGCGGTGATCATCTGCGCGGTCAGCTCGTCGGCCCGCATGTCGACCAGCGAGCCCTTGGCCGCCCGTCCGATCGGCGACCGGGCGGTGGCGACGATGACGGCCTGCGGGGTGCTTGACATGGGACGTCTCCTTCTCGAGCTGACTGAAACCTGGCCAGAAACTGCCTGAAAAGCGCTAGTCCACCATGGTGGCAGGGGTGAAACTCTCCTCGCCGCCGGAGGTGGGCGGTATCACGGCCGCTGCCCGGCGGCGGATCAGCCGGGCCCACGGGCCACGCCGGCCGGCCGACTCGCCGTGCACCTGTGCCGGTGCCACCTCGGTGCCCGGCAGGCCGGCCGCCCGGGCCGCCGCCTTGGCCAGCGGCCGGGCCCGGGTCGAGGTGAACGGCGCGGGCGCCTCGGAGACCGTGCTCAACCCCAGCGCGGCGGCGGCCGAGGGCAGCAGCACCTCGGCAGCCCGGGCGTAACCGAGTGCCGATGGATGGAACTGGTCGTCGGAGAAGTAGTCCCGGCTGCTCTCGAACTCCGGCCCCAGGATGTCGCCGAGGCTGACCGCCCGGGCGCCGGCGGCCACCACCGCCACCGCCTGGGACGCGGCCAGCGTCCGGGACAGCCGGCGGGCCAACCAGCGCAGCGGCTGGGCGATCGGCCGGACGGTGCCCAGGTCCGGGCAGGTGCCCACCACCACGGCCAGGTTCTGCTCGGCCAGGGCAGCCAGGGCCGCGGCGAGGTGGCGCACCGACTCCGAGGCCCGCACCCGGTGGGTGACGTCGTTGGC
>Ga0247773_1000906_pt1 | contig 10205 bp, 10 predicted proteins | sample UWRJL092311B6_FD_179934 | JGI IMG/M metagenome (GOLD analysis project Ga0247773, IMG submission 179934) | Plant litter microbial communities from Arlington Agricultural Research Station in Wisconsin, United States - UWRJ-L092-311B-6 | ecosystem: Environmental > Terrestrial > Plant litter >...
GCGAATGTAGACGACGCGATCACCGCCTTGACGGAAGAGCGGCGCGGGAGGCGCGGCGCCGAACGCGAGATCGCGCGCATAGTCGTCTTCGATTACGAACGCGCCCGCGCGCTCCGCCAGGCGCAGCACGTCTTTGCGGCGCTGTTCGCTGAGCGTAATGCCCGAGGGGTTCGAGAATGCCGGCTGCAGATAGAGCGCGCGGGCACCGCTCGAGGCGAAGGCCGCCTCCAGTAGATCCGCGCGGATGCCTTCTGCGTCGTGCGGCACCGGAACGGGCCTGAGACCGAGTGAGCGCGCGACGCTGAGCGCCCCGAAATAGGTCGGAGATTCGACCAAAATCGGGCCGCCGAAGGGCACGAGCGTGCGAAATGTGGCGGCCAACGCCGCTTGACCGCCGGGAGCGAGCACGACGTCCTCGGCGCGCGCGTTGCCGCCGACGTCACGCGCGAACCAGAGCCTGAGCTCGGGGTGGCCCTCGGCCGGTAAGCGATCCCATGCGCGGGGATTGGCCGCCGCACGACGCGCTGCCTTGGCCAGCAGAGCCAAGGGTTGCAGCGAGACATCGGTATAGCCGCTGCCCAAGACCAGCGTGCCGGGCACCGGCAATTCGAAGGCTGCGTTGGCAATCGGATCTGCGACTGGACCGAGCACGGTGAGTTGCCAGGAGGAGTCCGCACGCGGGCTGTCCTTCGCGCGCTCGGCGACGTAGGTGCCGTCGCCCGGTCGGCTCTGTACGAGCCCCTCTCTCGCGAGTTGCGCCATCGCGCGCTGCACGGTGACCGGACTGGCCGCGAACTCTGCGCTCAACTCGCGGACTGACGGGAGCAATGTCCCCGGCGTGAGGCGAGCCGCGCGGCGGCGCAGCTCGGTCGCGATGCGCACGTCGGCTTTGAGCGGAGCGGACGAGGACTTGCCGTGGCCCGAAAGGGTGTTATCTAGTTTCATGTCAGCACTGAGTAACGATACTCCCCGTGCCCGGATAACGCTACGACCGATTTGGCGCGCATTTTCTGAGCACTTTGCCGGCCTGGGCGCGGCCAGCCTCGGCGTGCTCTGTTTCAGTCTTACTGTACCCGCAACGCGCGCTGCGGTGCCCGAGTTGGGCGTGCTCTTGGTCGGAGCGGGCCGGGCGGTGATTGCCGGAGCGCTCGCATTGTTGGTGCTGCGGCTGAAGCGCGAGCGCCTGCCCGCGCGCTCGGACGTGAAGTCGCTGGCGCTGGTCGCGCTCGGTGTCGTCTTGGGTTTTCCGCTGTGCAGTGCGATCGCCCTGCGCAGCGTGCCTGCGGTGCATGCGTTGGTGATCATCGGCTTGGTGCCAATGGCGACCGCACTGTTGGCGGTATTGCGCAATGGGGAGCGCCCTTCGCCCAAATTTTGGCTGGCTTCGTCGCTCGGCGCCGCTTCGGTGTTTGCCTTCGGCCTCACCCAAGCAAAACTGCAACTGGTGGCAGCGGACGGCTGGATGCTGGCCGCGGTGGCCAGCGCAGCGCTCGGCTACAGCGAAGGCGCCCGTCTCACTCCGAGGCTGGGCGGCTGGCGCGTGATCTCGTGGGCACTCGTGCTCTCTTTGCCGCTCACGTTGGGCTTGTCGCTTTGGGCCGTGACCGTGCAGCCACTGCACGCGGCGGTCTCGTGGCGTGCCTGGTTGGGCTTGGGTTACGTGGGCGTCGTCAGCATGTACCTGGGATTTTTCGCCTGGTATCGCGGCCTCACGCGCACGAGCATCGCCCGGGCCAGCCAGGTGCAATTGGCGCAGCCGGTGCTCGGTTTTCTCTGGTCCTGGCTGCTGCTCGGTGAGCGGGTGAGCGCCGCCATGTTGTTCACCGCGGGTTTCGTGTTGGTCTGTGCAGCCTGGGCCAGCCGCAGCCGCGCGCTGCCGGTCCAGGTGACACACCTGAGCGCCAGCCGCGCCCAGAGCGGGGGTACCGCCACAGTGCGCATTTCCTAGTGGACTCTACCCACCTCCTGGGGCATTCACCCGCCGGGCATGATTCGGACGACTGATCTCGGTAAGGCTTACGGCGCGCGCGTGCTGTTCGAAGGCGTGAGCCTAGAACTCAACGAGGGCTCGCGTTATGGCCTCGTCGGCGCCAATGGCTCCGGCAAGACGACCTTCATTCGGGTCGTGTCCGGGGATGAGCAAGCCACGAGCGGCAGCGTGCACATCCCCAAGCGCGCCCGCGTCGGCGTCCTCCGCCAGGACCACTTCCTCGACGATCAAGCGCTGATTTTGCACGTTGCCATGATGGGCGACACGTTGGTCTGGAAAGCGCTGGAAGAGCGCAATCGAATCATCGATCACGGCGGCGACGCCAGCAACCTGGCCGAGCTCGAAGAAGTGCTCGGCACACACGACGGCTATACACTCGAAGCGCGCGCTACGGAGATCTTGGAAGGCCTCGGCATTCCGATCGCTTCGCACCAGCAGAAGCTTTCTACCTTGTCCGGCGGCTTCAAGCTGCGCGTGCTGCTGGCGCAGGTGCTGATCGGCGGTCCGGATTGCTTGCTGCTGGATGAGCCGACCAATCATTTGGACATCCTGTCCATTCGCTGGCTCGAAAAATTCATGGCCGCCTACCGCGGCACCGCGCTGGTCATCTCCCACGATCAGCGCTTCCTCGACAACGTCGCCACCCACATCCTGGACGTCGATTACGGCACGGTCACCAGCTACGTCGGCAACTACGCGCGCTTCGTGGTCGAAAAAGCCGCCGTACGCGAGCGCAAAGAAGTCGAAATCGGCCGTCAGCAGAAGATCATCGCCGAAAAGCGCGCCTTCGTGGATCGCTTCGGTGCCAAGGCGACCAAGGCCAAGCAAGCTCAAAGTCGGCTCAAACAAATCGAGAAAATAGAGGTCGAGGAGCTCGCCCAAAGCTCCCGCCGCGAACCGCTTTTCCGCTTCGTCCAGGAGCGTCCGAGCGGCAAAGAGGTGCTCGAGCTCGAAGGGATCTCGAAGGCGTACGGCGACAAAGTGGTGTTGAAGAACGTGTCGCTGACCGTGCGCCGCGGCGAAAAGCTAGCCGTGATCGGCGCCAACGGCCTCGGCAAGTCCACGCTGCTCAAGATCATCATGGAGCGGCTGAAGGCGGATCAGGGCAAGATCCGCTTGGGTCACGAAGTGCGGCTCGGCTACTTCGCGCAGGACCATCACGAGCTCTTGGGCAACGAGAAGCAGACCCCGCTCGAATACATCTGGGACACGGTGCCCTCGGAAGGCACCGCCACCGTCCGCGGGATGCTCGGCCGCGTGCTGTTCAGCGGTGAGGACGTCATGAAGTCCGTCGGCTCGCTCTCCGGTGGTGAGGCCGCGCGCCTGATTTTCTGCAAAATCATCGCCGAAAAGCCCAATGTCTTGGTGCTCGACGAACCCACCAATCACTTGGATTTGGAGGCCATCGCGGCCCTGGTCGAAGGCTTGAAGGCGTTCGAAGGCACGGTCATCTTCGTCTCCCACGATCGCTCGTTCGTGTCCGAGCTGGCCACGCGCATCTTGGAAGTGACCAGCGAAGGCCCGCGAGAGTTCTCGGGTACGTACGCGGAGTACCTGGCACGCGCGGGCGACGATCACCTCGACGTCGAGGCCGTGAGCTTGAAGGCGAAGACGGCCAATGCCAACGCCGCCAAGAGCACACCGCCGCCCGCGGCCGGTTTGTCCTGGGAAGAGCAAAAAAAGCGCCGCAATCGCCTGGGCACGATGCCCGCAAGACGCGACAAGTTGCTGGCCCAAATCGAAGCCGCAGAAGCGCGCAAGAAGGCGATTGCCGACAGCTACACGGTGGACGGCTTCTTCGAGCGCACGCCCCCCGCTGACGTCCAAAAGCTGGAAGCGGAGAGCCTCGCGCTCGGCAAGCAGGTCGAAGCCTGGCTCGCCGAGTGGGAAGCCGTAGAGACCGAGATCGCCAAAATCACGGGGGCTTGAGCCCGTGACTGGCTCGTCTCCGCCTTCGCCTGCGCCCCGTCGCCAGATCATCCAAGCCGAGGCCCTAGCCTGGCTTGCGGAACATCCGGCGCCGCCCTACTGCAGCGTGATCACTTCCCTGCCCGATCTCAGCGAGCTGCCAGAACGCGGATTTTCTGGCTGGAAATCCTGGTTTGGCGAGGCCGCGCGCAGCGTTCTACGTTGGACGCCCGCACCGGGCCTCGTGCTGTTCTTTCAGAGTGACATACGCGAAAACGGCGAGTGGATCGACAAGGGCTACCTCGTGCAGCGCGCCGCAGAAGCCGAAGGCCGCAGCCTGCTTTGGCACAAGATCGTCTGTCGTCACCCGCCCGGCACGATCAGTCACGGTCGCGCGAACTACTCACACCTGTTGTGCTTCGCGCATGAGCCGCGCGCGCGCATCACTCACCCCGGACCGGACGTGCTGCCCGACGCAGGCTACAAACCCTGGAGCAAAGCCATGGGCGTCGACGCCTGCCGGCTCGCCTGTCGCTTCTTGCGCGAAGAGAGCGAGACGAAACTGGTCGTCGATCCGTTTTGCGGCCACGGCACGGCCCTCGCGGTGGCCAATCACTACGGCTTCGACGCTCTGGGCATCGAGCTCTCCACCCGCAAAGTCCGCGCGGCCAAGCGCTTGATCCTCGAGCTCGACGCTTAGAAGTGGGCGCTCGCGAACCAGCATCGCAGCTCGTGTAACGCTCGGTTCCCGCCATTGGACGCCGAAGGCTGGGACGCGGCACGAAAAGGTGTGCCTTTGCGGGTTTCGCCGCTGATGGATGCGTGCTCGAACGTGGCGCCTCGGCAGCTTGGGTGCGGGCTCGCAAGTGATTCGCGCACACTGAGTGCGACGCTTGAACGACGAGCGCGGAAGAGCGCGCATCACTTGCTCGCTCCGCCCTTGGCTGACTCCGCGGTTGGAGTGATTATCTTCTTGACGAGATCTCGGCGTGTGATCGCGTCATCGAGGGATGTGAGTTTGGTTCTGATGGTTGCTCGCGCGACGTTTCGCGAGACAACCGTTAAATTCAGGCGCGGCTGCGTCCGCTGTGTCTGTCCCCCGTCGTCATGCTCGCGAACTCGAACCGCTTTCTGCCTACCGCTTCGGCGTGCACTTCACTGCCGACGCTGAGTTACGCGATCTGATCGAGCGCGCACGTGCGCTCGCGAGTCATCGGCTACCGAACGGCGATCTCGCCGGCTTGATCAAGCTGATGGCGGCGTGCTTCGTGCGACAGGAAGAGAAGCGGCGCTTCGGCGTCGGAGCGCGACCGCATCGGGCTAAGACGGAGACAGAGCCGGTGCTCTGCGGGCAGGAAACTCCACCAGGTGGAGTCGGCAAACATGCACGGTACATACCTGTGACGGTGCGGCGCGCCATTCACACGCGAGACGGTGGGCAGTGCTCGTTCGTCTCAGCGGATGGTCGGCGCTGCAGTGCTCGAGCGTTTCTCGAACTCGATCACCGACAACCGTTTGCAAGGCATGGCGCGCCCGACGCCCTGAACATCCGGTTGCTGTGCAGGGCGCACAATCTATTGCATGCTCGACACTGCTTCGGCACGCTGCATGTTGCCGCGAAAATCGCCGCGAAGAAGCGTTGTCGGTCGACGACAATCGAGGGAGGATGAAATGCCGAGGCGCCCAATCGTTCTCCGTTCGCGGGCGATACCAGGCCGAGTACCGCGCACTCGACGGGTGCACCAGCTTGTCATTGTCCGACGAACGCTAACCCAGACAGGCGCGACGCGGAAAGATGTGACGAATCATAAGTGGCGTCTTGGCGGTAAAATTCAGCGAGCGCTCAGAGTCCTCTCTGAGCCTTTGCTACGCCGCCGCTTCGAGCGCGCGTTTCACGTCAGCCAGGTGCTTAGCGGCGGACAACTCGTGGTGAAACGCGCCCAGGATGCGGCGCTTGGTGTCGATCACGTAAGTGACGCGCAGGGTATGATTCAGGATCGGAATCAGCGCGCGGTAGGGTTTGATGATGCGACGCTCGGGATCGGCGATTAGCGAGAAGGGCACGCTGTGCTTTTCGGCGAAGCGCTGGTGCGAATCGACTGGGTCGCCACTGACGCCCACGACGTTCGCGCTGAGCGAACCCAGCTCGCTCGAAGCGTCGCGAAACGTGCAGGCCTGCGCCGTGCACACGGGTGTAAAATCCTTCGGGTAGAAGTAGAGCACGAGCCGGCCGCGCTCGAGCAAGCCCGCCAAGGTAACGGTCTGCCCGTGTTGATCCTGTGCGCTGAACTCTGGAGCAAGGTCTCCGACTTTGAGCATGGCGTGAGACGTTTAACTCAGGAGCACGCGCTTGAGTAGCCGGATCCCCAGCAAGAGCACCATCGGCGAGATGTCGAGCCCCGCGCCAGTCGGCAAGAGCCGCCGAATCGGTCCCAGCACAGGTTCGGTCAGAGTCCGTGTCACGCGCACGATCGGGTTGTCCTCCGCCAGGCTGAGCCACGACACGATCACCGAGACCAACACCACGAACGAATACGCGTCCAGAACCAACGAGAGGATGCTCACTCCCTTGGGGTAAGGCTCCAATTCGGCGCTGGCAATCGGCGCCCGCGCTTCCATGTTGGAAATTCGGGGCCCCTGGCTTACACTGAACACATGAACAGCCCGACCACAACCACAGCCACAGCCACAGCCACCGAAGGCGTCAACTATGACAGCGCCCCCCTGGTCGAAGTCGAGATCGAGGGCACGGACTACCGCCTGGACGCCGGCAAGCAGGGCACCGCCTTGTGCATTTCCACCCGGGCTTCCGGTTCCTGGGACTGGTCGTTCGGGGGCGAAGCGCGTTGGGACGTCGGATCTCTTCGTTGCAAGTCGTTCGAGCGGCGCACGCTCGATCAGCTCTCGCGTGCCTTCAAAGCCGCGCTCGAAAACGCGGACTAGAGCAACGGCGCTCAGCGCGCCCGGAAAAAATAGAACATCAGCTGCACGGCGTACACGATACCAAGACCAATCAAGGTCCAGTTCACGCCGCGGTCGAGCTGCTTGAGCACGACGCGCAGCCGCTGCGGCGCAAATAGTTTGAGCGCAAATAGCGTGGCGGCGCTGAAGAAAATGATTCGCGCCAGCATGCGGCGTCAGCCGGCGGACATCGCGTCGCGCAGGGCGAGAGTCAATGCGCCGAGCGCTTTGTTCTTGGACGCGGCAGGCGCGGTGCGGGCGTTGCGCAGCAACGTACGCAGGTGCTGGCGCTCCGCGCGCGCATACTGCGCGAGAAACTCGGCGAACTCCGCCTCACCACCGTCCAGCAGGCGCTTGCGCCAATCGTCCGCCGGAGTACTGGCGCGGCGCGAGTTGGGGTGCGACAAATCCTCCAGCCGCTCGCGCAACAGCCCGAGGTCCAGGCCGCGCAATTCTTGCCGAACCAGGCGGAGCCCGCGCCCACGAGCGGTGGGGCTAGAGATGCGCCGCGTGTCTTGCACCACGCGCAACACTTCTTCGCTCAACTGCATCCGGAGCAAGAGCCGCTCGCTGATGGTGGTCAGCGTCTTGGCGAATTCCATCCAAGCGGCCTCCGAGCGCTTACGCTCGCCGCGCAGATCGGTCCGCGACGTCAGATCCTCTTCTTCCAGAGCGGGGTCTGGCGCTGTCTCAATCGGTTTTCGCACGGCGGGACGATAGCGCGCTCGAAGCGCCGCTCAAGGTAGTTTTCTGGAAAAGCCCGGGCCCGCGTCCCTCAGCCCGCCCGCGCCGGCAAACGCAGCGTAAATCGCGTGCCCTCCCCGACGGTCGAGTGCACCAAGACACTGCCGCCCAGAGCGTCGACCACGCTCTTGACGATGGCGAGTCCCAGGCCGGTGCCCGAGCGGTCCGCATCGGTCGTGAAAAAGCGCTCGAAAATGCGAGCCAGATGCGGCTCGGGGATGCCGCTGCCGCGGTCTTCGACCGAGATCGACACGAAGCGCTCGCCCGCGCGGCCGCTGACCTGCACCACCACCGGCACCCCGGGCGGCGAAAATTTGAGCGCATTGTCGAGCAGGTTCAAGAGGGCAGTCTCCAGATCCGCCGGGCGCGCGAGGATCACAGGAATGCTCGAGCTGTAGTCGAGCACGACGTTGCCATCGGGCCCTTGCGAGCGCTCGACCGCGCGTCGGACCAACGTTTCCAGATCGACGAGCACCGGGGATTGCTCCGAGGCATCGATCCGACTCAGCTCGAGCAAGCGCGAAACCAGGCGATCGAGCCGCGCGGCATCGAGCGCGATGTTCTCCAGGAAGCGCTGACGCGCGTCCAAATCATCGGCCGCGCCCTCGGCGAGTAACTCGGCCGCGCCGCGGATCGACGTCAGCGGTGATTTGAACTCGTGCGCGACGTCCGCGGCGAAGGCCGAGATGTAGCGGTGACGCGCTTCGAGCTTGCGTGTCATCTCCCGGAACGCTTCGGCCAATTCGCTGATTTCGCCGCCGCCGGCCACGGGTACGTCTAGCCCAGAGTCGCCCGCGGCGATGCGCCGTGCCGCGTGCGCCAGGCGTTCCAAAGGCCGCGAGATGGTCCACGCCAAGAGCAACGTCATGCCCGCAGTCAATGCTAGCGCAAGGCCCAACACCTGCGTCAAACCGCGGCGAATGCGGTGCATTTCTTGAAGCACGGGCGACGTCGAGCGAGTCACGTAGACCGCGCCGCGGACAGCTCCCTGGTCACTGACAGGCTCGGCCAGGAACAAGAACACCGAGGGCGGCCGGCGCGCAACACGCGTGGCCGTGCCCCGCTTGCCTTGGAACGCAGAAAGCAGCTCGGGCCGCTTTTCCAAGCGCTCTCCGGGATCCGCAGCATGCCAGGCCGTGGGCACGCTGCGGACCGACTGCTCGAATTCCACCGCGCGCTCGCGCGTGAAGAGCGGCGCGCGCGGCTCTTTGCCTTCTGGCGGACCATTGCGATGTGAATCGACGAGCAGCCCGTGCTCGGCATCCACCAGGCGAATGCGCGTCCTCGTTTGTAACGCGGCCGCCGTCAATTCTGCTTCTTGCTGTGGCGTGCCGAACGCCTCACCACGCGCGAAGCCTGCTTCGATCGAGCTCTTGACCAACACGGCCTGGTTTTGCATATCGCGCTCGAGAGCGTCGAGCAGCTGTCGTTCGTACAGGCGCGCGAACTCCAAGCCAGCGATGGGCACCAGCACGACCATCAGATTGACGGCCAACAGCCGCGTACGAATTCGGCCGATGCGCCACCGCCAGCGAAATTTGAACGAACGCCAGCCAGCGGCCATGCTTCAGGCGTCGCTCGCTTTGTAGCCCACGCCGTGCACCGTCGCGATCGGATCGCCGCCCAAACCCCGGAATTTTGCGCGTATTCGTCGCACGTGGCTGTCGAGGGTGCGCTCGGTGACGTGCAAATCATCCGCATACGCGCGCTGCAGGAGCTGCGCCCGACTGAGCACGATCCCGGGGCGCTCGATCAGCGCGGCCAAGACTTGAAATTCGGTGGCCGTGAGCTGCACCCGCTTGCCAGCGAAGGTCGCCTCGTGGCGCTCGATATCGAGCTTGAGCGGGCCGTGGCAGAGCGTGCGCGACTCGACGTCTTTGCTGGGTTCGGTCGTAGTCACCTCGAAGCGTCGGAGCACTGCGCGGACGCGCGCCACGAGCTCGCGCGGCGAGAACGGCTTGACCAAGTAGTCGTCCCCGCCGAGCTCGAGACCGACGATGCGGTCCACTTCATCCGCACGTGCCGACAGAAACAAGATCGGCGTTTGGCGCAGGCTGCGAATTTTACGACACACCGACAAGCCATCGAGGCCGGGCAGCATGACGTCCAGCACGACCAAGTCAGGTGGGTCGCGTTCGACCGCCGCCAAGGCCAAGAGGCCGTCGGCAGCGGAGCTCACGCGAAAGCCGTCTTTCTGCAGCGCGTATTCCACGACCTCGCGGATGCGCTTTTCGTCATCCACTATCAGGACGTGCTTGGCCAAGTGCATATTCTTCCGCAAAGGGCGCTGAATCTGGGTCCGAGAGCGGACCGTCCGAGCTCGTCCCGAGCATTTCGACCCGTGCCCATACTTCGGTGACGATATCACTAGCCTCTCCGGGTGAGGAGCCCGAGTAACGAGCAAATACCAATTGCGTGCGCAGCGCTGCGATTAGCTCCGAAAGCTCTTCCAGGGCCCGGCGGTCTCGCGCGGCCAGGCACTGTAGCCGCGCCACATTTTCGAGATGTAGGCGCGCAGAGGCCAGCGTGCGCGGCGACGCAGCGCGCTGTTCGAGGCGCGTTACTCGATCTTCTGCAGCAGCGCGATCGAAACCCTTCTTGG
>Ga0247773_1000910_pt1 | contig 10179 bp, 9 predicted proteins | sample UWRJL092311B6_FD_179934 | JGI IMG/M metagenome (GOLD analysis project Ga0247773, IMG submission 179934) | Plant litter microbial communities from Arlington Agricultural Research Station in Wisconsin, United States - UWRJ-L092-311B-6 | ecosystem: Environmental > Terrestrial > Plant litter >...
CTCACGCCCAACTGGTAGCGCTGGCCGGCGAACCCGGCGAGCGACGACGGGAAGTTGAGTGACGCGTAGACGCCGTTGAGGTCCATGTCGTGGACGCGGGCGTCGATGTCCCACGCGCCCCGGCGCATCTCGTCGAAGCGGCTGGGCTCGAAGCTGCGCTCCTCCATGGGCCGGCCGACCACGGCGTTGAGCCCGACCTTGTAGTGGCGCTGGTCGTCGTAGAGCCAGTACTCCATGCCCTTCTCGTCCAGCTGCACCTTGGGCGCCCGGTCCTGGAGGTGGGCGGGCAGGCGGCCCTCGAACATGTGGGGCGGTTCGACCAGGTGGTCGTCGACCGAGATGAGGGTGAACCGGCGGGGCCGCCGATCGGGGTCGGGCAGGAAGGTGACCTGCTCGGGCTTCTCGGTGACGAAGAAGCCGGGCCGGCTCTCCAGGTCGTCGAAGTTGATGGACATCTAGCTCTCCCGCCGGGGACTGGTGATCAGGGTGAAGGGGACGGCGCTCAGCACGGGCGCACGACCTGGCCGGGCACCGCGCCGGTCGGCTTGCCGTCGTCGACGATGACGACGCCGTTGACGATGGTGGCCCGGATGCCGACCGGCACGCTGCGGAACCGCTCCAGGCCGGTGCGCTCGTCGACGGCCAGCTCGCACTGGCCGACGCCGATGCGCTCGGGGTCGAACAGGAAGACGTCGGCGGGGCGGCCGACGGCGAGCACGCCCCGGTCGCGCAGGCCGATCACGTTGGCCGGCACCGAGGTCATGAGCCGAATGGCCTCCTCCAGTCGCCACAGCTCCTCGCCCTGCCACCACGTGGTGAGGAAGTAGGTCGACCACTCGGCCCCGTCGTCCCAGGCCAGGTGGGCGCCGCCGTCGGAGACGCCCATCACCATCTGCGGGTGGCGCTGGACGTCGCGGAGGAGCTCCCGCCAGGCCGGGGTCTCGTTCGACCAGTGGAACACCGTCTCCAGGTCGTCGGCCAGGGCGATGTCGAACACGACGTCGGCCGGGTGGCGGCCCTGCTCGGCGGCGAGGGCGCCGACGGTGCGGCCCACGAAGGACTGGTTGGCCTCGGCCGTCACCTTGGCGACGCGCAGCGACTCCCAGATCGGCGGGGGGAGGGTCGAGCCTTTGGCCGCGTCCTTGTTCGGGTCGTCGATGGCGGCCCGCAGCTCGGCCCGCTGGGCCTCGTCGCCCAGCCACCGCCGCTGCTCGTCGGCCGGCAGCTTCAGCAGGGCGTCCCACAGGGGCACGCCCTCGTAGCGGGTGGTGCCCTTGGCGAAGGAGAAGGGCCCGTTGAGCGGGCGGGCCATGAGCAGCGAGTAGACCGGCGCCCCGACGGCGGCCGAGCGGTCGAGGAAGGCGCTCGACGCGGCCCACGCCTTGGTGGGCGCGTCGACCTTCGAGCGGCCGCCCAGGCCCTGGGTCACGACCGGGACGCCGGCGCGGGTGGCCAGCTCGATCAGCAGGTCGCGATCCGCGGCGTCGATGCCCTCGACCGCGGAGCCCGGCGCGTAGGCGATGGAGCCCACGCCGGTCCGCCCCTGGACGTCGGCCAGGGCCCGCATCTCGTCCAGCGACGCCAGCCGGCTCGGCACCGGCCGGTCGGCCATGTCGAGGTGGGTCGGGGCGTGGGACGACGACAGCCCGAGCGAGCCCTGGGCCATGGCGTCGGCGAACAGCTCCTCGATCTGGCGGAGCTCGTCGTCGGTGGAGGGCCGCTCGAAGGCGGCGTCGCCCATGACCCAGCGGCGCAGGGCCGAGTGCCCGACGTACATCCCGACGTTGACGCCCAGGTTCCCACCCAGCGACGCGAGGTACTCACCGAAGGTCTCGAACCCCCACGGCACCCGGTCGAGGGCGGCGGGGTCCATGCCCTCCACCCGGGCGAACATCTGGGCCACGTAGGCGTGGTCGTCGGCCCGGCAGGGGGCGATGGAGAAGCCGCAGTTCCCGGCGGCCACGGTGGTGACGCCGTGGAGGGCCGACGTGTCGCACAGCGGGTCCCACGTGAGCTGCGGGTCGTAGTGGGTGTGGATGTCGACGATGCCGGGCGCCACCACGAGGCCCTCGGCGTCGATCACCTCGGTCGCCTCGGCGTCGGCCAGGCGGCCGATGGCGGCGACGCGCCCGTCGGTGATCCCGACGTCGGCGATCTTGCCGGGCAGGCCGGTGCCGTCGACGACGAGGCCGCCACGGATCAGGAGGTCGAACACGGGGGCTCCCACGGGGTGGTCGGGGCGGGCGTCCTCACAGGACGGCCACGGGGTTCACGGGGCACCCGGTGCCGCCGGGGATGCGCAGCGGGTTGACGGTGAGGAGGAAGTCCCACCGCCCCCGCTCGGCGCACGCGGCGGCCAGCGGGGCCAGGTGCAGGTTGTCGATCAGGTGCAGGCCCAGGGCCACGATGCCGATCTGGTGGATCGGGAAGGGCCACTCGGGGATGGCGCGGAACGGCATGGCGTCGGAGATGCCGTCGCCGGCGAGGACCGACACGCACCGCTCGTCGAGCCACGGCAGGCACTCGGCGTGGAGGCCGGCCAGCCCCTCGGTGAAGGGGTTCAGCTGGCCCCCGCCCTCGGTGCGGCGGGCGTCACGGCCGGTGGAGACCAGCAGCAGGTCGCCGGGGCCGACCCGCACGCCCTGGGCCGCCTCGGCCGCCTCCAACTCGGCCACGCCGATGCGCGTGGTGGGCGCGAGGAACGGCACCCCGAGCGCGGCGGGCACGTCGAGCAGGACCCCCCGCCCGACGAGGCCGTCGGCCAGGGTCATCACCGTGTTGGCCCGGGCCCCGGTGCTGCGCACCTCCGACGGCAGCCGCCCGCCGTACATCCGGCCCCGCACGAACATGTGCGACAGGGCGTCGACGTGCGTGGTGCCGAGGCCGTGGACCTCGGTGCCGATGTAGTCGCCGCATGCCTCGTAGCCGGGGAGGCCCTGGGCGTCGAGGGCGTCGCCCGAGGTGAGCATGTGGTGCTGGGCCGGCGTCGGGGCCTCGACCGACGGCTGGACCGGCAGGTCGTGGGCCAGGCTGAGCGAGAGGCCGTCGCGCACCAGGGTCGCGGCCTGGGCCCGGTGAGCCGCCGTCTGGTGGTTGAGGGCGCCCCGCTCGTCGCCGTCGCCCCACCGGCCCCAGGCCGTGAGGTCGTCGAACATCTGGTCCAGCTCGGCGGTGGTGGGCTCCGCCCGCTCCACCTCGGTCCCCGTCATGGCCGCTCTCCCGTTAGGCTAACAGGCGTTAGTTTAGATGATCGGGAGGCACTGATGCACAGCTACGTCCTGCGGGGGGCCCGGGTGGTCGACGGCACCGGAGCCGAGGAGCGGCGCGCCGAGGTGGTCGTGACCGACGGCGTGATCGAGGCGGTGGCCGAGCGGGCCGACGTCGGCGCCGACGTGGAGGTGGTCGACCTCGACGGGCTCGTCCTCGCCCCCGGCTTCATCGACCCCCACACCCACTACGACGCCCAGCTCCTGTGGGACGCGGACGCCACCCCCTCGTCGTGGCACGGCGTCACCACCGTCGTCACCGGCAACTGCGGGTTCGGCATCGCCCCCACCCGCGCCGAGCACCAGGACACCGTGATGCGGGTCCTGGAGAACGTCGAGGGCATGCCCCTGGAGGCCCTGCAGGCGGGGATCCCGTGGAGCTTCGAGTCGTTCCCCGAGTACCTCGACGCGGTCGAGGCCCTGCCGCTGAAGCTCAACGTGGCTGCCCTGCTGGGCCACACGCCGCTGCGGTACTACGTGATGGGCGACGAGGCCACCGAGCGCGAGGCCACCGACGCCGAGATCGCGTCGATGCGCGCGCTGGTCGACGAGGCGATCGTGGCCGGCGCCATCGGCTTCTCCACCTCCCGGTCGATGAGCCACGTCGGCGCCTTCGGCCACCCGGTGCCCAGCCGGGCCGCCACCCTGGCCGAGCTGACCGCCCTGACCGAGCCCCTGCGCGACCGCCGGGCCGGCTACGTCGAGGCCACCTGGGGGCCCGACTTCCACGTCGACGAGGCCGCGGCGCTGGCCAAGCACCTCGACCGGCCCGTCTCGTGGGCCGCCATCGTGGCCAACCTCCGGGAGCCCGGCGCCGCGGTGGCCACCGCCGAGCGGGTCGTCGCCGCCGGCGGGCCCGTCTTCCCCCAGATCGCCTGCCGCCCGATCGTCGTGCAGATCACCCTGGCCGACCCGTCGCCCTTCGCCACCGCGGCGGCCTTCACCGAGGCCCTGGCCCGGCCCCGCGAGGAGCGGGCCGCGCTCTACGCCCAGGAGGACTGGCGGCGCCGGGCCGCGGCCGACCTCGAAGCCCAGTGGGGCCCGCTGCTCGACGCCGGCCAGGTGGCCGAGAGCACCCGCCACGCCCACCTGATCGACGGCCCGACCCTGGGCGAGATGGCCGCCGCCGACGGGCGCACCACCGTCGACGTGATGGTCGAGCTGGCCCTGGCCGAGGACCTCCAGACCCGCTTCCGGGTGGCGGTCGTCAACGACGACGACGACCAGATCGCCGAGCTGCTGCAGCACCCCGACCTGCTGCTCGGCCTGTCCGACGCCGGCGCCCACACCAGCCAGCTCTGCGACGCCAACTACGCCACCTGGCTGCTGGGCCACTGGTGGCGCGAGCGGGGCACCCTGTCGCTCGAACAGGCCGTGTGGCGCCTCACCGGGCACCCGGCCGAGGTGGTCGGCATCCAGGGGCGCGGCCGCATCGCGCCCGGCTGCCATGCTGATCTCGTGGCCTTCGACCCCGACACCGTCGGCACCGGCCCGGCCCGCCGGGTGCACGACTTCCCCGCCGGCTGCGACCGGCTGGTGGCCCCCAGCACGGGCATCGTCCACACCTGGGTCGCGGGCGAGGCGATCTGGTCCGACGGGGCCGCAGTGGCGGGCGCCGCCCCCGGCCGGCTGCTGCGCGGCGGGGCCTGATGTCGGCCCGGCGCGAGGAGATCGTCGAGATCGCCAAGGGCCTCTTCGCGCGCAAGGGCTACGCCACCACCTCGATGCGCGACATCGCCGAGGCGTCGGACCTCCTGGCCGGGAGCCTCTACTCCCACTTCCGCTCCAAGACCCACCTGCTGGAGCTGGTGATCCTGCCGTTCTACGACCAGCTCATCCCCGGTCAGCGGGAGGCCCTGGAGAGCGGCGGCACCGGCGCGGATCGGGTCGAGGCCATGCTCCGCCGGGTGCTGGCCGTCTGCGCCGAGCACGACGCCGAGCTGACGATCCTCCACTACGACTGGGCCCACCTGGTCGAGATCGACGCCCTGGCCGACGTGATCGCCCGCAGCAACGAGACCCTCGACCTGTGGGAGCAGGCCCTCGCCGCCGGCCAGGCCGACGGGTCGCTGCGGCCCGAGGTGAGCAGCGCCACCGCGGTGCGGATCCTCACCAGCTCGATCCACGGCGTGCTCGACCGCCGCCGCTTCGGCACCCGCGAGCACCTCCAGGCCGAGCGCAGCCTCGACGAGCTGGCCGACGAGGTCGTGGCCTCCCTCATCGGCGGCCTCCGCACCGCGCCGGCCACCGCCCCCGTCTGACCGGCCGCCTGCGCCGCGGCCGGGCTACTGGAACAGGACGCTGATGCTCTCGCGCTGGGCGATGCGGCGGATGGCCTCGCCGAAGAGCGGGGCGACGGGCACGCTCTGGACCGTCTCGCCGCCCTGCGGCACCGGGACGGCGTCGGTGACGTAGAGGCGGTCGATCGGGCTGTCGTCGATCCGCTGACACCCCTCCGGCGTCAGCAGCGCCTGGGACACCGCGGCGCGCACCGACGTGGCGCCCCGCTCGATCAAGACGCGAGCGGCGTCGATCAGGGTGCCGGCGGAGATGGTGAAGTCGTCGACCACCAGGGTCGGCCGGCCGTCGACGTCGCCGATCAGCTCGGTGACCTCGGCCACCTCGTCGTGGTCGACCCGGCGCTTGTCGGCGATGGCCAGCGGCGCCCCGAGGCGGTCGGCGTACTCCCGCGCCCGCTTGGCGAAGCCGGCGTCGGGGCTCACCACGACCAGGTCCTCGGGCGCCGACGCCCGCACCGCGTCGCAGAGCACGGGGGCGGCGTGGAGGTCGTCGACCGGCACCTTGAAGAAGCCCTGCACCTGGGGAGCGTGCAGGTCGAGGGTGACGACCCGATCGACGCCCGCCGCCTCCAGCGAGTCGGCGCAGACCCGCGCCCGGATCGAGACCCGGGGCTCGTCCTTCTTGTCGCCCTTGGCGTAGGAGAAGTAGGGGATCACCGCAGTGACCGACGCCGCGCTGGCCCGCTTCAGGGCGTCGACCCAGAAGAGCAGCTCCATGAAGTTGTCGTTGGCCGGGGGCGCCACCGCCTGCACCAGGTAGACGTCGCGGCCCCGCACGTTCTCCAGCACCCGGACGAAGAGGTTCCCGTCCGAGAAGCGGAGGGTCTCGCTCTTGCCGAGGGGATGGTCGAGGTAGGCAGCGATCTCGCCCGCCAGCGGTTGGCTGGCCGATCCCGCCAGCAGGACGTAGTCGTCGTCGGCCACGCCCCGACCCTACGGGAGCGGTGCCCTCGCCGGGGGTCGTTTCGCGGGCCCGGACCGCTCCGTGCACCGCCCCGCCCGGCCTCGTTGTCACACCCCCTGCGTACGGTGCCGGGCATGGACACCTGCGAGTACTGCGACTCCCCCATCACCGCCTTCTCCGCCGTGGCCATCAGCGCCCTCGGCCACGAGCGCACCGGCCACTGCGAGACCTGCGGCCACGTCGTCAGCCACGTGGTCCGCGGCCACCGCATCCCCACCACCCTGGCCGGCTGACGCTCCCCCGCCCCCCGGCGAGCCAGAGTGGGGCGGTGGACGAGGCCCTCATGCGCCAGCGGGTCGCCGCCGCGCGCGTGGGTCGGTTGGCGACGGTCACCCCCGAGGGCGCGCCGCACCTGGTGCCGTGCTGCTTCACGTTGGTGGGCGAGGCCCTCGTCACCGCGGTCGACGGCAAGCCCAAGGCGACCACCGCCCTGCGCCGGCTGGACAACGTCCGGGCCCACCCCGCGGTCGCCCTGCTGGTCGACCACTACGACGACGAGGACTGGACCCGCCTTTGGTGGGTCCGCGTCGACGGCACGGCCCGGGTCGTCGCCGAGGGGCCGGAGCGCGAGGCCGCCCTCGACGCCGTGGCGACGAAGTACGCCCAGTACCGCGCCGTCCGCCCGCCCGGAGCGGTGATCGTGGTCGAGCGGCTGGCGTGGCGCGGCTGGGAGCCCTGACGGCACGACCGGCGAGGCGGCCTCAGGTCTCAGGCGTCGGACGGCGCGCTCGACGGGAGGCGATCGGCCAGCGGGGTTCCGGCGAAGAAGTCCGGGTTCTGGTCGAGGAAGAGCTGGGCCGGGTTCTCGAACACGAACTGGCGGAACTGGTCCTCGGTCAGGATCTCGTCCTCGACCAGCTCGTAGGCCTCGGCCATCACGCCGGCCACGTCGCCCGCGTCCCAGTGCCCGATGTCGGAGCTGAAGATGGGCTTGAGCCGGAAGCCGTGGCTGTTGGCCGGCGAGAAGGCGTAGGCGACGGTGCGGTCGTCGGCCTCGCAACCGAAGTAGAAGCTGGGAGCGAAGCGCTCGATCACCTCGTCGGGGGTGCTGGCGGCGACGTGGCGCCACTCGTCGGGGTCGGCCGGCGGCACCCCGATGCCGGGGATGGTGGCCAGCCCGGCCCGCACGTCGTCGCTGGCGGCCAGCAGCTCGGGGCCGTGCCGGCGCATCAGCATCTCCAGCTCGTCCCAGTCGATGCCGGCCGGGTCGAGCGGGGCCAGGCCCTCGGGCCGGCGCTTCTCCCAGTGGTCGATCAGGTCGTTGAGCAAGATGGCGGCCCACCCGACGCCGCACTCCAGCACCGCGAAGCCCATGTCGGGGAAGCGGTTGGTGACGCCGCCCATGAACAGCGACTTCACCAGCGTGTGCATGCGCTGGGCGAAGGACCCGACGTGGTTGAAGCTGTAGTTGGTCACCGACGTGAAGCTGCCGGTGAACATGTTGCCGAGCCCACCGTGGAACGTGACGGCGAAGCCCAGCTCCCGGGCCTTGGCCCACACCGGGTCGTAGTCGTGGGCGCTGTCGAGGCCGAAGCTGTCGAACCAGTGGCGCTGGCCGGGCAGGAGGAACGGCGAGCCGCCGTCGAGCACCGGCTCGGGGATCTCCCGGGTGACGCCCTCGGGGAAGGCGACGACCTTGAAGCCGAGGTCGGCGCAGTGCTGGAGCTCCTCCAGGGCCTCGGTCGGCGTGTGCATGGGGATCACGCCGGCGGTGGTGAGACGATCGGCGTAGGGCCCGTAGGTCGCGGCGTAGAAGTCGTTGAACCCGCGGCACACGCCGGCCCGCAGCCCGTCGTCGGCGATGCCGGCGATGCCGAAGCCCTTGGTCGGGTAGAGCACCGCGAAGTCGAGGCCCAGCTCGTCCATGCGCTCGTGCATCAGGGCCGGGGCGGCCGCGGTGGCGAGGTCGCGGACGTTGCGCGCAGGGGTCCCCCACCACGCGCTCTGCGGCGTGCGGGTGGCCATCCGCCGGTCGACATCCGCGTCCATGATCCGGTGGAGGGGGCTGGACTGGTCGCGGTAGCGGGCGAAGGCGGCCGGGCCCAGCGCCTCGCGCAGGTGGGGCTCGACGGCGGGGAGGTACTCGAGGACGTGGCCGTCGGCGTCGATGACGGGGTGGCCGAGCGCGGCGCGGATGTCGCGGGACGTTGCCATGGCGGGCGGGCTCCGAGGGGTTGCGGGTCGGTCCGTACTTACTAACACTTGTAAGCATCACGTGCAGGTGCTTGCATGGCACCCGTGCCCGACCCCCGGATCCCGACGTTCGTGGGCGCCGCCACCGACGGCGGCGACGCCCTGGCCCGGGCCCTCGGGAGCGAGGCGATCCTGCGCCCCCCCGCCATGCCGGCGGTGTCGGGGTGGGATCCGATCGGTCACGACGCCCTCGCCGCCTGGCGGTTCGCGCTCGACGAGCGGCCGCCCGACGACGCGGTGGTGGTCTGCACCTGGACCGACCTGCCCCCCGCCGCCGCCCTGGCCGACATCGCGCCCGACACGTGGCGGGCCCAGGTCGAGTGGCCGTCGGCCCTCTGGTTCACCACCCTCGTGGCCGCCGCCGAGCGGTGCCGCGACGGCGGCTCGGTCGTGGCCGTGGTCGAGCGCCCCGTCACCCTCGACGCCCCCGGGCGGGCGCCGCTCGTCGCGGTGGCCGACGGCCTGCTGAACCTCGTCCGCTCGCTGGCCGCCATCGAGGGGGCGCGGGGCGTGCGGGTCAACGCGGTGACCACCGAGGTGCACACCGTCCCCGACCCGCTCCTGGGGGCCGTCCCCCCGCTGGCCACCTTCCCCGGCCGGGTCGACGTCGAGGTGGCGGGGGCCGTGCGCCTCCTCCTGTCCGACGACGCGGCCGGCGTCACCGGCACCGCCTTCGCCGCGGACTGCGGCCGATGAGCCCGGCCCCGAGCGACGTCCGCACGGTCCTCGTCACCGGCGCGTCCGGCGGCCTGGGCCGGGGGATCGCCCTGGCCGGCGGCGCCGCCGGCTGGCGGGTCTGGATCGCGGCCCGCCGAGGCCCGGAGGCCGCCGCCGTCGCCGACGAGGTCACCGCGGCCGGCGGCGAGGGGCGCTCCGTCGTCTGCGACGTCAGCGACGAGCGCTCGGTCGTGGCCGCCATGGAGGCCGTCGCCGCCGAGGGGACGCTCGACGGCATCGTCCACAACGCGACGAGCGGCTTCTCGTCGCAGGCCGGCCCGGTCGGCGCCATCACCCTCGCCCAGCTCGACGACCACGTGGCCGTGGCGTCGCGCGGCCTCTACCTCCTCGCCCGCCACGGCTTCCCGCTGCTGGCGGCTCGCCGCGGGTCGATGGTGGTGATGACCTCCGAGGCCGGCTTCGAGGGCAAGCGCCTCCTCGCTGCCTACGGCATGGTCAAGGCCCAGCAGCGCGGCCTCGTGTCCGTGCTGGCCCGGGAGTGGGGCCCGGCCGGCGTGCGCATCAACGCCGTGGCCCCACTCGGGTTCACCCCCGCCATGGAGCGGGCGTTCGTGGCCGATCCGGCCATGGAGCAGCGCGTTTCGGGCCGCATCCCGCTCGGGCGGCTGGGCGACGCGACCGACGACATCGGGGCCGCGGTGCGGTTCCTCCTGAGCGACGACGCCCGGTACGTCACCGGGCAGACCCTGATGGCCGACGGCGGCAGCTGCCCGACGTC
>Ga0247773_1000912_pt1 | contig 10157 bp, 6 predicted proteins | sample UWRJL092311B6_FD_179934 | JGI IMG/M metagenome (GOLD analysis project Ga0247773, IMG submission 179934) | Plant litter microbial communities from Arlington Agricultural Research Station in Wisconsin, United States - UWRJ-L092-311B-6 | ecosystem: Environmental > Terrestrial > Plant litter >...
CACCGGCGGAGCGTCGTCGTTCCAGCGCGTCTTCGCTCCCGAAAGCACGCAGCTGCCACTCGCGGTCGTCGGCACGGGTGCGGATCCGGATGCCGCAGCCGTGCGGGATGCCGTCGGCACCGGCATCCGCCTGCTGACCGGCTTCTCGACCGTGAGCGTCGCCGTGGTCTCCGACGATGCGACCCTGTGGCGCGCGGCGGCCGAGGGAGCGACCCTCGGCGGCTACCGCTTCGAGGGGTACAAGACCGAACCGCCCAAGCCCCGCGCCTCTCGCGTCATCGTGCACGGTGCCGTGGAGCCGGCGCCCGAGGAGCTCGCTGCGGTCTCGGCCGCGGCGGATGCGGTCGCGCTGGTCAAGGACCTGGTTTCGATCCCGGCGGAGTGGCTGGGCCCGGCGGAGTTCGCAGAGCGCGCCGTCGCGTCGGTCGCCGACCTTCCCGTCACGGTCGAGGTGCTGGACGAGTCCGCGCTCCGGGATGCCGGTTACGGTGGCATCCTCGGCGTCGGCCAGGGATCCGACCGGCCACCGCGTCTGGTTCGTCTCGACTACGCGCCAGCGGATTCCGCGCGGCACGTCGCACTCGTCGGCAAGGGCATCACGTTCGACACGGGCGGCCTGTCGCTCAAACCGGCCGGATCGATGGTCGGGATGAAGTACGACATGTGCGGAGCCGCGACGGCACTCGCGGTGCTCCGCGCCGTCGCCGCGCTGGGCCTGCCCGTCCACGTCACCGCGTGGCTGTGCATCTCCGACAACATGCCCTCCGGTCGCGCGACGCGTCCCGGGGACGTCCTGCGCATGCTCGACGGCTCGACGGTCGAGGTGCTCAACACCGATGCCGAGGGTCGACTGGTGCTGGCGGACGGCCTCGTCGCCGCGAGCAGGGAGCATCCTGACGTGATCGTGGACGTCGCCACGCTGACCGGTGCGATCACGATCGCCCTGGGCACCCGGCACGCGGGGGTGATGGGAGACGAGGCCACCGTCGCCGAGTACCTGGCCATCTCGGCTGAGACCGGCGAACTCGCCTGGCAGCTTCCGTTGCCTGCGCACATGGTCGACGAGCTGGACTCCCCCATCGCCGACCTGCAGAACGCGAAGATCGGCGACCCGGCCGGAGGGTCGCTTTTCGCCGGTCTCTTCCTGCGTCACTTCGTCGGCCGCGTGTCGGATGAGGCCGATGCGCCGCGCATCCCCTGGGTGCACCTGGACATCGCCGGGGTCGGCATGAACAAGGGCGGCGGGTACGGATTCACCGAGAAGGGACCGACGGGGGCGACCGTCCGGTCGCTCATCCGCTTCGTCGCCGGGGCGCAGGTCAGCAAGCCGGGGGTCTGGGGCGGAGCCCCAGAGGGTGAGGAGACCCGATGACAGATCACCAGTTCGACATCGTCGTGCTCGGCGGTGGCAGCGGCGGCTACGCCGCTGCACTGCGGGCAGCGGAGCTCGGCAAGTCCGTCGCCCTCGTCGAGAAGGACAAGGTGGGCGGCACCTGTCTGCATCGCGGCTGCATCCCCACCAAGGCGCTCCTGCACGCGGCCGAGGTCGCGGATGTCACGCGGGATGCCGCGGCCATCGGCATCCGCGCCACGCTCGACGGCATCGACCCCGAGGGGGTGCGCGCCTACCGTGAGGGCATCGTCGCGAAGAAGTTCAAGGGCCTCGAGGGGCTCATCAAAGCGCGCGGCATCACCGTCGTCGCGGGAGAAGGCGTCCTCGAGGCCGGTCCCTCCGTTCGCGTCGGCGATGACGTGTACCGCGGCGCGGACGTGATCCTCGCGACCGGCTCCTACAGCCGCAGCCTGCCCGGGCTCGAGATCGGCGGCCGCGTCCTCACGAGCGAGCACGCCCTCGAGCTCAACGAGATCCCGCAGCGTGTCGTGATCCTCGGTGGCGGTGTCATCGGCGTCGAGTTCGCCAGCGTGTGGCGCTCGTTCGGCGTGGAGGTGACGATCGTCGAAGCCCTCGACCACCTCGTCCCCAACGAGGACGTCGCGATGAGCAAGGCGCTCGAGCGGGCGTTCCGTCGACGCGGAATCTCATCCTCGCTCGGCGTGCGGTTCGCAGGTGTCACGCAGACCTCGGATGCCGTCACGGTGACCCTCGAGAACGGGTCGACGTTCGAGGCGGAGTACCTGCTCGTCGCAGTGGGTCGGGGCCCGGCGACCGCCGGCCTCGGATTCGAGGAGAACGGCGTGACCCTGGATCGCGGCTTCGTCACCACCGACGAGCGCCTGCGCACCAGCGCCGAGCACGTCTGGGCGGTCGGCGACATCGTGCCCGGGCTGCAGCTGGCCCATCGCGGCTTCCAGCAGGGCATCTTCGTCGCGGAGGAGATCGCAGGGCTGCGCCCGGTTCTGGTCCCGGACGCCCAGATCCCGAAGGTGACCTACAGCCACCCGGAGGTGGCTTCGGTCGGACTCACCGAGACACAGGCCGTCGAGGCGCACGGCGCGGACGCGGTCGTGTCGTACGAGTACAACCTCGCGGGCAACGGCAAGAGCGAGATCATCGGCACCGCGGGGCTCGTCAAGGTGGTCCGCGCCAAGGACGGTCCTGTGCTCGGCGTGCACCTCGTGGGCGATCGCGTGGGGGAACTCATCACCGAAGGCCAGCTCGCCGTCGGGTGGGAAGCGCACCCCGAAGACATCGCCCCGTTCATCCATGCGCATCCCACTCAGAGCGAAGCGCTCGGCGAAGCGTTCCTCGCGCTGGCCGGCAAGCCTCTTCACACGCTCTGACCCCACGCGCCGACGCGCGATCACCAGGGCATCACTAAGCTAGAAACGACATCGGCATTCTGAAGGAGTCATGCACATGAGCACTTCCGTGGTCCTCCCCGCGCTCGGCGAGAGCGTCACCGAGGGAACGGTCACCCGCTGGCTCAAGAAGGTCGGCGACACCGTAGAGGCGGACGAAGGACTGCTGGAGATCTCGACCGACAAGGTCGACACCGAGATCCCCTCCCCCGTGAGCGGAGTGATCGAGGAGATCCTCGTCCAGGAGGACGAGACCGTCGAGGTCGGCGCCGTCCTGGCGAAGATCGGCGAGGGCGGATCCGCGCCCGCCTCCGATGACGCGCCTTCCGAGGCCGAGCAGCCCGCGCCGGAGCAGCCCGCGGCCGAGCAGCCCGCGGCGGAGCCCGAGGCTCCGTCCACCGAGGCGCCCGCGCCCGCCGAGGCTGCGGCTCCCGCAGCCGACGCTCCGGCTCAGAGCGGCGCCGCCGAGGGGAAGGACGTCGTCCTTCCGGAACTCGGCGAGAGCGTCACCGAGGGCACCGTCACGCGCTGGCTCAAGAACGTCGGAGACAGCGTCGAGGTCGACGAGGCGCTTCTGGAGATCTCGACCGACAAGGTCGACACCGAGATCCCGTCGCCCTTCGCCGGCGTCATTCAGCAGATCTTCGTCCAGGAGGACGAGACGGTCGCCGTCGGGTCCCCGCTCGCGCGCATCGGCGACAGTGCCGCCGCGCCGGCCGCGGATGCACCGGCTCCTGCGAAGGAAGAGGCGCCGGCTCCTGCCAAGGAAGAGGCACCGGCTCCCGCCGCGGAGGCCGCGCCCGGGCCGGCACCGGCACCTGCTCCCGCTCCCGCCCCGGCACCGGCTCCCGCGGCGGCCGCTCCCGCCGCCCCCGCGGCACCCGCCCCGGCTCCGGTACCCGCGGCCGCCCCGGCCGACGACTCCGATGTGACGGCCTACGTCACGCCGCTCGTCCGTCGCCTCGCGCAGCAGCAGGGCGTCGATCTGGCGACCGTCACCGGCACCGGCGTCGGCGGCCGCATCCGCAAGGAGGACGTGCTCCACGCCGCAGAGGCCGCGTCGGCGCCGGCAGCGACATCGGCTCCCGCGCCGGCAGCACCCGCCGAAGTCGAGATCTCGCCGCTGCGCGGGACGACCCAGCCCATGTCGCGCCTCCGCAAGGTGCTCGCCGAGCGCGCCGTGGCATCGATGCAGGCAACGGCCCAGCTGACCACCGTGGTCGAGGTCGACGTCACGAAGCTCGCCAACTACCGCGACGCGGTCAAGGGCGACTTCCAGGCCAAGACCGGCGACAAGCTGTCGTTCCTGCCGTTCTTCGCCCTGGCCGCCGCCGAGGCGCTGCAGTCCAACCCGGTGATCAACGCCACCGTCGACGGGGACCAGATCGTCTATCCCGCCTCGGAGAACCTCTCGATCGCGGTCGACACCGAGCGGGGCCTGCTCACGCCGGTGCTGCGCGACGCGGCATCCAAGAACCTCGCCCAGATCGCGCACGAGATCGCCGATCTCGCCGCTCGCACCCGAAACAACAAGCTCAAGCCCGACGAGCTGGCCGGCGGCACCTTCACGCTCACGAACACGGGATCGCGCGGCGCGCTGTTCGACACGCCCGTCGTCTTCCTTCCGCAGTCCGCGATCCTGGGCACCGGAATCGTCGTGAAGCGCCCCGGGCTGGTGTCGGTGGACGGCAAGGACGCGATCGCGATCCGCTCGTACGTCTACCTCGCCCTGTCGTACGATCACCGCATCGTCGACGGCGCGGACGCGGCCCGATTCCTCACGACGGTGAAGAAGCGCCTCGAGGACGCGTCGTTCGAGGGCCAGCTCGGAATCTGATCGGCGGTCACTGCTCCGGGACGTCGTAGACATCCCGGAGCAGCCACCGGTCGCCGGTGCGCACGATGACGACGAGCTGCGGCGGCGAATCTGAGCCGGCCGCTTCCACACGCAGGACGGCGGCTCCGCCGAATTCGTCGAGCAGAGTCACGGTGCGATCCGCGGCTGCCAGATCGACGACGCCGCCGGGCAGCGGAGCATCGACGATCTCGACGACGTGTTCGAGACAGGCCTGATCTGAGCCGCACTCGGTCCGCGCGCTGAGCAGTTCGGCGGCGATAACGGCCAGGTCGGATTCCGTGCCGCCCTCGACGGGTGGATCGAGGACGGGCTCGGCAGAAGCGGACGCGGGGGTCGGAGTCGATGCGGCCGGCGAGTCCACCGGCACCTCGGCAGTCGCCGGTCCCCCGCCGCCGCTGGGCCAGAGCAGCCCGCCGGCCAAGACCACGCCGGCGAGGCCTCCCGCGACGAGCCAGGGCCTCCGGCGTCCCGTGCGAGGTGCGCGCACGGCTCGCCAGAGCCCGGTCGTGGTCCGCGAGAGAAGATCCGCCCATTCCGCATCGAGGTGGCGCGACAGGGTGTGCACCCATGACGGAGGGACCGGGTCTGCTTCGGACGCGCCCACGCGGGCGTCCGCGGAGGTGCGATGACGGGCGCGCTTGGGGCCGAATGTGGTCGTGGCCAGCGCGAGCGGATCGGCGACCGCGAAGATCGCCGCTTCGGCGCGCTCGAGCTCGCGCGTGCGGCGGCGGGGGTCCAGCAGAGCCTCTGCCGCTTCCTCGAGGATGTGCGCGAGGATCGGCACCTCGGCAGCGACCGATCGAAGGTGCGCGGCCGTCTGCTCGTCCAGCGACGCGGTTCCGGTGTCGGTCGCCGCGACCGGTCGCCCCGCCTCGGTCAGCCACCACACGCCGCGAACCCCCGCTGCCGTCGCCGGCAGCTCAGCGATCACGCGGAGCAGGCTGACCGCCACGGTCACGGCCTCTCCCACCGCCAGCTCGGCGCCGCCGGCGCGACGAAGCAGGAAGTCCTCCAGCCGTTCGGTGCACACCGGCAGAAGGACGTCGTGTCCGTCCTGGCGTCGGAGGATGTCGACCGGGCCGAGCACGTGACCCGAGGGATCGGCATCCCACCCTGCCCAGCCGCCGCCGAGAAGCGCGGCGTCCACGGCCACGCCCGTCGTGCCGTCCGGCGTGCACACCAGCGCTCCGGGCCAGGGGGTATCAGCCTCGCCGGCGACCAGGCGGATCACCCGGTACCCCTCCTGCAGCGACCCCTCCGCGCCATTCGTCACGTCTCGACCCTCCGCCGCTCCGTCCCGGTCTCAACACGCTCGAGAGCGACCTGTGGACGATCTCGGGGCACCCGTCGTTGTGGAGGAGGCGAGCGCGGCGGCCCGGAAAGGTAGGCTGGTGCCATGGCAGCACGCAGTACCGCACCCGAGAAGCGGCCCGGATTCTTCTCTCAGATCCGCACCCTGTTCACGTTCACGCACAAGGCATACCCCTGGCTTCCGTGGCTGCTCGTCGCGATCTTCCTCGTGTCGATCGCAGCGGGTGTGGCGATCGGGTTCCTGCTGCCCCCCGTCGCGCTCTGGAGCATCATCCTGTGGGCGGTCACCGGGCTCATGCTCGGCATCCTCGCGTCGCTGATGACGATGACGCGTCTGTCGACGAGTGCGATGTACAAGCAGATCGACGGGATGCCGGGCGCCGCCGGCCACGTGATGTCCACGTCACTGGGTCGTAACTGGCAGTCCAGCGACATGCCCGTCGGCGTGAACCCGAAGACGCAGGAAGCGGTCTACCGGGCCGTCGGCCGCGGCGGCGTCGTGATCGTGGGCGAGGGCGCCCGCGGGCGCCTGACCCGACTCATCAACGACGAGCGTTCGAAGGCGCAGCGGGTCGCGACCGGCGTGCCGGTCACCGTGTTCTACGTCGGCCACGGCGCCGATGAGGTGCCGATCGCAAAGCTCGCGTCCTCGATCAAGGGACTGCCGAAGAAGATCGATCGCGCCACGATGGCCGCCGTCATCAAGCGTCTCGGATCCGTCTCGCAGTCGCTGGCGTCGCTGCCGATCCCGAAGGGCATCGACCCGACGAAGGCTCGGGCTCCGCGCCCCCGCTGAGCCCGGCTGTCAGGTCACGGCGCGGTCAGGACCGGACCAGGACGGTTCCGGCCGCCTTGTCGTGGACCCCGCGGTTGTCCGCGTCCCAGATCACGGCGGGGATGACGAGGGCGAGCAGCACCGATCTCACGAGCGGGCGCCACAGCCCCGGCCATCCGTTCGGAACGCGGTGCACGCGCATGCCCAGGAGGCGGTGGCCAGGGCTCCCGCCGATCGTCGGGATGAAGACCGTCTGCACGAGAACGAAGATGAGGATCGTCGCGAGCGGGTCGTAATCGAAGAACGAAATCGAGATCAGGACGGCGCAGGCCCAGTCGATCAGGATCGCCCAGACCCGTCGGCCGAGCTTCGCGAGGCTTCCGCTTCCGCTCTCGGGCAGTCCGAGCCGTTCGCCGGGATAGGAACCGGGGGGCAGCTGATCGGGCACCTGGCCAGCCTAGCCAGCGTCGCGTAACATGCCGGAAACAAAGGTGTCACTGCGGAGCAATGCCCCCCCGGTACGGTTCGAGGAAGCCCGCGCGCGGGCGGCAGTTCCCGATGCCCTAACTCTGGAGCCTTCATGTTCAAAGATTCATCCGAGGTGCTCAAGTACATCAAGGACGAGGACGTCAAGTTCCTCGACATCCGATTCACGGATCTTCCTGGTGTGCAGCAGCACTTCAACATTCCGGCCTCGACCGTCGACGAGGAGTTCTTCACCGTCGGCCAGCTGTTCGACGGCTCCTCGATCCGCGGCTTCGCGAACATCCACGAGTCGGACATGCAGCTCATCCCTGACGTGTCGACCGCGTACCTCGACCAGTTCCGCGAAGCGAAGACGCTCATCATGGTCTTCGACATCTACAACCCCCGCACCGGCGAGATCTACTCGAAGGATCCGCGTCAGGTCGCCAAGAAGGCCGAGAAGTACCTCGCCTCCACGGGCATCGCCGACACGGCGTTCTTCGCCCCCGAGGCCGAGTTCTACATCTTCGACGACGTCCGCTTCGAGGTGAAGCAGAACTCGAGCTTCTACTTCGTGGACTCCGAGGAAGGCGCGTGGAACTCCGGCCGCGTCGAAGAGGGCGGCAACCTCGCGAACAAGACCCCCTACAAGGGCGGCTACTTCCCCGTCAGCCCGGTCGACAAGCAGGCCGATCTGCGCGATGACATCAGCCTCAAGCTGATCGAGGCCGGCCTCATCCTCGAGCGCGCGCACCACGAAGTGGGAACGGGCGGCCAGGCCGAGATCAACTACCGCTTCGACACCATGGTGCACGCGGCCGACGACATCCTGAAGTTCAAGTACATCGTCAAGAACACTGCGGAGCAGTGGGGCAAGACGGCGACGTTCATGCCGAAGCCGCTGTTCGGAGACAACGGCTCGGGAATGCACACCCACCAGTCGCTGTGGCTCGACGGCAAGCCCCTCTTCTACGATGAGGCCGGCTACGGCGGTCTGTCCGACCTCGCCCGCTGGTACATCGGCGGCCTGCTGGCGCACGCCCCCGCGGTGCTCGCGTTCACCAACCCGACGATGAACAGCTACAAGCGTCTGGTCAAGGGCTACGAGGCTCCGGTCAACTTGGTCTACTCGGCCGGCAACCGCTCGGCGGCCATCCGCATCCCGATCACGGGTTCGAACCCGAAGGCCAAGCGCATCGAGTTCCGCGCGCCCGACGCCTCCGGCAACCCGTACCTCGCCTTCGCGGCGCAGATGATGGCGGGGCTGGACGGCATCAAGAACCGCATCGAGCCGCACGAGCCCGTCGACAAGGACCTGTACGAGCTTCCCCCCGAGGAGGCCAGGAACATCCCGCAGGTGCCGAACTCGCTGCTGGACTCGCTGGACGCCCTTGCGGCCGACCACGAGTTCCTGCTCGCGGGCGGCGTGTTCACGCCCGAGCTGATCGAGACGTGGATCGAGTACAAGATCGAGAACGAGATCAAGCCCATCGCGGCTCGCCCTCACCCGTTCGAGTACGAGCTGTACTACGGCGTCTGACGCTCGCGCACGAAGAAGGGGCCCCGGGTGACCGGGGCCCCTTCCCGTCTCAGCCGTAGAAGAGCCGCTCGAAGACGCGACGCGCCCGCCGGGTCGTGCCGAGATAGTCCTCCTCGACCGCCGTCGCCGAGCGGGGCGGGTATCCGAGCAGGCGGCCGATGCCGTCGAGCTTCTTGCGATCGGTCGGCAGCACGTCGCTCGTCTGCCCCGACAGCAGCGTGTTCGCGGAGCGCAGGCGGCTCGCCAGACGCCACGCCTCTGCGAGGCGGTCCGCCGCGGACTCCGCGACGATCCCGGCATCCTGAGCCGCTCGCAGGGCCGCGAGCGTCGACGTGGTGCGCATGCCGGCGACGTCGTGGGCGTGCTCGAGCTGCAGCAGCTGCACGAGCCATTCGACGTCGCTGAGCGAGCCCGGACCGAGCTTGAGGTGACGCGCGGGGTCGGCGCCCTGCGGGAGCCGCTCGTTCTCGACGCGCGCCTTGATCCGCTTGATCTCGCGCAGACCCTGCGGATCGACGGTCGCCGGGTACCGCACCTCGTCCGCGAGCTCGGTGAAGGCCCGGATGAGCTTCACGCTGCCCGCGACTCCGCGCGCGCGCAGCAGCGCCTGCGCCTCCCACGAGAGCGACCAGCGACGGTAGTACTCGCCGTAGGCGGCGAGCGAGCGCGCGACCGGACCGTTGCGCCCCTCCGGGCGCAGTCCGGCGTCGAGGTCGAGCGGCACGCGGTGATCCTCGGAGTGCTTGCGCAGGCCGGCGACGAGCTGGAGCGACAGCTCGTGCGCGCGCTGGGCGTCGACGCCGTTCGCGCGATAGACGTACATCACATCGGCATCCGATCCGAATCCGAGCTCGCTCCCCCCGAAGCGGCCCATCGCGATGACCGAGAAGTCCAGGCCCGCATCCTCCGGAGGCACGATCTCACGGCGCACCGCGCGCAGCGTGGCCTGGATGGTGACCTCGGTGACCGTGGTGAGCGCGTTCGCGATCTCCTCGATCGTCGAAGTGCCGAGGATCGCCGACATCGCGATGCGAAGGAGCTCGCGACGCCGCAGGCCGCGCACCGACCGCATCGCGTCGTCGATCGTCACGTGACGCGATTGGATCGCGCGCGCCTCCTCCTGCAGTGCGAGCCCCGTCCGCGGCCGCAGCAGTTCGGGGTCGTCGAGCCACGCGGCGGACTCGGGGATCCACTCCATGAGCTCGCCGACGTAGCGCGAGCTCGAGAGCACCCGGGTGAGGCTCTCGGCCGCCCCCGACGAGTCGCGGAGCATGCGCAGGAACCACGGCGTGCTGCCGAGCCGCTCGCTGATGCGCCGGAAAGCGAGCAGCCCGTAGTCGGGGTCGACGCCGTCGGCGAACCACCGGATCATGACCGGCATGAGGTGCCGCTGGATCGTCGCTCCGCGGCTCAGGCCGCTGGTGAGCGCCGCGATGTGCCGCAGCGCG
>Ga0247773_1000915_pt1 | contig 10149 bp, 9 predicted proteins | sample UWRJL092311B6_FD_179934 | JGI IMG/M metagenome (GOLD analysis project Ga0247773, IMG submission 179934) | Plant litter microbial communities from Arlington Agricultural Research Station in Wisconsin, United States - UWRJ-L092-311B-6 | ecosystem: Environmental > Terrestrial > Plant litter >...
GAGAAGAACCGCTCCCGGCCGTCGCTGTCGCCCAGGTTGTGCAGCAGCAGGTCATAGCCCGCGGCGCTGAGCACCGACTCGACCGAACCGAGCACCTCGGCGAAGAACCACCGGTTGACGAACGGAACGACCACACCCAGGGTGGAGGACCGGCCGCTGGCCAGCCGGGCGGCGAACGGCGAGGCGACGTAGTCCAGTTCCCGGGCCGCCGTCAGCACCTTGTCCCGGGTGGCCGCGGCGACGTCGGGAAGGCCGCGCAGCGATCGGGACACGGTGGCGATGGACACGCCCGCCAGCCGTGCGACATCCTCGATACTGGCTGACATGGGACAAGCCTCCTGAAAGTCTTTACAGCACCGTATTCGATGGGACATCGCTGAGCCAGCCTGAGCGCCTCGACCCGCCACAGATCCGGCTGGCACACTCGCGGAGTGCGCACCCTGCTGACCAACGGACGGATCTACAGCCCGTGGGCCCGCGATGCCAGCGCGATGCTGATCTCCGGCTCCGAGGTGGCCTGGATCGGCGATGCCGCCTCGGCCGCGGCGATGGCGGCCGATCGCAGCGTCGACCTCGACGGAGCCCTGGTGATCCCGGCGTTCGTCGATGCGCATTTTCACACCACCGACACCGGCCTGTCACTGAGCGGGCTGGAACTGGGGACGGCCGGCTCACTGGCCGAGGCGCTGCGGGCGGTCGAGCGCGCCGCCCGGTCCAGCGGCGGACGCCCGCTGCTCGGCTCCGGCTGGGACGAGACCCGCTGGCCGGAGCGGCGCGCCCCGACCGCCGCCGAGCTCGACCGGGCCAGCTACGGCGGTGTGGTGTATCTGGCCCGCACCGATGCCCACTCGGCCGTGGTGTCCTCGGCGCTGCTGGCCGCGGTGCCCGGCGTCGCCGGCCTGGACGGCTACTCGGCCGACGGCCGGCTCACCAAGGCTGCCCACCATGCCGCGCGGGCGGTCGCCCGGTCCGCCATCACGCCCGGCCAGCGCGCCGAACTGCAGCGGATCGCGTTGCGGCGGGCGGCCTCGCACGGCATCGCCGCGGTGCACGAGATGGCCGGCCCGGAGATCTCCAGCGCCGAGGACCTGGCCGCCCTGCTGGCACTGGCGAGCACAGCCGCGGACGACGCAATCTTTCCCGAGGTGTACGGCTACTGGGGCGAGCTGCGCGGGGCCACGGCGGCCGCGGAGCTGGGCGCGATCGGGGCCGGCGGCGACCTGTTCTGCGACGGCTCGATCGGCTCGCACACCGCCGGCATGCTCGAGCCGTACCTCGACCTGCCGGCCGAGTCCGGCTACCTGCGCTACGACACCGCCGAACTCGCCGAACACCTCGTCGAGTGCACCGAGGCCGGCCTGCAGGGCGGCTTCCACGCCATCGGCGACGCCGCCACCGACCAGGTGGTGGCCGCCATGCGGCTGGCCTCCGAACGGCTCGGTAGCCGGGTGTCGGCCGCCGGGCACCGGATCGAGCACGCCGAGCTGATCACCGACGTGCCGGCGCTGGCCGGCAGCGGCCTGATCGCCTCGGTGCAGCCGGCCTTCGACGCGACCTGGGGCGGCGATCGCGGGATGTATGCCCAGCGGCTCGGGGTCGAGCGGGCCGGCCGGCTCAACCCGCTGGCCGCGCTGGCCGCCGCCGGCACGCCACTGGCCTTCGGGGCGGACTCACCGGTCACCCCGGTGGACCCGTGGGGTGCGGTGCGGGCCGCCGTCCACCCGACCAACCCGGCGCACGCCCTGAGCCCGCGGGCGGCACTGACCGCCCACACCCGCGGCGGCTGGCGGGCGGCCCGGGCCGACTCGGACGGCTCCGGCGTGCTGGCTCCCGGATCGCCGGCCAGCTACGCGGTCTTCGCCGCCGGCCCGCTGGGGGTGGACGCCGCCGACGAGCGGCTGTCGCAGTGGAGCACCGACGAGCGCTCCGGCGTTCCCGGCCTGCCCGACCTGGCACCGGGCCGCGAGCTGCCGCGCTGCCTGCGCACCGTCGTCCGGGGCCGGCAGGTCTTCGACTCCGGCGAGCTGTGATGAGGTACCGGCTGCTGCTGGCCGCGGTTGCCGGGTTGTTGGGGGCGGCGGCCTTCCCCAAGCCCGGCATCTGGCCGCTGGCCTTCGTCTCGGTGGCCGGGCTGTCGCTGGCGGTGGCCGGCCAGCGTTCCCGGCGCGGCGCGGTGCTGGGGCTGGTGTACGGGGCCGGCCTGTTCGGCCCGATGCTGCACTGGACCTCGACCTATGTCGGCGTCGCGCCGTGGCTGATCCTGGTGTTCTCCCAGACCTGGTTCCTGGCCCTGCTCGGCGCCGCGTTGCCGGTGGTCCAGCGGCAGCGGTTCGGCGCGGTGCTGAGCGCGGCCCTGTGGGTCGGCGAGGAGGCGTTACGCGACCGGCTGCCGTTCGGCGGCTTCCCGTGGGGGCGGTGGGCCTTCAGCCAGGCCCGGTCGCCGCTGAAGTGGTTCGCCGCGCTCGGCGGCGCGCCGCTGGTGACCTTCGCGGTCGCCCTGATCGGCACGCTGCTGGCCGCCGCGGTGCTCGGCCCGCGGCTGGCCCGGACCTCGGACGACCCGGCGGCGGGGGAGCCGCTGCGCCGGGTCGGCCAGCTGACGGTCGCCGCCCTGGTGGTGCTGATCGGCGGCTCACTGGCCTATCCGCTGCGGCCCCCCGAACAGCCGACGCGCAGTAGCACGGTGGCCGCGATCCAGGGCAACGTGCCCGACCGCGGCCTGGAGTTCAACGCCCGGCGTCGCCAGGTGTTGGACAACCACGTGGCCCAGACGCTGAAGCTGGCGGCCGAGGTGAAGGCCGGCCGGCTGACCAGGCCGGCGCTGGTGCTGTGGCCGGAGAACGCCTCCGACATCGACCCGACCACCAACGCCGACGCCGCGGCGGTGATCCAGCGGGCGGTGGACGCGATCGGCGTGCCGATCCTGGTGGGAGCGCTGATCGACGGCCCGGGCCCGGCCCACGTCACCAATGCCGGCATCGTCTGGATGCCGTCGAACGCTGCCAGCCCCGGACCCGGCCAGCGCTATGTCAAGCGGCATCCGGTGCCCTACGGCGAGTACATCCCGCTGCGCTCGCTGGCCCGGGCGGTGAGCAGCAAGGTCGACCTGGTGCCCCGGGACATGGTGGCCGGCGGCGGCAACGGGCTGCTCACCCAGACCCCGTACCCGGTCGGCGACGTGATCTGCTTCGAGATCGCCTACGACTCGCTGGTCACCTCCTCGGTGCGGGCCGGCGCGCAGTTGCTGGTGGTGCAGACCAACAACGCCACCTTCGGCCACAGCGCCGAGACCTACCAGCAGCTGGCGATGAGCCGGCTGCGGGCGGTGGAACACGCCCGCACGGTGGTGCAGGTGGCGACCAGCGGCAAGTCGGCGATCATCGGCCCGGACGGCCGGCTGCTGGCCGAGTCCGGGCCGCTGTTCAGCGCCGACGTGCTGGTGCGGACGGTGCCGCTGTCCGGCTCGACTACGCTGGCCACTCGGACCGGCCCGGCTGCCGAGGCGCTGCTGGCCGTCCTGGGCCTGCTCGGGCTGGCGGCCGGGTGGTGGCAGCACCGCACCAGGCGGCACCGGGCTAGGCGTACCGGCAACCAGCCGGCGGGACGACAGGGAAGGGGTACGGGTGACCGAGGCCGAGAGCAGGTCGGCAGCAGGGCCGGGGGACCGTCTCCGGACGCTGGTGATCATCCCGACCTATAACGAGCGCGAGAACCTGCCGCCGATCCTGGCGCGGGTGCGGGCCGCGGTGCCCGAGGCGGACGTCCTGGTCGTCGACGACGGCAGCCCGGACGGCACCGGCGCGCTGGCCGACAAGCTGGCCGCCGACGACAGCCAGGTCGAGGTGCTGCACCGCGAGCAGAAGGCGGGCCTGGGCGCGGCCTACGTGGCCGGCTTCCGGCACGGCCTGGCCGCCGGCTACGAGGTGCTGGTCGAGATGGACGCCGATGGCTCGCACGCCCCGGAGCAGCTGCCCCGGCTGCTGGCCGCGCTGGCGCATGCCGACCTGGTGCTGGGCTCGCGCTGGATCCCGGGCGGTGAGGTGCTGAACTGGCCCCGGTCCCGGGAACTGCTCTCGCGCGGCGGCAACCTCTACACCCGGCTGGCGCTGGGCATCGACCTGCACGACGCCACCGGCGGCTATCGCGCCTACCGGCGAGCGGTGCTGCAGACCATCGATCTGTCCTCGATCGCCTCGGAGGGCTACTGCTTCCAGGTGGACCTGGCCTGGCGGGCGGTGCAGGCCGGCTTCCGGGTCACCGAGGTGCCGATCACCTTCGCCGAGCGGGAACGCGGCGAGTCGAAGATGAGCGGCAACATCGTCCGCGAGGCCCTGCTGCGGGTCACCGAGTGGGGGGCCGCGCACCGGCTGGCGCAGCTCAAGGGGCTGCTCGGCGGCCGGTAGCTCGGCGCCCGGCAGTCAGTCCGCAGGCAACCGCGGCAAGGCCTTTCGCATCCGTTCTGCACGCCCTGGCGCGCGAATCGGATCCGAAACCGGAAAGGCAACGGCCGGCCCGGCGGGTGGCCGGGCCGGCCGTCGATCGTGCGGTGCCGGCCATGGCCGGCAGGACTCAGGCGGTCTTGGGGGACTTGGTCCCCGGGCCGCCCCGACGGGCGCGGAGCACGTCCAGGCGCTCGGCGAGCACCTCTTCGAGATCGGCGATGGTGCGCCGCTCGATCAACATGTCCCAGTGGGTACGCGGTGCCTTGATCTTCTTCGGCTCCGGTTCGGGCAGGTCCACAGCCTTGGCCGTGGTGCCGTCGAGCCGGCATTCCCAGGTCGCCGGCAGTTCGGCGTCGTGAGCGAACGGCACGCTGAACTCGTGGTCGCGCTCGCAGCGGAATTTGATGAGCTGGCGCGGCGCCGGTTCGGCCGCGTATTCGGTTTCGTAACTGATAGCGCCGAGGCGGCTGCCCCGGAGTACACGATCGGCCATTGTGATCACTCCTCACCCAAGCTTGGGTACCGAGTTACCAACGAACGGTCCCGGCAGATGATTCCCCAAAGGCTACCGAGAGTACTCGCGAGGACGGCCTGTCCGGCACTCGCAGCGTGCCCGGAACCCGGATCGACGGCCGTACTGAGACCAATCTCTCGCCGGCCGGGTGACCGCGATCGTCAGCCCTGTCACCGGGGTCACACGGACGTCAGTCCAGCGTCAACTGCTCGCCCAATGTTGGTTGGCCCAGCTCGCCACGGCGGTAGTGCGCCCGGCACAGCACCTGGTAGCGGACGTCGTGTCCACCCGTGGCAACGGTGTCGGCAACCAGCACCGTGTCACCCTCCCGGGTGATCCGGCCGCCGATCACCCGGGCGTTGTGCCGGCCCGGCAGGCCACACCAGCAGAGCACCTCGACCTGGATCTCGCAGATCGCGTCGGCAAGCTCCATCAACCGCTTGGCGCCGGGTAGCAGCTGGCTGCGGAAGTCCGTCGCCAGGCCGAAGCAGTAGACGTCGACGTGGTATTCGTCCACCAGCTCGGCCAGTTGATCGACGTGCTCGGGATTGAGGAAGCCGGCCTCGTCCACGATCAGATAGTCCACCCGCCGGCCCAGTGCCCAGTGCTGGCGGACCAACCCGCACAGGTTGAGCTCGTCGGTGACCTCGATGGCGTCGTGGCTGAGCCCGACCCGGGTGGTGACCAGGGCACCGCCGGAACGGTCGTAGCGGGTCAGGATCAGCCCGGACCGGCCCTGCCGGGCGTGGTTGTGGTCCATCTGCAGGGCCAGTGTGGACTTGCCGCAGTCCATCGGGCCGTAGAAGAACTTCAGGTGGGCGGGCATCGGGAACTCGCGGCGGTTGCCGGCCGCGGGCACCGCCGCCAGGGCACTGTCGCGGCCGCCGAAGCGGTCGGCGCGGTTAGCAGGCACGGCTCGCGAGGCTACCCGTCCGGGCGGCGCCGCACCTCGCCATGGTGCTCAGTTCGGCGCGCCCGGCCGATAGCGGGTCGGGACGGTCAGGCCGACGGCGGCAGGTCCAGCAGCTGGCGCAGGTAGCGCACCGGCGGCGAGCCGTAGTTCAGCACCTCGTCGTGCAGCTGCCGGTCCGACCAGGACGGCCTGGCCTGGCGCAGGTCGGCGACCAGCTCGCGGACCTCGACGTAGCCGACGAAGTAGGTGCACAGCTGGGTCGAGCTCAGCTGCACCCGGCGCCACTTGCCGGCTGCCTCGCCCTCCTCCTGGTAGCCACGCTCCAGCATCAGTCGCATCGCCTCCTGCTCGTCCAGGTCACCGGTGTGGAAGGAGATGTCGAGAATGGTGTTGAGCACGGTGCGCAGCTGCATCTTCAGCTGCTGCATCCGCACCGCCGCGGCCGCCGCGGTGGAGATGTCGCCGCGGTAGCCGCGGCTTGCCATCAGCTCCTCGGCATAGGTCGCCCAGCCCTCGATGAACGAGCCGCTGCCGAACACGCCGCGGACCTGGTTGCTGCCCTGGTAGCGGAAGGCGTGCGAGAGCTGCTCGACGTGACCCGGCATCGCCTCGTGGATGGTGAGGTTGTGCAGCATGTGGTTGTTGTATTCGCGGTAGAACGAGCGGACCCGGTCAGCCGTCCAGTCCTTCGGGGTCGGCGAGACCGCGAACTGGGTGGCCAGCGGGGCGCGCTCCAGGGCGCCGACCGCCACGCAGTAGGCCACCGCCACCCCGCGATCGATCTCGGGCATCTCGATGATGTCGACCGGGTCGTCGAGCAGGGTTAGCAGGTCGTGCCGGCGGACGAACTCGGTGGTCTCGGTGAGGGCGTCCCGGCACAGCTGCAGGATGGTGTCGCTGGTGGGCACGTCGGCGGCCAGTCGATCGAACTCCGCGGCGATCGCGGCCCGGTCGGGGGTGGCCGAACCGGTGGTCCGCCCGACCAGTTCGGCGAGCTCGGCCTCGATCCGGTCCAGGTCCTGATAGGCCTGCTCCAGGAGGTTGGTCGGCTGCCAGGGGGTGGCCAGGACGAGTTCGAGCTTGCGGGCGAACAGGTCCTTGCCGAGTCGGGCCGAGCGCTGCGCCCCGGGGAGTTCGCCGCGCAGCCAGTCCTGGTGGGCCCGCACCGCCGCGGCGGCCCGGCTGATCTCCTCCGACAGGTCCAGCGGGTTGCCCGCCTCGGCGAGGGCCGCGGGGACCTCCGACTCGATCAGGGCCAGGGTGCCGTCCAGTTGCCCGATAGCGGTCTCGACATGGATCCGGCACATGTCCCGCAGCCGCTGCCGGGCGGCGTCGAGGTAGTCCGGAACCGCCCGCAGCCGGCCGGACAGGCTCGCCAGCCGGTCCGGCAGCGGGGCGAAGTCGCGCGACAGCAGCCCGTACAGCGCCTGGCCCGGGTTGTGCCGCATCGGGTTCCAGCTGGCCTCGTCGATCTCGGCCAGCCCGAGCAGCTCGCCCTCGGCCACGGTCAGAAGGATGTCGCGGTCGACCCGGTCGCCGGTGGCCAGCTGGTCGGCCGGCAGCTCCTCCAGCTGTCCGATCAGCGAGCCGAGCGCGCTCCGGCGGCGCTGCTGGCCGGCCACCGACAGGTCGCCGAGCCGGCTGTCGTGGCTGTGCTCGCCGAGGAAGGTGGCTTCATCCGGATATTCAGCGCAATACGCCGCGATCGCGTCGTCGGCGATTCTGGTGAAGGTCTCAGGGGTCATGTGCAGACGGTAGTAGGCCGATGAGGATTTGACCGCACTTCTCGGGAGAAACCCGTCAGGACTTGAACAGGGCGCTATAGGCGTTGAGCGCCGGCTGGCCGCCGAGGTGGGCGTACAGCACGGTCGAGTCGTTCGCGATCTGGCCGGTCGCGACCAGTTCGATCAGCCCCGCCATCGACTTGCCCTCGTAGACCGGGTCGATGATCATGCCTTCCAGGCTGCCGGTCAGCCGGATCGCCTCGAGCGTGGATTCGACCGGAATGCCGTAGTAGTCCCCGGCCCAGCCCGCCAGCACGGTGATCTCGTCCGGGTGCAGCTCGCGCTCCAGGCCGATCAGCTCGGCGGTGCCGCGAGCGATCCGTTCGACCTGGGCCCGGGTCTCGTCGAGCTTGGCCGAGGCGTCGATGCCGAGCACCCGGCGCGACCGGTCCTGCCCGGCCGGGTCGGCCGCGGCGAAGCCGGCGATCATGCCGGCATGGGTGGAGCCGGTGACGCTGCACACCACGATGGTGTCGAAGAAGACGCCGAGTTCAGCCTCCTGCTGGCGCACCTCGTAGGCCCAGTTCGCGAACCCCAGACCACCGAGGCGATGATCGGACGCACCGGCCGGGATCGGGTAGGGCACCCCACCGGAGTCCCGGATCTCGGCGAGCGCGTTCTCCCAGCTCTGCTTGAAGCCGATCCCGAAGCCGGCCTCGACCAGCTCGACCCGGGCGCCCATGATCCGCGACAGCAGGATGTTGCCGACCCGGTCGTTGACCGCGTCCGGCCAGTCCACCCAGCTCTCCTGCACCAGCCGGGCCTTCAGGCCGAGTTTGGCCGCGACCGCCGCGACCTGCCGGGTGTGGTTGGACTGCACGCCGCCGATCGAGACCAGATGGGTGGCGCCCTGGGCCAGGGCGTCGGGGACCAGGTACTCCAGCTTGCGGGTCTTGTTGCCGCCGAAGGCCAGCCCCGAGTTGCAGTCCTCGCGCTTGGCCCAGATCCGGGCGCCGCCCAGGTGGGCCGACAGCCGCTCCAGCGGGTGCACCGGGCTCGGCCCGAACAGCAGCGGGTACCGGGGGAAATCGGTGATAGCCATGGGTGGACTCCTCCTGGGTCAGAACCGGCTCGGGAGGTCCCAGCCTAGGTCGCGACGGTGCGTGAGATGCTCGGCCGGTGGCTGAGATCGAGTTCTCGCACGCCCTGACCGGCGTCGACTGGTCGGCGCTCAAGCAGGCGCTGGTGGCCGACGACTTCGACAACCACCGCAGCCCGGAGCAGTACCGGCTTTCGCACGAGAACTCGCACGCGGTGGTGTTCGGTCGCGACCGGGGACGGTTCGTCGCCAACGGCCGGATCCTCAGCGACGGTGTGTGCAACGCCTACCTGGTCGACATCTGGACCGCGACCCCGTACCGGCGGCGGGGGATCGGGCGCGAGGTGGTGACGAGGCTGCTGGCCACCGTGCCCGGCCAGCATGTCGGGCTGTTCACCGACGACATGCGGCCCTTCTACGCGAGCCTGGGATTCGCGCCGCAGGTCGGCGGCATGAGCAAGGTGGTCGGCAGCTGGCTTATCGGCCACTGAGCCGCTGCCGGTCCGCTCGGGCACCGGCGGGCCGTGCCAAGCTGTGCGGATGGACCACGCACCCGTCGACCTCGCGCAGAAGCTGTCGGAGTTCGCCGAGCCATGGGCACCCAAGGTGGTGGCCCGGCTCAACGACTACGAGGTCAAGGTCGTCCGGCTCGACGGCGAGTTCGTCTGGCATACCCATGACGACACCGACGAGCTGTTCCTGGTGCTCGACGGGGTGCTCACCATCAAGCTCGACGGGGGTGAGGTGACGCTGCGGCCTGGTCAGCTATTCGTGGTGCCGCGCGGGGCCCGGCACTGCCCGGTCGCCGACGGCGAGGTGCGGGCGGTGCTGATCGAGCCGCGCGGCGTCGTCAACACCGGCAGTGCCGGTGGACCGTTGACGGCCGGGTACGACGACTCACTGGCTTAGCAAGGTGCGGCATCCGGTGGCGGGCACCCCGCTCGCGCGCAACCGGGATTTCCTGATCCTGTGGTCCGGCGAGGCGGTGTCGGCGCTCGGTACCTCGATGAGCATGCTGGTCTTTCCGCTGATCGGCTATGCCATAACCGGCTCGCCGGCGCTGGCGGGGCTGGCCACCACCGCGGTGCTGCTCGGCGACGTGGTGGCCCGGCTACCGGCCGGCGCGCTGGTGGACCGCTGGCCCCGGGGCCGGGTGCTGCTGCTGGCCAACCTGCTGGGCGTGGCCTGCTACGGCAGCCTGGCGATAGCCACCCTGGCGGGGGTGCTGACCATGGCACACCTGGTCGGGATCGGATTTCTGAGCGGGGTCACCGATTCGTTCGTGGCCCCGGCCTCGTCCGCGGCGGTGCGCACGGTGGTGGCCGAGGCCGATCTGCCGGTGGCCTACAGCCAGCTCCAGCTGCGCCGGCATGCCGCCGACCTGGTGGGGCCACCGCTGGGCGGTGCGCTGTACTCGGTGGCCCGCGGGCTGCCGTTCCTCCTCGACACGGTCAGCT
>Ga0247773_1000916_pt1 | contig 10139 bp, 7 predicted proteins | sample UWRJL092311B6_FD_179934 | JGI IMG/M metagenome (GOLD analysis project Ga0247773, IMG submission 179934) | Plant litter microbial communities from Arlington Agricultural Research Station in Wisconsin, United States - UWRJ-L092-311B-6 | ecosystem: Environmental > Terrestrial > Plant litter >...
CGCGCAGGGCGCTCTCGGCCTCTGGAGTGAGCTCGCTGACGGCGAGGATGTCGACGTCGTTGTCTGCCACGAGGGCGACGACGGCATCGGCATCGGCCTCGCCAAAGCGGAGATTCACTGTGGCAACGGTGAGCGTCGCATCGCCCGCTCCCCCGCCCGTGAAAAGAGGGACCTGCCACGCGACGCACACCAGAGCCACCACGCCAGCGACGGCTGCGAGCACCCAGGCTCGCGCCGCGAGCGCGAGCAGCACGGGGATCAGGCTCGCGAGAGTCACCCACGGCATGAAGGAGACGAGCAGCGCGAGCGGGCCGGCCTCGATGCCCGTTGCCCTGGCGAATACCGGCACCGCCAGCGCAGCGAGCGTCACGAGGGCGCTCCACCACAGAATGCGCCGTGAGGGACTGGTCACGGTCCGCCGGACGGGGTGTATCCCACGATGAGCGCCCGGTGGTCCGCACCCGGGATCACCAGGGTGTCGAAAGTCGCGGGCCGTAGCGGCACATCCCGCGTGAGCACGTGGTCGATCGCGACGAGCGGGAAGGGCTTGCGGTTCTCTGGGAAGGTGGGTTGGAAGCCCGCATCGATCCTGTCCGCAGCGTCGGCGTAGCCGAGCGCCTCGATGTCTCTGAACCCCTTCTGGTCTCGAGTCGTGTTGAAATCGCCGGCGACAATCACGGGACCCTCGACCTCCGCGAGCACGTCGTGAAGAAGTTGCACGTCCGCGGCCCAGTTGTCGTGGTTGTACTTGCCGGGCGCCTGCGGGTGGACCGCGAACATCGTGAAGTCGCCCACCGGACCCGCGATCGTCGCAGAGATCGTGTGCGAAAAGAAGCCTGGCACGTCCACCGCGTCGGTGAGCTCGAACCGCGACCACAAGCCCGAGCCGGGCACTCCGGGCTCCGAAAGCACCTCGCTGTATGCGAGCTCTCCGCCCAGCCCGGCATCGACGAGGGCCGACGCTGCCGCCGGGGTCAGTTCCGCGACGGCCAAGACATCGACGTTCTTCTCGCGCACCATGGCGACAACCGCGTCGGCGTCGGCGCCGCCGACGGTCATGTTGACGGTCGCGACGGTGAGCACGGGTTCACCGTCACCGCCCCCGCCGATGTACAGCGGCGAGATCCAGAACACGCACAATGCAAGGAGCGCGGCCGCGACTCCCGAGAGGATCCACGCTCGCGCGAGCAGAGCAAGCGCGAGGGGCACCAGGCACGCGATCGTCACCCAGGGCATGAAGGCGACGAGCAGCGCGAGCGGTCCTGGCTCGAGGCCGGTAGCCCGCGCGGCGATAGGGACCGCGAGTGCCACGATCGCGACAAGCGCCGCCCACCGCGCGATGCGGCTCACGACCCCCGAACTTTTCACGAGGGCCACTCTGCCATGATGGAAGCGATGCCAGACGCGACGCACGACCGCTCGAGGCGACTGGGCCACCGCCCGGACGCCCCCGTGCCGGTGTCCACATACCGCCTGCAGCTCAACAAGGACTTCACGTTCGCCGACGCGGCAGACAGGCTCGACTACTTTTCCGCGCTCGGCGTGTCTCATCTCTACTTGAGCCCCATCCTCACGGCCGCGCCGGGCTCCACGCACTACTACGACGTCGTTGACCACGCGCACATCGACGAAGCCCTCGGCGGCGAGGACGGGCTGCGCGCGCTTGCGTGGCGCGCGGGCGAGCGAGGCATCGGCCTCATCGCCGACCTCGTACCCAACCACATGGCCGTGCCCACCCCCGCGTTCCACAATCGTGCGCTGTGGTCGGTGCTGAGTGCGGGCGAGGCGTCCCCTTACAAGCATTGGTTCGATGTCGACTGGGCGCGCGGGCAACCAGTTCTCATGCCCGTGCTTGGACAACGCATCGGCACGGTTCTGACTGCAGAACAACTGACCCTCGACGCCATGATCGTGCCCGGGTTCGAGGAGGCCGGCGAGGTCCCGGTGCTGCGCTACTTCGAGCAGGTCTTCCCCGTCCGATCGGGCACGGAGAACCTCCCGATCGCCCGCCTCGTCGAGGAGCAGCACTATCGCCTCGCCTATTGGCGAGTCGCAAACGAGGAGCTCAACTACCGGCGCTTCTTCGACGTCGGCTCGCTGGTAGCTGTGCGCGTCGAGGACCCCGATGTCTTCGATGCCACCCATTCGCTCATCGTGTCTCTTGTCAACGACGGCACACTGCAGGGTCTGCGGGTTGACCACCCGGACGGGCTTGCCGACCCAGCCGGTTACATCGCGCGCCTTTCGGAGGCAACGAACGGCGCATGGATCGTCGTCGAGAAGATTCTCGAGGGCGAGGAGCGCCTGCCAACGTCGTGGAAGACCGCGGGCACCACGGGTTACGAAGCCGCGTGGCGCATTGGGGCCGTGCTGCGGGACCCGAGCGGAGCGTCGGGCCTAGCGGCGACCATGTACCGCGTGACGGGCGACGCGATGGGCGCACTGCCGGCCGTCATCGACGAGGCCAAGCGGGAGATCGTTGAACAGTCGCTCGCCTCGGAGATGCGGAGGTTGTCATCGATTGCGCACCGCATCTGCACAACCGACGTGCGCCTCCGCGACCACACGTGGAGCGCGCTCTACGACTGCCTGACGACGCTCATCGTCACGTTTGACCGATACCGCGCCTATGTGGTCCCCGGCGAAGAGCCCAAACCCATGTCACTCGAGGCGATAGCGAGCGCGGCGGAGCGCGCGCGAGAGCGCCTCGATCCCGAGCGCCACGAGACGCTCGACGTTGTCGTCGACCTGCTGCGCGGAGCCGAGGTTGGCAGCGCGGGGAGGCGCCTCGACGAGGACAGGGGCGAACTCATCACGCGCTTCCAGCAGGCATGCGGTGCCGTGATGGCGAAGGGCGTCGAAGACACCGCCTACTATCGCTGGACTCACCTGCTCGCGGTGTGCGAGGTCGGCTCCCCCGCCGCGCACTTCAACCTGCCGCCAGCCTCGTTGCATGCGTGGGCGGCCGAGCGGCAGAACCTCTACCCCCACGCCATGACGTGCCTCACAACCCATGACACCAAGCGCTCGGAGGATGTGCGAGCGCGGCTCGGCGTGCTCGGCGAGTACGCGAGCGACTGGGAGGAGTTCGTGACGAAGCTGCAGGTGCACACGCTGCCGATGCGCCCTCTGGAACTCGATGGGCGAACGGAGAATCTGTGGTGGCAGACGCTCGTCGGCACCTCCGACGAGGCGAGCCTCATGGACTGGGACCGCCTCGAGGGATACCTCATCAAGGCGCTGCGCGAGGCGAAGACCCATACGACGTGGACGTCTCGCAACGAGCACTACGAGAACCAGGTGTTGTGGTTCGCGCAGGCCACCCATGCCGATGCGTTGGTGCGCGAGTCCGTTCTCGCGTGGCACGCCTCGCGCGCCACTGCCGAGCGCGCCGCGATCCTCTCGCAAAAGTTGCTGTCCCTCACCCTGCCCGGCATACCGGACATCTACCAGGGGACAGAGTCCGTCGCGGCGTCCCTCGTAGATCCCGACAATCGCCGCCCGGTTGACTTCGACGACCTCACCACCCGCCTCGCGCGCCTGCGCGGTCGCGCGAAGGCGCGCACTCTCGACGACGAAAAGCTCCTCGTCACCGCGCGGGCGCTTGCCGTGCGTCGGGACCTGCCTGAAGCGTTCATCGGCACGCGCGCCGGCTACCACCCGCTCGCGGCGTCCTCGGGCCACGCGATCGTATTCGCGCGGAGCATCGACGATCAGGACACCGTCATCACGGTAGCCACGCGGGTTGATGGCGAACTCGAGCGTCTGGGCGGATGGCACGAGCACACCGTGCAATTGCCGAGCGGGCCGTGGCGAGACGCGCTCACGGGCGCCACGTTCGAGGGCGAGACGGCGCCGCTCGGCGGGGTCCTTCGCCACCTGCCTGTCGCGCTGCTGGTGCGCCCATGAGGGCCGACGTGTGGGCGCCTTTCGCTCGCGAGGTCGTGTGCCGCACCGGTGGGCGGGACGTCGAGCTCACCACGGGTGACGCGGGCTGGTGGCACGGCCCGACGCTGGGCGACGGAGACGATTACGCATTCGTTGTCGACGGCGCAGGTCCGTATCCCGACCCGCGCTCTCCTCGACAGCCGTATGGGGTCCACGGAGCGTCACGCGCCTTCGACGCACATGCGTTCGCGTGGTCCGACGACGCGTGGAGCGGACGCGACGCGCGTGGAGCCGTGTTCTACGAGCTCCACGTCGGCACTTTCACTCCAGAGGGCACCCTCGATGCCGCTATCGGAGCGCTCCCGGAACTCGCGGAGATCGGCATCGAGTTCGTGGAACTCATGCCCATCTCGCCGATGCCAGGCACGCGCGGGTGGGGCTACGACGGCGTGTCGCTCTTCGCGGTGTATGAGCAGTACGGCGGGCCTGCGGCATTGCAGCGCTTCGTGGACGCTGCCCACGCCGCCGGGATCGCCGTCGCCCTCGACGTGGTCTACAACCACCTTGGGCCGGACGGCAACTATCTGGGCGCCTTCGGGCCGTACTTCACCGAGGCACACCACACGCCGTGGGGAGCGGCCGTCAACTTTGACCAAGATCACAGCCACGGCGCCCGCAGCTTCGTCGTCGACAACGCTCTGCGCTGGTTCCGCGACTTCCATATCGACGCCCTGCGCCTCGACGCGGTCCACGAGCTGTACGACGACTCGCCGCGGCACATCCTCGTCGAGCTCAGCGTCGAGGCGGCGGCTCTCTCCGAAAGCCTTGGCCGCCCGCTCTCGCTTGTCGCGGAGAGCGACGCCAACGACTCTCGGCTGGTCGCAAGCACCGAGGACGGGGGCCTCGGACAGACGGCCCAGTGGGCCGACGACGTCCACCACTCTCTCCACGCGTACCTCATGGGAGAGACCAAGGGGCTGTACTCAGACTTTGGACCGGTAGAGACGCTCGACAAGGCGTTTCGGCGCGTGTTCGTCCACGACGGTGGATTCTCGACCTTTCACAATCGCAACTGGGGCAACCCCGTGCCCGATCACGTCGACAGGCGCCGGTTTGTGGTGTGCGCGTCCAATCATGACCAAGTTGGAAATCGCGCGCTCGGCGACAGGCCGTCCGCGAGCCTCACACCGGGCGAGTTCGCCGCATCACTCGCGCTGATACTGCTCTCGCCGTTCACTCCCATGCTCTTTCAGGGAGAGGAGTATGGCGAGACGCGTCCGTTCCTGTTCTTCTCCGACCACGCCGACCCATTGGGCAGCGCCGTGACTGCGGGCCGAATCGCGGAGTTCAAGAACCACGGCTGGGTCGACGGAGCCATCCCTCCCGATCCGCAGCACCCCGACACGTTTGCCGCCTCCAAACTCGACCGCACAGCGTCGGGCCCCACAAACCGAGCCATTCGCGAATGGCTCCGCGAGGTCGTGGCCGCGAGGACGCTCACGCTCAGCGCGGAGGCTTGGGCGCGCCACCCCGTGAGTGTGAGCGAGCGCGGTCCGCGCCAGCTCACGATGACGGGACCGGTGCGTATCGACGCGAACCTCTCGAGCGAGCCAGTAACGTACGAAGGGCGGCCATTGGCCGTGTTCGGTACTGCTGCCGTGGCCAGCGAGAGCTTTACGCTCGAGCCCGACGCCGTGGCCCTCGTAGCTGGGAGCGAGACGTGAGCGGGTGGACGAGTTCCGCGGCCGAGGTGCTGCGGGTGGGTTCCGGGTGGTCGATTGATTCGTTTGACACGGGCTCGCGGCCGGGCTGGGACGGCGACAGGGACGACGCAGAGCGGCACATCGCGCACCACGGCGAGCGGGTCTCGCTGCTCCAAGAGAAGCTCTTCGCCCATGGCCGCACTGGGGGCACCCGCTCGGTCCTGCTCGTGTTGCAAGGCATGGACACCTCGGGCAAGGGCGGCATCGTCCGCCACGTGATCGGTCAAGTGGATCCGCAAGGAGTCGCGCATCGGTCGTTCGGCGTGCCCACCGAGGAGGAACGCAATCACCACTATTTGTGGCGCATCCGCAATGCGCTCCCTCCAGCGGGGAAGATCGGCGTCTTCGATCGCTCGCACTACGAGGACGTGCTGATCGTGCGCGTGCATGATCTCGTCCCAGGGGATCCGTGGGAAGCGCGCTACGCGGAGATCAACGCGTTCGAGGCCGAGGTTGCCGCCGCAGGGACGGTCATCGTGAAGTGTGCCCTGCTGATCTCGCCCGAGGAGCAATACGCCCGCCTGCGGGAACGGCTCGAGCGGCCGGACAAGTACTGGAAGTTCAACCCCGCCGACATCGACGAGCGCGCGCATTGGAACGATTACCAGGATGCATACGAGTCGGCGTTGCTCGCAACATCGACAGACATCGCGCCGTGGCATGCCATCCCCGCGGACTCGAAGTGGTACGCGCGACTCGCGATCACCGAGCTGCTGCACGATGCGCTCGAGTCCCTACATCTCGGCTGGCCCGCGGCGGACTTCAATGTTGCAGAACAAATGCAACGGCTCGACGAGATGGGCGAGGCGGCGCCCGCCTAGTCCGTGCCTGCGGTCATTGCGGTCAGCCGCGAGAGTGCTCGAAGGTACTTCTTGCGGTATCCACCGGCGAGCATCTCTGCGGGGAACACCAGCGCCCACGGAGCTCCGGACGGGACCATGCGCACGTCCGCGTCGTAAAGCCTGTCGACGAGCATCACGAGCCGCAGCGCCTGGTTCTGATCCGCGAGTGGTGCGACTCCAACCACGCCCAGGGTGGCGACTCCCTCGATGTACGCCGCATACCTCGATGGGTGCACGTGCGCGAGGTCCGCGATCAGCTCGTGCCAACCCTCGGTGACGCCGCCCGCAAGTTCGGCAACTGCCCGTGCCTCGGCGTCGGTCACGGGCGGCACGTCGGGAAGCGCGTCCCTGTGCCGGTAGTCCGGGCCGTCGATCGTCTGGACGGCGAAGCGCGACGCGAGCGACTGGATCTCGCGGCGGAAGTCGTCCGCGGCGAAGCGCCCCTCGCCAAGCGCGCCCGGGGGCGTGTTGGACGTCGCCGCCAGGGCGACCCCGGCATCGGCAAGTTCACGCATGAGGCGGGCCATCAGCAGCGTGTCACCGGGGTCGTCGAGCTCGAACTCGTCGATGCAGACGAGACTGAACCCCGACAGCGCCTCGCGCGCGGGCGCAAAGCCGAGCGCACCAACGAGGCTCGTGTACTCGAGGAAGGTGCCGAACGCGGCGCCCTCCCCCACCGCATGCGCCATGGCCGTGAGCAGGTGGGTCTTGCCCACCCCAAAGCCGCCGTCGAGGTACAGCCCCGCGCCCGCGGAGCGTCTGCGCTTGCCCGACGCTCCCTTGGCGAAGTCCTTCGCGGCACCCAACGCGAGGGTCTGGCTTGGGTACGCGGGGTCCGGGACGTACGAGGAGAAGGTCGCGTGCGCAAAGTGCGGAGGGGGCGTGAGGCTCGCGACAAGCTGGGCGGGCGCGACGACGGGCCTGCGGCCAACGAGTCGTGTCTGCACGATGGCCTAGCCTAATTGCGCGGCGCCCGTTGATGGTGCAGCGCCGTCGACACCGCAAGCCAAGGAGAGTTGCATGGAGCCAGGAAGCCTCGTTCTCGAGGACGGCACCGTGCTGCCCCCCGATCCCGCGGAGACTGTCCTGAGGCCGCTCTACTCGATCGAGGAGCGCTCGAGCGTGCGGCTCTCGATGATCCAGGCGAGCGATCGCATGGCCGTTGGGCTCGACGGAACCTCGCGCTCGCTCAACGGGCCCGAGGATCACCGCATCCTGAGGGTGGCGCGTTCGTGGGCGGACGTCGTGATCGTCGGCGCTCAGACGGCGCGCGTCGAGGGATACGGTGACATCCCCATGGGTCCGGACTTCACGGAGGCGCGGTTGCACGACGGCATGCTGTGGCCGCCGGACCTCGCTATCGTGACGCGCAACGGGCGCGTGCCGGAAGGGCTCGATCCCCTGCGCACCTGGATCTTTACTACCGAGTGGGGCCGCGCGGTGAACATGAAGGGACCGCTCGCCAAGCGAGTCATTCCCGTGGGCAAGAACGAGATCGACGTCTTCAAGATCATTGGATTCCTGCGTATGGGCGGACATCGCCGCATTCTGTGCGAGGGCGGACCCGCGTTAGCACGCCTGTTCCTCGCGCAACACGCGGTCAGTGACTATTGCCTGACCACGTCACCGAAGCCCTCGAGTCGCGGACCCAAGGTGCCGCCCGTGCCGGAGCGCATGCAGCGTGCGCACGCGCTCTCCGGCAACGGCTACGTCATGGAGCGTTGGGAAGGGCTGAGCTAGGCCTCTACCTCGGTGCGGTCGCCGGACCACAGCGTGTGGAACGTGCCGTCCGCGTCGACACGCTTGTACGTGTGTGCGCCAAAGAAGTCGCGCTGGCCCTGGATCAGGGCCGCGGGGAGGCGCTCAGCGCGCAGCGAGTCGTAGTACGAGAGCGACGAACCGAAGGCCGGAACGGGAACACCGGAGAGAGCGGCCTGGGAGACAACCCGGCGCCAGGCGCCAACCCCCTTGGAGATCTCTTCCGCAAAGTAGGGGTCTACCAGGAGCGACGCGAGGCTCTCGTTGCGCTCGTATGCCTCCGTGATGCGGTTGAGGAAGCGCGCGCGGATGATGCATCCACCGCGCCAGATCCGCGCCATGGCACCGCGATCGATGCTCCAGTCGTACTCCTCGGAGGCGGCCTGGATCTGGTCGAAGCCTTGCGAGTACGCGACGACCTTGGAGGCGTAGAGCGCGAGGCGCACGTCCTCGATGAAGGCGTCGCGGTCGGTGATGTTCCACGCGCTGGTGTCTCCCGCGAGCACGCCGCGAGCGGCCTCGCGCTGGGCTACCTGAGACGAGATCGCACGGGCGAAGGTGGCCTCCGCGATTCCGGTCACGGGAATGCCAAGGTCGAGCGCGTTCTGCACGGTCCAACGACCGGTGCCCTTCTGCCCCGCCTGGTCAACGATGACGTCGACGAGCGCCTTGCCCGTAGTGGCGTCGACCTGCGCGAGCACCTCTGCGGTGATCTCGATGAGGAACGACTCGAGGTCACCCTTGTTCCACTCGGCGAAGATCTGGCCGATCTCCGCGGGCTCGAGCCCAAGGCCCGCGCGGAGGAGGTCGTATGCCTCGCCGATGAGCTGCATGTCCGCGTACTCGATGCCGTTGTGGACCATCTTCACGAAGTGGCCAGCACCGTCCGGACCGACGTGCGTGCAACAGGGCACGCCGTCGACCTTCGCCGAGATCTTCTCGAGGATGGGACCGAGCGTGACGTAGGACTCCGCGGGTCCGCCGGGCATGATCGAAGGGCCGAGCAGCGCGCCCTCCTCACCCCCAGAGACGCCGGAACCTACGAAGTGGATGCCCTGCTCGCGGAGTGCGGCCTCGCGGCGGCGCGTGTCGGGGTAGTGAGCGTTGCCAGCGTCGACGATGATGTCACCCTGCTCGAGCAGCGGCACGAGCGCGTCGATCACGGCGTCCGTGGGGCCGCCCGCCTGAACCATTACGACGATGGTGCGCGGCTTGGCGAGCGCAGCGACGAAGTCCTCGAGGGTCTCGCAACCAACGAACTCGCCCTCGTCACCGTGGTCGGCAACAAGAGAGTGCATCTTCTCCGCGGACCGGTTGTGCACCGCGACGGTGAAACCATTGCGAGCGAAGTTGCGAGCGAGGTTGCGGCCCATGACCGCGAGTCCAGTGACACCAATCTGAGCGTGCGACATGACCATCCTTGAGCGGGTTTTCGGGGATACAAAGCAAGCCTAGGGGGTGCGGCGCCGCGTGGCGTACCCTCCCCAGCGTCGGCGCCGCCTACGCTCGAAGCATGGCGCTCGATGCATCAACGGCGCCTCCCGCGTTCCAGGAGGCGCTGGCTTCGCTCGCCCGCGCGCGTACCAGGCGCGACATCGCGCTGACGGAGACGCCAGCACCCCACCGCATTGCGCCGTTCGCGCTCGCGATCAATGGAGAGACCGCAGACGGCGAGGCCTCCGGCCGCTTCGTGCTGCTGCACGACCCAGACGGGCAAGACGCCTGGGATGGAACCTTCCGGGTGGTGACCCTCGTGAAGGCGATTGTGGAGCCGGAGATCGGCACCGATGACATGTGGGCGGACGTCGCGTGGTCGTGGCTGTCCGACGCGCTCGATGGCGTCCCGCATCACAGCGCGGGCGGCACGGTGACGAAGACTGTGTCACGA
>Ga0247773_1000917_pt1 | contig 10135 bp, 10 predicted proteins | sample UWRJL092311B6_FD_179934 | JGI IMG/M metagenome (GOLD analysis project Ga0247773, IMG submission 179934) | Plant litter microbial communities from Arlington Agricultural Research Station in Wisconsin, United States - UWRJ-L092-311B-6 | ecosystem: Environmental > Terrestrial > Plant litter >...
CCGCTCGGTCACCGGCGAGGACCGGCTGGTCGAGCTGGCCCGGATGCTGGCGGGCAACGACAGCGCGGTGGCCCGCGAGCATGCCGCGCAGCTGCTCGAGTCCGCTCGCGCCGACACCGCCGGACCGGTCGTCGAGCACCCAACGCCGGCACCGCGACGCAACGGCAAGCGCGGCACCGCGAGCTCCAACGGGGCGCCGACTTCCAAGAGCGCCTCAACAGCTAACGGCGCGCGGGCCACTGCCGAGCCGCCCGCGGATCCGGCCGCCGCGCCGGCCCGGACCGCGGGCCGGCGCCGATCGAGCCGGTGACGCCGCGTGGCGAAGTACCCCGAACCCCGGCCCGGATGGCACCATCGAAACTCATGAAGCTGGCACTGAGGCAGTCCGACCGACGCCGGGACGCACTGCCCGGCATCACCGGGGTGGTCCGGCTGGACCGCCGGGTGGGCCGGCTGCTCAACCGGCTCAACTCCGGTGACATCGCCGTCGTCGACATCGCCGACCTGGACCGCTCGACCGCCGACGCGCTGGTCGCCGCCGGGGTCAGCGTGGTGGTCAACGCCCAGCCCAGCATCTCCGGCCGCTACCCCAACCTCGGCCCCGAGGTGCTCGTCCAGAACGGCATCGCGCTGCTGGACGAGGTCGGCACCGAGATCTTCGCCGAGGTCAAGGAAGGCAGCCGGCTGCGGCTCGACGACGACGTGCTCTACGTCGGCGACCGGGTGGCCGCCCGTGGTACCCGGCAGGACGCCGACAGCATCCAGGCCGGGATGCGCGCCGCGAAGGCCGGCCTGTCCGCCCAGTTGCAGGCCTTCGCCGCCAGCACCCAGCAGCACATGGAGCGCGAGAAGGAACTGCTGCTCGACGGCGTCGGGCTGCCCGAGCTCAGCACCCGGTTCCGCGGCCGGCACGTCCTGCTGGTCGCCAAGGGCTATGACTACAAGGCCGACCTGCGCTCGCTGAAGCACTACATCCGCGAGTTCCGGCCGATCCTGGTCGGCGTCGATGCCGGGGCTGACGTGCTGCGCGACGCCGGCTACCAGGCCGACCTGGTGATCGGGAACCTGGACGAGGTGTCCGACGCGGCGCTGCGCGAGGCCGCCGAGGTGGTCGCGCACGCCGATCACCACGGCCGTGTCGAGGGACTGGCCCGGGTGCAGGACCTGCGCATCGAACCGGTGGTGTTCGCCTCCGCGGGCACCAGCGAGGACGCCGCGATGCTGCTGGCCGACGCCGGCTCGGCCCGGTTGATCGTCACCGTCGGCATGCGCGCCACCCTGGAGGAGTTCCTGGACGCCGGCCGCGGCGGGATCGCCTCCACCGTGCTGACCCGGCTCAAGATCGGCGGCCGGCTGGTGGATGCCAAGGCCGCCGCGCAGCTGTTCCAGACCAGGGTCTCGGCGCTGTCGCTGGTGCTGCTCGCGATCGCCGCGGCGCTGGCCATCGCGGTGGTCCTGGTCGCCGGCAGCAGTGGCGACAGCTACCTGCACCTCCTGACCGACGGTTGGGACCATCTCGTTTCCTGGTTTAGGGGCCTCCTGTCGTGATCTCGTTCCGGTACCACCTCGTCTCGATCATCGCCGTGTTCCTGGGCATCGCACTCGGGGTGGTGGTCGGGACCAGCGCGCTCAACGGCGCGGTGGTCGGTGACCTGCGCTCCCAGGTCAAGGACCTGAAGAAGACCAACAGCGCCCTGACCACGCAGAACCAGACCCTGCGGACCCGGTCCTCGGACGCCGACCTGCTTGCCCAGACCTTCGGCGCCAAGATCGCCGGTGCCAGCCTGGCCAAGACCCCGGTGGTGCTGGTCGGCGCGCCCGGGGCGTCCAAGGGGCTCAAGGATTCCGTCGCCGAGCAGGTCAAGGCGGCCGGCGGCACCGTCGCCAGCCGGTTGCAGCTGAGCAAGGACTTCACCGACCCCCGCCGCGCCAACGACATCCGCTCGCTGGCGACCTCGGGGCTGCACCCGATCGGGCTGCAGCTGCCGACCACCGACGACGCCGGGTTGCTGGCCGGTGCGCTACTCGGCTTCGTCCTGCTCGGACACGGCCAGAGCACCGATCTGGCCCAGGTGGTGGCCGGCTTCGGCACCCTCAACATGGTCAAGGTGGAGAGCCCGTCGGTGGCGGCCGGCAAGCTGGTGCTGCTGGTGGCACCGGGCGCGCTGCCGGTCGATGCCGAGGCCGGCCGGATGCTGCTGTCGTTCACCACCCAGCTGGGCGCCGGCACCGGCGGCCCCACCGTGGTCGTCGGCGACCCGGCCTCCGACACCGCCGGCGGGCTGGTGGCGCTGGTACGCAAGGACGAGACCGCCAACAAGGCCGTCTCCAGCGTGGACGACGCCAACAGCGCGCTCGGCCAGCTGACGGTGGTGCTGACCGGAGCCGAGACGGTGGCCGGGCGCAAGGGCCACTACGGCGTCGGCGCCGACAACGACGGGTTGTTGCCGGGGGCCGGCAACTAGTGTCGGTGGCCGGAGGAGACGGCGGATCGTGTTACCGTGAACTCCCGTGGATATGAGGGATCGATCGTGAGATCCCCGCTCCGCACCTCGTATCGAATGCGACCACGGGAGTCTCGTTGGCTCACTCAGCCCGGACCACTAAGCACCTGTTCGTCACCGGCGGCGTCGCCTCCTCGCTCGGGAAGGGCCTGACCGCCTCGTCCCTGGGCAGCCTGCTCAAGGCCCGTGGCCTGCGCGTCACCATGCAGAAGCTCGACCCGTACCTCAACGTCGACCCGGGCACCATGAACCCGTTCCAGCACGGTGAGGTCTTCGTGACCGAGGACGGTGCCGAGACCGACCTGGACATCGGCCACTACGAACGCTTCCTCGACACCGACCTGGTGGGTTCGGCCAACGTCACCACCGGCCAGGTGTACTCGGCGGTGATCGCCAAGGAACGGCGCGGGGAGTACCTCGGCGACACCGTGCAGGTGATCCCGCACATCACCAACGAGATCAAGGACCGGATCCGCTCGATGGCCGACCCCGGCCCGGACGGCCAGATCCCGGACGTGGTGATCACCGAGGTCGGCGGAACCGTGGGCGACATCGAATCGCTGCCGTTCCTGGAAGCCGCCCGGCAGGTCCGCCAGGACGTCGGCCGGGACAACTGCTTCTTCCTGCACGTGTCGCTGATCCCGTACCTGGCCCCGTCCGGGGAGCTGAAGACCAAGCCGACCCAGCACTCGGTGGCGGCGCTGCGCAGCATCGGCATCAGCCCGGACGCGGTGGTCTGCCGGGCCGACCGCGAGATCCCGGCCGGGGTCAAGCGCAAGATCTCGCTGATGTGCGACGTCGACGTCGAGGCGGTGGTCGCGGCGGTGGACGCCCCGAGCATCTACGAGATCCCCAAGGTGTTGCACGACGAGGGGCTGGACGCCTATGTGGTGCGCCGGCTGGGCCTGCCGTTCCGCGACGTCGACTGGACGCTGTGGGGTGGCCTGCTGGATCGGGTCCGGCACCCCAAGCACGAGGTCAACATCGCCCTGGTCGGCAAGTACATCGACCTGCCCGACGCCTACCTGTCGGTGACCGAGGCGCTGCGGGCCGGCGGCTTCGCGCACCGGGCCAAGGTGGTGCTGCGCTGGGTGGCCTCGGACCTGTGCGAGACGCCGGCCGGCGCGGCCGCCCAGCTGGCCGGGATGGACGGCGTGGTGATCCCCGGCGGCTTCGGCATCCGCGGCATCGAGGGCAAGCTGGGGGCGATCCGCTACACCCGCGAGCGCGGGGTGCCGACCCTGGGGCTGTGCCTGGGCCTGCAGTGCATGACGATCGAGGTGGCCCGCGACGTGGCCGGGCTGCCGGCGGCCAACTCCGCCGAGTTCGAGCCCGAGACCCCGGACCCGGTGATCGCCACCATGGCCGACCAGGTCGAGGTGGTGGCCGGCAACGCCGACCTCGGCGGCACCATGCGGCTGGGCAGCTACCCGGCCGAGCTGGTGCCTGGCTCGATCGTGGCGACCGCCTACGGCAGCACCCGGGTCAGCGAGCGGCACCGGCACCGCTACGAGGTCAACAACGCCTACCGTGAGGTGCTGGCGGCATCCGGACTGGTCATCTCCGGCACCTCGCCGGACGGCCGGCTGGTGGAGTTCGTGGAGCTGCCCCGCGAGCTGCACCCGTTCTTCGTCGCCACCCAGGCGCATCCGGAGCTGAAGTCCCGCCCGACCCGGCCGCATCCGCTGTTCTCGGCGTTCGTGGCCGCGGCGCTGGACTACAACGACCAGGAGCGGCTGCCGGTCGAGATCCCCGAGGACCCCGAGGTAGCCGAGCACACCGCCGAGTTCGCCAGCTCCGGCCCGGTCGCCGGGTGAGCGATGACCGGCACCATTTCGAGGTGGTGTCCTCCCAGCAGCGCTTCGCCGGGGCGGTGTTCGAGGTGCGCACCGACGCGGTGCGGATGCCGGACGGCTCGGTCGCCGACCGCGACATCGTGCGCCATCCCGGCGCGGTGGCGATCCTGGCGCTGGACGAGGCCGGCGACGTGGTGATGGTCCGGCAGTACCGGCACGCCGTCGGGCAGGAGCTGCTGGAGCTGCCGGCCGGGTTGCTCGACGTCGACGGTGAGCCGGCCCTGACCGGGGCCCGTCGCGAACTGTTCGAGGAGGCCGGCCTGGCCGCCGCCGAGTGGGCGGTGCTGCTGGACCTGTACAACTCCTCGGGCATGAGCGACGAGGCGATCCGGGTGTACCTGGCCCGGCAGCTGACCGAGGTCACCGACGCCAGCTTCGCGCCCGAGCACGAGGAGATCAGCATGACCGTCGAGCGGTACCCGCTGGACGAGCTGGTCGCGATGGCGCTGGCCGGCGAGCTGACCAATGGCACCGCCGTCGCCGGCGTCCTGGCCGCCCGGTCGGCCCGGGCCGACGGCTGGACCGGTCTGCGGCCCGCCGACGCCGCGTGGCCGGCCCGTCCGGACCGGGTCGGATGACGGCCGAGACGATCGCCCCCGGCGGCGCCGAAGCCCCCGCCGCCGGCCGTCGCACCGCGGCGGCCCGGACGGTGGCCGGCTACCTCGACCACCTGGCCGTCGAGCGCGGGTCCTCGGCCAACACCCTCAGCTCCTACCGGCGCGATCTGCGCCGCTATCTGCACTACCTGGCCGGCCAGGGCATCGACTCGCTGGCCGAGGTGCAGGCCGCCACCGTCAGCGGCTTCCTGGCCGCCCTGCGCGAGGGCGACCCCGACCACCCGCCGCTGTCGGCCGCCTCGGCTGCCCGGGCCGTCGTCGCGGTCCGCGGGTTGCACAAGTTCGGTTACGCCGACGGCCAGCTGGCCGCCGACGTGGCTCGCGAGGTCAAGCCGCCGGCACCGCCGCGCCGGCTGCCCAAGGCGATCTCGGTCGAGGACGTCGAACGGCTGCTGGACGCCGCCGACTTCGACCAGACCCCGCTGTCGGTCCGTGACCGGGCGCTGCTGGAGGTGCTGTACGGAACCGGGGCGCGGATCTCCGAGGCGGTCGGCCTGGACGTCGACGACCTGGACGTGGGTGGCCGCAGCGTGCTGCTGCGCGGCAAGGGCGGCAAGCAGCGGCTGGTGCCGCTCGGCTCGTTCGCGGCCAAGGCCCTGTCGGCCTACCTGGTCCGGGTCCGGCCCGAGCTGGCCCGGCAGGGCCGTGGCACCCCGAAGGTGTTCCTGAACTCCCGCGGCGGGCCACTGTCGCGCCAGAGCGCCTGGACGGTGCTGCGCGGTGCCGCGGACAAGGCGGGGCTGGGCACCGACCTGTCGCCGCACACCCTGCGGCACTCGTTCGCCACCCACCTGATGGAGGGCGGCGCCGACGTCCGGGTGGTGCAGGAACTGCTCGGCCACGCCTCGGTGACCACCACCCAGATCTACACCCTGGTGACGGTGGACCAGCTGCGCGAGGTCTACGCCGTCGCCCATCCGCGGGCTCAGGCCCGGCCGTGACCGCGCGAGCACCGGTGGCACCGGGCAGGTGGGTCGCAGCCGGTCGCCGGCCCCCGGGGTGGGGTAACCTCCGCAACGGGTCAGGCAAGCTGTGCAGCGGCGCAGCGGGGTACTTGCGAGGAGCGCGCACTTTCCGATGACGACGTCCGATAGCCCCGGGGCCGGACCCGCCGACGCGGCGCCGGAGTCGCAGCAGCTGCCGCTGGCCATGCCGTCCGAGCCGGCAGGATCGACCGGCGCCAGCGCCGGCACCCAGCCCGGCACCGAGGCTGCCGAGGCGGCCAGGTCCACCGACCCGGCCCGCGCCCGGTCCCGCCGTCCGCTGCTCCAACCGGAACCGGTGAGCCAGCACGGCCCGGCCCGGGTGATCGCGCTGTGCAACCAGAAGGGCGGGGTCGGCAAGACCACCTCGACCATCAACCTGGGTGCCGCGCTGACCGAGTTCGGCCGCCGGGTGCTGCTGGTGGACTTCGACCCGCAGGGCGCCCTCAGCGTCGGGCTGGGCGTCCAGCCGCACCAGCTGGAGCGCACCACCTACAACCTGCTGATGGAGCGCTCGGTCGGCATCGACGAGGTGCTGCTCAAGACCGGCGTGCCCGGCATGGACCTGCTGCCGTCCAACATCGACCTGTCCGCCGCCGAGGTACAGCTGGTCAACGAGGTGGCCCGCGAGCAGACCCTGGCCCGCACCCTGGCCCCGGTCCTCAACGACTACGACTTCGTGCTGATCGACTGCCAGCCCTCGCTCGGCCTGCTGACCGTCAACGCGCTGACGGCCGCCGACGGGGTGATCGTCCCGCTGGAGTGCGAGTTCTTCAGCCTGCGCGGGGTGGCACTGCTGATCGACACCATCGAGAAGGTGCAGCAGCGGCTGAACCCGAAGCTGCGGCTCGAGGGCATCCTCGCGACCATGTACGACGGCCGCACCCTGCACAGCCGCGAGGTCTACAGCCGGGTGCTGGAAGCCTTCGGTGACAAGGTCTTCGACACGGTGATCTCGCGGACCGTCCGGTTCCCCGAAACCACCGTGGCCGGCGAGCCGATCACCACCTGGGCGCCGACCTCCAACGGCGCGGTGGCCTACCGGGAGCTGGCGATGGAGGTCCTGTCGCGCCCGTGAGCCGAACCCCGCCGGACGACCTGGCGCTGGAGGACCTGCCGGAGGAGTGGGACCTGCCGACCGAGCCGGCGGGGCCGGGCGGCCAGCAGCCGTTCAGCGTCCGGCTGACCAATTTCGAGGGCCCGTTCGACCTGCTGCTGACCCTGATCAGCCGACGCCAGCTGGACGTCACCGAGGTCGCGCTGTCCCAGGTGACCGACGAGTTCATCAGCTACCTCAAGGCGGCCGGGGACGGGTTCGACCTCGGCCAGGCCACCGAGTTCCTGGTGGTGGCCGCCACCCTGCTCGACCTGAAGGCGGCCCGGCTGCTGCCGGCCGCCGAGGTCGAGGACGAGGACGACCTGGCCCTGCTGGAGGCCCGGGACCTGCTGTTCGCCCGGCTGCTGCAGTACCGGGCCTACAAGCTGGCCGCCGCCCACCTCGGCACGCTGGCCGCCCGAGCGGGCCGCCGGTTCGGCCGGGCCGCCGAGCTCGAGCCCCGGTTCGCCGCGCTCAGCCCGGAGCTGCGGATCGGGGTGGACCCGCACCAGTTCGCCGCGATCGCGGCCGCCGCGCTGCGGCCCCGGCCGGTGCCGGTGGTCGGGGTGGATCACATCCACGCGCCGCGGGTCAGCGTCCGCGAGCACATGGCGACCCTGGCCGAGCGGCTGGCCCGCACCGGCTCGGCCACCTTCCGGTCCCTGGTCGCCGACTGCGGTTCCACCCTGGAGGTGGTGGCCCGCTTCCTCGGCCTGTTGGAGCTCTACCGGGACGGGGCGGTCGGCTTCGAGCAGGCCGAGGCGCTGTCGGAACTGCGGGTCCGCTGGATCGGCGGCGCCCGCGATCCCGCGAATCCGGACCAGCCGGTCGGCCCCGACCAGCCCGAAGACCAGGTCGGGTCCGCCGCCCGGCGGCCCGGCATCGACCCGGACGAGGAGTACGGCTGATGACCCAGCCGCAGGAAGCCCCCACGACAGGTCTTGCCGAGGACGCTCGGACGGGTCAGGACCCGGCCGAGGACGTCGCGTTCGAGGTCGTCCCGGCCGGGGACGAACCGGCTGGGGACGAACCGGCTGGGGACGAACCGGCCGAGGACGTCCCAGCTCCGGCCGTGCTAGCCCGGGCCGTCGGGGGCGAACCGGCGTCGCTGGACCTGACCGACCCCGCCGCGCTGCGTTCGGCCCTGGAGGCGCTGCTGTTCGTGGCCGACGCCCCGGTGCAGCTGAGCCAGCTGGCGGCGGCGGTACAACGCCCGGCCGCCGAGGTCGCGCAGGCGCTGGCCGAGATCACCGCCGACCTGGACCGGCGCGAGGCCGGCTGGCAGCTGCGGCCGGCCGGCACCGGGTTCCGGCTCTACACCCGGGACCGCTATGCCCCGGTGGTCGAGGCGTTCCTGCTCGACGGCCAGCGCGCCAAGCTCAGCCAGGCCGCGCTGGAGACGCTGGCCGTGGTGGCCTATCGGCAGCCGGTCACCCGGGCCCGGATCTCGGCGATCCGCGGCGTGAACGTCGACGGGGTGGTGCGCACCCTGCTGGCTCGGGGACTGATCACCGAGGTCGGATCGGACCCCGAGACCGGTGGCGGGCTCTACCGCACCACCGACACCTTCCTGGAGAAGATGGGTATCGCCTCGGTGGACGAGCTGCCCTCGCTGGCGCCGCTGCTGCCCGAGCTGGACACCCTCGACCTGGATGAGCTGTGACCGGCGATGAGTGCTGACCCACCCGCCGAGGGCATCCGCCTGCAGAAGGTGCTGGCCAGCGCGGGCCTGGGCTCCCGGCGGGCCTGCGAGCAGCTGATCGCCGACGGCCGGGTCAGCGTGGACGGCCGGGGAGTGGCCGAGCTCGGCACCCGGGTCGACCCGCTGACCTCGGTGGTGCGGGTGGACGGCAAGCGGATCAACCTGCGGTCGGGCCAGGTGTACCTGGCGATGAACAAGCCGCGCGGGGTGCTGACCGCGATGTCGGACCCGCACGGCCGGCCCACCGTCGGAGACCTGGTCGCCGACCAGCCCGAGCGGCTGTTCCACGTCGGCCGGCTGGACGCCGACACCGAGGGCCTGCTGATCCTCACCAATGACGGTGAGTTCGCCCACCGGCTGGCCCATCCCTCGCACGAGGTGGTCAAGACCTACATCGCGGAGGTGCCCGGGCCGGTGGACCGGACGCTGGCCCGGCGGCTACGGGCCGGCATCGAGCTCGACGACGGCCCGGTGGCCGTCGACGACTTCACGGTTCTCGACTACTCGGCCGGCCGGGCGCTGGTCCAGGTGTCCTTGCACGTCGGCCGCAACCACATCGTCCGGCGGCTGCTGGACGCGGTCGGGCACCCGGTCGACCGGCTGGTGCGGACCGCGATCGGCCCGGTCCGCCTCGGCGACCAGCGGCCCGGCACGGTGCGCCCGCTCAACCCCGGCGAGCTGGGAGAGCTCTACCGGCAGCTCGACCTCTAGAGTCGAAGGCTGGCCGGAGTCGACGGGCCGGGTCGGCGAACACCGGCGCGTCGACATGGTGTTCGGACAAGGGGGAACCCGATGAGCGTTCGGGCGGTGCGGGGCGCGATCCAGGTCGAGTCCGACGAGCGGCAGTCGATCCTGGACGGCGCCTCGGAACTGGTGCAGGAGGTGATGGCGCGCAACCGGATCGATCCGGAGCAGCTGATCTCGATCCTGTTCACCGCCACGCCCGACCTGACGGCCGAGTTCCCGGCCTACGCGGCCCGGCAGCTGGGCCTGACCGACGTGCCGCTGATGTGTGCCGGTGAGATCGCGGTGCCCGGCGCGCTGCCCCGGACGCTGCGGCTGCTGGCCCACTTCGACACCGAGTTGTCGCGCGGCGACATCCGGCACGTCTACCTGCGCGGCGCCGCGGCGTTGCGCACCGACCTGCCGCGCTGACCGGCGCGCCACCCGGCCCGCGCGGGTTGCCGGTGGCCGGCGAACCGGCCCGGACCCCGTACTCTGGGACTGCCCGGCCTCCGGACGGGCTGGTTCGCCTGCCCAGGGCCGGCGAACGCACCAGCCAGACAGCTGTCGTGACCAGGACTGGACCGCAGGCGTGCCTACCGATGTCAGTGAGGCCCCCGTTTTCCGGGGCGTGGTTGCGCTCGACAGATCGGA